>ENA-OSEO01004010-OSEO01004010.1-sediment-metagenome-genome-assembly--contig:-NODE-4010-length-16168-cov-3.339569_pt1 | contig 16168 bp, 13 predicted proteins | sample MGYA00237883_ERZ534232 | MGnify/ENA metagenome assembly ERZ534232 | reverse complement strand
CATCAGGTTCCACGGCGGCGATTTCGGTCCACCCCCACGCGTGTGGGGAAAACTCAAGAAATCGACGTTGGTCATACACATCCCTCCGGTCCACCCCCACGCGTGTGGGGAAAACCCTTCGCTCGGGGGAAAAAAACGGCTTAGGGAATACGGATCAACTTGAGACCGTCATAGTCCACCACTTCCCGACGGGTCAGGCCAAATGTCCGAATATCGAAGCCCTGTTCCGTATTGGTCGACCATGCCTGGATAACGCCTCCTTGTTTTCGGCGCGAACAGCATTTCTCCCACAGCCGGTCACGCACCATCGCGGACACGTCACCAACGAACGTACCGGGACAGGGTTCAATCAACCAACGAGCCAACTCACCGCGCAAGGACACTGGGACGTTTTCAAGAATCATCACGACCATCGAGCAAATCCTCCAACTTCTGGTGGCTAGGTGGCGACCACAAAGGCGTTGGCTGTGCCGGATCGTCGTCAAGAGCATCCGTTTCAGGATCAGGCTCGTCGCGAAGCCCCAACAGACAATCGATATCCGGCAACAACCGTTTGAGCAGACGACTTTCTCTGAAAGCTTCCCTGCAAACCGCACGCACCTTCTGATCCAGCGGGCCACCGCCTGCAGCAACGACTTGGAACGCCAGTGGGACCGTGATTTCGGTCTTATAGAGATCGGCGATATCGTAGACGAAAGACAATTGTTTGCCAGTGTGAATGAAACCCAGTGCAGGGCTATAGCCTCCAGAGACGATAGCCGAATGGCATATCCCGTTGAGACACGCATTTGCACCGGACAGAGCGCGGTTGACCGGATCGCTGGCTCCCCAGTTACCACGGTCGTAATTCCTGCCGTGCCAGGGGACCCCGAATTCGCGGCTGGCGCGCGAATACGCCTCACGCACCCGCACGCCCTCGAACCCGCGAACCTGCTCGATCGTCAAGTCGGGTGGCAACGGCTCTTCGAAACGCAGTTCGTACATCCGGCGGACGACGGTCATCCGTTTTTCCGGGTCGCTCGCTAGGCGGGCCTGTTCGAGCAGCCGGTAAGCTTTGCGCGTTTCACCGCCTCCTTGAGCGTAGAAACGAATGCCATCTTCGCCACACCACACGATGGAACATCCATTATCGGCCAGCGCTTTGACCGCAGCGTGAGTAATCGAAGTCCCTGGACCGAGCATCAGCACACCCAGGGCTGCCGCTGGAACCAACGTCCGTCCTTGTTCACTAAAGAGTTCGATGGATAGATGGTTTTGCTCGACCTTGCTGTGTTCGACGTACAGGTAGCTCAGGCCATCGCGCAGTTTCGGAAGTTCGTGTAGATCTCGCATAGGCAGAAGTCCTTTCCACTAGCGCTGCGCCTTCACACAGCGGCGAGAGACAACAGGCCGAAGCCATAGGCTTTCGCGGGGCCGATTCCATGCTCAAGTGCCGCGGTCACTGCGTCGACATCCCGGACGCGTAACACGCCATCGAATTGTACGGCCAGGTGTGTTTGCACCGCATCATCTTTCTGAGGATTCCTACGGCTCCGCTGCAGGCCGCGCGGGGAAATCGTACACGCTTCCAGCACAGCCCCACACGCCTCCAGCTTGCGCTGGAGCCATGCCTGCTGGTCTTCGTTGCGCAACAGCCCGATCCGCTTGCCCTTGTGTCCCCCGCCCTCCACGTCGACTTGCCGTGTGACGATTGGATTTGCGAGCAGGCGGAAGCGATGGCAGCGGCCCTCGGCCAGATGCGGCTCGAAGCGCTTGTGCTCTGGCGAACGGCCGAGCACGGCGAACGTCGCGAACGCAGCCTCCCAATCGGGTGGCACGTCCGACTGGATCAGGATCTGCGTTCCGTCCGGCGTTTCCTCGATGCGATAGAGCAGCCGCTCGCCACCCTCAAAAGCCATCTTTAGCCGCTGGTGAACGCGGTAGGGGTTGGCGAGCCAGTGCACGGCGATCCTGCTGCGATTGATCTGCAAGCGCCCGACATACATATCACACCTCCTCTACCTGAACCGGGACGGTCAGCGCCACTTCGCGGGTATAGCGAGGGGCAAAGGTACGATGGGAACGTGACAGGATTTCTTCCCTACGCCGCACGCCCTCCGCAGGAGTACATTCCAGCACGGCGTGGACTCGCGCCGTATCGCCAACGAAACCGTCCGAAACGCAGAGGGGTTGCGCTGCGAGTGCAGCCTCGATGGATGGGAATTCGCCCACGCCGGCGAACAGTGGTCGGCTCGGCGGACATGACTTGCGTCCCAGATAGACGACCCAGTGTGGTCTGCGGATAGCTTCGGCCAGCGAGGCGATGACGTCGGGCGTGCTCTGCACGGCGATCAGGAACGAAGCGTCGCACAGATAGTAGCGCCACGAGACCACCGTCTCGTACTCGCCGGTCGAAGCAGTCTTCTTCACCTCGCCCACGGCGGACATCACGCCGCCCACCACGGTATGGTAGTCGACGAGCGGCGAGCCTCGCCGGTCGCAACGCACGCCGAGGTGAATGCTTCGCGAAAGGCGATCCAACTCGTCGTCGGAGCGGTATCCCAACGCACAGCCCAGTAACCCGACGATGCCGGACTTGGTGGGATGGGGGGCAGAGTCGCGCACGCTCCAGCGCGCGCGCTCGCCCCACGCCTGCAGCGGGCCCTCCAGACGGATCAGTAGGGTGTTGTCCATTTTCAAGCCTCCGGCAACTGGGCTTCCAGCCAGCCCTTCAACGCACCCAGAGACGAGAACGTTTCGGTATTGGGCACCGTGTAACCGGAAAGCGTCAGAAGGCCGGCCTGGACTTCAATGCCATACATGGGCTTGATCTTCGACACGTATTCGGCCAAACGGACAATGGAGGCATCCACAAGTGAGTGCTCGCTGCTGGGGCGAACCGGCTTGATGAACGCATTGGCATAACTGACCGGCAGGTTGGCATCGGAGACCTCGACCAGGACGAGGTCGGGCAGGTTGAAAGCGGCGAAGGAATTCTGCTTGCCGCTGGGGTGCGCCATGACGGCCGCCTCGAGAAGTGCCGACACAGCACGTCGGGCAACCTGAACATCGCCGCCGAGGTTCTCAAGCAATTGTTCCCAATGGAGGTTGAGATACTTGTAGTAAGTAGAGCTGTTGAATTCTACATCGCCGATCATGCCGGCGCCGGACTCTCCGGACAGGTCGTCTACTGCGGTGTAATAGTCGAATTCCTGGGCAAGTGCATTGGTTGACAGAGCATGAGCGACTTGAACCGCGGCCTGCACATCCTCGAAAGCCTCGGAGGTCGTCATTCGTCCGAACATCGCGATATCGACAGAGCACGGCAAGCTACCATCCAGCTCCTTTTCCAGATCGAGCCTCCTCCACTTCTCCGGACCGTGCTCGCGATAGAGGGCCAACAACCTTTCGGCAAGCGGCTGCAACTCATTGCTTCCGGCAAAGATCAATTGCCGGGTCATCGGAACACCCACGTCTTCAGTTCCCTTTTCCTTTGTACCCTGAACATTCTTGTCGAGTTTGCGCCCGATCTTAGGAACCTGAGAAACGACAGCCTCAATGGTAGCGGCGTCCACGTTCATCGCCTTCAGTTCTGTTCCGATCAACTGTGGCAGGAGCCTGGTTCTTTGGCCCAACAACCCGTCATCTGCAAAGGCTTCCGCAAACGTGGGCGACTTGCGAATACTTCTTTTCAAACACTGGCTGGAAATGCGACCGCGACGGTATCCGCCGAACATGGCATCCTTGGGTGAACCGGTATCATCCCGATTCAGGTTGGACGGCGCGTAATTCTGGAGCACGTGGATTTGCATTAACATTTCGATTCCCTCCCGTTTCTGAATTCAATGAATTGACCACTCATTCTCAGTCGGCAAAATAGGCTCGCGCCCAGTTCTGCTGGACGAACCGCGTGGGCTGTGTCCAAAACAACAAGTCGTAAAGCAACTGCGACCAATCAACTCGCACCTGATTGGATGCCAGGAAGCGGGTAGCCTGCCGCAACCGGAACGGTAATTGGCTCTCATCCGCGTCGAGCAAGACCACGGTACGCCTGTCGAGCCCGGGAGCATTGTCGGGTCTCCGTGCTCGGCGTAGCGCCGCTCCGAAATTCCCGCTTCCCCCATCATCGGCCAGTGAGAACAGGGTCGCCAGCAGGAAGTAGGCTGCTTCATGATAGCGCGGCACCGCGGGAGGCAAGAGGCTGTAGAACAGCCGCAGCGCGTTCCCGGACGCCTCCAGCAGGGGCTGTCCCGCGCTGCGCTTGAGCTGCGCCCGCTCCCCTGCGTCCAATTTGCGCAAGCATTCGATGAACTCGTCAATTCTAGGGTCAATCTGCCGATCGCTCATGACTCTCGTCCTCCTGTGAGAAACTTCTCTTCCTGCTGGTACAATCGCGCGCGGCAGCGGCGTTCTCCCTGGACCCGACCCCGCAGGCTGGCGGCGTCATCGCCAACCGTCTGTGCGGTCTGCTCGAAGACCCGCTGGGCCGCGTTCACTACTGCCTCCGCCCACCCCAAGCGTTGGTGTTCCTTCTCATCTGGTGAAGCGTGCGACAGGACCAGTATCAACTCCCGGAATGGCTCTGCCAACGCCGTCCAAAACGCATTGCCCATGCGACGCCGCAGATTGATGTAATGCTCCTGCTTGGATTCGCTTCTGAAAGCCTCTTTGAACGTGCTCTGGATGACCGCGTCACATTTTTCGGCGAAGTCAACCGACTCATCCACAAACAACCACGCCGTGTCGTCGCGCAGCAACGCGGCGGGGACGTCGAAGCCGGCATCAAGCCACTCGAAAACCTTCGCGTCACCACGGTACCTGATGCCGATACAACGCAACGGGTACATTGCGTAGCTGCCGGTGGGATCCAGGGCGTCAAGCTGATCCAGCACGGACGGCCTCTTAGTGTTTGGACTGTCCTTACCATCCGCCGCGGGTCCTTTCAAGAAAAGAGCGGCGTACTCCCGCCAGAGCGCGCGCCCCTGGGTGGGCCGGATCGGTGTCGGTCCTCTCTCGCTGTCACCGGCAGGAATGCGGTAGGCCACGAACGGATCGAACCACGCGGGCGCGCCTTTCGGGCGGCACTCGCCCATTTCGAATACCATCGTGCGACCACCCCACAGGGTGAAGGTGCCGCACCATGTGCAGGTGGAGTTGACACGCTCCGGGTGTACCCTAACCCTCCGGGCCGGAAATGTCAGGCTGTGCAGGTACCCGACCTCGTCCAGTTCCAGCCCGCGTTCGACAACAGGTTCGCGAGTCCACCAGGAGCGATCTTTGGATTTTGAGGCGACCTGCGGTTGGTTTGGCGGGAGAATCATGGATGCCGCCAGGGATTCGAACAACGTGCGCCCCCCGGGCAAAACATAGATGGGAGGGACACCATTGATTGACGGCTGAAATGACCTTCCTCCAGAAGCTGCGAAGCACGGGATCGTGGTAAGCCCGCACGCTATGCACACAGGACAGAGTGCGTAACCGGACTCATTGCCATGACGAAAATGGGTAACTTCAGACCCGGAAGCGATCTCCGTCACAAATATGGCAGCGCTCTTAGTCTTGTCCTTCTTTCCTGGCTGCAAAGGTAGGTCGGCGCTCTGCAGAAACGGCTCGTTTTCCGAGAACAAGTCGAAGCGTCCAGCGTACTGCGCGCCGAAACGCTCGATCGGCTCCCGCGGGAAGCGCCCGCCGTCGAGGATGCGCCGCAGGTCGCGCGGCTTGTGCGGGTCGAGCGCCACCTGCAGGACTGCCACCAAGAGGCGGTGAATGCCGACGACCACCAGCGGTGACGGGTGATAGATCGCGCGATGGGCATGGGCATCGAGCAGCACGTCCGCGATGCCGCGCCACTCCAAGGCTCCATCAGCACGCTCCACCATTATCCAGGGTTCGGTCCAAAGGTTGAACGACGGTACGGATTTAGCAGCATTGTCCATCAATCACTCTCCTTTCCTGCGAATGACCAGTCCCAACTCGGGCTCGACGACCAATTCGATGGCTCCACGCTCGCCGGCGAGCTGTGCCCGGCCGCCGCTGAGCCACAGCGGAGCCTGTCCCTGCAACAGCGGTGAGGTCGAGAACAAGCACGGGTGCGTGGCGTTGGCGGCACGGAGCGCCGCGATGACATCAGGGTGGCTGATTCGCAGTCCGCGCCGCAGCAGTGCGAGCTGGAGCACGCGATCCGGCACGGCATCGACCGGAACGACCTGCCCGGATGGCAGAAACACGCGGTCCCCCAGCCGCTCTAGCGGAATCACGTTGAGGCTCGCGGCACCGAGGCGCGTTTGCGCCACGACCCAGGCCGCGCTGTTCTCGTCCTCCTGGAATGACAACTGAGACGCCGCCGCGCAGAACGCCTCCTCCGGGTCCGGCTCGGGAAGCAGGCGCAGGCGCGCCTCCTGCGTGGCGTGCAGGCTGTCCCGCCGGAGCTGCTCCCATGCCTTGCGCAATGGCGAGTCCACGGACGGCTCCGCCGCCGCGTAGACCGCCTCAATCAGTGCGCGGTAGTCGGCGGGCAAGTCGATGTCGGTACGCTGCGCCAGGGCGAGCCAGGTCCGGCGGAGGATCAGCTCGGCATAGATGCGCCGGTCCGTCGTCAATTCCGGGCCACCGTCACCGGCCATCTCGGTGTTGATCCGCAGGCAGGGAGTGCCGTGTTGCAGCGGACGAGGACGTTGGTGCCGGTGAAGGCGCCCGGCGCGCTGCAGCAGCAAGTCGACCGGAGCGATATCCGAGACCATCACGTCGAAGTCGACATCGAGGCTCTGCTCCAGCACCTGCGTTCCGATGACGATGCCTCGTTGTGGCCGATCTCCACACCGGCCGTAGTGTGCCGTCAGCCTGTGCTCCAGCGATTGCCGGTCTTCGAGAGGGAAACGGGCGTGCAGGAGCAGACAGTCGACTTCGGCCGAGGCCAATGCGCGGACCTGCTCATACAGCCGCTGCGCGCGATCGACCGTGTTGCAGATCCAGCAGACACAGCCAGCGTGAGCTGTGGCATCCAAGAGCCAGCGGGCCTTCTCGTCCATCGCCTCGTTCGCGATGTGCAGGTGCTCGAGTGCGAGCCTGCGGGCGAAGTTCTGCGTCTGCGGAAACGCGTGGTGGGTCCCGTGCGGTCCCGTCACCAGGAGGCTGGGATAATCGACGGCATCCGCTGCTTCGTCCGGGACCTCCGCACCAAATGCCTCAGCGAGCCGGCGGCGCTGTGCCAGGGGCAGTGTGGCCGACAACAGGATGACCGAGGTGCCCAGGGATGACATCCAGTTCAGCAGTCGTTCGACGATCGTGGTCATGTAAGTGTCATAGGCATGCACTTCGTCCAATATCAACGTCTTGCCGGCCAGGCCCACGAGCCGTAGAGCAACGTGTGGGACGTTGAGTGCGGCGAGCTCAGCCTGATCGATGGTGCCGACGCCAAAGGGCGCTAGCAAAGCACGCTTCTTGGGTGAGAACCACGTCATGGCTGCGTCAGGCTCCGACTCTGGATCCGCCAGCATCTCGAGCCGCAGATCATCTTCGACGAGGAAGGCCTGCCCATGAACGAGCTTGACCTGCGCGCTGAGCTGCAGCCGGTCGCGAATGTGGCTCTGCACACGTTGGAACATCTGGTTGCTCGTTGCCGTAGTCGGCAGCGCGTAGTATAGCTCATCGGTGCCTCTGGCCTGCGCAATCCGGTGGGCCAACGCCAGAGATGCCTCGGTCTTACCCTCCCCCGTCGGTGCCTCGATGATCGCGAGGCACGGTCCTGAAAGCAGGCGATCGGGGATGTCGTCGATGCTCCGCTGCAGCGGTCTGGGCGATTCGATGTCTGCAAACAGCGAACCGAACTCGACTGCGGCATGGCTGGTGCAACACTGGGTGAATCCCGCATCGTCCAGAGCGCGACGGGCGGCATCGACGCTCCGCTCCACGTAGTCCTCCAGCGATATGCGGTCGGCCGGGGTAAAACACGCCTGGTTGGAACCGATCCAATCGCACAGGATGGTGAACCCGGTCAGCGCCATGATGGAGGCAGAGACATTGGCGGGCTTATCCGGGAATGAGACGGTACCGCCGCACAGGTAGCGTTCCAACAACACCGAGGCTGCCGAGCGCAGCGCCGCCCATTCCAGCGGCTCGTAGGCACGGATTCGCACGCGAGCCTCCTTGAGGCCGCCCGGCGGGGCAAAGCGCCCGTGGTGCCCACCGATGACCTCGCGCCACACGCTCGCCCACTCGCCGGGCAGCTCCACGCCCGATGCGCTGGCCCACTCAGAAGAGGCGAAGGCCTGTCCTACAAGCGTGTGATGCAATTCCACGCGCCGGACGCCGAGATCGAATCCCTCGTGCTGTAGCCGCTCTAGCTGACCAGGATTACCTACCTGAAACGCCGATGAAACCTTGCCGATGTCATGTATCGCCACCAACCAGGGCAAGGCGGAAACCAACGAGTCCATCGCGATCCCCGTTGTCTGGCTGAGCACCGTTCGCCAGCGACCCGAGCAGGACTCACTGAGCAATACGGCGGCCACATTCCCCACGTCGATCATGTGAAACAGAGCGGGGTGGAACACATCCACTTGGCCAGTGGTCTTGCCCCAACAGCGCAACACACGCTCGACTTCAACCAAATCACCCACTATTCCTCCTTCTTCACTCATACAATTCCGCGGCCGCCTTCATCTCCTCGGCAATACGCGTCCGCAGTCCTGCCGGGGCGATGACTTGGACATCCGGACCCCAACCACGGATCCAGGGCAGCATCTCCTGCGGTTCGGCAACATGCGCTCGCCACAACAGCGAACCGTCGGCCAACTCGCGCAGTGTTTCGGATGAGTGCCACTGCGTCTCCCGCACCCGCGAAACCACACGTGGGTTGAAACATAACACGACTTCGACCGGGTCGTCGTCGCTGTACCAGATGCCCCAGGCATCGGCGAGCAGGCGGTCGACGTTGAATTCGGGCGGGATTTCGTAGGGCTCGCCCTCAATCCGGATGGCACGGATGCGTTCGATTTTCAGTGTGCGCAACTCACCAGGCGGTTCGCTCCAACCGAAGACGTAGCTGGAATGGCCGATGGCATAGGGTTCGATGAAATAGGGTGCGTAGACGTATTCCTGCACTGGCTTCTCGGGCGACGACTGGTATTTGACCCACACCTTGCGCCCCACCGACCACGCTTCCGTAAGCGTTTCCAACGCGGTCATATACACCGGATCGTGTCGCCGGTTCTCGTCATCCATCAGCGCAGCCGAGGCTTCCAGGTGTGTGGCGATGCGTGGGGCCAACCGCTCCAGGGCGAGGCCCAGCTTGCGTAAGGCGCCGGCGGCATGCGTGGAGTGCTTGTCCATGCACGTCGTCATGAGCCGTGCGCCCAGGTGCAAGGCCAACGCCTCGTGCAACGAGAGACGCACGCTGACCAGATATGCACGCCGGTCGATCTTCCACCGCCCGTCATCTTCGAGGTAGATATGCGCGGGCAGGTCGGGCAGATAGCGTCCCACCGTAGAACGATGTACGTGAAGATACCGGGCGATTTCGGCTTGAGTCAACCCGGCCGGATAGCGGACGAGCAGACCTTCGATTTGAGCCAAACGAGCAACTTTGTTGGCTGCTTTCTCCATAATACAGTACCACCTTCCCGATTCCAAATCACGAGCGCTGTTTCGCGGCGTTTGTATCTCAGTTTAGCATAGTGCCGTTGCAGCGAGCGCAACACACGCAGTCAATTCATCACGAATCCGGCGGGCCGTTGCACACATCACCGCGCCACAAACGACTTGAAAGCGGGGATCTCGCCGGCCAACTACTTGGCGACCAGGCCCGCCCACGCTTCCGCAACGGAGTCCACCGTCCAGTTTTCCAGCACGAAGGGATGCCGGTCCAGTTCGACGGTCGTCGGGGGGTGAGAGAGAAACTCGAGCAGTCGCCCGGTTAGTTCTGCGGTGAGAGACGTAAAACGCAAGCGGTATGTCTGATCCGGTGCGACGTGGATGTGACCCCGTCCGGCGCTGCGCGCACCCCACAGCGAAGAGCACGTGTACGGCTTCACCGGACAATCATCGTGTAGACTTTGGGCCAATGCGGGATCGATATCGTGAATCCAGGACAGCAGAAGCGATTGGGCGGCCCGTCCAAGGCCCACGGGCAACACAGCGCTCTGCTGTGGACGGACGGTCAGAACGATAGCAGCAAGTTCAGGGTGAGAGTCGGACATTGACACCTCCGGAACCATCAGGGGGAAATCGGCGGTTATGCAATTTGACGACTGCAGAGTCATGCGGACCCGGCTGGTCCACATGTTACGACTCGGGAACAAAGGGGCGCTCCCAAAACATGCTTATTGTATCACCGATTGCACCGGCTGTCACATTGGCTGAACAGGGCACCCAAGATTTTTGTGAGGCCAGTGGGCAGTGGGCAGGTCGCGTTTTCAGCGTGATCTGCCAGGTTCACACGAATATCTTCTTGTCGGTCAAGACTGTGCCAATCTTGAACGCGTTCCGCTTGCGAGGGGCCCACGGGAACGGGCCACCAGACCCCCGCACGGCCTGTGCGGAGATTGGCCCAGTCAGACTTCACGCCCACGACCGGGCCAATCTCTGGCGCCACCGTCGTTGTCCAGGGACTGCTGTGTCTGGGCGCACTGTGTGCCGGCCTGCACCGCAGTAGATTGGCACAGTCTGGTCCAGCGAGCGTGCTCTCCAGCCATTGGTCGCAGCAAAGGCGCTGCACTTGTCGTCAAAATCGAACGCACCCCCAGCCGCGCTCCCACCTTGACATTTCGCTGCGGCGCAGTAAGATGGTACGCGAATCCGGAATACTGCACCGATCCACAGCAAGTGAGGCGAACCCCTGTTGAACGAAACCACTGCTTCCCAAACTCAATCCGCACCCACTCCGCCCTACGCGCGAACGATGCTGATCGCCATCCTGGTGCTCTTCGCAGTGTTGTCCATCGTCTACAACGTGGCAACGCCGCTGTTCGAGGGGCCGGACGAGGCGGCGCATTTCCTGTACATCGATTACCTGGCCACCGGAAAGGGACTGCCGGCGTTGGACGATGCGCCGCGCGAGGTGTTGTGGGAGGGATTGCAGCAGCCACCGCTGTACTACGCGCTGGGCGCTCTGCTCACCGGCTGGGTAGAGCGCAGCGACCTGCGGGAGCTGCTGTGGCATAACCCGCACCGTGGCGGTGAGACCGGCGGGATCAACCTGTACTACCACTCGACACCAGAAGCGTTTCCGTACCGGGGGACGACGCTCGCCGTGCACCTGGCACGGCTGCTGAACACCCTGTGCGGCGTGGTGACGGTGCTGGCGACTTTCCTGGCAGCACGGGAGATCTTCCCGCGCAGTGCGGTCTTCGCGTTGGGTGCGGCGGCGGTCGTCGCGTTCAACCCGCAGTTCCTGTTCACCGGCGGTTCGGTCAGCAACGACGGGCTGCTGGCGATGTGGTGTGCGCTGGGGATCTGGCTGCTGCTACGCATGTTGCGCCGCAACGACCTCTCACGCCGCGATGCGCTGTGGTTGGGGCTGATCGCCGGGCTGGCTGCTGCGGCCAAATCGAGCGGACTGGCGTTCGCCGTGCCGGCTGCGCTGGCGGTCGCTATCACGGCACGGCGGCGGCGCTCGTGGGCCATCCTGTGGCGTGGCTGCGCGGCGGTCACGAGCGGTATCATCTTGCTGGGCGGCTGGTGGTACTTCCGCAACCTGGGACTGTACGGCGACCCGCTCGCGCGGAACGGGCTGATCGCCATCGGAGCGGACATCATCCGTCCGGAAGCGCTCCCCCTGGGCGAAACGCTGGTTTATTCGACCTGGCTGCAGAAGTCATTTTGGGGGGTGTTCGGCAACGGTGTACTCATGGACTTCGCGGTCTACCACGCGCTGGAGGTCGCCATGCGCGTAAGCCTGCTGGGTCTGGCGGTGTGGTTGGTACGGCAGATGGTCCGGCGCAGCGCGGACAGCGTGCAATGGCTCAGCCTGGGGCTGCTGGCGTTGTGGAGCGGCGTGATCTACCTGTCGCTCGTGCGTTTCATGCAGACCGTCGATGCGACCAACCAGGGGCGGCTGCTGTTCCCGGCGATCTCAGCGCTGGCGATCCTGTTCCTGTGGGGGTTGAGCGGGTTCTTCCCGGAGCGGTTGCGTGTGGCTCCCGCCGTGCTCGCCAGCACGGGACTCCTGGTGCTCGCAGTGGTCGTGCCGTTCCGTTACATCCTGCCCGCTTATGCACACCCGCCCATGCGCGCGGACCTGGCGAACGAACCAGCGGCCGCCGGGATGCCCGTGCGCTTCGCGGAGCAGATCGAACTGCTGGATTACGCGATCACGCCGCTGGAGGTAACGCCCGGCAATCCAATCCACGTCACGCTCGATTGGCGCTGCCTGGCTCCGCTGGAGGCCAGCTACAAGCTGTTCATTCACGTGCTCGGCTACGATGGCGAGCGTCTGACCCAGCTCGACACGATCCCGTACCGTGGGCGCTTCGCGACCGTCCTGTGGCAGCCGGGGCAGGAGTTTCGCGACGAGTACGACCTGTTCATCACCGGCAAGGCGCGCCCGAGCATCGGTCGCATCCAGATCGGCTTCTTTCCCTGGGATGATCCGGGGAACCGGCTGTCCGCTTTCACGCCCGATGGCCGGCTTATCGGCGATCACATCGATCTGGCGCCGTTCAAGATCGCGCCCAGGACGAACGAGCGCCCCGCAGCGACGACCGCAACGCACATTGCCTTTGGCGACATCGCGACGCTGACCGGTTACGACCTGCAGCCGGTGCCGGCACATGCCGGCGAGCCGCTGACATGGACGCTGTACTGGGAGGCGAAGATGCCCCCGGGCGTGGACTACACCGTGTTCGTCCACGTGCTGGACCGCGCCGCGAACATCGTCGCGCAACAGGACATGCCGCCCCAGGGCGGGAACTATCCCACCTCGATCTGGGCCACAGGCGAGTTCATTGCCGATCCCCGCACGCTGACACTGCCGGAGGATCTCCCCGCTGGCACCTATGCACTGGCGGTCGGGTGGTACGAGCCCGGCTCAGGGCAGCGTTTACCGGCGACGGCCGCTGGGCAACCGGTCCCCGATGGCCGCGCCGTGGTCTGCGCGCTGGAAGTGGAGTAGCACGGATGACTCCAGCGCAGGACCCTTCTTGCACCGCAGAGACACTGAGCCTCTGCGCCTCCGCGGTGAATCGACCGCAGCTCCAGCTCGTCGCAGCGCGAGGTGTCCGGACCGTCTCCATCCCGCCCACGGCGTCGAAGCCCGATTCATCGGACGCCACCCAATAGCGCGGGGAATTCATCCCCGTCGCAGGCTGATCCATCACCGCCGTCACGGCGCTTAACGGATCGGGCGTATGGATCGCCTCTCGCCGCTGTGCCAGGCGCGAATCGCACCGCAGAGACGCGGAGACGCGGAGCACTATTCTCTGAGCCTCTGCGCCTCCGCGGTGAATCGACCGCAGCTCCAGCGCGGCGCGGGCAAGGGCGGCCGGTTGACAGTCTCGCGACGCCCTCAGTCCCCTCCGGAGAGCGAACCCGGTGTGACCTCAATCTCCGACAAAATGATGCGATCGTCCGGCAGGCGCGTGCCCTGCGCATCGACGGCGGGCAAGCGCTGCATCGTCTCCAGCGCATAGAGGCCCAGCGCTATCCGATACCGTCCCGGCTGGAGATCAGCTGGCAACTTCATCGCATGGATGTCCTGCACGGTCTCGCCCGATTCCCACAGGCTGGAAGGGTATTGCCCTTGCACAGGTGGCGCGTCCTGCTGAACGCGGACCTGCCCCGCTTCATCGAGTATGCGGATGAACACCGTGTAGTCGGCGTCGACATCCGCCAGTGCCTGCCAGTACAGCGTCAGTGCCGTCGTCTGCCCCGGATGCAGCGCATCCTCGTCCAGATCGAACCCGCGCAACACAAGTGCGTCGCCCAACGCATAGCCAGACTCGTGCACCCACGCATATTGCGCCGGCTTGCGCGGTGCCAGCTTGAAGCTGCCGACCGAGGTACGTCCCAGCGTTCGAGCGCTGCTGTCAGTGGCCGGCAGCCGGTCCAGCGCATCCGGCAAGTACAACCCCACATCCACGGTCGCCTCCACCGGCGCCGCCGCGTCCGGCTCCAGCGGGACGCGGTAGGCATCCACGATGACCTCGCCAGGCGACCACTCGCTCGTCGGATAGTTGCCCAGGCCGGTGAAACTGTCGCGCTGTCCGATACGCGTGCCATCGCGGCCGAATGTCTGCACGGTCACGGCATAGTCCACCACGACCGGCTTCAGCGCCTGCCAGTACAGTGTGACGTCGACGGAGTCACCCGGGCGGACCCGCTGCGGCGCAATCGACGCGCCGAGCAGGCGAATCTGGTGAGCGTAATCGATGAGCACGTTCTGCGGTACCGTCTCGGCGGCTTCCGCCGGCAGCACCGGCAGCGGCAAGTAGGCCGGCCGCAGGTAGGCGAACAGCATCACGCCGGCGATTGCAGCCAACGCAGCCGTCCACGCGACGGCAAACAGACTGCGCCAGCGCACTGGCAGCCAGTACGCCAATCCGCAGAACACGAGGATGGACACCGCGGCCAGCGCGGGAAACATGTAGCGCCCGTTGGCCGCCGTCGTACTCATCAGCATGTACGTGAACATCGCCGCGAAGTACGCCGCGACGGTCAGGGTGAGCACACCCAACCCGGACAGCGCCGGCCACTCCGCCAGGTTCTGCGCGCGCCGCGATGCGCTCTGCAGCGTATCGCGCAGAAACATGGAGCCAGCGGCCACCGCCAGCGCGGCGATCACGGCGTATCGTGCGCCCCCGGTCAGTGCTGTGAGCGTGACGCTGCTGTACAGCACGCCGGCCGTGGCCGCCCCGGCGAGCACGAGCAGCGCCGTCCGCCAGCGGACGACGCTTCCCGCGCGATCCGGCAGACAACGCACGGCCTGCCGGTAAGCGAGAGCCACACAGCCAATCGCTCCCAGCCGGCTGACGATCCCGAAGAAATGGTACCAGGCGTTCGGCACCGGCACGTTGCCATAGCCGAACCGCGCCCAGAAAGACGTCTCCGCGTTCGGCAGCTCGAACAGTGCGGTCGCCCAGTCGAGCCCTTCCGGACGCGCATGCCACGTGCGCAGGGTCAAATTGATGCTGGTCAGATCGCCATACAGCCGTAGATTGCGCAGGAACCACGCGCCGGAGATGAGCAGCGTCAATCCGGCGACGATCGCCCCGCCCTGCAGGAAAAGCACCCACTGCTTGTGACGCCAGGCGGCGACCAGATACGCGACCGCGACCACTGGCAGAATGTAGAGCCCGGTCAGCTTGGTCAGCAGAGCGAGTCCGCACAGGACGCCGACCCACACGCTGCGCTGCCGTGTGATGCCCAGCTTGACTGTGCGCACGAGCAGCCATACGATGAGCACGGCCCACAGGGTGATCAGGTTGTCGTTGTTGATCGCGCCGCTGATGAACAGGAACATCGGGTTGAACGCGAGCAGCGCGGCGCCGCCCAACGCCGGCGAGCGGGCCCCGCAGAACAACTCCAGGCCGGTCAAGTACGTCACGCACACCGCGATCAGCCCAAGCAGGACGGAGAACAACCGGACTACGTGAATTGCCAGCGCAGTCCCGTGATAGGGAAAGCGGTCCCATTCACCGTGCAGGTACAGGTTCTTGTTATCGCGTCCGATCTCGGCATAAGCATAACCCCAATAGGGATTGTTCCGTACCACGGAATAGGGGGAACCGTCCGGCTCATCGCTCCACGCCGTCAGCAGGGCCCCCGCCAGGTAGTACAACGGTGGTTGGTGGCGCTGCGCGGGGATGTCTCCCTCGTGTTGCACCGGCAGCGCGCGTTCCGTGACCAGCTCGCGGATGAACGCGTAGTGATGGATCTCATCCGGTGCCTCGAACGGTGGCGTCACCAGGCTATATCCGACAGCCAACAGGGCATATACGACGCAAACAACAACCAGCCCCCCATGTTTCCTGAGCATCAATGCGGCTCCACCTCTCACGGTCTCCGCCCCAAATCGGGACGCTTTCTTTCCAACGAACCCACTCATTATACCACATCTCAACCCAACAGGATACGCGGCTCTCGCAGGGAGCACAGCCAGGATTTTTTGCGACAAGTGTAGCGCTTTTGACACGCCAATGCACTGGAGAGCACGCCCACTGGAGCAGACTGTGCCAATCTCCGCACAGGCCATGCG
>ENA-OSEO01004009-OSEO01004009.1-sediment-metagenome-genome-assembly--contig:-NODE-4009-length-16178-cov-3.762127_pt1 | contig 16178 bp, 16 predicted proteins | sample MGYA00237883_ERZ534232 | MGnify/ENA metagenome assembly ERZ534232 | reverse complement strand
GAGAGGGAGCCCCCGACGGCCTGGACGACAAGTCCTATCAAATCATATACGGCATAGTCGGAGGCCCCGGCGTTGAATTCCACCGGGCGGTTGAAGGCGACCACCACGGCTGAACTGGGGTCGACCTCCGTCGCATCCGGTTCTGGCAGTTGTTGGGCAACTTGAAGGCTCCCAACCGTGCGGTAAGCGAGCTCAACCGGCTCCAGCGCCAGACCCTCAAGGAGGCCTTCCATCTGATCAGCCGCTTCCAGGACTGGCTGGAGCAGCGCTACCAGACGCGCTACCTGCGATGATCCGCCGCCGCCTAAGCCGCTTTCTGCTGGAACGGCGCCTCGACCGCGGGAGCCTGCCCCAAGCGGCGGCCCGCCACTGGGAGGCCACCGCCGGGCTCGACCTCAGGCGGCCGGCCGGCGAGGCCAGCTTCGTGGTCCTGGACAGCGAGACGACCGGCCTGGACCCGGACAGGGACGAATTGATCTGCCTGGGCGCGCTTAGAGTCCGGCAGGGGCGGATCGACCTGGGCCAGCGCTTCTTAGAGCTGGTCAACCCCGGCCGGGCCTTCTCGGCCGACTCCATCAGGGTCCACGGCATCCTCCCGGCCGCCTGCCTGGATCGGCCGCCCCTGGAAGAGGTCCTGCCCCGCTTCCTGGAGTTTGTCGGCTCGGACGTGCTGGTCGGTCATTCCCTGGCCTTTGACCTGGCCTTCCTGAACGCCCGGATGAAGAAGGCCTTCGGCCTGCCCATCCTCAGCCCGGCCCTGGACACGCTCCGCCTCTGTCGGCGGCTAAGCCTCCACAGGTCGCCCTATCTGGCCCGGGGCCGGCTCGAGGACGAGTGCGGCCTGGACCGCCTGGCCCGCCGCTACCGCCTCGAGGCCTCGCTGCGCCACACCGCCCTGGGCGACGCCCTCTTGACGGCCCAGATTTTCCTGATAATGCTCGGTCAGTTCAGGCGGCTAGGCCTCGACCGGCTGGACCGGCTCCTCCGGATCGGAGGCGTCTAGCTGGCGGCGGATCGGTTACATTTGCCATTGGGCCGGTGTATAATGAAGGGTCATATTTCGGGAGCGGGCGGATGAGAAAGGTGGTCTATCTTCTTCTGGTCCTGGCCGGGGCGGGCCTGCTGGGCTGGCAGGTCTTCCAGCGGGCCTCGGCCTCCAACCCGGCCTTCGGGCCGCGCCGCCAGGCCGTGGCCGTGGAGCTGGCCCCGGTCAGGACGGGGCTCATCCGCGACCTGGGTCACTACACCGGCAGCCTCCAGGCCTCCTCACAGTTCGTCATAGCCCCCCGGATCACCGGCCGCCTGAAGCACCTCCTGGTCAACATCGGCGACAAGGTCGAGCGGGATCAGGTGGTCGTCCAGATCGTGGACGAGGAGTACCGCCTCCAGGTCGAGCAGGCCCGGGCCGCCTTGGAGGTGGCCAAGGCCAGCCTGGCCGAAGCGGTCAGCAACTTCAGCTTCGCCCGCAAGGAGCTGGACCGGGCCAACGCCCTGAGCGGCAAGAAGATTTACTCCCAGGCCGAGCTGGACGTGGCCCAGTCCCGCTTTCAGGCCGGCGAGGCCAAGAAGAAGGTGGCCCAGGCCGTGGTGGCCGAGAAGGAGGCCGCCCTGAGCGAGGCTCAGGTCCGGCTGTCCTACACCCAGATCAGGGCCAGCTGGCGCGGCGGCTCCGACGTCCGGGTCGTGGGCGAGCGCTTCGTGGACGAAGGGACCATGCTCGCGGCCAACGCGCCCATCGCCACCGTCCTGGAACTCAACCCGCTCCTGGGTGTGATCAACGTCATCGAGCGGGACTATCCCCGTCTGAGGCTCGGCCAGGAAGCCCTGGTCACGGCCGACGCCCTGCCGGGCCAGACCTTCAAGGGCCGGGTGATCCGCCTGGCGCCCCTGATTACCGAGACCTCCCGCCAGGCCCGGGTGGAGCTGGAGATCCCCAACCAGGACTGGCTGCTCAAGCCGGGCATGTTCATCCGGGCCGAGATCGAGTTCGACCGTCACCAGACGGCCACCCTGGTGCCCCAGGCCGCCCTGGCCAAGCGGGCCAACCGGCAGGGCGTCTTCCTGGCCGATCCGGAAGACCTCAAGGTCAGCTTCGTCCCCCTCAAGCTGGGCCTGGTCGAGGGGGAGACGGTTGAGGTGCTGGAACCGGCCCTGAGCGGCCGGGTGGTCGTGGTCGGGCACCACCTCCTCGAGGACGGTTCGGCCATAGTCCTGCCCGGCCAGCGACCCAAGGAGCAGACTGGCCAGCCCGGCCCCGGCCAGAATCCCCGTCCCGGGCCGGGGGGCGGACCGCCCGGCGCCAAGAGGCCGGCTCAGTGAACCTCTCCCGCTCCGCGGTCCGGCGCCCCATCTTCACGATCATGGTCACCCTGATCGTGATCATCCTGGGGGCCATTTCCCTGGTCCGGCTGCCCGTTGACCTGATGCCGGACATCACCTACCCGACCCTGAGCATCACCTGCACCTACGAGAACGCCAGTCCGGTGGAGATGGAGGACCTGGTCACCCGGCCCATCGAGGAGGCGGTCAGCGCCGTGCCCGGGGTGGATCAAGTCACCTCGGTCTCGGCCGAGGGGGCCAGCAACATCCGGATCAGCTTCAACTGGGGCACCAACCTGGACGCCGCGGCCAGCGACGTGCGCGACCGCCTCGACCGGGTCGTGGCCGTCCTGCCCGACGAGGCCGAGCGTCCGACGTTGCGCAAGTACGACCTGGCCAGCTTCCCCATCCTCATCCTGGGCGCCTCGGCCGAACTGGATCCGGTCCAGCTCCGAAAGATCATCGACGATCAAGTCAAGTACCGCCTGGAGCGGATCCCGGGCGTGGCCGCGGCCGAGGTCAGCGGCGGGCTGGACCGGGAGATCCACGTCAACCTCTTCGCCGACAAGATCAAGGCCCTGGGCCTGCCCCTGGACCAGATCCTGAACCGGATCAAGGCCGAGAACGTCAATCTGCCCGGCGGGACCATTGATCGGGGCAGCCTGTCCGTGGCCGTCAGGACCATGGGCGAGTACACCGACCTGGACCAGCTGGCCAACACCATCGTGGCCATCCGCCAGGGCGCGCCGGTCAGGCTCAAGGACGTGGCCCGGGTGGAGGACTCCTGGCAGAAGGTCACCCGCCTGGTCAGGATCAACGGCAAGCCCGGGGTCAGGCTGGTCATCTACAAGCAGTCTGGCGCCAACACGGTCGATTGCGCCACCAAAGTCCTCAGGGAGCTGGAGCTGATCCGGCAGGACCTGCCCCAGATCAACCTGACGACCATCATCGACACCTCCAAGTACGTCAAGCGCTCGGTGACCAACGTCGGCTCCTCGGCCCTCTACGGCGGCGCCCTGGCCATCCTGGTGCTGCTCTTCTTCCTGCGCAACATCGCCAGCACCCTCATTCTGGCCACGGCCATCCCGGTCTCCATCGTGGCCACGTTCGCCCTGATGTACTTCAGCGGCTTCACCCTGAACATCATGACCCTGGGCGGCCTGGCCCTGGGCGTGGGCATGCTGGTGGACAACTCCATCGTCGTCCTGGAGAACATCTTCCGCTACCGGGAGGCCGGCCATCCCCGGATCGAGGCGGCCATCGAGGGCTGCCGGGAGGTCTCCGGGGCCATCATGGCCAGCACCCTGACCACCCTGACCGTGTTCCTGCCCCTGATCTTCATGCGCGGCATGGCCGGGATCATGTTCACCCAGCTCTCCTGGGTGATCGGCTTCTCGCTCCTCTGCTCCCTGGCCGTGGCCATGACCCTGGTGCCCATGCTGGCCGGCAAGGCCCTGCGGCGGTCCCTGGCCGCGACTGGTTCGACGCCGGAGGGGCAGGGCCGGATCTCCCGCTGGAGCGAGGGTCTGTTTCGGGGCCTGGAGAACGATTACAAGAGCCTCCTCCGCTTTGCCCTGGGCCATCGCAAGCTGGTCGTCTTCCTCTCTCTGGTCGTCCTGGCGGGCAGCCTCTGGCTGGTGCCCCTGGTCGGGGTCGAACTCATGCCCGAGACCGACGAGGGCGAGGTCAGGGTTTACGCCGAGATGGAGGTCGGCACCCGGGTCCAGGCCCTGGACGAGAAGTTCCGGCAGATCGAGGCCATCGTCGAGAGGGCCGTGCCCGAGAAAGAGAGCACCATGTCCTTTCTGGGCGGCACGGCCTGGCGGCCCTCGGGCACCCACACCGGCCAGCTCAGAATAGCTCTCAAGCCCCAGGCCGAGCGGACCCGCTCCAGCGCCCAGATCGCCGCCGACCTGCGCCGGGCCCTGGCCGGCATTCCCGGGGTGGACGTCCGCACCCGGCCGGGCCGGGGGCTGTTCGTCATGCGCATGGGCTTCCAGTCCGAGGACAGCGTCGAGATGGACGTCAGGGGCCACGACCTGGACGTGGCCAACGCCCTGGCCGAGCAGGTCAAGCGGTTGTTCGTGACCATCGACGGCGTGGCCGACGCCAGGGTGAGCAGCGAGGTCGGCGGCCCGGAGGAGCAGATCATCGTCGACCGCCTGAGGGCGGCCGACCTGAAGCTTTCGGTCTCCCAGGTGGCCAATATGCTCCAGACAGTCCTCTCCGGGACCAGGGCCGGCTACTACCGCCAGGCCGGCAAGGAGTACCCGATCATGGTCCAGGTCGAGGACTCCGAGCGTCTGGCCCTGTCCGAACTCCTGGACCTGACCCTGACCAACGCCGACGGTAAGCAGGTGGTCCTGGGCAACATCGTCCGGGTCAAATCCGGCAGCGGTCCGGTGCGCATCCAGCGCAAGGACCAGGAGCGGGTGGTCACGGTCTCGGGCGAGCTGAGCGGCCGCGACCTGGGCTCGGTCATCCGCGACCTGCGGCCCAAGCTGGCCTCGATCCCGGTTCCGCCGGACTTCAGCCTCATCTTCGGCGGCGACTACGAGGAGCAGCAGGAGGCCTTCCGGGAGCTCCTCTTAAGCCTGGCCCTGGCCCTGGCCCTGGTCTACATGGTCATGGCCTGCCAGTTCGAGTCGTTGCGCCACCCCATGGTCATCATGTTCTCGGTCCCCTTCGCCGCCATCGGGGTCATCCTGATCCTTTTCCTGACCAGGACCACCTTCAACATCCAGTCCTACATCGGCTGCATCATGCTGGGCGGCATCGTGGTCAACAACGCCATCCTGCTGGTGGATCAGGCCAACCTGCTCCGCCGCCGCGACGACATGCCCCTGATCGAGGCCGTGGCCGAGGCCGGCCGGCGGCGCCTGCGGCCCATCCTCATGACCGTCCTGACCACGGTTCTGGGCCTGGTTCCGCTGGCCCTGGGTCTGGGGGAGGGCGGCGAGGCCCAGGCGCCCATGGCCCGGGCGGTCATCGGCGGCCTGACCAGCTCGACCCTGATCACCCTGGTCCTGGTGCCGAGCATCTACACCATGTTCGAGCGCCGCTCGGCCGAGAAGGCGGCCGAGGAGGTCGAGGTCAAGGCGCCTCTGGGTCAGGCCGAGCCGGCCGTTCAGCACTCCCTCATGGAATCAGACGCTTAAGAGACCTCTGGCCACATCGGTCAGGTAGACGGGCTCGCCCTGGGTGACCAGGACCGTGTCCTCGACCCTCAGGCCCCAGCCCCGTTCCGAGTAAAGGCCCAGGTTGCTCACGGCCACGACCATGTCCCTGGCCAGGGTCTCCGGATGGCCCCTGTCCTGGTGGGGAAAGCCGAAGGAGGGCAGTTCGTAGTTCATTATCCCGACCCCGTGAAGGACCGGACCGGTCAGGAACTTGCAGCCCTGGGCCTGGTTCAGCCCGGCGTAAAAGAGCTTCCTGATTTCGGTCAGCTTCCGGCCGTGGCGGCAGGCCCGGATGGCCTCCTCCTCGGCCCTGAGCAGGCAGGCGTAAGCTTCCTGAACCTCCGGGCTGATCGGGCCGTAGACCACGCTCCGGGCCAGATCAGCGCAGTAGCCCAGATGGGCGCCGTGAACATCGATGGTGATCACGTCCCCCGGCTCGATCTTCTTCCCGGACGGGGTGTGGTGGGCCAGAGAGGAGCGCCTGCCTGAAGCGACGTAGGTCAGGGCGCCCAGCCGGCCGCCCGCCTTTCTCATGGCGTATTCGGCCTCCAGGGCGATCTCGCTCTCCCTGACCCCGGGCCTGATGTTACTGATGGCCGACTCCAGCCCCAATTGGCTGATCCGGGCCGCCTCTTTGATGGCCTCGATTTCTTCTTCAGACTTGATGATCCTTATCTCCTCCAGGATGTCTTCGCCGTTGACCAGCTCGATCTCGGCCGGGAAAGCCTGCCGCAGAACGGCCAGGACGTGGTGGGGCAGGCCCGGCCGGCCCAGCTCCAGGCCGAGCTTGCGGCGGGGGAAGCCCAGCTCGGTGGCTATTTTCCTGAACAGAGTGAAGGGATCGTGCATCCGGAAGGTCCTGACATCAGTGATGACCGATTCCTCCCGGTAGACCTCGGCGTCGGAATCCAGGACCAGAGCCACCTGCCGGCCGTCATGGTTGACAAAGACCCAGGAGCAGGAATTGACCGCGCCGGTGAGCCAGGCGATGTTGGAGAGGCGGTTGAGCAGCAGGGCGTCCAGGTCCGTCCTCTGCAGCCTCTCAATCACTTTTCCCAATCGTTCCCTGTGGATGTCCGCCGAGTTCATTTTCGATCCTCCCCCAAAGTTTCCAAGCCGGCTCACCGGGTCAGCGGCCGGGATCGACCCCCAGCGCCCAAGCCCTTGGGCCGGGGTCTCACCCCACGGCCGAATCTGGTCCAAGATAGGCCGGCCCGGAGGCCGGGCCAACCCGAATCTTGCCATTCTTTTTCCCCGATCAAGGGGGCTTGAGGCGGGAACGCCTACTCCGGCCACTCCAGCCTCAGGACCAGGCACTTGGCCGCGCCGCCGGCCTTGATGAACTCGGACAGGTCGAACTCGTGGACCTCGAAGCCCCTCGCCTCCAGGGCCGGCCGGAGGACCCGGCCGCCACCCAGGGGTTGGACGTAGTGGCGGCCCGCGACCAGGGCGTTGCAGACGAACTGGACCGCCTCCTCCTCGGGCACCGCGATCAGGTCGCTGAAGCCGGCCTCGATGGCCCGGCGGCCGTAGTCGTCGAAGGCGCCCGGAAAGTAGACCAGGCTATCGGGGCTCAGGGGACAGAAGCAGGTGTCCAGGTGGTAGAAGCGGGGGTCGACCAGCTCCAGGGAGGTCAGGTGCAGGTCCAGGAGGCGGGAGACCAGGGCGTGGGACCTGGCGTCCGAGCGGGTCAGATAGCCGGCCCAGACCTCCCCCGGCCCGGCGGCGAGGGCGTCGCCCTCGCCCTCGAAGGCCTGGTCCGGGGGCAGGGTCAGGATTGAGTAGCCCCTCCGCTTGAACCAGGCCTCGAAGAGGGGGCTCTCGCCCCGGCGCTGGGTCGGGCGGAAGCTGCCGAGAACCACTTCCCGGCCCCTGACCAGGCCGGCGTTGGCGGTGAAGACCATGTCCGGCAGGCCCGGGATTGGCTCGATCAGCTCGACGGCCAGGCCGAGATCTTCCGCCAGAAAACGGTAAAGGGCCGACCACTGCTCCTGGGCCAGCCGCCGCTCGGGCTGGCGGCTGAGGTTCATCCAGGGGTTGATCTCGTACTCGAGGCCGAAGTGGTCCGGCGGGCACATCATCAGCGAGGGCTTCATCGTCCGGCCCCCGGGCCCGGCCGGGCTCAGAGGCCCAGCCGGCCGCAGACCTCGCGCAGGAAGGGCTCGACGTCTGTGACCACGCCCAGGGCCTGGAAGGAGCCCCGGTCGGTCAGCTTGGTCACGGCCGAAGGGTTGATGTCCACCGAGACCGTCCTGACCGTGGCCGGGAGCAGGTTGCCCACCGCGACCGAGTGGAGGGTCGTGGCCAGCATCAGGGCCAGGCCGACCCCGGCCTGGATGTGCCGCCGCATCCGACCCTGGGCCTCGACCGCGTCGGTGACGACCTCGGGCAGGGGCCCGTCGTCGCGGATGGAGCCGGCCAGGACAAAGGGGATTCTCCGGCGGACGCAGGCGTGCATCACCCCGCTCTTGAGGACCCCCTGCTCGACCGCCTCCTTGATGCCGCCCAGGCGGCGGATGGCGTTGATGGCCCGCATGTGGTTCTCGTGGCCCTGCCTGGCCGGCCGGCCCTGGTCCAGGTAGACCCCCAGCGAGGTGCCGAAGAGGGCGTACTCGATGTCGTGCACGGCCAGGGCGTTGCCGGCGAAGAGGAGGTCCACGTAGCCGGCCTCGATGAGGCTGACCAGATGGGGCGCCGCCCCGGTGTGGACCACGGCCGGGCCGGTCACGACCAGGATCCTCTCCCGGTTCGAACGGGCCTCCCTGAGCCACATGGCCACGCCCCGGGAGACCGCGCCCTTGGGCTTTTCCGTGGAGACCTCGCTGCCCATGAAGGCGAAGTCCTGGGCCTGCGCGGGCCGCTCCACCGGGGCGACCCTGGTCCCGCCGTGGCCGACGACGACCAGATCGCCGACCCTGAGTTCGGCCATGGGCAGGCAGCCGGCCGAGTCCCGCTCCGGGCCCACCCGCACGGCGCAGTCCATCTCCGGCCGCTCGACCTCGACCCAGCGGCCTTTGAGCCGGACAAAGGTGGGCTGGTTGGAGGTGACGTAGAAGCCATCGGGGCAGACCCCGTCCCGGTCGACCTCGGCCAGCCGGCAGTCCTGCTCGTTGATCAGGCTGGCCCCGTGGAGCCTGGTCAGGCCCAGGACCTCGGCCAGGACGGCTTCGTCCGGGGCCTTGATCTCGATACGGGCGTAGCTCTGATTTTCCCGGCGCTGGCCCACCTCGAGGCTTTCGATGACGAACTCGGCGCCGTGCTTGACGATGTGGTCCAGGATCTTGGGCAGGAGGAGGGAGTCGATGATGTGACCGCGGATTTCGACCGTCTCGGTGTACACGATCTGCTCCTTGAGAATGGGGGAGGCGACCCGGGCCGTTGCGGCGGATCTCCCGGCCGGCAACCCCGTCCATCCGGCTTCAGGGGCTCCTTATGAGGCCGCCGCTCGCAGTCCGGCGCAGAAGACCTGAAAACTGTGAGATCTATTCCTATCTGGGCTCATGGCCTCGGCGATGTCGCGAGCGGCGGCTTTCTTGTCCAACCCGCCCTTGTGATAGCCGGCCCTCTGAAGAACTCGCTCCAAAGCCTCCCAGGTTCCCCCTTTAATCGCATCCGGGTTGCGGAAGGTTGTTCTCTTTGTCAAGTTCGCCGGAATCCGCGGATAGGCCGCACGCAAAGCGGCCTCGTCGCCAAAGAACCAGGCCTCCAGTTCCTCTATGGCAATCCTGTTAAGGACATGGAAATTTCCACCACCACTCAGTGTTCTGGTCACCAGGCCGGCGTTCGCCGCCGCGCTCTCCAGTGTCCCTTTCAACGTCCGGCAGTCGCCGTTGTCTCTGTCCACCAGAACAACTATCCGCCAATCGCAGGGGAGCCAGTTTCTGTAGCCTCTGAGTCTGTTTTCGAGGCGCTTCAAGAGAGCGTGTTTTCCCTGGAAGGCATGGATATCGAAGGAAATATCAGGTACGATTTTGGGTAGGAGTATCTTAAGCGCGGCTTCTGCGGATGGCTCCTCCACGAGAATTTCAAGATGCTTGGCCATCAGAAGTTGGACTATTAGTTTTGCTCCAGCGGGTCGCCCACCTCGAAGAACCCCTCCATCCATAAGTCCCCAAGCTGCGCCCCTTCATCGACAAAAGACCTGATGCCCTGCATGTCGGCGGCTCGACGGGCGCGAGTCCATCCTCTTTCATCGCGATATAAAACCCATAATTCTTTTGGTTTCAGGCCATTGACGAAGTGAGGAGAATGGGTCGTGATGAGCACCTGGCTGGTTGCGGTGACGGCCCGGCATTCAGCCGCAAGGTCATAAAGGAGGCGGGGGTGAAGATGGTTCTCCGGCTCCTCGATGCCGATCAAAGGGGCCGGGGAAGGATCGTACAGCACGGTCAGATAGGCCAGCATCTTGAGGGTGCCGTCCGAGGCAAACTTGGCCAAGACTGGCCTTTCGAAGGGGGCGTCCTTGATTTGGAGAAGCAGTCGGCCGTCTGGCATGAAATCGCTGCTTATGTTCTCCAATCGAGGTACCCGGCGGGTGAGTGTCCGGATGATGCGCGATAGTTCCGAAGGATGTCTCTCCTTCAGATACTGGATAACATTAGGTAAATTATCTCCAGACTGGGTCAGGTGCTCTTGCGGGCCGGCCTCGGGAACGCCCCTGATGTGGTCGGCCGAAAGGTAGGATAAATACCAGTTAGTAATAAAGCGCCTCAGGGCGCTGACCCGGGGGTGCTTGGCCAACTGGCCTAGTGTGTTTACGGCCAGCATGTCTGGGGAATACAGAGATTCCGTTCCCCGCTCTGCTCCTTCATCAGGGAACTCCCCCGAGACAACCAAGCCTTCGCCGTTTTCAAAATTGAGGAACCTGAAAGGCCTACCGGAAGTCTTCCGTCGCCAACTGAGCCACTCCCGTTGGACGAATGGCCCGACAGGGCCTTCATCAATCGCCAGGTGATAGGTTATAAGCGGCTGTTTCCGGCCGCCGGCGATCTCACGATATTTGAGTTCAATTTCAATTGGCCCCGTCTGATCCCTCGTCCTGAGCTCCTTGAATCGCCCCCTCTTCTCCCAGGCTGTTCTCAGATTCGTATTGAAGCATTCGGCCAGAAAGGAAAAGACATCGAAAAAGGTTGATTTGCCGCTGCCGTTCGGGCCGAGGAAAACGCTAAGAGGAGAGAGATTCTTGATTTCCAGGTCCGCCAGAGCCCGGTAGTTCCTGATCTTGAGGCCTTCGAGCCTCTGTATCAACTGCTCAGAAGGACGCTTTAGAAGGTGAGCCACGGTCCATTAGTAACTCAGCCGCTGGGTTAGCTCAAGAGGATTCTGCGGCGTTAAAGAGCGCGTCCAGCCGGCCCGTCCGGCGTTAAAACTCTTAGGCTGGCACCGCGGCCGCGTTGGCCAGGTTGAGCTCCTGACCCGGCCCCGAAAGGGGGTGGAGGCCCGGGCCAGCGGCTTCTGAGGCCCATTCTCATGGCCATTATGGCTATGGCCCTGCAGTTCCAACCTGATCACTTTCTTCGATGGCCAGGAAGGCTGCCCTTCAGGGCCGCTGCTTCCCGCCCAGGGCCGCCCTGACCAGGAAAAGCCCTCCGATCAGGAACAGGGGCGCGGACAGGGCCAGGAAGTTTCCCGGGTGGCGGTAGGTGTTGAACCAGGCGGTGAACGAGACGGCCAGACCGATAAAAACGATCCCCCCGGCCCGCTCCCTCTTCCAGGCGACAATCAGCCCCGCCACCAGGGCCAGGCTGGGCAGGAGATGGATGAGCAGGCCGAGCGCCTTATCGATCCAGGAGCCCTCTTGACCCAGGACGTCCATTGCGAAAAGGCTGATGAAGCCGATGTAGGCCGCGGCCAGGGTCCTGGCCGAGCAGCGCAGAGCCTTCAGAATGAACCGACTTTGGGGAGTCTCTAGACCGCCTCGTTCAACCACTCCTCACTCCCTATCCAGCCGGCCCGTCCGGCGGTAGAACTCGTAGACCAGCACCGCGGCCGCGTTGGCCAGGTTGAGGCTCCTGACCTGGCCCCAGAAGGGGATGGAAACCCGGTCCTGGAAGCGCGACCAGACCTCCTCGGGCAGGCCGGTGTCCTCGGGGCCCAGGAGGAGCGAGTCGCCCGGCCGGAAGGGGAAGAGGTGGTAGGCCAGGCCCGGCCGGCGCGATGAGGTGGCGATGATCCGGCGCTCTGGGTGGGCGGTCAGGTAGGCCTCCAGGTTGGGCCAGAGGTGGAGGTCCACCCGGGGCCAGTAGTCCAGCCCGGCCCGCTTGAGATACTTGTCCTCCAGGCTGAAGCCCAGGGGCTCGATCAGGTGGAGCGGGGTGGTCGTGGCCAGGCAGAGCCGGCCGATGGTGCCGGTGTTGGGCGGAATGCGCGGCTCGAAGAGGACCAGATGGAGCACGTCTCAGAGCCCCAGCTGCTCCTCGAGAGCCGCGATCTGGGCGCGGACGTCCCGCTCCTCCTCGGCCTCCAGGTCCTCGTCCAGGCGGCGCCTCAGGGCGGCCAGGACCAGGGAGAGCCGGTAATCGAGGCAGCCGCCGGTCCGGGCCGGCGGCTGGTCCTCACTTCTTGCCAAACAGCTCCTCCCACATTTTCTCGGCCTCGGCCTTGCCGGCCTTGACCGGACCAACCGGCCGGCCCGAGACCGGCTCGAAGTAGTCGCAGAAGTTGGCCGCTTCCTTCCCGGTGACCAGTTCGGCCTGGGGTTCGCGGCAGTCGTTGTGGGCGCCGGGTTCATAGAAGCGGCACTGACGGCAGGCGTGCAGGTCAGCCCCGCAGGCGGAGCACTCATCGCGGCGGCCGACATGCTCCGCCTCGAACTCGTGGCCGCAGGCTTGGCAGATGAACATGGCTCGCCTCCGGCTCCTCAGTATAGGTCAGAAAATGAAAAAGACCAAGGGCCGCGCCTTTCCTTGGCCGAGTCGGCTTGTTAAGATAAAAGTGAGGTCGGGTCTATCGGGCGGACAGGCGGCCGGCCGGTGCGACCGGCGAGCCCGCCTGGGCCAGAGCGCGGCGTTGGTCCTGGCGGGCCAGCCAAGCCAAGGGCATCAGGAGCACATAGAGGGGCAGCATGTACAGCCCGGCCGTGATCGAGGTCAGGGCGTCGTCCAGATGGACGCCCAGGACTATGATGAGCACGTTGTTGACCATGGAGAGCGAGGCGGCCGCACCGGCCCTTTCGGGCGAAGGGCGGCCCAGCAGAACCACGGCGCCCAGGGCCGCGGTCAGGCAGAGCAGGGCCGAACCCAGGGCCAGGGCCAGGAGAAACTGGTCCGGGTTGCCCCTGATGAAGGGGGCGTGCTTGCCGAAGATGCCCAGGTTGATCAGCCCGATCAGGACCACCGACACGGAGAAGGAGACCCGCTGGAGCTTGGGGGCCAGGCCGGGTCTGAGGCGCTTGAGGCCCAGGGCCAGCCCCAGGGGGACGAAGATGATCAGGGCCAGGAACCCGGCCATGTTCAGGAGGTCGAACTCGACGGCCCGGCCGGCGGTCAACTTGACCATCATGGGCAGGCTGGCCGGCAGGAGGAGTGAGGTGGCCACGGCCAGGACCAGAACCAGGGCCACGTTGCCGCCGATGACCCCGACGAAGAATGGCGCGGTCACCCCGGTGGAAGCACCGGACAGGAGCAGGAGGGCCAGGGCGTAATCGGGCGCCAGCCTGACGGCCAGGTAGTAAACCGCCGCGGGCAGGGCCACCAGCTTCAGGCCGGCCAGGAGGGTCAGGGTGGTCGCGGTAAAGTCGATCTGCTTTTGCAGCAGAACCGAGCACAGGATACTGCTGTTCCTGGCCGAGTGCCAATTTCTACCCATTCGGCCGCGGCCGAGCCGCTGCTCCTTGGCGAAAACCACCAGGCCGTCGTAGCCCGACTCGGTAGCGTAATTCCAGGCGACGTCGTTGGTACTGTCGGTAGTCTCATAGAGCAGGACCCGCCGTCCGATCCGGCGGGTCGCCAGGCCATACTCAATCAACTCCGCGGTAAGGTTTGCGGCCCGGCCAGTCAGTCGCAGGCCATACGTCGGGACCATCTCGATCTCATAGCCCAGGCGACGCAATTGCTCGATTTGTTCGTGGATTATCGGCGGGGGTTGCTTGAGGGTTTTGCGCAGGCCTTGTCGCCTCTGAATCTTAGCGTGGCCATTCTGGCCTGCGCCGTGGGAACCCTGGTGGGCGTGCTGCCCGGCCTGGCACCGGCGGCGGCCATTGCCATGCTGCTGCCCTCCACCTTTCACGCCCCTCCCGCCTCCGGCATCATCATGCTGGCCGGGATCTGGTACGGCGTGATGTTCGGCGGCTCCAGGACATCCATTCTGGTGAATGTCCCGGGGGAATCCACATCCATCATGACCTGTCTGGACGGCTACCCCATGGCCAAGCAGGGCCGGGCGGGCCCGGCACTGGGCATGGCGGCCTTCGCGTCATTCATCGGCGGCACCTTCGCCCTTCTTGCCCTGACGATCACCGGACCCTTCCTGGCAAAGGTCGCGCTCGCATTCGGACCAGCCGAGTACTTCGGGCTGATGATCCTGGGGATCACGGTCCTCAGCTTCCTGAGCAGCGGCTCCATGCTCAAATGCCTGATGATGGCTGCGGTCGGGATCATCCTGGGCGGTGTGGGCATGGACATCATTACCGGCAACTACCGTTTCACCCTCGGGTTCACCTATCTGCGCGACGGGGTCCCCATGGTGGCCGTGGTCATGGGTCTTTTCGGAATCAGCGAGGTGATTCGTGATCTGGAGTCCCATGTCCGGGGATCCGTCATCCAGACCCAGATCAGGAACCTCTGCCTACGGTCAAGGATTGGCTGGATTCGGCCTGGGCCATCGTCCGGGGAACCGTTGTGGGGTTCTTCCTGGGCATCGTGGAGTACTCCTTCCTCGCCCACGTCGTGCTCTTCGTGCGCGCCGACTACCTGCTCAGCGCCGTGGCCGCCGGGGGCGTGCTGGCGCTGGCGCAGGTCGCCGGCGCGGTCGGCAAGCCGGTCAGCGGGCTGGTCAGCGACCGGCTTCTCGGAGCCCGCCGGCGGCCTGTGCTCCTCGCCGCCTGCGTGCTCTCGGCGCTCGCCTGCGTGAAACCGTCGATCTTACCGTTGAGAAAGCGTATCCGCTCGGACAGGAAGGTAAGATAGTTTTCCACGAGCGTATAGTCGCGGCGCATGCATTCCGTGAGCAGGGCCTGGGGGAGGAACAGGATCGAGCAGGGCTCGAGCGCGGCGATCTCGGAAACGTACTCTCCGCCGTCTATGAAAAGGCTCGCAGCCCCGAAAAGGGTGGGCGCCGTGAGACGCTTTAAAAGGACGGCGTGCCCTGCGCTGCTCGTGCGCACTTCGGCCTTCCCGGCAAGCAGGACGCCCAGGCTCTTGCGGAAACGGGTCCTGCTGTATATCGTCTGACTGCGTTCGAACCGCACGAGCTCGGCACGCGTGTCGCAGACCATGTCGTAAAGTACGGTTTTGTCCGCGCCGCGAAAGAGGCCGGTGGCTTCGAGCGCCGAAAGCAGGTTCTGTTTGTGCGGTTCCATAAGCACTCCCTAAAGTGTCTCAAATGATACATTTATTGTAGACGAAACCGCACGATACGTCAATGCCCGATTTCGAGTATTCTTAGGGGAGAAAAGTATTTCGGATGGATATAATGGAGATTGCAAAACGGAACGGGCATCTGTATAATAGACGAGGATGTGGGAGGGCAGGCAAGCTTACATAGTACGCATCGAAAGAAGGAATGCTAATGCCCATTGTAACGTTGAAGATGTGGCCGGGGAGGACCGAGGCGGAGCGTATGGCCTGCGCTAAGGCCGTGGCCACGGCGATCACTGAAACACTGGAGAATATGGAGAACGAGCCGATGATCGTATCCGTCCTGGAGATGCCTGCGGATGAATTGGACGAAGCGGCAACAGCGGCTTCCAAGGGAAATGACGCCGGTACCCTCGTTGATTTCATAAAAACTCCATGGGAAACACCGCCAACGCCGGGCCCCGCCGGGCCGTAGGGCGACACGGACTCGCGGTTTGATTGGGATTTAAACAAGACGAAAGAGGGCTGAGCGTCCTCTTTTTTTCGTTGGTTAGTTTGTGGGGGTATATGCATATCCTAGGCTCTTGAAGTATTCTAATGGGTATATATCAGTTTCTTTTACTTGGACTAACTCAAGGTACAGTGTGATTTCTTTGTACGAAGCATCTTGAAACATATGCATGATGGTTTGCTCTACTAACCCCTTTTTTGAAGGAACTACTTTTTTTACAATCTCTTCATGGGATAATCCCAGGTTCCTATAATCCTCATAAGTCTCATAATCAAGTCCATTTTTTAGAATGTCAATAACGGCATTTAACTCGGATACGCTCTGAATTTCTTCATCGTCAAAGCTGGTTTTATATCCATCTTTATATCCAGCCATATAACCTTTGCTTGTTCCTTCAATCAAACCTTTATTGTATGCATTTCTTGCAGCAAAATCAGCCAAGAAAAATCCGCCAACAGCCAGGCCCGCAACCACCAAAGCGCCGAGCAGCCCATACAGCAGACGCTTTGATATGGATATGGTAAATCTGGAGCGTGAAGGCTTTGGAGGTTTATTATCAGGGGCTACATAGGTTTTTTCGTCATCGGCACTAGATAAAATTTCTGTATCAAGTGTATCCTTTGTAAACTCCTGCTTTTTTTGGTGCTGGGATGT
>ENA-OSEO01004008-OSEO01004008.1-sediment-metagenome-genome-assembly--contig:-NODE-4008-length-16178-cov-4.560027_pt1 | contig 16178 bp, 15 predicted proteins | sample MGYA00237883_ERZ534232 | MGnify/ENA metagenome assembly ERZ534232 | reverse complement strand
CTCTTAAAAGTTTGGGGGCGTTGGGCGAAAGCACGGTTGCATGTGTTGCGGTGCGCTGCGGCCCAAACCCAATCAGGCTTATCCTCTTTTTTCAAAAAGCTAAATTATAACAAATACAGAACTTATGCGACCGCACATTAGGTTGTATCTGCTTCAGCCAGTAGGGCCGAAAGGTCTCTTTGGATCTGTCGCTTAATTCTTTTTTGGGACGGCTTTTTATATCGGATGGTGGCGTCTTTCATTTTCAGTAGCCGCAAGGCGGCCTCCTCGCCTCTCAGATCTCCGAAAACAGCACTATAGAGCGTTCCCCCATTGAAAAACAAATAGCCTTTTTCACCGTCCTCTAATTTAATTTCACACAGGCAGGTGATGCATTCCGTTTCAATTAGCTTCAAAAAACCGGTAACCGACACACCGCTCAAGGTCCCGCCCAGCACCACCTGTTGATCCAGATGCGATATGATCGCTTCCGCCATATCCGACAACTTAAACGGCTTGGTGAGATAATAAAGGGAATCCCGGGCCAGCCGTTTTTCCAAATCCGGTGTTCCGACTCCCGTCATGACGATACAGGGAATTTCCGGAAAATTTCTAGCGATATAAGCCAGCAGAACCAGACCGTTGACCCTGGGCATCTGGATATCCGTTACCACCAGGGAAAAACGCCCCTTTTGCAGGGCTTTGATGGCAGCCAGCCCGTCTGTGACGGTCACGACCTTAAACTTGCCGCTGTATTTGCTCAGAGCTTCCGTCAGAATCAATAACAGCTGCGCATCATCGTCTACTATCAGGACATTTTCCATTTTAATGTATCACCATCAGTTGGGGAGACCATCGGCTTTGCATTAAAAAAAACGATCCCCCTAACCGGCCTTGCGGTTCAGACGCCGCCTGGCGTCATTCCGGAGGCGTATTTTCCATCAGCCTGAGAATATCCAGCACAATGCCGGCATTATTAACCAGTATGGAAATCGGATCGATGATGTCTTCATCCTCAATCACGGCCACCAGGACGCCGCGCGTCTGTTTTCTACCTTTTATGGATATCACAATCCAGTCCCGCAGCGGGTGGGGCCCCAGGCAAAGTTCCTCAGCATGATTCCGGGAAGATACCACCCGGCCTGATTCCAGAGACTGCCGGATGGGTGCCACCTGGCCGATGGGAAACCGCAGGGACTCAATCCCTTCAAGGCCGCCGCTGTGGGCGATTCCCACCAACTCCCGGGACGATTCCTCCATCAGAAATACCGCCGCCTGGACGGCCCCCAGATCGTTGACGGCGGCTTCGACCAGAATGCGAAAGAGCTCGACGGAATTTTTCGCATGCATCATTTCCAGCTCAATATGGTAAAGCGCGGACAACTGCGCATTCTGCTTGAACAGTATCCCGGTCATTTCATCCAGTTCTTTGCGCTGCTCTTCAACTTTCTGGTGAAGTCTGGAGTTGTTGAGCATCATGGCGGCAAATTGGCCGACAAACTGGTATATTTCCACCTCGGCAGATTCTTCCGGATCCAGAACCATAAAACCGAACGCCTGGGGCTGGGCCTTGATCGGAAAAAGAACGGGCGCTTTAAAGCCCGGTAAAATCGCCTTTATATCACCCGGACTTCGGGACGGCCAGACTGTCAGCTGATCATATACCACGCGTTTCAGTATTTCAGATGATTCAATCTCCAGCGTTCTGCGGTGATCTTTATCGATAATTTTTCCATCGCGTGCGATCTCCACAACCGCTTGGTCGCCGGCCGCCAGCCAGATGGCATTGCGTTCCGGGGCCAGCCCGTCTTGAATTTGTTTGGAAAAAAGTCCGGCGAGAGACTCCGGATCGGACAGGTTGCCGGAAGCGTAGGTCAGATGCTTCAATGCCGCCAGCTGGTCATAACTGCTCTTATAGATGCTTAACAATTCACTGAAATCATCACCGGCCGCCTCGGCGATGGGCGTTTCTGCAGCAATTCCGGAAGCCTTATCGCCGGAGAGCTCATCCAGTCTTTTTAGAATAACGGAGATATCCTCCTCGGCGTGGCCGCCGGACCCGGCCCGGTCGATCAGCATCGTCAGGACGTCCACCCCCGCATACATCGTTTGAATGACGCTGCGCGTAATGGTGAGCGTTCCGTTGCGAACAGCGCCGAACACCTCTTCAATTTTGCGGGCGACCTCACTGATTTGCTTTAACCCCGCAAATGCCGCCGAGCCCTTCAGGGAGTGAACCGTCCGGAAGATCACCTGGATGATCTCTTCAGCCGCCGGATCTTCCTCCAGCTGGATCAGATTCAGATTCAGCTGATCCAAGTGCTGCCGGGCCTCCTCCAGAAAGTCCTGCAACATCTGTTGGAGTATCTGATTGTCCAGATCCTGCGCGCCCATCTTATCAGTCATGGAACCTCTCCTCTATTGCGGTTATTACCGGATCGTAAAATTTGACCTGGCCGGATTCCTGCCAAGTTGCCCGGCATCAGGAAGAAGGCAAGATTCTTTCTAAAAGGCTCAGCAGCTGAGTCGGTTTAAACGGTTTGACGATATAGGCTGTCGCTCCCAGGGAGATCGCTTTGTCCTTATCCGTGTCCTGTCCCTCGGTTGTCAGCATGACCACCGGGATGGATGCAAAGACATTGTCCTCCCTGATTTTCTGCAAAAATTCAAGCCCGTCCATCTGGGGCATATTGATATCCAGAATAATGGCGTCAAACCGTTCCCTGGCCATGAGTTCCAATGCCTCCAGTCCGTTCCCGGCGGAGTTTACCCCAAATCCTTTGGCCTTAAGGGTAAATTCAACCAATTTGCGAACGCTGGGTGAATCATCCACCGTTAACACCTTTTGTGCCATGGTTCCTCCTTGTTTATTCATTCAATACCTGCATCACCAGAACGTGTCCCTCTTTTTGAGATCCGGCCATAATCTGGTTTACCGCCGAAACAAGACAAGCAGAGCGAAACACCACCGCCGGGGAATAAAGCTGGACGTCATCGATTCTCAACCCCTTCTTGAGACGGCTCGCCAGCGCCTGATCCTCTCTGGGAATAATCACGCTGATCAAACCGCCCCTCTGGTAGGAGACATCCAGCATAACGTCCCGGCCGTCGAGCCGCTTGTAGGGACTTGGCAGCTGAATGCTCATGATATCAATAAATGCTTCTGCCTCTGTCTTTTCCTCATTGACATCCCTGCTTTCCGCCGGTTTCGGCAGGGCCTGACGGATCCCCTTTTTTTCAAGAACGTCCTGTAGAAAGATACGGATACTCTCGAACTCTCTGGCGGAAAACAGGCCGCTTGACAGCCATTGATGATATTGTCTCACGGCCTCATCTAAAGAGGAAAGACCGATATGGCACCGTAAGATACTTTTAGCGGCATCCACCCGGAGCGAATCCCTGCTGATTAATTTTTGAAACTCACTTAAGGACTTTTCAAACTGGCCGAACACCAACAGGGCTGTCGCCCCTTCCCAGGCGGCTGAATCTTCATCCGTTTCTTCTGAAAAAGCGAATAATTTCTTGACAAGCTCAAGCTCTCTTGAGGTCATTTGGGCGGATGCGGCCGCCTCTTCGACCTTGTGGGATTCTTTTTCAAGAGACCGAATCTTCTTTGCAACAATGTCCAGAATCTCCTGTTTATTTTTAATCCGGTTGTTCTGCTGAATCAGTCCGGCCAGTTTCCGGCATTTCTCCTTGGCCTCTTCAAACAGGCTGTGGGAACGATAAACCTCTATTTCGCGGAAAAGCGTCCGGATCGTTTCCTTCAAATTCATCGGCACTCACTTTTATAACGCCACGGGTTCAGCCGGCTTTGGGGGCACTATGTATTGCGATATTCTCTCCAGAAAACCCCTTCGTCCAGTCGTTCCAGCCCTTCCATGATCAGCGCGAAGAGCCTATCCGGGCTGAACGGCTTGGCGATATAACGAAAAATGGGGTCCCGATCCGAACTGTCTACACCGCTGGGGTTGTTCGGCTCCGTCATCACGACACAGGGGGTCTGGGGACGACGCCGGCGCATATGCGCCAGCAGTTCCAATCCGCTTCCTTGCGGCATATCCTGGTCTGCGACCAAGACAGAAATACGTTCTTTTCCCAAGATCTCAAGGGCTTTCGCGCCGTTTGGGGCACTTACGACTTCGATTTGCCCGACGTATTTTTGCAACTCCTGACAAAGCCGATCTAAAAATTTTAGATCGTCATCGACAATCAGCACCTTATCCATCGGATTCATCCATTCGCCGGGCCGCTTCCATAAGCAGGCCCGTCAGTTCTTTGTTAATCCGCCGGGCGATCTTTTTGCGGGGGAGATTTTTAAAACGGATCTCGGCCTTTTGCATGACGATTAACATGAAAGCCGCTTCCTCTCCTCTCAGTTCTCTGTAAACGGCGTCATATAAATCCCCTTTGTAGAAATAAAATAAACCCTTGCCCTTACCCGGTGAATCCACCTCGAAGAGGCAGGTTTTTTCTTCAAGCCTGATCATCTGCAAAAAACTGGCGACAGAAATCCCTTTAAGTACGCCGCCCGGGATGTCCGGTTCTAAGGCACGCAGGATGCTTTCGGTCAGGTCGCCCAGCAGAAACGGTTTTTGAAATACACGGATGAGGTTGTCTTTGGAAAGTTTTTGCGCCAGACCGTCCGTTGGGTAAGAGGTGACGACGATACAGGGAATATGCGGAAACTTGTTGTTAATATAGGCCAGAAGCTCGAATCCGTCCAGCTTGGGCATCAGGATATCCGTGACAACCAGCGAAATATATTTTTGATTCAAGACCTCAATGGCTTCTTCGCCATCGGCGGCATAGATGACTTCGAAAGTGTCTTTGTGTCTTTCAAAATACATTCTGAAAAAATTTCGAAGTTTCGTATCATCTTCAGCAATCAGAACTTTTTCCATTCTTTCAGGCCAGTTCCAAGGTCATTAAATAAGCGCTTTGAGTCCTGATGGTCCCCGGCAGATGCAAATCGCCAATAATCATCCGGCGCTGTTTTGGAATTATTCTGCCGTATTATACGCGAACAACAGATTTTTGCAATAGTCCGGCAATGGGTTGTTTGATTTTTTTTGCGATTCCGCTATTGAATGCAGCCAGCGGCTTTGATATGGAAACGCAGTACCGCTAACAACAAAGGCTCCCTTATATGAACATCAAGACGAAATATGTCTGCCTGCTGGCGATTCTCAGCATCGTGGATGTGGTCATACCGATTCCGATTATAGGCATCATCCTTATCTATGTTGTGCTCAAACGGCCCCGGTGGGTTAAAGATGTCGCCGCCGAAATCTACCGGGCAAGCTGAAGCGACGAGGACCTTAACAGCTCCGACGGGCCGAGATCCGACCCGGCCTCATTCTGGCGGGAGCAGACGATCTGACCACCCTGCATCGGTCCGGACGAAACGACGATCCGATTTTACAGGCGCTTAAGGGGAAACCTGCCGGTGCAGCCATTTTGCTTTCGCATACCCCCTGGCAGGCTGAAAAAGCGGCCGGCGCCGGTACATCTTTAATGCTCAGCGGCCACACCCATGGAGGACAGATCCGGCCCTTTGGTTATCCGGGTGAAATCCTGCGTATAACGCTGCGCGCAAAGAAATAACCTCGCGTTTCAATCGCGAACTATTTCATATCCGGCAGAACGCTTCCCTGAAAATCATTTCGGTTTGACTTTTCAACACACCATCGCATATAATTATTTCCGAAATTTTCCATAAACGGCGGCGCTGGCATTCGAAGTTTACGCCCTTGACAGGACTATCCCAATGAACGTGACTCAGGAATGCGGCAGCAACCGTTTCTTTTTGCACCATTCGTCGGGAAAGGAATAACGCGGCATGAATTTTAAGCGCTTGACATGGAAACTGAAGGCCCGTCGGTTCAATCCCGCCAAAGCCGCCGGAAACGCCTCAGCTTTTTGCAGAGGCTTTACCCTCATTGAACTGATGATCGCCATCGCCATCATTGGCATTCTCGCGGCCATTGCGATTCCGAATTTTGTCAGCTATCGCCAAAAAGGATATGATGCCCTGGCAGCATCCGACATTAAAAATTCATATGATGCCGCCCGGGCGTATTTCATTGATTTTCCGGATAAAACATTTTCAGATGTAGCCCAGCTGGATAGCTACGGCTTCAGAAACTCAGATGGCGTAACATCAACCATTAGCGGCAATGCCATCACCCTGATGATCACCGCCCGTCATTCCAGCGGAAGCAAAACGTTCAGCATAGATGCCAGCGGCAAACTGGGATTTTAACCCACACCCGATCGATCCGTCTTTTCAGCAATTTCCCCGGCAGTTACCGATGGCGTTAAGCCGAATGCCTGTCGATGACATGCGCCCGTGCCGTTATGCCGCCAGGCCGCCAGGTTCATGAATTCATCGCCGGCATGTGGAAAGATCCACCCCCGCGCATTCACACGATGGAATCGATGGTCGTTGTGCGGCTTACGCTTTGAGAAACAGATCATAAAAAAAATTACGTTTGACAATCCCATTCGCCGATGCTATCCAAATTGAAAACTGATGGACTTGCTTATGGTGCAGTCTATCGAGGTTATCACACAGGACCATAGTCTTACGATATTGCTCCATCCCAAAAGGGAACACTTGTCACTTAAACATAATCAATCGATCGTGGTAGAAATGGAAAAAATGCTGCCGAGGTTTTGGCGTGTTCCCATATTCATTGCCGATAGCAAGGGTTCCATCCCCGGCGGGTTCCCAGGGTTCAGCAATTATCATTCCCATCGCTCGCTCGCTAAATTTCGTTATCTGAACCACCGGTTTTGTAAGTTGAACCCTATACAGAAAGAAGGAGGTTTTGCATGGTTACGTTACACACAGGAATAACATCAAAGACCAGCCAGAATTGGCTCACCCTGGTAGCGCAGGAGAGGGGGTTTTTTGCAGGAGAGGGTCTTGAGCACCACTACACCTCTTTTAGCAGCATGCGGGAAGGTCTGGAAAAGGTTGAATCCGGCGTCATTCCGATCTGCACCGGCGCTGCCGACACCCCCATTGTGGCTATCGGCAAAGGCCTTGCGATAAAGATAGTTGGTGCACTCAATCGCGTTGCCTTCGGCCATATCATGGCCAAACCGGGAATTACCAGCATGAAAGATTTATCCGGAAAACGGGTGGGCACTATTGATGTTGACTTGGGAAGCACCGTGGTCGTTAAGGAAACCCTTCGAGCCGGCGGGCTCACAGAAGATGACTACACCCTTGCTTATGTCGGGGGAACTCCGGACCGGTATGATGCCCTCATCAACGGCAGGGTGGAGGCGGCCTATCTTTCGCCTCCCTATGATTTTAAGGCGGAAGAAGAAGGATTCGTCATGCTGGCCGATTGTGCGGCTTCCTTCCCCGATTATGTCATTTCAATCTACGCGAATCAAGCCTTCCTGTCCCGGGAGCCGGAAACAGCCGCAAAATTCCTCCGGGCGTCCGCGAAGGCCAGTCGCTGGATTTACGACCCCGCCCATAAAGCCGAGGCGATTGACATACTCGTAAGAGAAACAGGCATGGCCCCCACTTACGGTGAGAAAACGTATCATTACGTAATTGAAGAGACAAAGGGGATTGCCCGTGATTGTCAGGTCGATGTCAAAGGGCTTAGCCGCTTGACCCAGGTGCTGCAACGCACAGGCCAGATCAAAACCATCATGCCCCCATCAGACTATGTGGATGACAGGTGCCTTAAACTGGCCCTGGAAAATATATAAAAGGAGGAATCGCAAATGGCAGAAGAAAGAACCAGAGTCATGGAAAGAGAACGAGAGGCTGCGCCGGGTGATGTTTACGAGATGGTCCTTTACCAGCGCAAGAAATTCGTGGAACAGCAATTGTTCGGCCAGATTGTTGTCAAGGACGGCGATCGTGAATGGGAGATTACCCAACAGGGCCGCTTGAAATATCACTTGCAGCCCCACACCTTCAGTGAACCTGCGTTGCGCGACTGGCAGGTCTTTTCACACGATGTTCGTATCCATTCCGGAAAACATACCCATCAGGGCGGGCTGGTAATCTTCGTTCTGGAAGGCAAAGGCTACTCCACGTTTGATGGTATCCGATACGACTGGGAAGCAGGCGACCTCATGCTGCTGCCTACCAAACCCGGCGGCATCGAACACCAGCACTTCAACCTGGAACAGGGTAAACCCTGCGTGTGGATAGCCTTTATCTACTGGCCCTACTGGGATGCCCTCGGCAGCGAAATGACACAGGGGGAATTGTCTCCGGAATATCAGAAAAAATAGAGAGAAGGGAGGAAAAAAATGGAAAAAGAAAGCCGTAAAGAAAGGCTTGCAAAAACCAATTACTGGGATGAGTTTTTTCGTCTTAGGGACGACGAGCGCGAGAGGAAAAAGGATGCCGTTGTAATGGTCAAAGGCAAAGACCTTCCCGTAGAGCTCAATAAGCAGGGATTAATGAAATGGTATCTGCACCCGAGCATACTGGATACCGTCATTAAACCCTTTATCTTCTTTATTCAGGAAATTCCGCCGGGCAGCAGAAGCGGCAAGCTCACATTTCAAGGCGGCCAGGTCATTTATGCCTGGAAAGGGCGCGGACATACCATCCTCGACGAGGTGAAGTATACCTGGCAGGCAGGCGATGTGATTCAGCTTCCGCTGAGACTCCCCGGCGTCACATTCCAGCATTTTAATGACGATGACAAAGAACCGGCCGCATTAATCTGTGTAGAGGCGGATATGGTAGGCGCCCTGGGCATGGACAAGGGTTCCGGGTTTGAGCAGCGCGAATTTTCGCCCGAATACGAAGCCAAGATCCGCAGCAAATCATAGGTGAGCTCCTGAATTTTGCATGCGTCGGCGGCCCTCAGCTGCAGGGCATTTAAGGGTGCAAAAGTTTTCAGGTTTCCTTCGGGGTAAAAAGTGACCGGCAGCTTTATGACAATTGCTGCAAAACATTTAAAAAAGGGGGAGCAATGAGATCGAAGCTTAAAAACAGATTAAAACGTATGGGGTTTTGTGTGTGTCTCGTTTTTTTTCTTTCATGTTTCTGCGGCCTCGTACCTGATGCTTACGCTCAAGCCAAGACCAATCTCAAACTGGCCGATGGCTCAATGGGATCATACTGGTACAGTTATGCAACTGTTGTAACTGAATTAATAAGGAAAAATGTGCCTAACGTTGACATTATCATAACCCCGGGAGGCGGGGCGTCCAATATTCCCGCCGTAAATATGGGAAAGGTTCAATTGGCGCTGTCTTTAAGCCAGACCGCATACCAGGGAATCATGGGAACATCCCCTTTCAAGGAGAAGAGCAAAAAAATAAAGGAGGTTGTGGCCCTGGCCGGCAACCCGTATTATATCGTGGTCTGGGCCGATTCGGGCATAGAAACAATTGACGACTTCAAGGGCAAGCGGCTGAATGTCACGCCCAGGGGTTACACCTCTGAGGTTATGACAAGAGATGTCCTGAGGGCCTACGGAATGTCCTACGCGGACCTGAAAAAAGTCGAGTACGCCAGCAATGCGGATGCCATCCTCCTGATGAAAGACAACCATCTCGATGGAATGGTATACTACGCCGGACGTCAGGCATCCTATGTTTTTGAGCTTGGCGCCGCCCGACCGGTAAGTCTGGTTTCTGTAGACAAGGCTAAAGCTTCGCAGCTGACAACTGAAAACCCGGGGTTGAAATTCGTTACGATAGATAAAAAAACCTTTAACATGCAGCAGGATACCCTGGCCCTTGAGTGTTGGCTTCATTTAATTGCAAGTGAAGATCTTCCGCAGGACCTGATATACAACATCACGAAGGTACTCGTGGAAAATATAAAGACCTTGCAGGAATTCAGCAAGGGAACCGAAGATCTCAGCTCCGAGCAAATGGCGATGGATGTGGGAATTCCATTTCATCCGGGAGCATTAAAATACTTCAAGGAAAAAGGGTTGAAATAAACGGCGGTATCCCATCGATGGAAAGCAGGGCTCTTGTGAAAACAATTTTCCGACACAAGAGCCCGCTTTTTCGATATTGCCTGGCGTTTCTGTTTTTTGTTTTATTTATTTCTTCCCCTGGCTGCGGATCGGAATGAATCCCGGGTTAAGCGGAGCATATCATGGAAGCTGGCGGCATACACAGACTCAATCTTACCGGCATGACCATCTCCGGTTTTGCCATCGTGTACTCTCTTTTTCATCTTTACACGGGGGCCTTCGGCATGGGCGAGGCCTTTATTCAAAGAATCATTCATTTCGGCGCCGGGAGCCTGCTGATCTTCCTGGTGCTCCCACTCAGGAAAAAAGAGGGGAAACGAACCTTATGGTTCATAGATGCCGCGGTGATCGCCTTAGTGGTGATTTCAATGAGCTATCTCCTGTGGAACTATATTTATATCATCGAGGAAAGATTCCGGTTCGTAACTCCCCTCCTGCCCGCTGAAAGAATTCTCGGAATCATCTCTATTCTGCTGGTGCTGGAGGTGGTGAGGCGTACAACCGGACTGATGCTTTTTTCAATTGTCATCCTGTTTATCGTTTATACATTCGTAGGTCAATATCTGCCCGGCATTCTCCACCATGCCGGAGTGGACCTCGATACTCTGGTTGAGCAACAATACATGACCATGGAAGGAATCTTCGGCATTCCGCTGGCCGTATCATCAACCTATGTCATCATGTTTATCATATTCGGGGCATTTTTGGAAGCTTCCGGGTTCGGCGATCTCCTGTTTAAGGCCGCCACCGGGCTTGCGGGAAGATTCAGGGGCGGCCCGGCCAAGGTAGCAGTACTGGCAAGCGGCCTGATGGGAATGATCTCGGGAAGTTCGACTGCAAACGTTGTAACCACCGGCACCTTTACCATTCCGTTGATGAAGAAGGTGGGATATAAATCCTATTTTGCCGGTGCCGTCGAGGCCGCGGCATCCTGCGGCGGACAGATCATGCCGCCGGTCATGGGTGCAACCGCCTTTGTAATGGCTGAATATACCGGCATCCCCTATATCACCATATGCAAATATGCCGTCCTTCCCGGCATTCTGTATTTCCTGGGAATCGGCTTCATGGTGCACTTTGAGGCCGTCAAGCTAGGGCTCAAAGGGATATCAACCAGTGAAGAATGGAAGCTGGATTTTTTATGTAAGTCTTACCTGCTGCTGCCGTTGATCGTGCTGATATATTTGTTGGTTAAACAATTTTCCCCGATGTACGCGGTCATATACAGCATTGTTTCACTGATTGTTTTATCCCAGATCCGGAAGGTAACGCGAATCACCTTTGCAAAAGCACTCTCCGCTTTGGAGCAGGGCGCTAAGTCCGTTCTACCCATCATGGCCTCCTGTGCCGGGGCGGGGGTAATCGTCGGAATCGTCTTCATAACCGGTCTGGGCGCCAGATTTTCAAGCTATCTGGTTGCCTTTTCTGCAGGCAACCTGTATTTGGGCCTTTTTATGGCAATGGTCATATCCATTATTCTAGGCATGGGTTTACCCACTACCGCAGCTTATGTAATCCAGGTGGCCCTGGTAGTGCCCGCTTTATTAAAGATGGGACTGCCGCTTTATGCCGCCCATTTTTTCGTGTTGTATTTTTCAGCCCTTTCACTGATCACGCCTCCGGTTGCGATCAGCTCCTACGCGGCAGCCGGGATCGCAGGATCACCGATTATGAGAACGGGCCTGGAGGCCTCTAAACTGGCCGCAGGCGTCTATCTGATCCCGTATATGTTTGTATTCAGTCCTTCTCTCTTCCTGATCGGAAATCCCCTTGCCGTGACGTTGACCGTCATCACGTCCATCATCGGCATCGCTATTTTTGCTGCGGGAGTTGAGGGGTATCTGTTTAACCGGATGGCCTTGTGGGAACGAGGCATTGCCGTTTTCAGCGGAATCCTTCTTATCAAACCGGGCATGTTTACGGATGGAATCGGGGGGGTGCTGATCGTTGGGATACTCTTCGCACAATTTTGGGGGAAGAGGAAAATTAGATCTCATAACATCTAAAGGAAATTGCGATGGAAACCGATTCGGCTAAAAAAGAGGTGAGCTTTGTATTGAATGGTAAAACAATCACCGTGGAAGTATCCCCCAAACTTACGCTGCTCAGACTGCTCCGGGATCATTTACGAATGACCGGGACGAAATGCGGATGCAATCAAGGCGAGTGCGGGACCTGCACCGTAATTATGGACGGTCGGGCCACACGGTCCTGTTTGATCCAGGCACATCGATTGCAGGGAAAGCGCGTGGAAACGATTGAAGGACTATCCCCGACCGAGGAACTGCATCCCGTGCAAACGGCATTTATTGAGGCTGGGGCCATTCAGTGCGGTTTTTGCACGCCTGGCATGCTGATGGCGGCCAAGGCGCTCCTGGATAAAAATCCCGACCCTGCAGAAAAAGAAATAAAGGACGCTTTATCTCCCAATCTTTGCCGCTGTACCGGGTATGCCAGCATTATTCAGGCGGTTTCAAAAGCAGCCGCAGCCCTCAAGGAAACCCACGGGAAAACAAAACAAAAAGAGCACAGGCACGCTGAATCTCGAATAGGGTCCTCTCCTCAGGATAAAGACAGCATCGAGAAGGCAACCGGAACACTTCAATTTGCGGACGATATGTATATAGATGATATGTTATACGGCAAAATTCTGTTAAGCCCCGTCCCCCATGCTGAAATCGTATCCATCGATACGGGAGAGGCGGAAAAGACGCCGGGAGTGGCGGCCGTATTAACGGCAAAGGATGTGCCCGGGAGAAACGGCTTTGGCCGAATGATTCCCCATCAGCCCGTGCTGGCGGACAAAAGGGTCCGGTTTGTCGGGGATGCAATCGCAGTGGTTTTTGCCGAGACCGAAGACATTGCCCGGCAGGCTAAAGAGAAAATCAAGGTTGAATATCAGGAACTGAAAGGGGTTTTTTCTCCTTTGGAGGCATTGAAAGCCGATGCCCCGATGCTCCATGAAGGAGGAAATATTCTCAGGGAATTCACGAATAAGAAAGGAAGCATTCAGGATGGATTTGCCCATGCCGATATTATCGTGGAAGATACGTATTATACCCCCTTTCTGGAGCATGGCTTTTTAGAGCCGGAATCAGGAGTTGCCTCGATTGATGCGGATGGGTTGATCACCATCTGGTATCCGACCCAAGCTCCTTTCCATTCCAAAAAACAGGTGGCTGCAAGCCTGGATTACCCGGAGGACAAGATTCGAGTCGCCGGCACCCCGTTGGGAGGCGGGTTCGGGGGAAAAACTGATATCACCATCGAAATTCTGCTGGCGCTGGGTACGCTTTATACTAAAAGGCCGGTTAAAATCACGCTGGAGCGCCTGGAATCGATGCGGATGGATACCAAAAGGCATCCCTTTTATATGCGATATAAAACCGGCGCCCGCAAAGACGGGAAACTGACGGCCTTGAAGGCCAGGTTTGTGCTGGATGTGGGTGCGTATGCAGGCATCAGCCCCGGCGTTCTGGAACAGGCGGTAATTTTTTCCGGAGGCCCCTATGTATGGCAGAATCTCCTGGTGGAGGGATCTGCCGTTTACACGAATAATCTTCTGGGCGGAGCCTTTCGAGGTTTTGGCATCAACCAGGTTCATTTTGCCCTCGAATCGCAAATGGATCGGATGGCCCGTGATTTGGGAATGGATCCCTTTGAATTCCGGCTGAAGAATGCCCTTGCCGTAGGTGCTGAAACAAGCACCGGCGAGGTTTTAAAAGCCAGCGTCGGAATAAAAGAGACGATCCGGCAAACAAAAACAGCCTTGGCAAGAATGCGATACAAACCGCCCGCAGGGAAAAAAATCGGGATCGGCGTAGCCTCCGGCTATAAAAATGTGGGATATGGACGCGGCTACAACGAGCATGGCGGAACAATCATTCAATTGCTGGACACGGGAGAAGTTTGGGTGAGAAGTTCTGCCGTAGATATGGGGCAAGGGGTCAGAACCCTCCTTGCCCAAATTGCAGCAGAAAATATCGGCATAGATTATGAAATTATTAAAATGACCACCGGTGATACGGCCCTGGTCCCCGACGGCGTTGCGGCCGTCGGGCAGCGGCAGACTTTTATAACGGGAAATGCGACGATTGGCGCCTCAAAGATCTTTAAGCAGAAAATCCTGGAAATCGTGGCCAGGGAATTAGGACTGGATTCATCAGGCTTGGATCTACAGGGAAGAGCGGTTGTAAATAAAGAAAGCCGGGATGAGATTGTCACCCTCAAAAGCATGGCTGAACGAATGTCCAAACGTAAGGAACCCATTGTATCCGAGTATAATTATGTAGTTGCCAAAACCCACCCGCTAAGGGGGGATACCCAACCTACCTATCGGCTGTATCAGCAGAATTCCGGCCGGGATGAGATACAGGAATACGATCCTGAACGCTACCACAACTACATGTCCTATAGCTATGTGACCCAAGTCGCCGTCGTGGAAGTCGATCCGGACGACGGATCCGTCTTGGTTCGGAAGATCATTGCTGCCCATGATGTCGGGAAAGCGCTGAATCCCCAAAGGATACAAGGCCAAATCGAAGGAAGCCTGCTGATGGGCGTCGGGTATGCCCTTTCTGAGGAATTCATCATTCAAAAAGGGATTAACCTCACCAAGTCACTGCGCAAATGCGGCATTTCTGATGTCTGGAAGACGCCTGAAATGGAAATTATCATCGTGGAAGATCCGGAGCCGGAGGGCCCTTATGGCGCAAAAGGGGCCTCCGAAGTCGCCCTGGTCCCCACAGCCCCGGCGATTACCAACGCCATTTACGATGCGGTCGGAGTGAGGATTACGTCATTGCCGGCAACCCCGGACAAAATCCTCGACGGGTTGCGTCATCAAACCCGATTCTGATCGATGGGACTTGACTTTTTTCACAGCACAGAAATGGTAAAAAATGTCCGATAGCGACAACCCATCCAAAACTTCAAAATTGAACCTTTTTCAGATGTGCTCCAAAAAACTGGATGCTCAGAGGACCGCTGCCGTTTTCTGGCTTGTATTCGGTTTGATTCTGTCGGCAGAAAGTTATCGCATCGGCCTGGGCCGACTTTACAGCCCCGGTTCCGGGTTTTTTCCTTTCCTGGCCGGTCTTATCATCATCGGACTGGCATCAACCTTAACCCTTCAATCGTTGCTGCGTCCGTCTAAAAACAAAAAAACAGGCCCTGCGTTAAAGGCAACCGTAAATTATCGCAACATTGTCTTGTGCCTTGTATTTCTTTATGCTTACGTTCTGGTATTTGAACGGCTGGGGTTTATTCCGTCTACTTTTCTTCTGATAATTCTGTTGCTTAAATTCGTGGAACGGCGCGGCTGGGTCATTACACTTGTTTTTGCGTTCCTGGTTGCGGTGATGCTCTATATTTTGTTTGATGTTTTACTCCATACCACTTTGCCAAAGGGTATTTTGGGCCCTTAAAAATTGACATGAAATAAATGGAAAGTTTCTCTGATTTGATATTCGGTCTGTCGGTTGCCATACAACCCGCAAACCTGTTTTATTGCTTTATCGGGGTTTTGATCGGTACGTTAATCGGAATTTTGCCGGGCGTGGGCCCGAATGCGACAATTGCCCTGCTGCTTCCCTTTACCTTTCAGGTAGAACCGGTTTCCGCCATCATTATGTTGGCCGGAATCTATTACGGCGCCATGTATGGCGGGTCAACCACGTCGATACTGGTGAATATTCCCGGAGAAGCGGCAACCGTAATTACCTGTCTGGATGGCTATCAGATGGCGCTCAACGGCCGGGCCGGGCCGGCTCTTGGAATCGCCGCTTTCGGCTCATTTATTGCGGGAACTTTCGGAATCGTTGTCTTGATGTTTCTGGCGCCAAAGCTGGCCGGCTGGGCGCTGCGTTTCGGCCCCCCGGAGTATTGCAGCCTGATTGCCATGTCCTTATGCCTGGTTACCTTTCTCGCAAGAGAGTCCATGGTTAAAGCGCTGATCATGGCGGCTGTCGGCCTCGCCCTGGGCGCCATCGGGATGGACTCGCAAACGGCTACCATCCGTTTCGATTATGGCATAAATTATCTCACCGACGGCATTCCCCTGGTGCCGGTCGTTATGGGCCTTTTCGGAATCTCGGAGGTTCTGAACAACCTCGGCGCCCATATGGAACGGTCCATCTTAAAATCTAAAATCAAAGCCTTTCTCCCAAACCTGCAGGACTGGAAGGATTCGGCATTTCCGATTGTTCGCGGCAGTTT
>ENA-OSEO01004007-OSEO01004007.1-sediment-metagenome-genome-assembly--contig:-NODE-4007-length-16186-cov-3.299212_pt1 | contig 16186 bp, 10 predicted proteins | sample MGYA00237883_ERZ534232 | MGnify/ENA metagenome assembly ERZ534232 | reverse complement strand
AGGTCTGTTTGTTGAGGATGACCGCCGCGGCGTGCTTGTGCTCGTTGGCCCAACGACCGACCTTGATCATGGCCTTCATGTAGGCGACGACCAGCTCGGGATGCTCCTTGGCCATCACGTCTGTACAGGTGATGACAGCGGGGGTGTTGGCAACCTGAATCGTCCAGTCCGGGAGCTTGGACAGGTCGAAGATGGCCTTGATTTCGCCCGTGGCCTCCGAGAGCTGTCCCAGTTGTCCCATCTGGTTGTAGATGGCATCGACGGTACCCGCGAGCAGTGCCTTCTCCAATGGTCGGAAGGCATAATCGTGTTTGTGGTCACGGCGCACCCACAGTTCCGAGGGGTTGTTCATCGGCGGGGTCAGCATCTCCGGCTTGTCATACCAGTCGTCAGGATAGGGGAACTCGACGAGCTCGATATCATCCATGGTCATGTCGTTCAGCATCAGGATATTTTCGATGCCCATGTGTTCCTGGATGCGCCACCAGTCGTTCTTGATGGTGTTGAGGCTCTTGGTGATGCCGATCTTCTTGCCTTTCAGGTCCTTCACGCGGAAGATCTTGTCGCGGGCGCGCACCTGCATCACCCCACCCTCGTAGACCCACGTCGCCCCCAGCAGCACGGTGCGGCGGAGGTCGGCGTGAACTTGGATAGGCGGGTAGAGGCCGCCGAAGCGGATCAGGTTGTCGAGGTTGTGGATGTAGTGCGGGTACCAGTTGTTCTCGGGGGCGTGGCGGAAGTAGGCGTACTCGACGCCGATCTTCTTGAACTCTTCACGGCACCACCCCAGTTCCTGGTCAACATTGTTGGCGGATACCATCGGGCAGTTGGTAAACCACACCTCTTTCCAGTTCAATGGCACTGTGGTAGAAACTTTTTTTGTAGACATGGCTTGCTCCTTCCTTAAAATATCTGGTTTTGAGATTTTTGAGAGATCCCCCGGAGAACAGGCTGTCGGGTCTCCGCTTTTTTTGTAGTGTTAGCCATAATTATGGTCCTCCTATTATTTGTATGCTCATCACCGGACCGACGATGACGGCGGTTTTTTACTGCCAATATTTCTCAACGTGAATCTGTCCCGGTTCGTTCTTCTTGTCCTCTTTGAACCCCTCCTGCCCCAATATCGCGAGCATGGACTCACTCATCCGGGGGCTGCCGCACATGAAAACGTGCGTATTCTCCGGTCCCGGGCGAAAGCCCCATGCCTTTTCGATGGCATCGCTCTTCCATACGTCCTGAACATGGCCCATTTCACCTTTCCAGGGAACAGGCTCTTCATTTGGCCGGCTGACAACCGGCAGGTAGGTTAAGTTGGTCCGAAGGTTCTCCATAGCCATCAGGATGGACCGGTAACCCAGGTCCCACGAATGTCGCACGCCATGGATGAGTGCGACCCGCCGCTGGGGCGGGAACTTCAGGTGAGTGCTCAGCATGCTCACGAACGGCCCGAGGCCGGAACCGGTGGTGACCAGGACCAGGTTGGCGCCCTTGGGCACTTTGGAATCGTCGTAGGTAAACCTGCCGGCCGCCTTTTGCGAAAGCCAGATACGGTCGCCGATCTTCAGGTTGAACAGGCGCGGCGTGAGGGCGCCGCCCGGCACCAGGGCCACGTAGAATTCCAAAAAATCGCGGTTCCGCGGGGACGAGGCCATGCCGTAAGCGCGCTTGATCAGTTTGCCCGGATCGGCTGGGGGAATTTCGGGCTCGGCAAGGGCGCAGCGGGACGCCGAACCGAATAACCCCAAGACAGCAAACTGGCCGGGTACATAGTCAGGCAAATTCCAACCATCCGGTGCAACCTGCAGGATCATCAACCAGGGGGAAATCTCGTTACGCAGCGTAACGACCGCGTTCAATGTTTGTTCAGCCATATCGTTTTTCCTTCTATTATTTCGGGAACAGGAACTTGACGAAAAGGCGCAGCCCCCAATCCGGGCCGTCGTCCTGCTTTTCCACGTAATAGCGGTAGCCGAGCTCCAGACTGATCGGTTGCTGGCCGATTTTGACCATCTGCCCGATGGAGACATTGATCGGGACCGTCCACTGGCTGTTTTTCCAGTCATAGAGCGACTCCGTGTTCAGGGACAACGTCGTATAGGACTTCGTTGTCTTGGCGAGGAACGGCTGCAGGAACGTCATGTTGACGTCGGCTCGATCGTCATTGCCGGTAAACGACCAGAGATGGTTCGCGAGCATGCCGTAGGTCCATCCGTTTTTCTGCTGCAGCCCAATGAACGAGGGCCCCGCGCCCCACTTCTCGCTGCCCAGCGTATCCTCCGTTGCCGACGGGTACTGAAAGATCGGCCCCGCGCCGAGGATCCATCCACTAACCGGCTTTTTGGGCGTGAAAAAAAAGCTCTGCTGGATGTCGCCCAGACCCGCATGGTCCTCGCCGCCCTCCACCGGCGACTCCGCGTCGATCCAGGGGATGATGGTGCGGGTGATCAGGTTCCAATCGGAGCCCAGCGAAAACGGAATGACCGGCATGAATTTCAGATTTTGCTGCGACGCGTCCGCCGAGCCGATGCCGAAATCGATGTTGTACTGCAGCGGCATGATCATCAAGTCCGCGACCGGATTCTGCGCCTTCTTCGCCAGTTCCGCCGTCTGATCCTGCTGCGCGCTTGCCCCGCCCGCGGAAGGCTCTTGCGCCCAAGCCGACAGAACCGTCGCCAGTAATGCCGCCAGAACGGTGGTCCATTTGAACGTGCTCATTGTATCACCTCTTGTTGATAATGCCTTCTTCGCCCTGGCCGGAAGTTCCTCTGTGGCGTCATGGGTTACTTCTCCGCGGCCAGGTACTCCAGGCGCCGCTCTTCCCACTCCTGCATACTGGAAGGAACATGGAACCACTCCTCGGCAGATACCGGCACCAGCTCGATCGCGTCGACCGGGCAGCCGGTCACGCACACGGCGCAGCCGATGCACTTGTCCCGGTTCACCATCGACTTGGAATCCTCACCCTCGGTGATTGCCTTCGTCGGGCACAGCTCAATGCAGGCGCCGCATGCGGTGCACGTTTCGGCGTCGACGGCGGCCCGGTAGTTCGATTTCTGCAGCCCTTCCGTTGACCAGTCCAGGCCGGCCAGTTTCGGGCCATGTAAAATCCCACAGCAGCAGGCGCAACAGTTGCAGGTGCCCATGAACTGGGGCGCCTCCGCAAACATCGTAAATCCATAGAAGGCGCTGTGGACGTGCCCCAGCTTTTCAAGCTTGTCGAAAAGCTTCATGGCCTCCTCGCGGTCGAGTACAGTCTCGCCCAGCGGAGTCTGGGGCGGAAGCCCCACGAAACCGCAGCGCTTCATGGGCAGTTTGCAGCCATATTCGCCCAGGACTTCCCGTTCCCGCTTGCACACGCAAGGGATGACGAGAAAACGCTCGTGCCTCGCAAAGTGGGCGTCGATGTCGAGATGGGGCTCGCGCGCGATCCACTCGGGTTTGAGCGCGCCCCGGTGCGGGACCACACCGAGCAGCCCCGGCCGCGGGGCGAAGACGCGCTCGCCCCCGCCTTCGGTGATGAACTGCTCAAAGAGTTCGGCAAACTCCTTGTCCAGGCGGCGCATGCCGGCCTCGTACCAGCCGACCATGAACGGACGCAGCCGGTATTTCTTCTCGCCTTTCATTTCCTCTTTCAGAACGCCGCCCCCCGCCGTGGACCCGGGGTACGAGACCAGGCCCAGCGGAATCAGCCTCTCGAGCAGAGGCGTGACCTCAGCCACGTCGGTGCCCACCCTTTTCGCAATTTCCGCAGCCGTTTCGGGATGGCGCGTCAGTTGGCCGGCAAGGGCGGCCTCTTCCGGCGTGAAGGCCTTCTTCATCAGCTTGATCTCCACCCCTGATGGGGTCCGGGCGAAGCCGTGAGGAAGCATCTCCAGGGCATAGGCCAGCCTTTCATAAATATCTACCGTTTGATCAGGATTGCTCATTGCTGGTCTCCTTCTCCGATTATTTTACTGCGCGGGCCACCGTCATTTCTTAACCTTGTCTGTAGCGCCGCCGCGGCCAAAAGCCTCGTCGATGATGGCCTGAAACCGCTGAACCAGTTCATCCGAGGGTGATTTGAAATCCGAAAGTTCATACACCTCGCCCAGCATATCGTACTTGCCCAGGCCAAAGCGGTGATAGGGCAGGAGTTCATAATCGATTACATTCTTATGCGGGTGAATGAACGCCAGCACCGCGCGGATGTGCTCCTCGTCGGCATTCACGCCCGGGATCAGCGGCGTGCGGGCAATGAACTCCGTATTCGGGAACGTCTCATAGGCTTTCTTGAAGTTCTCCAGAATCCTCTTGTTCACCACTCCGGTCCACTTCTTATGGCGCTCGGGATCGGTAAGCTTATGGTCGTGAAGCATCGTATCCACGTGGGGCAGCACCTTTTCGATATTCGCCCATGGGACATTGCAGGCTGTTTCGATGGCCGTGTTAAATCCACGAGCATGCGCTTCCTTCAGCAAAGCGGCGGCGAAGTCGGGTTGCAGCATAAGCTCTCCGCCGCTGATCGTCATTCCGCCGCCGGTATTCCGATAGAAGGAGCTGTCCTTCTCCACCTCGTCCAGCACTTCGTTCACCGTCATGCGTTTGCCGAACATTTCGAGCGCCCCGGTCGGGCACAGCGAAGCGTGTGTCTCGTCGCAGTCCGCTGCCAGATGCCAGTTGACTTTTACATGTTCATCGTCGCCTTCCAGAAAATAGAAGGCCCCCTCCGGGAATGGCGGCTTCAGACACAAGGCACACTTCCTGCCGGTGCACTTTTTGGGGTTATAGGCAATTTCAGGCTTCGGGTGGATGCTTTCAGGGTTGGAGCACCACTTACAGCGAAGCGAACAGCCCTTCAGGAAAACGTTTGTGCGGATGCCCGGACCGTCGTGGCTGCAGTATCGCTGAATATTCAGGACGGTTCCGGAAGGTTCGGATGGGTTGTCTCTTTGATTCTTCGTCATGCGGCCTCCTTATCGTCCGAAATAAATGCCCAGCGATTCCGCGATCTTCAGGAATTCGCTCTCAGCAGGGACTGTTCTGACTTTGTTAATGGCTTCCGCCAACGGGATAAACTTGATGTCCGGGGGTACGAACGAAACCATCACGCCGTTTTTCCCGGCCTTAATGGCCTGCACCGCTCCTGCGCCGTAAGCCAGACCCAACTGACGGTCGACGGCAGTGGGAACCCCGCCCCGGGTCCATGGGCCCAGGACAAGGGGATAGGTTTCTTCGGCAATCAGAAGTTGGAGCCCGGTCGCCACGGTTTCGGCTGCCCGACCCGACCGCTGAATCACGTGTTCACTGCTGTCATCGCCCGCTGCCAGCGGCGACAAGGATGCCTTGAGTGAGGAAGGCTTTTTCGGCTCCTGTTTATTGTCGACTAATTTTACCCCTTCAGCCACCACCACCAAGCCGTAAGGCCTTCTGGGCGATATCTTTTCCTTCAACCTCGCGGCTACCGCACTGAGGTCGCAGGGAATCTCCGGGATCAGCACCGCATCGGCACACACGGCAATGCCGGCCTGCAGCGCCAGCCACCCGGCCTGCTGACCCAGGACCTCCACCACGGCGATCTTGCGGGCGGACTGGGCGCCCTGGCGGGCCTTTTCCAGCATTTCGATGGTGAAACTAAGCGCGGTGTTAAACCCGAAGGAGACCGATGTCGAAGCGATGTCATTCTCGATGGAGCGGGGAATACACACGGTATAAAGCCCTTTGCGATGAAGCTTGTAGAGGATGCTCAGCCCCTGGCCGCCGACGACTGAAATCAAGGCATCGATCATTTCGTCCTGAAACGTTCTCACCAGATCATCGGACAGGTCTAATTCCTCCACCATTTCGTCTTCGTTTACCTTGCGAACATGAAACGGATCGATCCGGGCTGCTTGCCCCAGGAGACCCCCGCCGGCCGGATCCAGGTTATCAATCAAATGGGGGTCCAGGGTTACCAGCCCGCCGTCCGGGGAGTGATCCCGGGTTAGCAATCCTTTAAACCCATCCCGGATGCCCACCACCTCCCATCCCAGCCTGTTGGCGGCCAGGGCCGCACCCATGACCACGGCATTCAGCCCCGGAACGTACCCGGCGCCCACATTGATGGCAATGCGTCTGTGGAAACTGCCATGACCTATATTTTCAACCATGATGTACCTCCTTTGTTAATTATTCTTGTTTCTGTCGGCATAGCGGGGCATCCTGCCGAGCTATGCGCTCATCAAGGAATATCCGGTACGGCGCAACGGACCGCCCCGCCGTACCGGTTCCGTTGAATGTCGCTAACAGCGCTGCAGGGTCCGTTCGATCACCTCGTTCTGCACGCCCACATGCAGTTGGGTGAAGAAGGCGCTGAACCCGGCCACCCGGACCACGAGGTCGCGGTATTTTTCCGGGTGCTTCTGCGCGTCCCGGAGCAGCTCGGTATCCAGCACGTTGAACTGGATGTGATAGCCGTTATTGTTGAATAAGGTTCTGACCAGATTCAGCATACTGTCCCGGCCTTTGCGCGTCTTCAATTGATCCGGGGGGAGTTTCAGATTCATGTGCGTTGCGCACCACTTGACAGCATCATTAGCCTTGGTTGCAGACATTACCAGCGCGGTAGCTCCGTTTACATCGGTCCCGGGCATGGCTGACAAACTTCCATCGGTGAGCGCCACTCCGGCTTTCTTGCCGGTGGGCAATGCTCCGGTCACCATGCCCATCAGGTTGTGGATACTCTTGGTGTACTGGTCCAGCGATACCTTCATGTCCTTGCTGATGTAAGTCCCGCCTCCATCCACGTTGTTAAAAGCCGCTAAAATACTGTCATTCACCCTGCGAACCATGAAGTCCACTTCATCGATATCGTTGCCGTATTTGGGCGCCTCCTCGTAGCACATCTTTCGGACCTTTTCGTATTCCCCTTCGAAATTGGCCGCCAGTGCTTTTTTCAATTCAGCCATGGTCAGCTTTTTCTTATCATAGATCAGATCCTTTATGGCCATGAGCCCGTTGCCCGCATCCACACCACCGACGGAGATCTGGGCGACCGTATAATAGTTGGCGCCGCCTTTCCAGGTCTCGGTGCCGGATTCAATACATCCTTTGGTCAGAATGGAGCGCCATGTACACGGCAGGAAATCTGCATTCAGCATATTCGAAATCCAGGCCCCCCGGCGGAGGACATCCTCAGTGAATTGAAGCTGCCCCTCAAAGGCCGTGTACAGTTCCTCAAAGTCCTTGAAGGTCTCCGGATCTCCGGTCTTGGGACCGACCTGTTTCTGGATGCGCGGATCGAAGCCATTGTTCAGGGTCAACTCGAGCACCTTTCCGAGGTTGGGCTGTCCCTCCACCGGGTGACCGGTTTCGTAGGGGATATAGCTTCCCACACACGCGCCGACACAGGTGCGCCTGGCCTTACCCAGGGGAAGATCGCCATTCCTTTCGGTGTGGCCCCACAAATACAGGGCCCGTTTCATCATCACGTCGGCATTGACGAACTGGGGCATGCCGACACCGGTACCGATACAATCGAGGACTTTTTCGAGGAACTTGCCCGGCGTTTTGGGGGTGAGCGCACAAGACAGCGGCGGCTGGGGGTAAGACAGGTAGGTACATGCATCAAGGATCACATAGTCCATCTCCGCGGTGGCATCATCACCATCCTCGGTATAGCCCGCCAGGGTAATACTCTGTCCCAGGTCGGCGGAGTTCGATATGGCGACCTTCTGGCCATAGTAATAGTTGATCTCATTGAGCCTGACAACGAGATTCTCGAACATAAAGACGGCGTCGTCATAATCAATCAGCCCGGCCGCCTTATCGGTTTGCAAGTAGGGATCCAGGTTCTGGCCCAGGTAGGCCTCGGAGTAGCCGCAGCCGACCTGTTCAAGTTCTGCTGCCAGGTGACAGAAGAAGTGGCACTGCATGGCTTCCCGAAGGTTGCGCGCCGGATGCTCGGGAACCCATTCGCAGGTCTCGGCAATGGCAATCAGCTCGGCTTTGCGGGTCTCGTCCTTTTCTTTTACAGCCATTTCGCGAGCCAGCTCGGCATAACGGTGGGCCCAGCGGATAACCGCTCGCATCACAATGAGACTGGCCTGATAAAAGTAGAGTTTATCCGTGTTATCCAGTCGCATTTCCAGAGACTGCATCCGCTCTTCCACGTCCTTGATCACACTGGCGAGGCCCTGCTGGTAAACCATCGGGTAGTTGAGGTTACCGCCGCCACCCGGCCAGTCATGGAACGGAACAACGAGGCCGGACTCGTAGCACGGGGTCGGAGAAAAACCATAGCGCTGTTCGAATATCGATTCCGTTCGGGACTTCAGTCCACGCTTGTCCCAGTAATTGAGCGCCCATTCATTGGCCTCCCGGTCTTCAGGGGTCTTCGAATTCTCAATGGTTTTCTCTTCCTTCATCCACAGGACGTTCCATTCGGGATTGGGATAGATCGCCATGTAGCTGCCTGCCATGGCGCCCACGAAGAGGTTGTCATCGATGAAAAGCTCCTTGCGTTCCAGCAGAGCCGCCAGAAACTTGGCCCGTCGGAGGATCTGTACTTCACCGGGCGTCTCTTCATACACCTCTTTCATAATCCTGATCCGCTCGAAATCGAGCTCCTGAGGTGTGGACCTCTGCCGCTCTTTCAGCCGGTCGATCCGTGCCTTATCAGCCTTGACACGACCTGCGGAACTCTTCTTTGATTCCTTTTTCTTTTTCATTTTTGTTCCCCTTTCGTTTAATGATTCATAAATGATGCCGAGCGTGGACCTGGCGGGAGTCCAGCGGTTCCGTCACTTGGCCGCGTTGGCGCCCTTGACCTGCATTTTGACGGCGTGAAGTCCCTTGCTTGCGGTAATAAAGAGCGTTCGTTTGTCCTGACCGCCGAAGCTGACGTTCCCCGTCCATGGTTCGGGCACCCTGATATGCTGGATCTGCCGACCCTCTTTTTCGAACACCCGCACGCCATCGCCGGTCAGATAGAGATTGCCTTCGTTGTCCAGCGTCATGCCGTCCGAGCCTTGCTCGCATACGAGCGTTCTGCGGGCGAGGTGACCATTGGACGTAATGTCGAACCGGTACGTCTTCCCCGCGCCGATGTCCGACACAAAGAGCGTCTTCCCATCGGGCGTGCCGATGATGCCGTTGGGCTGATCGAGATCATCGGTCACACGCACCAACTCGCGACGGTCGGAGGAGAGGAAGTAGACGTGCTGGCCGTCCTGGGGCATCTTGTCGTGTTTCCACCAGGGCCGTTTGTAGAACGGATCGGTGAAGTAGATAGCGCCGTCGGGCCGTACCCAGACATCGTTCGGCCCGTTGAGAGGCTTGCCCTGGTATTGATTCAGAATCACCGTGATCTTTCCGTCCGGCGCAATGGACCACAGGGCATTCCGCTCGTCCGCACAGGCGATGAGATCGCCTCCGGCGTCAAAATACATGCCGTTGGCGCGGCCTGCCGGCTGCATGAATGTGGACAGGTTTCCCTCCACACCCCACTTCAGGATGCGGTCGTTGGGCTGGTCGGTAAAAAAGATATTGCCCTCAGCGTCACACGTGGGTCCTTCAGCGAATTGGAAATCTCCGGCCAGTTTTTCCACCTTTGCGCCGGGTGAAACCACACTCTGTTCCACACAAGACAGCCACGGAATCATGAGCCATGCCAGCAGCGCCATCGTGCAGAGACTTCGTTTCATCCTATTCCCGCCTGTGTTGTTCGAGCTTTGCTTTTCATCGCCGTTACATCTGCTGTAACTGCTTGATGTCCGAAGGCTTTTGCCTGGAAATCGAGGAAAAGGACACCGGCTTGCGCGATTCCGGATCGCCCATCCTCCGAAACATCCTGTCGTAGTCGCTGTCGAAATAGTACAACTTGGCCACTGTGATGCGTTTGGCTAAAAAGCTGCATGCGATGCATGCCAAGACGCTTCCCATCATCGGACCGAGCCAATAGATCCACCACCCCTCCCATTGCCCCGAGATAATCGCCGGTCCCAGGCTGCGCGCAGGGTTGGTGCCGGTGCCTGAGATGGGCGATTCAGCCCATACCATGATCGCGTAAAGCGGGGGAAAAATGGCCGGCGTAAAAGGACGGAGCTTCCGAAACCCAAGGAAGACACAGAGCAAAGAGACCATGATAAACGTCGTGATCACCTCGCCCAGAACGACCGTCGAGAGATTGTATCCTGGACCCGGCAGAGTCGCGCCGAAGGCTATGCGCCTGCCCATGGTTCCCCATAAAAGAAGAGGCCATGCGCCCAGGACCGCTCCCATCAGTTGGGCCGCAATATATCCAAGGGTCATCCGCAGATCCAATTTGCCCATCAGGCGGAACGCCAGTGTGACGATCGGGTTGATGTGGGCGCCGCTGAGCTTCCCAACAGGAGACAGGGCGATGGAGGCCCCTGTTGCCCCGAAGAGAAAACCGGTAATAAGGCGCCTCAACCCTTCGCCGGGGATCAGGCGGGCCATCGGCGTGTCAGCGCCGAACATGAAGATGACCAGAGAAAGGCCGATAAAGACGAGCAATGCCGTTCCGATCATCTCAGAGAGGAAAAGCGCCCAGGGAATGGGTTGGCTGTTTGGATTTTCCATTATATTTCAGAAAACTGGATGATGACTTTGATGTCGTCGCGTCTTCTCTCCAGGGCCTCTTTGAAATGCTCCGGTTCTTCACGACGGGTGATCAGGCGGCTCAACCATTCCCGATCCGCGCGAGCCAGCGCTTCAGTGGCCTTGTACCAGTGCCGCTTGTTGGCGTTGACGCTGCCGAACACCACGTTGTTTTTCAGCACTGCCGAAGACGCGACATCCGCCGTGGCGATCCTGGGCACCGTCCCCCCATGTCCAACGCCCGCCAGGCACACAACGCCGCTTGCCCCAATGGCGAACATCGATTCGGCGATGACCTGCCCGACACCCGTGCACTCCAGGATCACGTCCGGCTCGAACCCGATGTCGGAAACGCTGCAGGTGTGGTAGGTCCCGCCCAGATCACGAACGAGGCTTGGCTGGGGTCCCGTGTCCGTTCGGGCAAGAACGTGAACTTCCAACCCAAGTTGCTTGCCCAGGAGGGCGCCTAACAGACCGATCGGTCCCGCCCCGGTCACCAGCACGGTTTTCGGCTCCCAAAATGCACGAGAGCCTACCGCCAGGATATGTTCCCAGGCCTTGGCGACGACCGTCGTGGGCTCAAGGAGCACGCCGAGGATCCCCAGCGTGGGGTCAACCTTGATGGCGTATTCGGGCTCGATCCGCCAGCGCTCCGACATGAATCCCTGGATTTCTTTGATGCCGCGTTCGGTGTACCGGCCGTTTCGGCACATGTCCCACTCTCCAACGGCGCAGTTCGGGCAGGGGACCGGGTCGGGGCGGCGGACAATGCCCACCACCAGATCCCCCTGCTTCAGTCCGCCGGCCGGCCCCGGGTCCAAAACGCGGCCAAGGGATTCGTGTCCAAGTACGAGGCGCGTCTCGCCGGGGGGAGGCCAGCCGTACTTGCCTTCAACGATCTCGACATCCGTCCCGCAAACGCCGACGGCGACGGCTTCCACCAGGACAGAGCCCTCGCGTGCATCCGGTTCCGGAATGTCTTCGAGTCGCGCCGTGCCCGGCTTCATGGGTTCTACAGTAATCGCTTTCATGGTGTAACCTCCATTTAGGTTGGCTCGCTGTAGCCGTTCACAGATTTCAGTGTCCAGGTTTCGGGTTTCAGTTCAATGCCCGAAAATTGGGAAGATCTCCAAGCCAAATGCCCGGGTGTTGATTTGATAAAGCGAGGGATAAAGGATTTCCCTCATCTCTTTTCGCCCGGTTGGGCCGTCGTGGCCATCGCTGCATCTTTGCCCCCCTCAAGGATCTGATCCGCCTTAAAAGACGCAAACAGATGCATGATACGTGCAATCGCCCCGGTCCACCCCGTCTGGTGACTCGCGCCGACCCCGGCGCCGGTGTCGCCATGGAAGTATTCATAGAATAAGGGATAATCTCTCCAGTGGGGATCTTCCTGGAATTTACGGGTGGTCCCGTGAACGGGCCTGTTCCCCTGCTCATCCTTCAAAAAGATCGCGGTCAGACGTCGTCCGATTTCCGCCGCCACCTCATGGAGGTTCATCTGCTTTCCCGATCCTGTCGGGCACTCGATGGTGAAGGCATTCCCGTAATAGAGGTAGTATTGAAGCAGCGCACGGAGAATCAGCATGTTGACCGGCATCCAGATCGGACCGCGCCAGTTCGAATTGCCGCCGAACATACCGCTGTCCCCTTCCCCCGGGACATACGACACCCGATACTCCTGATCGGCGACACGATAGGTGTAGGGGTGATCCTGGTGAATGCGTGAAAGGGCTCGAATTCCAAATGGGCTCAGGAATTCCTTCTCATCGAGCATGATCTTCAGCACCCGGCGAAGATTGGCTTCATTCAAAACCGACCCCAGGAAGCGCCCCTTGTAGCCGGGCTTCAGCGGGTCATGAATGAAGGCCATCAGTTCCGGACGCGCCTGGAGATACTCGCGCACCTTCCTGCCGATCTGGGGGTATTTTGTCGATATTTTTCCTTCGAAAATGGTCACCGCGCAAAAGGGGAGCAGCCCCACCATAGAGCGGACCTTCAGCCGTTGTGCCCCCCCGTCCGGCAGGCGGAGCACGTCGTAAAAGAAGCCGTCCGGCTCATCCCACATTCCGCCTTCCTCACTCGGCCGAATCATTCCCGAAGCGATCATGAGAAAGTGTTCTAAGAATTTCATCGTAAGATTGACATAGGCCGGATTGGCCATGGCCAGCTCCGCGCCGATCTCCACCATATTCTGACAAAAGAGGGCCATCCAGGCCGTGCCGTCGGCCTGTTCCAGATGTCCGCCGGTGGGCAAAGGCGCGGATCGGTCGAAGACCCCGATATTGTCCAGCCCCAGGAATCCCCCTTCGAAGGCATTGTTTCCGGAACGATCCTTACGGTTCACCCACCAGTTAAAATTAAAAAGCAGCTTGTGGAAACAACGCTCGAGCCAGGCCAGGTCTCCCTCCCCGCGATGGGCTTTCTCTGTCAAGAAAGTGTATATGGTTGACCAGGCATGGACCGGGGGATTCACGTCTCCGAAGTTCCACTCATAGGCCGGGATCTGACCGCTGGGGTGAAGATAACGGGACTTCAAAAAGAGCTCCAACTGATCCTTGCCGAAGTCCTCATCCACCAGCGTCAGGGCCGTCACATGGAAGGCGAGATCCCAGGCTGCATACCAGGGGTATTCCCACTTGTCCGGCATGGAGATGATGTCCGCGTTGACCATGTGTCCCCAGCGGTCGTTGCGGATGGAGCGAGGATTCTCCCTGTAGGGTTGAATGCCGTGCTCTTTGAGCCAGCGGCCCACGTCATAGAAAAAGAACTGCTTGGACCAGAGCATCCCGGCCAGGGCCTGGCGCATGACACCAGCCGCGTCGGGCGTAAAAGAGGGGGGAATGACCGTCGCGTAGAACGCATCGGCTTCCTGAATTCTGGTCTTGAAGACCTGATCAAACGTCTTCCCGAAAACTCCGGAAAGACACTTCTTTGAGGTTTTCATCGGCCGATCGCTTAACCGCAGGCGAATTGTGCAGGATTCTCCGGTCTCCAGCGTGAGCGGATAAAGGGCTGAGACTTTGGTCCCCCGCTTTTCGGGATTGATCGCTTCTTTGTTGCCGTAAACGATGAAGTTGCCGATGCCGTCTTTCACGTAAGGGGAGGGATTGGGCGTACCGAACAATCGCTCGGTATTGGTTTCATTCTCCGTAAAGAGAAGTTCTGACGCGCCTTCCGCATAGAAGAACCGTTCACCCAAATCGCGATGCGAGACCGCAACGATTCCCCCGGTTTTGTCGTGCGCTGCCTGCCGCAGGATGGGCCGGGCGATCCCCTCCCGCCACGACCAATCATTGCGGAACCAGAGGGTGGGCAGGAGCGCGAGCGCTGCGGTTTCCGGCCCCCGGTTGTGAACAGTCACCCGAATGAGCATATCTTCGGATGATGCCTTGGCGTATTCCACAAAGACGTCAAAATAGCGCTCCTGGTCGAACACCCCTGTGTCGAGCAGCTCATATTCCGGTTGGCCCCGGCCCCGGTCACGGTTCGTCGCTACCAGGTCGTCATAGGGGAAAGCCGCCTGGGGGTATTTGTAGAGGTACTTCATGTACGAGTGGGTCGGCGTTGAATCGAGATAAAAATAATACTCCTTCACATCCTCTCCGTGGTTCCCCTCGCTGTTGCTCAACCCGAACAGACGTTCTTTCAGAATCGGATCCTTTCCGTTCCACAGGGCCAGGGCAAAGCAGAGACGCTGCTGGTCATCGGAAATACCGGCGAGGCCGTCTTCCCCCCAGCGGTAGGCGCGCGAACGGGCCTGGTCATGGGTGAAATAATTCCAGGCGTCTCCGCTTTCGCTGTAATCCTCCCGGACGGTTCCCCATTGCCGCTCGCTCATGTAGGGTCCCCACTTCTTCCAGGGGACCTTCTGATCCCGAGCCTCTTGAAGTCTGATCTGTTCAGTGGTTTTCATTTGTGCGTCCTCTCTTTGTATAGGCATGCCTATTGTGCCGGGATGGTGATCAATGGCAGCGGCTCCGTGCTGCCGGTCTCCGCCAGCGTAAAGAAAGACATGATTGCGTTAAGTGCCCGCTTCGTTTTCAGTAGATCAATTCAGCCAGAGAGAACATTGCGCGGGACAGGGTGCCTCCCGAGATATTTCGGGCCTTGAATCCATTCTGCAACAGGATGCGCGTCGCGTAATAGGCACGCTGGGCCGAACGGCAGATGACGAGAATATCTCGTTCACGAGGGAGTTCGCCGAGGCGCGATCGGAGCTGCCCCATCGGTATGTTGACCGCACCCGGCACGCTCTCCACTGCCAACTCCACCGGCTCGCGAACGTCCAGGAGGAAGGCGTTCTCGACGCAATCCCAGTGACAGAGCGGCATGTCGCCACGCAAAACATTCCCGGCCACCATCCCTGCGAAGTTCACCGGATCCTTTGCACTGCCGAACTGGGGCGCATAGCACAGCTCGGTTTCTTCCAGATCGTAGATCGTGGCGCCCATCTGGATGGCCATGGCAAGGGCGCTGATCCGCTTGTCCACCGCCGGTCCGTCCTCACCAAGGGCCTGGCCCCCAAGGACACGCCCGTCGGATTTCCGGAAAATGAGCTTCAAACCAAGCATCTTGGCGCCCGGATAGTATCCGGCGTGGGAATTCGGGAACAGATAGACCTTCTCGAAGTCCTGATCGCCAAGTTTCTTGAGCGTTTTCTCGCTGACCCCTGTCCAGGCGGCGGCGCCACCAAACAGCCCGATGATGGCAGTTCCCTGGGTGCCTCGGTAACGGGAATCGCGCCCGGCAATCACATCGGCCGCAATCCGGCCCTGCCGGTTTGCGGGTCCTGCCAGCGCCACGAGACTCCACTGCCCGGTCACGAAGTCCCTGACCTCGATGGCATCGCCAACAGCAAAGATGTCCGGATCGCTCGTGCGCATCCGGTCGTCCACACGAATTCCCCCGCATTGACCGATCTCGAGGCCGGCCTTCCTGGCGAGCGTCGTGTCCGGCCGCACGCCGATGGCAAGGATCACGATTTCCCCCCGGTACGTTTTGCCGGAAATGGTTTTGACCTCGAGCGAGCCGCCTTCCAACTGCTCGAATCCGACCACGCCGTCCTTGAGTGCCAGGTGGAGGCCGTGTCTCTCCATATGGCCCTCCACAAGCCGGGCCATCTCCGGGTCCATGGGCCCCAGAACATGATCGGGCTTCTGGATGAGGGTCACGTCGAATCCGGCATGGATCAGATTTTCCGCGGTCTCGAGACCGATGAACCCGCCGCCCACCACCACCGCGCGCCGCACCGGCTTCACCATCTGAATTCCTGAGTAGTTATACATTCCCGTCAGAAACGTCGTGCCGCGTTCGATCCACTCACGTATGGTTCGCGCGTCCGGCACGGTCCGCACATGAAAGATCCCCGGCAGATCGATTCCGGGCAGGGGTGGATGGAAGGAGGGAGCCCCGGGCGACAGCACGAGCTTGTCATAAGTCTCAGTGCTCACATCACCGGTCAAGACATTACGCAGGTCCACGGTTTTATTCTTCGGTGAAATGCAGATAGCCTCACAGTTGGTCCGCACATCGATGGCAAAGTGCTCACGGAACAGCTTTTCGCTCGCCACCAAGAGGCTCGATTCTTTCGCAATCACGCCCCCACATG
>ENA-OSEO01004006-OSEO01004006.1-sediment-metagenome-genome-assembly--contig:-NODE-4006-length-16187-cov-6.767474_pt1 | contig 16187 bp, 14 predicted proteins | sample MGYA00237883_ERZ534232 | MGnify/ENA metagenome assembly ERZ534232 | reverse complement strand
ACCCAAGCCCTGTCCAAGGCCAAGGGCGTGATCGGGCTATTGTTCCACGAAACCGCTTCAAAGGTTGCGCTATTGATTGCCGACCTTCAACATATTTTTCAAAGAACCATTGAACCCATACGGCCAGGAAGAAAATATCCCCGAAACCATAAACCATCTCAGCGCAAATTCTTCCCGGCTTACAAGCCGATCGGCTAAGTTAATGACATTGATTTGAAGCTTGCATATTGTTCTAATATCTTATAGAATTGCATTCAAATTACATGTTAATTATAGGTCATGCGAAACGACTTTTAGATAAGATGACGTATTTTGGTGTTATTTGGTATTTTATGCCTAAAACGGGATATGAACAATGGATCTGAGGTGAAGCGATGAAAAATATGCGAAAAAAAGCGATTATCAAATCAGCCCAGCGAATTTTTTCAGATAAAGGGCTTGCAAGCGCCAGCGTGGCTGAAATCGCAAAAGAGGCAGGTGTTGTTGACTCTATCCTGTACCATTATTTTGAAAACAAGGAAGATCTGCTTTTTCATGCACTTGCCGATAAAATGATCGAGGTGACACTTGAACTAAAGCTGCATCTTGAAGGTATTGAAGATCCTGTATCAAGATTGAGAAAGATGATCTGGTACCATTTATATATTAATGATCTCAGCCCATCAGATACGCGGGTCCTAAAAAATCTGTTATTCGAATGCCGAGCCAACAAGAACTTTTATTCCCATAAGAGCTACAGTCTGTTACGGGATTATATCAAAATTATGATGAATATCCTCAATCAAGGTGTTGATGCGCAGGTCTTTCGCAGTGGTCAGAATATGCGTATTGTCAGGGACTTGATCTTTGGCCTTTTGGACGAAGAGGCATTGAGCTGCCTTGCTTCCCGTGAAATAGAAAACACCTTGCCGGATTTTGATGATATCATGGGGTTAGTCCTTGCCATAATTATGAACCATGGAAAGTCGGAGACGGCCTTACGTTCCGATGAGGGAGACAAAGAGGGAAGAATCCTCCGGGCTGCAGAGGAGGTCTTTGCGAAAAAGGGATTTTATGCGGCAACTGTATCGGAAATAGCGATTAGCGCCAAAGTAGCCGAAGGGACGATCTATAGCTATTTTGATAACAAAAAGGATCTTCTCTTTTCCATACCGAAAAAGCGCCTTGAGCAATTCAGAAAGAGGATGGGGGTGGGGATGGATGAGGTTTTTGATATAAGGGATCCTTTAAAAAAGCTTCGCCGCATTATTAGATTTCAGTTTACAGCATTCTTGTCGAATCGCAATTTTCTAAAAGTTTTCTTGTTTGACATTAAACTGAACAGGGGATTCTACGTATCTTCTGGCTATCCGGATTTCCTGCAGTATGTCTCTACTCTGGAAAGAATAATCGAGGAAGGCATGGAAAAGGGCGTATTTCGAAAAAACATAAACGTCAGGGTTTTCAGAAACCTCTTTATCGGGGCATTAACCCATTTGACCACAAGATGGTTCATACTTGAAAAGGAAAAGGGCATAGATATAATGCAAGAGATAGATGAGCTTGTTTCTCTATTATGCCGCTCTGTGGTTAATGAAGGTTATCCTATTACCGGATCTACCCCAAAAGATGCTGCCTGATTTTATGAATTTGACTATAGCGGAATGAAGTAACTGCAGTTTTTAGATTGAACGATATTCCATCGCCCCCGCATAATCCTTTGCACAGAGCAAAGTGAATATCCTGGCATGGTACCTATCAAGAGGATATGTAGCACCTCGTTAAAATAAAAACCCGCTATTTCAAGTCGTTAGGCTCTTACCGCTCGAGTTTTGCGAAAAAGACACAGGAAATTTTCTGCATCACTGGAAAAGTCAATTTTATAAATGGGTTACTGGCAATGAATGGAAATTCAACCACACAAAGCCACAGACACCCACAGAGGAGGATCACAACAAAAGTATTTTTTTAATAAAATCTCCGTGTCTCTGTGTCTCCGTGTGAGTCCCGCCTATCTTGGCGGGATTGGTTCCGGCTTGTCCGGGTTAGGTAGATACAACGGCAGTTGTCTATCAGGAAATCATTAATTGTGAATCAGTGATTTCCGGTTAGGTACTTGCATAACAGTTTGGAATTTGGTGTTTTTTACAATCTGACCTCGGAGTATCTGTACCATTAGACCGTACTCACTCCTGACAAAATGCCTCAGCTCTTCTTGCCACTGATCAAAACGATCATGAGCCTGATATCCATGATCGGTGACGCCGGTTTGCCCAGGGGAGAGGATCATGCTGACAAAGGGCCGCTCAGCGCCATTGCCGTTGGAAAGGAAGACCTTTCTTGGAATGCCATGGTTTAAGTCAAACCCGAGATGGACCTTGGCCTTTTTCGAGCCCTTTCTGTAATCGGCCCAATACATTGAGAGGCATGCATCAATCAGGGAACCGTCAATGCCAACGAGATCACCAAGCTCAGCATGTTCCTTTGGTAAGACAGAGACAGCTTGGGCTTGGAGGTTTTGGTATATGTACATGAGCTGCTCAAGGCCCCTGGAATTGATGGCCTCAGCGAAGCTGCTTTTCTTGATGCCCTCTTCGGGGGCGATGTGATCCCGGGCAAAATCATTTTCTTCAAGGACCTGAAGGAGATGTTGGGCAGAAACATGTTCCTCCAGGTGGAAAAAGATGAGAGCTTTGAGTTGATCTTCAAAAGTCATTTTTAGGGGTCTGTATCCGCGGGCCTCCAAAAGGGGCATTCCGATCGTGGCTCTTTCAATTGGCCGGTATAGTTGGTTAAAAGTGGAAATAGGTTCTTTTAAATAAAATTGCATTTTTTTTGCGAATTTCCTTGACATATATTTTTCTTAATGATTGAATTCCGCTCAATAATGGAATAATATTGATTGGTATGAATGAAAATCATGCAGTTTTCTCAGAAAAGAGGACAGGGATGCTTAAATGTTGCAAATCTGCTGTTCATATAACGGGAAGGGACGGAACGTCGCAGTTAACAAAGTCGCTTTTTCGAAAACCCTGTGAATTAAGGGCTGTGGAAAACAAGAGAGGGGTTTTCGCCAATAGTGAGTTCCAATAAAATAAAACAAAACAATATAACAAAAATAAGGAGGGAATCATGTCGGATTCGAAAAGCAATGACAAAAGTAGTAAGAAGAAGAAAAATGGAAAGGAAAAGGAGCCGGACATTACATTTTATCACCCTGATCTTCTGGAGGTGCCGGAAGATGGTTCACCACCGTATTTAAAGGGCTACAAGTGTAAAAAATGCGGGCAGCTCGATTTTCCCAAATTGAGTCCATGCCCGAACTGCTGGGGAGAAGAATTTGAAATGGTTCCGCTGAGCAGAAAGGGAACAGTATACAGCGTAACCGATATTATGGTGCCCGCGCCCGGCATGAAACCGCCGTATGTTATCGCTTATGTCGATCTTCCTGAAAATCTGAGAATATTAGCGCAACTCGAGGGGGAGGTGGGGAGTTTTAAGTGCAACGAGGAAGTTGAGCTGACAGTTGGTCCAATTAGACTGAATGATGATGGATTGCCCATAATGAGCTATAAATTTAAAAAAGCATCATAAGCTTTTTTGAAAGGAGTTACGATGAAACTGCAACGAGACGTTTATATCGCCGGTGTTGGGGAAACAACTTTTGGCAAACATAAAAAAGATTTTGATGCTCTGGGAAGAGAGGCCGCTTTGCAGGCGATAAAAAATTCAAACATCGACCGACCTGATATTGTTCAAAGCGCTTTTGTAGGGAATGCATACAACGGCATGGTGGTCGGCCAGCGGGTTTTAAAAGATATTGGGATCTGCGGTCATGCACCTATTATTAATGTAGAGAGCGCCTGTTCTGCCGGCGCAATGGCTGTTTATTGTGCTGTCAAAGATGTGGCTACCGGCATTACCGATGTTTCACTGGGAGTGGGCTGCGAAAATCATACCCTGCACCGGGAAACTGGAGCTGCTTTTAGCGTTGAAAAGTCTGATATTGAAGGGATGCATGGCGCAGTTATGACAGGCAAGTATGCAATGCGAGCTAACCGGTATATGTATGAAACCGGAGCGACGATTGAAGATCTGGCCATGGTGGCCGTGAAAAACAAAAAACACGGTGCCAACAATCCGCATGCCTGGCTTAAAGGTGAAATAAGCGTTGAAGAAGTGGTCAAATCACGTATGATTGCATATCCTCTGACGTTGCATCAATGTTGCGCGATATCTGACGGCGCCGGGGCGGTGGTGGTGTGTTCAAAAGAGATGATCAAGAAACTGGGAATTCAAAAGCCGGTCAAGGTGGTCGGCGCGGTGGTGCAGTCAGGGCCTTTCCATAACCGGCCCAGAGATATAACCGGCGATGATATTACCGAGTCCACCTCCCAGCAATTGTACGAAGAGTCTGGAATCGGGCCGAAAGATGTTAATATTCTTGAACTGCACGATGCCTTTACTATCGCTGAATTACTCTATTATGAGTGTATGCAGCTTTGCCAGAAAGGGGAAGGGCTGAAATTTTTGCGTGATGGCCAGTCCACCTATGGGGGGCAATGTGTGGTCAGCCCGCGCGGTGGTATGCTGTCATACGGCCATCCGATCGGCGCCTCCGGCGCGGCACAGATTGCCGCCAACGTGAAACAGGTAAGGGGGGAATGCGGCGGCTATCAGGTTGAGCCTATTCCAAAGGTGGCGATGTCTCATGTCACAGGAGGCGGGTTGGCAGGCACCGAGCATGCAGCATGCACAATGCACATGCTCGTTAAAGGCTGGTAGCACATAGCCAATGTTAAGAAGAATTAACTTAGCCGCAGGGACGTGAGCCCATTGACGTGTGTCTATAAATGTCCACAGGAGGCTCAGGGCCATTAATTTCAGGTATCATAAGGTCGCTGCTGTGTAAGATTCGTTGGGGGCGGCCTCGTTTACTATGAAGGGGAAGGCATAAGGCAAATTTTAAGATCCAAGGGGGTTTTTATGGAAATAGTTAAGGACAGAGTGGTTCTGATGGCTGGCGCCACAGATGAAGTAGGCGAAGCCATAGGCCTGAGACTGGCGACGGGTAGTGCTAAATTGGCAATTGCCGATACAGAGCAGGCAAAAGTGGATAGCCTTGTATCCAGGATAAAAGAGGCTGGGAGCGATGCAATCGGCCTGATCTTTGATCCTACAAACGCGGATGCTGTCGGAAAGATGGTTGGGGATGTGGTTGCGAAATTTGGCAGGATAGACGTTTTGGTGAATAATATCGATGATACGTCAGGCCAGGGCATTAATGATCTGTCCTATGATGCCTGGAAAAAACTCATTGATACCAATCTAAACTCCACGTTTCTTGTCAGTAAGGCGGTCATTCCTGCAATGCAAGAGAGAAAATATGGACGTGTGATCAACATAGGCAGCCTTGAATATCTGGGCTGGCCCGGGAAGGCAAGCTACTCGGCGTCAAAAGCGGCCATTTTTGGATTTACACGATCATTGGCCCTTGAAACGGCAAAAGATGGTGTCACGGTAAACTACGTTGTTAAAGGAAATGTTTCAAAATCCGGGCTGACCGACGAGCAGGCTGAGAAACTGGCTGCAAGCCTGCCGGTGCAAAAGATCGGAAAGGCCGAGGATGTCGCTATGGCGGTCGGATTTTTCGCTTCGGATGCTTCTAAGTATGTGACAGGCCAAACGCTTTTTGTTTGCGGAGGAAAGAGTCTTTATTTTTCCATGTCAGTATAGGGAATTACCCCTTACGCATCATAATAAAAGGATATCGGGAGGTTAAGAATGGGAATAAAAAACAGGGTTGCGCTCATTACCGGGTCGGCAAGCGGTATGGGGAAACAAACGGCCCAAAGAATGGCTGAACAGGGAGGCAAGATAGTTATAAATGATATAGTTCCTGAAAGAGTAGAGCAAACGCTTGAAGAATTTAAAAGGGCAGGTTTTGATGTAATAGGAAAGGTAGCTGATATTTGCAACAAAAATGAAGTGGACGAAATGGTTAAGTCGGCAGTAAATGCCTTTGGAAGCGTTGATATTCTTGTTAATAATGCAGGCATGGAAAAGGCCGGGCTTCTTAAAAAACTAAGTGAGGACGATTGGGATATTACCATCGACGTAAATCTAAAAGGCACCTTTTTGTGCAGTCAGGCCGTTCACGGTTACATGGCAGAGAAAAACCATGGGCGTATTATCAATATATCTTCACGCGCATGGTTGGGCGGAGCGGGACAGGCCCCATATTCTTCTGCAAAAGCCGGCATGGTGGGTTTGACAAGGACCCTCGGCCTTGAACTGGGGAGAAAGGGTATCACAGTGAATTGCATTGCGCCTGGATTGATTCACACGCCGATGTGGGATGAGGCCCCGGAAAAAACCAAGGAACGATTATTGTCAAAACTGCCTACCGGAAAATTGGGAGATGTTGATGATATCGCCGATGCAGTGATGTTTTTTGCTGATGATGAAACGGGTTTCATCACAGGACAGGTCTTGTATGTGTGCGGTGGCAGGAGTTTGTTCGGCGGTTAGTCAGGCAATTAATTTTGGCCTGTCCGAATATGCATCGTGCGTTTTTTGTTGCAGACCGGATTTGTCGGAAAGTGCGGCAACGCAGGCCACGCCGAAAAACCGGACAAACCAAATTCTTTTAAGGAGGTTAACTATGGAATATGACAGCGACTCCATGTCTGACGTGAAGGTGCTGGATTTCACTGGAGAGCTTGGCCCCTATGCGGCGAAGATGTATGCGGGGTTGGGTGCGGATGTTATCCATCTCGAACCCATAACAGGGGATCCGCTAAGGAACGTCGGCCCTTTCTATAAAGGGGTTCCCGGAAAAGAAAGAAGTTTACAGTTCCTTTATTACAATGCCGGAAAAAGGGGAATGGTCTTGAATCTGGAAAAAGAAAGGGGCCGGGAGGTATTCGTGGAGTTATGTAAGACTGCGGATGTGTTGCTTGAAAGTTTTGCTCCCGGTTTTCTTGAAAACCTGGGCCTTTCATATGACACGTTAAGCGCTGTAAATCCGAAACTGGTACAGACCTCGATTACCCCATTTGGTTTTCTTGGCCCGTATAGTGACTATCCCGCATGTGATTTGACATGCTCTGCTCTGGGAGGCTTCTTGTTCCTGGCCGGTGTTGACAACGAAAAACCGGTGAGGGCCCCTGATAATCAGGCCTACAGGATGGCGGAGGCCTATGCTGCCGTGGGAAGTTCGATTGCTTTGGTTTTTGCCAAAAGGACGGGTATCGGGCAATTCGTTGACGTCTCTTGCATGGAGGCAGCAGGAATGGCCCTGGAAAATGCGGCACAGTACTGGGACCTCGAGGGTAAAATTCGAAGGGGCAGGGGTAAAGAGGCTGGGGCCGGCACGATTCATCCGTGCAAAGACGGCTTTGTTATCATAGTAGCTATCATGGGAAAAAACAAGGTAATGTGGGATCCTTTTGTCAAATGGATGAAGGATGAAGGCGTGGAGGGATGGGAGATCCTTGATGACGATAAATGGATCGAGCCGGCCTACAGGTCCACAGATGAAGGTTATGAGACTTTTTGCCGCATCTTTGAGAAATTCACCATGAAGCATGAAAAATCATACCTATATGACAACGGGCAGGCACACAGAGTGGCGATTACACCAGTCAGCAACGGGAAGGATCTTCTCGAAAATCCGCAGCTCAAATATCACGATTTCTGGAAGACGCTATACCATGAGGCCCTTGAGGGAGAGGTTGTGTGCCCCGGGGCGCCCTATGAGTTTGGAAGTCTTAAATGGCGGTTGGGCAATCCAGCGCCCGTCTTTGGCCAACACACGGCTGAAATTTTGGAGGAGTGCGGGGTGAGCGGGAATGACATAAATGCACTTGCAGAGGAGGGTATAATCTATGTTGCAGAATCTTAGAAAAGCCCTCGAGGGGATTGTCGTGTGTGATTTTTCATGGGTGGGCGCCGGCCCCATCGCCACAAATGTATTGGGGCAGTGCGGCGCTGAAATCATAAAGATAGAGAGCAAGAAGAGACCGGATATTTTGAGGAGGGGGGGGCCATTCAAGGATGGGATTTCAGAAGGGCTGGAGCGTAGCGGCTACTTTGCCAATCGAAATCCTAACAAGAAATGCATCTCACTGAATATGGGACAACCTGAGGCCCGGGATGTAGCAGTCCGGCTGATCAAGAAAAGTGATGTCATAATAAATAATTTCCGTGTGGGCCAAATGGAAAAATGGAATCTCGGCTGGGAAGACGTAAAGAAAATGAATCCCCGAATTATTTATGTGACCATGAGTCTGCAGGGAACAACCGGTCCGCATAAAAATTACATGGGATTTGGCGTGAATCTAAACGCCTTATGCGGGTTGACATACCGGGCAGGTTTGCCGGGAGAAAGACCTTTTGGAACAGGCACGAACTATACGGATCATGTGATGGTGCCGGGACATACGCTCTTTGGCATCATGGCAGCCTTGCTTCAACGTGAAGAGACCGGGCTGGGGCAGACCGTTGCCATTTCTCAGTTAGAATCTGCAATCAGCATGAAACCTTCCGATGCTCTGGCCTACGGAGCCAATGGAGAAATTTTGGGTCCTCTCGGTTATAGCGATCCTGATGCGGCCCCTCATGGGGTGTACAGGTGCCTCGGTTACCGAAAATGGATTGCCATTTCTGTCTTTTCCGAAGATGAATGGCAGGCCTTCAAAAAAGTAATGGGGAATCCCAAGTGGGCGGAAGAGGACAAATTCAGCGCATTTGCTAAGCGAAAACAGAATGAAGAGGAACTCAATAAGCTTATTGAGGGATGGACCAAACCACAATATGCCGATTGGTTGATGGAAGAACTCATTCAAAATGGTGTCAAGGCCGGGGTTGTAAATGATGCACGCGGCGCTGTTGAGGATGATCATTTGCGACAGCGTGAGTTTTGGGCATATCTCGATCACCCTGTTGTTGGGAGCACACTGTACAACCGCGCGCCCATACGCTTTTCAAAAACTCCTTTGCTGATGGAAACTGCTGCGCCGATATTAGGCCAAGACACCAGGGATGTATTGACCAAAATGCTTGATTATAGTGAGGAAGAAGTGGATAGGCTTGTTTCCGAAGAGGTGCTGATTTAGGCCCTTAGTGCCGATTAACTTACAACATGTTGTAAAAGAAATAATCGATGTCAACTGCCCCGAAGGGGTCACTTTTTCCGAGCGTAGTCTCGGGAAAAGCATAGAATCTGAACTTTCTTATTTTATGGGGAAGACCATGTTTAATATTATTGCACACGGAGGAGTGTAATGGATTTTAGCATACCGGAAGAATATATGATGCTCAAGGAATCGATGCGGGAATTTGTAAAAAGAGAGCTGATGCCCCTTGAAAAGGGATTACTTGAACGTGAGTTGGCCCTGTGGACCGAACCAGGCCCCCTTATCCCGGAAAAGGACCATCAGAGACTGATGCAGAAATCCAAGGAATTGGGCTTCTGGGGGCTTGAGGTGGATGAGAAGTTTGGCGGACAGGGGCTTGGAATGCTTGCCAAGACGCTGGTATCTGAGGAGATGAGCAAGTGTTTAGTAGGATTTTCGCATCATGCCTTTACCCTTCCGCCGGATGCCCCTAATTTGTACTATCTGGATGACTGCTGCAACGAAATCCAAAGAGAGAAGTATTTTGCCCCGTATTGTAACGGCGATACTGATTCGGCAATGGCCTGCACCGAGCCGGACGCTGGATCGGATGTTAGCGGCCTGAAAACAAAGGCCGTAAAAAAGGGCGATAAGTGGATTATCAACGGGGCCAAAACGTTTACAAGTAAATGTGATTATCCAAGCGTCTTTTTTATTCTCATTGCGGTCACCGACGCCGAAGCATCTTCAAAAAATAAGTTTACCGCATTTCTCATAGACAGGGAACACCCCGGCGTAAAGATCGGAAGAGAAACACCGGTTATAGGTGCTATGCCTACATGGGATCTTATCCTGGAAGATGTTGAGGTCGAAGATGATGCGATACTGGGAGAGGTAGGCAAGGCCTTTATTCCTCTGCAAAACCGTTTCGGCGTCCGCAGAATTGAGCTGGCGGCCCACTGCACTGGAATGGCGGAACGATTGATTCAGATGATGATCGATCAAGCCAACAACCGAATTACCTTTAGCAAACCCTTGGCGGAACGGGGAGTCGTTCAGAATTGGATAGCAGATTCGACCATGGAATTAGAGTCTGTCCGGTGGATGCTTTATTATGCAGCCTGGAAATCTGATCAAGGCTACAAGGACCTTCGGATGGAAGGGGCATCCGTGAAGGTCCTGGCAACGGAAATGCTGACACGTGTAGCCGACAGGGCAATACAAGTGCATGGTGGCCTGGGCGTCTCGCATGAACTCGGAATTGAATATGTGGCTCGTATGGTAAGGATCTGGAGGATTCTCGAAGGCCCCTCCGAAATTCACAGGTGGTTGGTAGCCCGGCAGTTACTGAAAGAAAAGAAGACCTATAACCCATTTATAGTTGCCAAAGATGAAGGATTATTGGAAGAATTTGGCGTTATGCCAGATAGTGAATAAGAATAGTGTGTCAGCAAGGAGGATAAAATGGGTGTAGATTTTAAAAAGGAAGGGCATGTGGCGTATGTCACTTTAAACCGGCCGGAAGCCATGAATTCCCTGGATCCTGAATCGATCCAGCACTTAAGACAGATCTGGGGGGAAATAAAGAATGATCGCGAAATATTTGTGTCCGTGTTTACCGGCGCTGGCGAAAAATCGTTTTGCACCGGCACGGATATGAAAAAGACACCGCCCCCGACCGAATGCATGGTCGCGACTCATCTTAGAGAAGGCCAGCCGATAATTCCGTATATGAAGATGTGGAAGCCGATCATCTGCGCCATTAATGGATATGCTGTCGGCGGCGGCCTGGAAATGGCGCTGGCTTGTGATTTGAGAATTTGCAGTTCCAATGCCAAATTCGGGTTAACCGAGGTAAAAGTGGCCAGCCTGGCCGGCTTAAATGGGACTCAGTGTCTGCCCCGGGCGATCCCGCAGGCTATTGCCATGAAGATGCTTTTGACCGGTGAATTAATTGACGCGCAGGAAGCTCACCGGGTCGGTCTGGTTAGCGATGTGGTCGAACCGGCGGAGCTTATGAACCTGGCCGCCAAGTATGCGGAAAAGATAGCCAGCAATGCTCCTTTAAGTGTTCAGGCGGCCAAAGAGGCAGTGACCCTGGGTATGCAAATGCCGCTGGATAGTGCCATCACTTTTTCCAACCTGTTGTGGGGCGTATTGCGGGATACCGAGGACCGGAAAGAGGGTTTCACGGCTTTTGCGGAAAAAAGAGCTCCCAAGTGGCAGGGGAAGTAGCAGGGGGCGGAGGTCAGGGGCCAGGGGTAAAACCGTGGACCTGGAACCCTGAACCAGGAAAACGGGATTACTCCGGCTTTGCCTCGCAATGACGTTGAGAAATCGCTGAATTTAGTTAAAGGAGGATGGTTGTATGCATATTGCGGTGCTGGCGAAAGTAGTGCCTGATTACGAGGTTCCGGCGGTTGATTTCGAGTTGTCGAATAACCGGGCTCATGACCGGTATACCAGGATGATCGGGCTTTATGATGAGAATGCGATCGAAGTCGGGGTGCAATTAAAGGAAAAGTATTCCGAATCATTGACTATAATTTCCTATGGCAATGAGAGCGATATCCAGTTTTTGAGAAAAGCGGTGGCGATGGGGGGCGAAAAGCTGGTCTTAGTTACCGGCAAGTCAGACGATCCTTTTGTGATTGCCGCCAATCTAAAAATGGCGATAGAGAGTCTGGGCAATGTGGATCTGGTCCTGGCCGGCCAGCAGTCCGCCGACATGGACCGAGGGGTTGTCCATAGTATTTTAGCCGAGATGTTGGGGTATATTTTCATACCTCAGGTCAGCCGTGTAGAAAAGGATAACCGCGGCTGGCAGGTAACCCAAATTACCGAAACCGGCAGTTGTGAATTTAAGTTTGCCGGCAAAGGTGTGTTATCGATAACCAGCGTGCCGGAAAATGTGCCGCGCATACCGGCGGTTCGCAATATTTTTGCTGCCAAGAAAAAACCTGTGGAAAAGATTCCGGGAAGCGCAGGCAGTAAAATGAAAACAGAAGAAATTTCGGTCTCAATTCCCCACGTGGAATCGGTCTGTGAGTTCTTGTCGGTTGATGATTTGTATGAAACTGCCAGAACCCTGCTGACCAAGTTGAGGGAGGAGCGGTATCTATGAAAACACTCATTATTGAAATCATTGAGTTTAACCGGATCGCGGAACTGGTTACGGTCAGCCGGAAATTTTGTGACCAGCCTGATATCGTCGGCCTTGGGAGAGGAGAAATTCCCGGAACTTACGGAAAAGCGTATCAAACTGAAGAAACCATAGGCGCGAATCTTTTGCCGGCACTGGTTGAACTGGTAAAAAGCGGTGGTTACGAGGTTGTCCTGTTTAGCGCTACAACCACCGGGTCGTCATTGGCCGGTCCCTTGGCCGCACGTTTGCAGGCGGCCTTTATTTCCGAAGTGATCGCTGTGGATTCGGATACGGAAGTGTCATGCCCCATGTACGGCGGTAAGGCTGTCGCAAAATACAAGTTGAGCGCAAAGCCTGCAATTCTTACCATACGGCGGAAGTATTTCGAAAAAGCCGAACTGGAAGGCGCCACGCCTTCCGAAGCCCTGGGAGAGGTGCAAAAACTGATATCTCTTTTGGCTGAACATGAAGATGAAACGGGAGGCGTTCCACTTGAAGATGCCGACATTATCGTATCCGGCGGCAGGGGTATCGGTACCAAAGCGAACTTTGCCATGCTTCAAGAATTAACCACTCTGTTTAATGAGAGCGCTGTTGGTGCTTCAAGGGGCGCTGTGGATGAAGGGTGGGTTCAGCCGTCCATGCAGATAGGACAGACCGGGAAAATCGTGGCGCCAAGCATCTATTTTGCAATAGGCATATCGGGCGCAAGTCAGCATCTCGCAGGTATTGCAAATGCCAAGTGCGTAGTTGCCGTTAATAAGGACGAAGATGCCAACATATTTAGTCGGGCTCGCTTCGGAGTTGTGGAAGATTACAAAAAATTTATTCCAGCCCTGATTAACGCTTTAAAATCGGAAGCTTGACGCTGGTAAAGTGATACCCGATGTTTGAAAGGGAACGTCCCGGCTGTTCCCCTTTTTGTTAGAAACGGCTCAAAGTTTAAAACTTTTTTTATAATTTGAGGAGAAGATCTTATGAAACCGGTTTTCGTTTCGATTGCCGTTGTTTTGGCGGTTGGCTATTTTGCCTGGAGAGTTTTCTACCTTCTGAAGCTGCTTTCGCTGGGCAAAAGCGAAAATCGGTTCGACCGGATTGGAACCCGTTTTTGGTCAATGGTTAAACTCAGCATCTTTCAGGCTTCCCAGTTTCGAGTGCCTCACAAAGACTACACCTTTGCCGGTGTTATGCATATCATGATTATCTTCGGATTTTTCCTGCTGCTTCCGGGGGAGATGGAGTTTGTTCTTGGCGGCATTATTCCGGGGTTTGATCTTTCATTTGTGGGGCCGCGTCTTTTTGGCTTATTTCTGCTTTCGCAAGATATCTTCATTTTTCTGGTGATCGTTGCCATGGCAATGGCTTTTTTCAGAAGGTTTATACTTAAACCGCCCCAGATCAATTATCACCTGAGCGCTTACCTGATTTTGGTCTGTATCTGCCTTCTAATGTTCACGCTATTGGGCATTAACGCGTTGAGATTGGTCGATCCGGCAGAAAGTCACTTTGCCGGATTTGCGGCCAGGTGGATGCCGTTTACTCGGATTTTTGTGCAATTATCGGGTCTTAACGGGATTCATCCGGTACTCTTTGAGGTGATGTGGTGGCTCCATCTGCTGGTTCTTCTTTTCTTCCTTGATTACATTCCAAACAGCAAGCATTTACACATTTTGGGGGGGATTCCCGCCAACTTCTTCAGGAACCTGCCCCCTCCACTTGTGAAACTTTCCAAAATCGACTTTGATGCCGAGGAGTTGGCGTCGCTGGGTGTTTCGAAGGTGGAAGATCTGACATGGAAGCAGTTGTTTGACGGCTATACATGTACCGAGTGTGGAAGATGTACGGATCAATGCCCTGCCAATGCTACCGGCAAGGAATTGTCTCCAAAGGAAATCATACTTTCCATCAAGGAAAACCTTTTTGCAAACGCGCGGATGCTGTTGAAAACACCCAGAGAAAAGTGGGATGAAAGCGACAGGGTAACGCTTTTGGGGGATTCCATCCCTGAAAAGGTTTTATGGCAATGTACGACATGTGGCGCTTGCGCCAATGTATGTCCGGTAGGGAACGAACATCTACGTGCCATTCTTGAAATGAGACGGTTTCAAATGATGGAGGAAGGTAAAACCACTGATCTGATGGGCAAGGCCGTTAAGAGCCTTGAGGCCCGTAGCCATCCTTTTTTCGGCGCCGTTTCCGGACCCAATGACTGGAAAAAGGGTTTGGACATACCTTTTTTTGAAAAAGGAAAAACCGAGTATCTTCTTTGGATAGGCTGTGCTATCACCTATGAGGAGCGGTCCCAGAATATTGGCAGGGCCATGGTTGACGTTCTTGAAAAGGCGGGGGTTTCTTTTGGAATCCTCAAGAACTCGAGATGCTCCGGAGATCCGGCTAAACAGATGGGGAACGAGTTTTTGTTTAGCGAACTTGCAACGCAAAACATTGAGGACTTCTCAGGTTTAGGGGTTAAAAAGATCCTTACCATGTGTCCCCACTGTTTCAACAGTTTTGTCAGGCATTATCCGGAGTTCGGCGGAACATACGAAGTCATTCCCCATGCCGTATTCATCGAAAGCCTGATTAAATCCGGAAAGCTGAATCTTGCCAAGAGCGATAATTCAATAACCTATCATGACCCATGTTATCTGGCTCGACACAATGACATTCTTGCTGAACCGCGAAAGGTTCTGGACGGAATAGGCGCAATAAGGGAAATGCCTCGCCACGGAAAGGCAAGCTTTTGCTGTGGCGGCGGCGGCGGTAATTATTGGGCGGAAGAAGAAGGAACGCGAATCAATCAGGCGCGGGCAAAAGAGGCTTTTGACTGTGGAACGGAAAAGATAGCAACTGCCTGTCCTTTTTGTCTTTCCATGTTGACTGATGGACTGAAAAAATACACCGAAGAAACGAGGGTCTTTGACATAGCAGAGTTGGTGAGTATGTTTAGTAAATAAATCCATGAACTAAAAAGAGACAAGGATTCATTATGGCAAAAAAAATAGGGGTTTTGCTGTCCGGTTGTGGCGTTTACGATGGTTCGGAGATACATGAGGCGGTTCTGACCATGCTTTTTCTCGATCAGGCCGGGGCGGAAATCATATGCATGGCGCCTGATATTCCGCAGGCGCAGGTCATTAACCACCTAACGATGGAAGAGATGAAAGGAACACGGAACGTATTGGTTGAGTCTGCCAGAATAGCACGCGGCGAAATAAAGAACCTGAGCGATGTGAAATCAGTCGATTTAGACGCATTGATTTTACCAGGTGGATTTGGCGCTGCCAAAAACCTGAGTGACTTTGCCTTTAAAGGGCCCCGGGGGGAGGTCAACCCCGACGTTAAACGTTTGATTGATGATATGGTTAACGCAAACAAGCCCATCGGAGCCCTTTGCATAGCGCCCGCCACCGTTGGCATGGCATTAAAAGACAAGTCGCCTGAGCTGACAATCGGAAGCGATGAAGAAACCATCGGCGCTCTGCAGGCCCTCGGTGTTAAACATACTGTTTGCGCTGTTGATGAAATAGTGGTTGATGAAAAAAACAAGGTGGTATCAACACCGGCCTATATGCTTGGACCTGGAATAAAGGACGTGGCAAAAGGAATAGAAAAAGTCGTAAAGGAGGTTCTGTCAATGGCTTAATCTAAGGGCTCTCAATTTGTTTAGCATACCATATTTAATGATAGAAAAGCGCGGAGATGAGAGAACAGTCCCATGGTCGACAAAAGCATTTTTGAGTCCGTTGAATTCTTCGAAGAGTTCTCAGATGAGATGATAGAAAGGCTGTCTAAATTGGCCGACCTAAGGCAATATCAAGAGGGCCAATACCTCAACAGGGGAAGAAGGTCTGCGGATTATCTATATAGTGTCCGAACGAAAAGCACTTTTGGTGCTATTTCGCGTGGTTGCCGATTTTTGCAGTGACGAAAAACTTCCAATT
>ENA-OSEO01004005-OSEO01004005.1-sediment-metagenome-genome-assembly--contig:-NODE-4005-length-16193-cov-4.038285_pt1 | contig 16193 bp, 12 predicted proteins | sample MGYA00237883_ERZ534232 | MGnify/ENA metagenome assembly ERZ534232 | reverse complement strand
GGGGATTGTCCGGCGCAACGGGTTCCTGGTCGAAAACGTCGATGCCGGCTCCGAACAGATGACCCGACGCCAGGGCCCGGGCCAGAGCGGCGGTCTCCACCACCGGACCCCGCGCCCCGTTCAGCAAAATGGCCCCCGGTTTCATGAGGTCCAGCTCCCGGGCGCCGATCAGCCCGCGGCTTTGGTCGGTGAGCTTCACATGAATGCTGACCACGTCCGCCTGGCGCAGCAGCTCATCCATGTCCACGAAGTCGACGCCCAGCTCGGCAGCCCGCGCAGGAGTGGGATTAAAGGTCCAGGCGATCACTTTCATGCCCAAGGCCTTTCCCAGGCGGGCCATCTCCGCCCCGATGGCGCCGGTCCCCAGAATGCCCAGGGTCTTTCCCTGCAGTATCATGTTGTTAAGGCGGGGCCACTTGCCTTCCTTGACGCTGGCCGTGAAAAAGGCGGCGCGCTTGGCCACGGCGAACATCAGGCCGAACATATGCTCGGCCACCACCGGCGCGGTCCGGCCGGGCTGGTTGCAGATGATTATGCCGCGCGCCTTGGCCGCCTTAAGGTCGTAGGAGTCCGTGCCTATGGAGCAGGTGGCGATCATCTTCAGCCTGGGAAGCTGGCTGAATTCCTCCTCCCCCCAAGTGACCACCCCGCGGGTGTTCATTATGATATCCGCGTTTTTGGCTCGCCTGATTTTTTCCTGGCTGGTGGGGGGGCGGTCCGTATAGAGCTCGACCTCGGCGTAGGTCTTCAGTCTCTCCAGTTCCGGGGATCCGGCGATCTGCGCCGGGTCATCCCCTGGTATCACTATCTTGACTTTGGGTATCTCTGCCATGTTTTTTCCGCCTGCAATTCTGTTTCAGGATGGTCAGCCTGGGGCGAGTTTTCCGGATAAGAATCCAAGGCGCCCGGAAAGAGCCCGCAGGGCCGGGGGTCCGATCTCAGACTCGCAGTTCCATCTCCCCGTTGGGGTCGAAGCGAAGGTCTTGCCATTCGCCCACAGCCTTTACATCGGGCCGGTCCTTTATCTCCTCCCAGATGGGCTCGGACACATAAAGCTCGTCCAGTTTCAAGGTGTTTTTGATGATGACGATGCGCGGCGGGGCGCCCGGCAGGTTCCATATGGTCTTAAGGGCGATGTCAAGGGCTTCTTTTTCCGTTTCCACGGTCATGGGTATCCGGGCCCGGTCTAAGAAGGTGGCCGTGATGGTATTGGTGTAGGTAAGCTTGAGGTCTATGCGGTCATAAACCTTGCGGGTGATCAAATCCGCCATGCCGATGCCCAGGGCGTTGCCGCCGGTTTCGCTGGTCAGGCCCTGGACGATTATCCTTTTTATGTTGGGCGGCGTGTATTCGCCCGGCTTAAATTCCTTGATTCCGCCCACGATGTTGGTGTCCATGCCGGTGCCGCTGATGTTTTTGCCGATCTCGTGCACGAAGAGAATGTCTATATCCTGGACGGGCAGGGCGGGCAGAATGCGCTTGCACTCCTTGAGCAGCTCGGCGTCCACCTTTTTCAAATCCGCGGGCAGCCCCGCCAAAAGGCGGCAGGTTTGGTCATTGGCGTTTTCCAATATGCCCAGTCCGCAAAGCACCGGCGCCTTTTGCAGAATGACCTCGGCGAACTGCACCATATAATCTTTTAAGCCCACGGCCCCCAGCGAGTGCACCAGGCTGGCCCCCTTATGATTGCCCAGGCCCACGGAGAGCATCTTGTACAAGCCGCTTTCCACGTCGGACTTAAAGGCGGTGTGCACCTTGATGCGGTTGACCGCTATGATCCCGTCGCTGTTTAGGGCGATTTTGTCGAAATAGACCGGAAGGCCGTTGGCCAAATGCCCCAGTTCCACCACCTCCATGGAGCTTTTTATGGGCACGCCCATGGACTCTTCGGTGAACCCGTATTCGGCCAGGACCTTTTTCTGCCCTTCGGCCGTGGCCCCGCCGTGGGAGCCCATGGCCGTGACGATGAAGGGCCGGCCCCCGTTTTTCCTAACCTCCTCGATAATGACTTTTATTATCAAGGGAAGGTTGGCGATGCCCCGGCTGCCCACCGTGATGGCGATCTTTGCCCCTGGTTTTATCCTTTCCGCCAATTTGATCCGGGCCAATTCGGCGGTCACGGCCTCCGGGATGTTGGCAATTTTTTGGTCGTCAAACAATTGCCGAACCCGCTTCATGCGAATCGGTTCCATCAAAGACACTCCTTAGCTAACCGTGATAACGGGTCTGATAGACCGGCTTGCTTCGGCAAGCTGTTTTACCCGGCTGAGGCTTGGCGGCTTGCCGCGGGTCGTTACCGGCCGCGAAATCGGCGTTGAACGGTTGCCCTCCCAGGCTGGGTCCGTTCAACGCCGTCGCCGGTATTTCTTCAGCAGGCCGCAAGAATCAGTCTTTTATGCCGGCCAGCCTTTTGGCGGCCTGCTTTTTGGACTCCAGATCGCTTTCCCGCAAGATGGTGACCCGGTGGGCCTCGGGAGAGCCGCCGCCGTGGATGTCGGAGATGGTGTCCGCGCTTTCCATGGCCATCTTCTCCACCAGCCTAAACATCTTCACCCGGTTCTCCACCGGCACGTCCTTGGCGCCCTTGAGGTATTTCTTCACCAAAGGCCCGATCTCGGAGTTCTCAAAATCGCGGTCCGAGGGCAAATCCGCCACAAACCCTCCGGCCACGTCCACCATGAGCCGGATGGCCTCGGCCATCTCCTTGCCCTCGTGGATCTTGGAGGCGTTGGCCAAAACCGTGTCTATGAAATAGGTGCCCGAAGGCTGCTTACCGCCCTCGTAGGAGGCGGCCAGGCTGCATCCGTAAAGGGTCTCCGCCCGGTGGATCATGTCTATTATTTTCTGCTTCAGATGGCCGGCGCGGGCGGTCCCGTTGTAGTCCATCATGGTCAGGGCGGCGCCGGTCATGCAGTCTATCTTGCCGGACTTGCACCCGCCGTGGCTCTGGCGGTGATAGGAGGAGAACTTGACCACCATGTCCGCCGCGAACTCGGTCTCCCCGCACATGAAGATGCGCTCGTTGGGCACGAAGACGTCATCGAAGATCACGGTGGGGCAGTATTTGGAATAATAGCAGTTGCCCATGTCAAAGCCGTCCAGTTCCCGGGTGTCCAGGCTGGAACGGCCCACCACGTGGATCAGGCCGGGGGAGTCCGTGGGCACGGCAAAGGCCAGGGCGTAGTCCTCGTCCCCTTTTCGCAGGGCCCGGGTGGGCAGCACGATGATTTCATGGGAGGAGAGCGATCCGGTCTGGTGGGCCTTGGCCCCGCGCACCACGATGCCGTCTTTGCGCCGCTCCACCACCCGCAAGTACATGTCCTGGTCAGGCTGCTCCTTGGGGCCCAGGGAACGGTCGCCTTTCACGTCGGTGACGCCCGCGTTGCAGGTCAGATCGTTCTTCTGCACATATTTCAGGAATTCCTTGAAGCGCTCGAAATATTTGGTGCCGTGCTTCTGATCTATGTCGTAAGTGACAATGGAGAGCGCGCACAGGCAGTCCAGGCCGGTGCACCTTTGGTGGCAGGTCCCCACCCGCCGGCCCATGATGCGGTTGATCTTAACCCGGGCCACCAAATCCGCGATGGAGCCGGGCGGCAGGGTGAAGCGGTTCACCGGCTCGTGGATGAGGGGGCTCTCGGTGATGATCAGATCCCTATATTCGGGCAGTTCCGCCAGTTCGTAAGTGGCCCCGGTGGCCTCGATGCCCGCCCGCAGCCGGGGGTTGTCCACCACGCTGGTCACCTTTTCGCCGAACATGTAAACCGTAGGCTTCATCCGGCTGAGCGATTCAATATACTCCGCCTTGGTCTTAACACCCATCACACAATTCTCCTTTTAAAAACCAGGGTTGTATTTCAAACATTATATGCATCGCGCCCGTTATCGGCGCATTTCAGTCGGCCTTCACGCCCTCGAAACCCAGGGCAAAGGCATCCAGGTTTATTTTGTCCTTGCCCTTGGGCACCGAATCCGTGATGGCCTTTTCCAGGGCCTTACGGCTCACCACGCCGGTGACCTTGCACAGGGCCCCCAGCATGGCCATGTTGGCCGTGATCGCCAGCTTGATCTCGTTGCGGGCTATCGAGGTGGCCGGAACCCGAAAGACCCTTTTAAGGCCCGCCGGGATCTCCTGCACCATGTCGCTGTCGATTATCAGGGTGCCGCCCGGTTTCAGCGCCTTGGCGTAACGCGTAATGGAATCCTGGGCCTGCGCCGTCAGCACGTCCGGATGGGCCACCCGGGGATACACCACCGGCTCATCGGAGATGATGAGCCAGGTGGCGGCGAAGCCGCCCCTCAGTTCCGAGGAATAGGCCTGGGTCTGGGTGGCGTACTTCTTGTCGTAGGTCACCGCGGCCGCACCCAAAATCACGCCGGCCATGATGGAACCCTGGCCGCCTATGCCTGCTATGGTAAGTTCGGTGATCGCCATCAGTTAGCCTCCTGCGCCTGACGTATTATGCGCGCGCATTCCTGGGCCAGTTCGGCCTTCTCTATGTCCACAAACTCGCCCACCACGATCTTCCCCGCCAGGGCGCCGGAATCCAGGGCCCGGGCCTTTTTCAAGGGCACGCTGTTTTCCTTGAAGTGCTTGAGCATGTTCACCGCGTTGCCCAATTTGCTCACCCGGCCGAATTGCACCGGACATTGGGTGATGACCTCGATCAAGCTGAATCCCTTTCTCTGCAGGGCCTTTTTAAGCGAGCGGGTTATCTGGCGGGGCTGGAAGGTGGTCCAGCGGGCCACAAAGGGCGCCCCGGCCGCCACCACCATCTCCGCGATGTTGAAGGGATACTCCAGGGTCTCATAAGGGCTGGTTATGGTGCGCAGCCCCTTGGGCGTGGTGGGGGCGGTCTGGCCCCCGGTCATGCCGTAAATGCGGTTGTTCATCAAAACCACGGTTAAACCGATGTTCTTGCGGGCCGCGTGAATCAGATGGTTGCCCCCGATGGCGCTCAAGTCCCCGTCCCCGCTGACCACCATCACGTGCTTCTCCGGCAACCCCAGCTTGACGCCGGTGGCATAGGCTATGGGCCGACCGTGGGTGGTGTGCAGGGTGTCCGCGGCGAAAAGCGGGCTGGGTATCCAGGCGGAGCAGCCAATGCCCGAAACAAAAACAAAATCATCCATGGAAAGCCCCAACTCGTCTATGGCCCTTAATATGGCCTGCGCCGCCATGCCGTTGCCGCATCCCGGACAAGTGGTCGTCTTGGTCACATGCCCGCGAATGTACTTTCTGAGCGGATGTTGGATAGCGTTCATTTCATCATCTCCTTTAGACGAGCCAGCACATATTCCGGTTCGTGTATCTGCCCCAGCGTCTGGGGACCCAAAAACTCCACCCGGCACTTATCCGCCGCTTCGGCCTTGAGGTAGGGAAACATCTGCCCCGCGTTGTTCTCCAGAACAAGCATGGCATCCACTTCCTGCGCCAGCTGCCGGATCTCCTGGTCGGGCAGGGGCCAACAGGTCAGCATGCGGAAGGTGCCCACGCTAAGACCCTGGTCCGTGGCCATGCGGGCCGCCGCCCGGGCCGCCCGGGCCACGGTCCCATAGGTTACCAGGGCAACCTTCTTGCCCGCGCAGTCCGATTCCACCTGCACTATCTCATCACGGTGCTTCTTGATCTTCTGGATGGGCGTCATGATGTAGCTGTGCATCACCTCCGGATCGGAGAGATTGCGCATGCCGTGAATGTCGTGGCAGGAACTGGTGACGTGGGAGGCAAGACCCCGGCCGAAGACCGGCATGGGCGCTACCTCCGCATCCAAAAAGTCCTGACGCTCCATGGGGTTTTTACCTTTTTGCGTAATCTTACGGTCGACCAGGCTTATTGCTTTTTCCGAGGGAATGACCACCTGCTCGCGCATGTGACCGATGAAGCCGTCCGCCATCAGAAAAACCGGCACCCGGAACCTCTCCGCCAGGTTAAAGGCCCGCACCGTGAGGTCGAACATCTCCTGGGGACTTTGCGCGCACAGAGCGATGATCTGATAGTCGCCGTGCGAACCGCGCGCCACCTGCACCATGTCGCCGGCCATGCCGATGGACGGAACCCCGGTGGAGGGACCCAGACGCTGCACGTCCACGATCACCAGCGGAGTCTCCGTCGCCACGGCAAAACCAATGTTCTCCTGCATCAGACTGATCCCAGGACCGGAGGTGACGGTCATGGCCTTCTTTCCCGCCCAGGAAGCGCCAATGGCCGCGCAGACCGCGGCTATCTCGTCCTCGGTCTGCAGAAAAGTCCCCCCCGCCTGCGGCAGCCGCTCGGCCAGATAGTTGGCCACCTCGCTGGCCGGGGTGATGGGATAGCCCGCCGCAAAGGTGCAGCCCGCCGCTATCGCACCCTCGGCGCACGCCCAGTTGCCCATCTCAAAATGGGTTCCACTCGGTATCTTCTTGTTCTGGCTAGTCATTGGCATCCTCTTCCTCTAATTGCGGATCGTCTGCCTCTTTTTCCACCACGATGGCAAAGTCAGGACAGTAAATCATGCAGTTCTGACAACCAATGCACTTCTCCTGCTCCTCTATGGCAGAGGGCACGTATCCCAGCCGGTTGATCTCATCGCCTGACTTGAATAAATGCTTCGGGCAGACGAATGAGCACAACCCGCATTCCTCGAAGCCTTTGCAGGACTGGGAAAATACGGTTACCTTGGACACTGTCTCCTCCTAATTCTTATAAACCCTGGGTCAATTTCCTCTTTTGCCTAAAACCGTTCCAGGGGCCTGGCCAGCGTACCCAAACCAAGGGCCTTGACCGGACTCCGCACTGATAAAACCTCCTGTCCGCTGACCGGAACCCCGGTGTGGGCGGCTATCATCTCATACAAAAAAGAAGCGCAGGTGCGGCCCTGGCATATCCCCATGCCCACGCGCGCAGACCTCTTCACGGCCAACGGCGTGCGACACCCGCCCCTAATCGCCTCCCTTATCTCACCTATGGTTATGTCCTCGCAACGGCAGCTAAGCGAGGCATCTGGACAGGCTGGACTAACCGGCGTTATAATCCCACCGCTCTGTCTCCCGGCGGCAATATGATAATCCTTCTTGTGCACATCTTTACCTAATTGTTAATGTCGCCATGAAGTTGCTCGAAATTATTAGGACCAGACTCTTTTGTTTTCCTCGCCATGCGCCAACTCCCATTTTGGTTTAAAGATCATCCTATGATGACCCAGGATTGTGGCCTTCATGGTATTTGGAGAGGTAGGCGGCTAGATTTAAGATTGATTCGACCTATCATGTTGAAGTCGCCTTCGAAAGGCTCGCGAAGTATGCTCCATCGAGAGTTCTGTAGCCCGATGATGAATGGAGCCGCTCTGAGCTGTAGAAGTTTACCCATTTCTTAAGAGCGCGCCTGCGAGAGATAACCTCCACGAAATTCTTTTTGTAGACGTATTCATATTTAAGTGACCGCCACAAGAGCTCCATGAATATATCGTCCTTCCATATGCTCTTGCCGTTCATGGATATTTTGATCCTGCGCTCCTTCAGCAACTCCGTGAAGGACAGGGCGGTGAATTGGGCCACCTGGCTGTAATATTTAGTCTAGATCATCTCCATCCTCCGGACGTTGCCTGGCGGCCGAAGGCTATGGGCAAAAAATCACGTTCCATTATTTACTTCTTCCTCTCGGCCACCATGGCCGGGTGAACCTCATACTTGACTGCCAACTCTCCTCCGTTCTGATCGCCTTTTATCGACTCAAGGGTTACCTTCGACCTATACTAGGCACTGCAGTTTTTTCACTTTTCCTCTATTACTCCCTAATCTGCATGGCTAGACCGAAATCTGCATGGCTAGACCGACCTAACACACCCTTCCAATTTTTGGGGAATACTGCTTCTGATCGGTAGGCTATCACTCCTCATCTTTAGAATATTCACCAGAAAACGTTTTTTCCGACCAGGGCACATCATAGGGGCTATCCCGTTCCATCATTCGCTGCTCCAACGCCTCTATAAGTCTAGCTTTCACAGTTGAGATGTGTTGCGAAATTACCCTTTGTGCTCCGGTTACGTCCCTAGCAACTATTCTTTCAAATATTTCAGCGTGTTCTTTATCTGTGAGGTCCTCGTCAGTAACGTTAAGGAAGTTACCTCGATATTTAAGGCTCATCAGATCAAGCGAGCGCTGGAGAGTTTTAAAATGGAGTGGTTTATTAGCTAGTGAGGCAAGTGTTAAGTGATATTCGATGTCTTTAACTATACGATCATTAAGATACAGTTTACGAACGGCGTTAAAATGGGCATCAAGAGCCATGTTAAGTTTCTTTATCCTGTCCTCATTAAGCAGTTTTATCGTTTCCGGTATAAGACTTACTTCAATTAGTTCGCGGAGTTCATATATCTCTTTAGCTTCAGCGATGCTTAATGGTTCTGTATAATAACCGCGATTGGGCTCATTGCGGACCAATCCTTGAAACTGGAGTAATTTGAGCGCTTGCACAACCGGAGTTGGGCTCATTTCCAAACGTTCAGCCAAGTCACGAAATGATATTTTTTGTCCAGGATTAATCTCTTTATTGAACATCATTTGACAAATTGACATATATGCCGTTTGGGTAAGATTAGCTGAACTTATGTCTGGGTTTTCCGTTTTTTTTCTTCTCAATTTCGACACCTCGAAATAATTTTTAATAGGCCTTGATCACCTCAAATTAGAAATTATACCCCCTTTTTTTACCAGTTATTCATGTCAGTGATATACCTGCAAGTTAACACTTTATTGAAAGAATCTCTCTTTTGACTTTTCAACCTCACATGGATGAAGTCAAATCTTCGTTGTTGAGTTCTAGAAAAAGGGAATTCTCTCAGATTATCATTCGCCCCCGATTTAACTCCAGCATACCATGTCGGCGCAAAAGGGGTCCACCTAGATCTTCTAGCCGGGCAGATGGTGCAGGGTTGTTCTGGTCATAATCAATTTATCGCGAAGGAGCCAAAGCATATCGTTACGAGTCGTCGAACCCGGGCCGCTTGGCCAAAAAATAATGCGCCGCCTGTACAATGACACGCCTTCCCTACTAGGTGATTTGAGCGTTTATCTCCTCTGTGTTTGCCAATGGCGAATCGTTCGACTTCATCCGCCGCAGACGCCAGGGCAAAGGCTTGTGCCCCAGTTCTGGAAAACCTCTTGGGCGATACAACTCAGCCAAAAGCTTGGCAGCCACCTCTTCCCTCTTCTTGCGACTCTCGTCGATCTGCCTGAGTTTGTGAAGGTTGAACACGCAAATTCCGTGCGCACCCAACTCATATAATTAATTATACATCAATGCGTGCTGCCGCCAGAATCCCCGTCCCGATACATCTTTCCAAGTAGATCTCCGCCGCCTGTTGCAAAGCCGCACGAACCATTGCCAACCGAATGCTTACTGCCATCTTTCCCTTACGGACCACCACGACAAAAAGCTCTCTTGATGTGCAAGGTTCAATTCAGCACATACCATCTGATCATCTTCTTAGTTTTTGTCGTTCCCGCGAACACATTCCTAATCTGTCCTGTCACCATTGTAACTAACTGAAGTTACTTCTACTATCACAAAATCTGTTAATATCAAAAGCCCTTGCAGCACCAGCCCTAGTTTCTGCCATCCAGATTTTGGCGAAGGTTAGCCTTGGCATTTTCTGGATTATTTTTGGCATCATGCAAAGCAGAACATTAGCCGTATTTTCCTCCCCGTATCGCTGGTTACGGACATTGAAGTAAACTCTGGAGTAGAACACATATCAGAATCCAAAACCGCCGCATCTAACCACCATGAGCATGATCTTGCGGATCAGGCCGCGAGTGTCTGGCTATCGCTGTCTCTATCAAAGCCCATTCTTCCTCTGAACCTTCACCAGCGCTTTTTTCTTTCTCAAAATGGCCAATCTTAAGACCGATTGTCATACCTAAGAATGAGTGACCTTTGCTCAATGCAATGCTTTATCACATCTACTGCGCCCGAAATATCACGGAACCCAAGGGCCAGGCTGAGACCTTTTGCCAGAGATTCTACTTTATTGGCCTTTCACTGATCCAATGCCTAGAGAAAGACCCTAATACCTGACTTATCTGTATGAAGAATCACCCTACCAAGTGGAAGCACTTCCATACATATCAACCTCATCCATAAAAGCATCAGTAAGGTCAATAGAAGAACCAACCTAGTGGAATAGTTCTCTCATAGGAAGTTTGCAGCCGCATCATTTTTACCCTGCTCTAAACCCAAACCGTGTTTTGGGAAGGCAGGCCAATTAAAAGTTTTGCGAATTACACCCGTTTAAAATATTACATAGCCTTCTATTAATTGAGATGGGAAATACACCCATATACCTTTTGGTTTTGTGCAAGAAAAAATCCTCTCAGATCTTGCCTCCAGGGTGGAGTATAACAATTCAACTTTGCGCCTTTACGGGCATTACCGTAAGCGGAGAACAGTTTATTGTCCGCTTACGGTAATATTTTTTAATTTACTGCCAGCAAGCTATCACAATTTACTCATTGCTAATTTTAGTCGTTGCATACCTTTATCAATAATTTCACATGGTACCGTATAAGCAAACCGCACAAAACCTTCACCCTCGTTTCCGAAAGCCGTGCCGGGCACTATGGCCACATTTGCTTCTTTCAGCGCAAAATCACAAAATTCTTCCGAACTCATCCCATATTGCCTAATGGAAGGGAAGACAAAAAACGAACCCCGCGGTCGAACATACGAAATACCAATATCATCCATATATGACAGCATAAGGCGGCGCCTACGGTCAAATTCGACAACCATCTTTTCGACACATTCCTGCGACCCGATTAGTGCTTCTTGAGCCCCGGCTTGAACAAAAGTGTTAATACAACTTATAATGTGCTGATGCATCTTTAACGAGCCCTCGATCACCTCTGGTGGAGCGATAAGATAACCGATACGCCATCCATCCATTGCATAAGTCTTAGAAAAACTGCCGATAATTATGGTACGTTCCAGCATTTCTTCAATTTTTGCAATGGGAAAGTATTCCAAATTATCGTAAAGCAATTTATTGTAAATATCATCTGAAATTACATAAAAATTGTGTTTTTTAGATAACTCTGCTACTCTTTCTAGACTATTTTTCTCAAATACCTGCCCCGTAGGATTGTGTGGAGAAGTTAAAATAATTGCTTTTGTATTTTTAGATATATGTCTTTCTATTTCCGTTAAATTTAGAGAAAATTGGTTTTCCTCTTTTAAGGAGAAAGGCACACATTTGGCACCGCCCAAATATGCCCATCCACCATAGTATGTATACATAGGCTCCGGTACCAACACTTCGTCACCGTCGCCTAGAATGGTCTGTGTGGCAATATAGTTAGCTTGCGCTGCCCCGGCTGTGATCAATACGCTCTCCGGATCAATATCCAGATAATAATCTTCCCGCATTCTAAGGCATACTGCTTGCCGTAATGAAGCAATCCCTGCAGTGTTTACATAATGAACGCGGCCTTCATCTAAAGCCTTTTTCGTCGCATCCTTGATATGTTGAGGAGTATCAAAATCTGGCCTTCCGATGGAGAAATTAGCGACTTCAACTCCTTTTTCTGACAGAGCCTGAACTTTTGAAAAGACCTCGCGAATGACAGATCGTTCAATTCTCGTCGTTCGATCGCTTATACCTAATTTCGTTGCCATAAATCCTCCTAGAAGCTATACTTATTTTTGAAATACGTGTAAGCGCGCTGCATCATTTGCCGTTCGACTCGAACATTCGATATTAACCGAAAGCAGATGTTTCTTAATATTATCATTTTCCTCTAAGGTTCTGCTCCGGTTAATAGTATAGCCATAATGCTGCCAACTAGAATAATTGCCGCTATCTTGCAAATATAAATTAATCACCATATTTATAAGCATTTAAGCAGAATTTAGCTTCATTAAACTAACGATTAGTTAAACGGTTTATCAATTACTTAAATTAACAGTTCCTTCATCGCCGACATAAAACATGTCTTCGTATGCCAAAGCATAATCATTATATGACCATTGTATTTCGATACACCCAATATAATTTAACTCTATATTTTTATTGTTTCCATTTTTAAACTGAAAATCAAATGATTCCTGCTTTCCCATTAAATGACCTATGTCGCGATAATAGTCTTTTATAATATTAAAGTCGTTAGGACAAAGGCCTATTGTTTTTAGCATTTCCTGGCATTGCTCTGAAAATATCTTAAGACCATCCCTATGGATTTCCTCGAATAATTTCCCTGGTACAACACGCTTGATAATTTTATTTATGACGATGTCTTGAAAGTAGTCATACGCTTCTTTAGCTGCATCTGTGAGCGGCAATATCCTTGCGATGTCAGATGATCCCAATATTAACCCCTTCTCATTTAATAATAATATTCCTGCATCTATCTTAACGTTCGGGGTTCTATTATCAATAATAAATTCTGAGGGCAAACTCGGGTACAACGTTCTATTCGATGCATAAAGATTGGTGAAATATTCGCTAAAATTATACTCTAACGCATTCTTTATTTTGAACTCATTGAAACAGTTAAAATAATGTTGTGCCAACCAGTTTTCCGTGAAAGATGATCCTTTTTTTATTTTTTCACAAGCAAGTTTAAGTGCACTTTCCATTGCAAATTTACTCGCCTGCCCAGTTATTATATAAAATACCAAGTCCTCGCCTGCACGATATTCGCGCCACTTTCGCAACAACAGCGAAGAGTTCTTTAAATCTATATCACACCTACATAATGCAAAATATTCACTGATATTAATATATTCCTCCTCAAATCCAAGAGGCGTACCTTTGTCTAGGCAGTTAGCAAGAGCTTTAAAAAAGCCTCGATAAATTTGAGGTTTTTGCAGTTCGCTATATGGTAACTGTTTCTCCGAGATCAAAATAACACTGTCAGTTCCTTTATGATATAGGGCTGCCAACCTGTGTTTTACGTCGAAAAACACAGGTAGGCCGGTCAGTTCTTGGATATTAATAGTAGAATTAATTAAAATCGAAGAAATACCTTCTTCGCACATTAACTTATTTAGAAGTTCAAACCGCGTATCAAAAATATCAAAAATATGTTTTTTTAATATCTTTTCATCAGGATTGTCGCTTACTAGCATTTTTGCGTGATTTGTGGCTTTTTCACGTATTCTATTAAAAATGTTTGCAACCGTTTTTATCGACAAGGGGTAGACATATGTAGTCTTATCCTCAAAATTAATAGGATCAGCATAACATATTTCTTTATCTTTAAAATGGTCACGTAATTGTTCGTAAAGCTTTATCGGTAGATTGTTGTCTGTTCGGATAACTTTATTTTTGCCATTATTGCCAACTATGCTGTCAACCGCCTCACAAATATTCTTACTGGCTGGCTCACTGCCGTCTTTTTTAACAAGGAAATACGGCCGATAAAACGTCGGTGTACTTTCCGGCATTTTCAATGATATAAAATTGCCTCTTTCCTGATGGCGCAGTAGCAGATAGTATTTAGCGTCGCATTCCAATACATAGGGTATAACCATCATTTGGGCATCCAAAAACAAGTTGGGCGCCAAAAATGATTTTTTAACTTTTTTTCCGAAGAATTTATTTAGTTTTTCAGTATCACTAATAAAATAAACCATCGTTTTTTACACTCGAGTCTAACCCACCAAAGTCATTGCTTGTTGTCTATTTTTTTGATCGTGGGATGCTTCATCAAAAAAATACCAATGCTTACGCTTACCTGATTCGCTATTGTGACCACATAGCTAGGCGGAATTATTCACCCTAAGTAGACGGCAGATAAACTAATACTTTTGCAAAGTCGTGTATTGCGGAAAACCCACTTCTTTTTCCATGTCAATTATAATATGATGCGTGACTTAATAATAATTTCTTTATCTATTAGAACATATCTCTATAATGTGTCACACATTATACTTGTAAATCTCCATCTTTTGTGAGCAGCGTATTATCAAGCCACATTGTAGGTTGATTAATGATTACATCGATATGTAAATTTGCTTTATTTTTTCCGCCTAAAGTCAAATTATTACCTATACCAAAATGCATTGTCCCTAGGACACCTTCATCTTCGGCTAATATGCCTTTTATCTCTGCTTTGGGATTTAATCCGATGGCAATTTCCCCGACCACATAAACGTTGGTATCATTTTTGCTCGCCAGAATCCCTTTCAATTTTTGTGCTTCCGCACCGCCAGTTATACTTTTGATGCGTCCCTTTTTCACTTCCAACCTGATAGGATTTCTTAATATTCCGAGAAAGGACATGCTAGCATCAATTACAATAATTCCATTAGTTGAATCTTCGATTGGAGCAGCATTAACTTCGATAATCGGAACACCAATGGCTTGACCTCGGGTATGACAAAGTCCCGCATCAACATTAATACGCCGCCCCTTAATACTTGCTTCGATATTGGTGCCACATGGCGAAGTTATTTTTATCTTATCGCTCTTACGATAAATTTTTGCCACTCTCTCAACGACTGGCAGGTATCCGGCGAAGTTAAATCTAGTTGCCGGACTCGCTAAAGTATCAGGCTGAGCTCCAGATAGAGCAATAAACCGTGATCCTCTTTTCCGTGCCGCTAACGTTGCATGATTATGATATAGACTTTGCGTTGTCGGAGCAATTATAACATCAGCCTTTTTCATTGCCTCCGCAATTGGTGCAGGTGGTTCTTCGCCTGGTTGGCGAACGGACATCATTGCAACGCTCCAATCAACTCCAGCCTCTTGTGCGCTCAAGGCCAAAAGTTCGGCCAACTTAAATTTATTCGTATCTGTCACTATTAACAATTTCTCACCTTTTTTAATCCCAGCTGAAACTTCGATGATATTTCGAGCGCCTTTTAACATTTCAAAATAAAGTAAATCCATGTCGCCTTGCCTTTCTTATATCGACAACGTCAAAGATTATAATACGATAAATAATTAATATTAGCGTTTAACCGGATCGTTTTATTAAAGTAATAGTTTTTAATAAGGCTTTAATTATAACTCAAGATCGGTTTTATTTTAGGCTTCCAAATATTTTTCCATAGCCGTGCAGATTTGGTCTTAATCCACACAATTTTAAAAGTCCCCAGTAGCTGGCTTGATTGCTAGTCACAACAGTCATATTAGTCTCAGCTTCTAATTTATCAATTATCTCAAAGGTTCTTAAATTTGTGCAGCTGATAAAAACACCCTCCGCTTCCTTATAATCTTCACACATCTTAATTACAGATTTCCGCGTTATTTCGGGATCTACGTCACCTATGGTAACGGCATCAATAATTCCTAGCCCTGTAATCTTTAACACCTCAAAGCCCAATGATTCTAAAAATATTTTTTCACGCTGGTTTATTTCATCAATATACGGTGTAAATACGATTATCTTCCTTATGCCATATGATTCTAGTACGTTTGCGACACAGCCAGAGGTGGTTAAGGCAGGGACTCCGCTTGCTTCACAAATTTTTGCCACCAAATTATTTTCCCATTCAAGCCCATTTATTAGACTACCGCTAGTACAAGCATACAGTATGGCATTTACTTTTGCGGTTGACAGTTCACGTGCTGCACGTTCAACATGTTCGCTCATTTTGCGCAATTTTTCTGTTGTACAATCATTCAACATAACTCGCGACGTATGAATCCCAATATCACTTGATGATATGTGGTAGTACTCGGGTTCTATAACCACATTTGGTGAAGGCACAATGAGCCCGAATCTGACTTTTGATAACATTTTATGATGCCTCTTTTATTTTCTTGTTGCCGGTGTTAGTTTTTTGGCTACAATATTTTATGGTTATAATACGGACAATTGTAGGCAATCTCAGTATTGCTCAGAATCGTGTCTTGTAGTATTCGTTTCCCTATCGGGCCAAGTTCGCATAATACACAAAGCGCCTTTAAACACTACGAACATAAGCCCCACTACGGCGTTACCTATAACCCTATATTCATCATAATAAATCGATAATTATTTTAATTGCATTAGTTCGAATAACCAAATAATTTTATCACATTCCCATATAAGCTTTCCGCACTAATTCATTATTTAAAAGATTCTCGCTTTTATCATTTAAAATCGTTTCTCCGGTTTGAATGACATAAGCACGATCTGCCAATCTTAGAGCCTCTTTTACATTCTGCTCAATTAAAAGTATAGTAAACCCAAGTTGACTCATTTTCTGAATAGTCTCCGAA
>ENA-OSEO01004004-OSEO01004004.1-sediment-metagenome-genome-assembly--contig:-NODE-4004-length-16197-cov-6.730645_pt1 | contig 16197 bp, 16 predicted proteins | sample MGYA00237883_ERZ534232 | MGnify/ENA metagenome assembly ERZ534232 | reverse complement strand
TGCAGCCCTTGGGCAGAGACCCCCACGGGGAAACTTCTTCGCACGTTGCGGAGAAGTTACAAACAAAGACTCTAAAAGACAATGTCAAACGAATCAAATTGGCCCTGCCAGGTCTCCTCTGTCTTGCGAATGCCGCTTACCCTGGCGGTTGGGGGTCCTTTGCGGCACCAGGAAATGAGCTGGTTGACCTCCTGTTCGGGCCCTTCGACAAGGACCTCCACGGTTCCCTCGGGCCGGTTTTTGACCCATCCGGTCAGTCCGAAACCAAGCGCCTGCCGTCGTGTGGATTCCCTGAACCAGACGCCTTGAACCCGTCCCTCAATGATCAAACGCATCCTGATGTTGGTCATTTTCTGTCTCCTGAAACCATTTCTTGGGCAGTGAATCTCTCAAGCCCGATTCACAAGCGCAGAAAATTCATCTTCGTTCAATATGGCTATGCCCAGATTTCGGGCCTTTGCCAGCTTGGAACCCGGAGATGCGCCGACCACCAGGCAGTCGACGCCTTCTCCGACAGACGAAGCCACCCTCCCGCCGTTTCTTATAATCAGTTCTTTGGCCTCAGATCGCTTGAGGGAGGAAAGGGTCCCGGTAAAAACAAAGGTCTTGCCCGCGATTGGCGAGGCCGGGGAGAGAGAAGGCCCTTCCAGTTGGATGCCCTCCTGGAGCAGCCGGTGGATGCGATCCTGGTTGCGAGGGTCGTCAAAAAAGGTGATAAGGCTCTCGGCAATCTGAGGCCCTATTCCATTGATGCTCAAAAGTTCCTCCTCAGTTGCATGCATGAGGCGGTCCATCTCCTTGAAGTGGTTGGCCAGCGTCGCGGCCACAAATTCCCCCACGTGCCGGATTCCCAGTGCATAAATGAATTTGGCCAGGGTCGTCTTTTTGCTTTTTTCAATGGCATCGAGGATGTTGCCTGCTGATTTTTCCTTTACTTTGTCCAGTTTGAGGAGGTCATTTAGCGTCAGGGCATAGAGGTCGGCCTCTTCACGGATGAGACCCTTCTCAATCAACTGGGTCAGTATTTTTTCCCCGAGCCCATCAATGTCCATGGCGCCCTTGGAGACAAAATGCCTGAAAGATCCTTTTACCTGGGCCGGGCAGTTGGGGTTGGGACATCTCAGCACGACCTCTCCGGCCTTTTTTACCACGTCTGAACCGCATACCGGGCACTGGGAGGGCATCCTGAATTTCTTTTCGCGGCCGGTCCGCAAAGAGGGGATGGACTTGACCACCTCGGGGATGACGTCTCCTGCCCTCTGGACGATCACCCGGTCTCCCTCCCGGACATCCTTTTTTTCAATCTCCTCCTGATTGTGGAGGGTCGCCCGCCTCACCAAAACCCCGCCCACCTCAACCGGTTCCAGGTGCGCTACCGGCGTCAATGCGCCAGTCCGGCCTACCTGGATATCGATCTTGATGAGTGTGGTGGTCTCCTGGCTGGCCTTGAACTTGTATGCCACGGCCCATCGCGGGCTCCTGGATTTCTGCCCCAAACGGGCCTGCAGTTCCAGGCGGTTTACCTTGATCACCGCGCCGTCGATCTCGTAGGGAAACTGTCCTCGGATCTCTTCAAAACGATGACAGGCGTCCAGCACGTTGGAAAGGGTGTCGCAAACGCGGATGTGGCGTCGATTGATTCGAAGGCCCCATTCCTGGAGCAGAAGCATGCATTCATACTGGGTTGCACAGGGAAAGCCATCCGTGGCCCCGGCGCCGTAACAGAACATATGCAGAGGCCTTTTGGCCGTAACCTTGGCATCGAGCTGCCTCAGGGAACCGGCCGCCGCATTCCTCGGGTTGGCAAAGGGAGGAAGCCCTTTGTCGATCCGTTCCCGATTGAGATCCTCAAAGGGCGCCAGTTCCATATAAACCTCTCCCCTTGCCTCCAGGAGGTCGGGGAAGGGGGGGCCGTCTTTCTTTTTTGCCAGGGACAGGGGAATGTCGAGTATGGTCTTGATGTTTGGGGTGATGTTTTCTCCTACGTACCCGTCCCCCCGGGTAGAGCCTGTCTTGAGGGCGCCCTTTTCATACACGAGCTCCACGGCCAGGCCGTCGATCTTGGGCTCAACCGTGTACTGGATGGGGGCATCCTCCCCCGAAAAGCGCTTGATCCGGGCGTCGAAATCCCTGATGTCCTGGTCGCTGAAGACGTTTTCCAGACTCAGCATGGGGGTCCGGTGCTTGACCTCCGCAAAGGTCTCCAGGGGAACAGCCCCGACCTTCTGTGTGGGGGAATCGGGGGTTGCCAAATCAGGATGCCGGCGCTCCAGGTCCACGAGGCGTCTGAAGAGTCTGTCGTATTCAGCGTCCGAGATCTCGGGATCGTCCAGGACATAGTAGCGGTAGTCATGATGCCGGATGGCCTCGCGAAGGGCCTGGATCTCTTTTTCTGCGTTTCCTTTTTCTGTGTCGGTCATTCGTTGTCATCCTGTCCCGATTTGGTCGGGTGCGTTGGATATGTCCCCCATGGCCCTGGCAAGATCCAACAGAAGTTGGCCTCCCATGCGCGTGTTCTCGTATAACCTCGGATTGGAAAAGCCTGGCTGCCACTTGAGGCTGGACAGCTCATCAGAGACCACGAGGAGGGCGGCCAGGCCTATCCTGCGATAGGCCGCCACCGTCAGAAGGGCCGACATCTCCATATCCACGGCCAAAACGCCCATTTCCTGAAAATGTCTTACCTTTTCCGGGGTTTCACGGTAAATGGCATCGGTGGTCCAAACGGTTCCCTTTTTGTATTCCCATCCGTAGCGGGTTGCGGCCTCGACAACCGTGCAGGTGAGCCCTGGGTGGGCCTCCGGGGTCTTTTTGTCTATGGGATAATGTCTGGATGTCCCCTCCTCAGAGACGGCCCGGTCCGGGATGACAAAATGGCCCACATTGAGATCGGGCTGGAGCGATCCGCACCATCCCAGGACCCATACGGTCCTGACCCCCAGGGCAATCAGTTTCTCCAATCCCAGGACTGCATGGGGCGCCCCGAAAAAGGGGCCTGACAAGGCAATGGGGAGAGCGCCGGATGGCCCCCCACCGGACTGATAGAGCCGGTACAGGGGGGTGTCGCTGAACCGGACCTCTGCTGCGCCGGAGGTCCTGACAAGCCATTTGAGTTCCTGGTGAAGCATTACCATGAGGGCAACCGAACCCAGATCAGGGTCGCCTTTGCCCTTCATAGGCCGAATAATCTCCTGATTGTCTTGTTCTGCCGGCATGAATGGGAAATCGCCTTTGACCTCCGGAAGATGGGCACGTGCCATACAACCGGGACGTGCCGAGTGAATATTAGTGGGTATCCCGGCCATTGGCAACCCCTAAATGAAAAATCCGGCATGAAAAGCCGGTGAGATTTGCCCTCCTCGGCATGGGCAGGATTCTGACCTGTGCACGCATGCTGGGAGGCTGTCGAGGGTGATCCCTTACGGGATTGATTCACCTGTGACCGGGTGGGGGTGAAACACGATTCGAATGGGGGCGGACCCAGATCCTGGGAACATTTTAGTGGCAAAATCAATGAAATGTGTTAATAGTTATATGAATGTGGCCGTGACTTTCTCTTATCCGTAAATTTTGTTGACATAAATTGATTAATTGACATAAACTAAAGGATTGCAGAATCAAGAGACGACCCATGTTTGACAGCTTATCGGAAAAACTGAATCGCACCTTCAAGAAGTTGACAGGGCGTGGCAGACTGACCGAGGCAAATGTTCAGGATGCCCTGAAAGAAGTGCGATTGGCCCTTCTGGAAGCGGACGTCAACTACAAGGTTGTCAAGAAACTGGTGTCGGATATCCAGGAGCGGGCTGTTGGACAGGACGTGCTGGAAAGCCTGACCCCCGGACAGCAGATCATAAAAATCGTCAATGAAGAGCTGACCCGATTGATGGGGGAGGCCCGGTGCGGCCTCGACCTGTCAGGAAAGGCGCCCCATACGATCATGCTGGTGGGGCTCCAGGGCTCGGGCAAGACGACGACCGCTGCAAAGCTGGCCAGACATCTTCGGAAGCAGGGGAGACGGCCCTATCTGGCGCCGGCAGATATCTACAGGCCGGCCGCCGGGGATCAGCTCAAAAAACTGGCGCTTGAGATCGATGTGCCGGTCTACGCAGCGGCCCCGGATGAAAAGCCGGAGGCCATCTGCGTACATGCCCTGGCAGGCGCTGCAAGGGAAGGGGCTGACGTCCTCATCATCGATACGGCCGGTCGGCTCCATATCGACGAGACACTTATGGCCGAACTGGAGGCCATTAAGGATCGGGTGAACCCGGCCGAGATCCTGCTGGTGGCAGACGCCATGACCGGACAGGATGCGGTTACCGTAGCCAGGGATTTTAATGAGCGGCTTGACATCACCGGCGTGATCCTCTCCAAGATGGAAGGAGATGCCAGGGGCGGGGCCGCCCTTTCCATCAGGGCGATGACGGGCAAGCCGATCAAGTTTGTGGGGGTGGGAGAAAAGGTCAGTGCCTTGGAGCCGTTTCATCCCGACAGGATGGCCTCTCAGATTTTGGGCATGGGAGATGTCCTCTCTCTCATCGAGAAGGCCCAGGATCAATTCGATGAAAAAGAGGCCAGGAAATTAGAAAGGAAGCTCAAACGGAGTGAATTCGATCTGGAGGATTTCCGGACCCAATTGAAGCAGATGAAGAAGATCGGGACGCTCGAAGAGATACTGGGCATGATCCCTGGCCTGGGCAAACTGAAAAAGATGGGGAACCTCAGGCCAGACGACAAAGAGCTGGTCAAGGTGGAAGCGATTATCAATTCCATGACCGTGGAAGAACGGCGGAAATATAAGATGATTAACGGGAGCAGGCGGCGGAGGATCGCCAAAGGAAGCGGGACCAGCGTTCAGGACGTGAATCGCCTGCTCAAAAACTTTGTTCAAACAAAGAAGATGATGGAGCGCTTTACCAAAAAGGGTGGACTTGAAATTCCGTCTTTTTTTGGCTGAAGATGGGTATGTAATCGGGTGCCGGCCGCATTGGGGCCGGGACCCCACTGAAAACAAGGGGGTGATAGCAGCAAATGGCAGTTAGAATTCGAATGACACGGATGGGTGCGAAAAAGAAGCCGTTTTATCGTCTGGTGGCGGCCGATTCACAAGCGCGTCGCGATGGAAGGTTTTTAGAGATACTGGGATACTATGATCCCACCAAGGATCCCGAGGTGGTGAAGATACATGAAGAAAAGGTCAATTACTGGCTTGGAAAAGGGGCGCGCGTTACTGAATCGGCACGAGCACTTCTCAAGAAGGAAGGATTGATGAAATCCCATTCAGCATCCAATTGACAGGGCGTTTCTGTGCGATCAGATGGGAGGTGAATCAAGATGAAGGATTTGATTTCGTATATTGCGAAAGCGCTCGTAGATAAGCCGGAAGAAGTGACCGTGACAGAAATCGAGGGAGAACAGACATCGGTCATCGAGCTAAAAGTCGCCAAGGAAGACCTGGGAAAAGTCATCGGAAAACAGGGCCGCACGGCACGGGCCATGAGGACGATTCTCAGTGCCGCCTCCACAAAGATTAAGAAACGATCGGTCTTGGAGATCATAGAATAGCATTGGCATCCGGTTCGTCCAGGGATTGGGTCCTGTTGGGAAAGGTGCTCAGACCCCATGGGCTGGAGGGCCGTCTTCGCGTACGGTCCTACGCGGAATCCGAGGCATCGTTTGAAGAGGCTGGAGGGATTTTTTTGAAGTTGCCTTCCGGCGAGATCCGCGCATACAGTGTGTTGTCCTCAAGGCCTCATAAAAACGGGGTATTGATGAAGCTCTATGGAGTGAACGGCATAGAGGAGGCGGAGAGACTCAGGGGTGCGGAGATCCTGGCGCCGGTCGAAGCCATCCCCCGCGAGGAGGGGGAGTACCTCTGGCATGAATTGATGGGGCTGAGGGTTTTTCTTGAGACCGGGGAGCAGGTCGGTACGATCACCCATATCCTTCGCGCAGGGACCAATGAGCTCTATGTGGTCGGGCATGGCAGCAAAGAGGTATTTGTCCCGGCCACCGTCGAGGTGGTGAAAGGGATCGACCTGGAAAAGGGCGTGATGATTATTTCAGCCATGGAGGGGTTGTTAGACCTGAATGAAGTTTGATGTTCTTACCCTGTTCCCCGAGATGATTGAGGGCTACCTGCGGCAGGGAATCCTGGGCCGTGCCGTAACAAGGGGACTGATCAGCATTCAGTTGATTAATATTCGTGACTTTGCAAAGGGAAGACACAAGATAACGGATGACCGGCCCTACGGCGGGGGAGAGGGCATGATTATGAAGCCGGGTCCCATCCACCGTGCCCTGAAATCGGTGGACCGCGTCCCGGGGATCAGCCGGGTCATCCTCCTCACTCCCCAGGGACGCCGATTCGCCCAGCCCATGGCATGGGAGATGTCCGGCTGGGATCACCTCATCCTGATCTGCGGCCGGTATGAGGGGGTGGATGAAAGGATTGTGGCAAGCCATGTGGACCTGGAGCTGTCGGTAGGCGACTACATCCTGACCGGCGGGGAAATAGGGGCTATGGTGGTCATCGATGCAGTGGCCCGGCTGATTCCCGGTGTTCTGGGCGGGGAAAGATCGCCGCTCGAAGACTGCTTTCAGGATGGCCTTCTGAAATACCCGCAATATACGCGGCCCAGGGTCTTCGAAGGGAAGGAAGTGCCGGAGATCCTGCTCTCGGGCGACCATGAAAAGGTCCGGGCGTGGCGCAGGAAAGAATCTCTCAAACGCACGGCGGAAAGACGGCCCGACCTGCTCGAAGAGGCCGTATTGACGGCAGAGGACAGGGCAATCCTGGCCGAGGAATGAGGGGGCGGCAATTTGCGTCTCTATATGGGTCTGGTGCATTTTCCCGTGCGCAACAAACACGGCGAGAAGATCGCCTCGGCCGTAACTACCCTGGATATTCACGACCTGGCCAGGCTGGCCAGGACGTATGATGTGAAAAGGCTGTTTATCATCACGCCCCTGGCCGATCAGCAGGATCTGGCTAAGCGGATCTTGAGACACTGGGTCGAGGGGTACGGTGGCCGGCACAATCCCCATCGCAAAGAGGCCCTTGAATGCGTTTCCGTGGCGGGCAGCATGGGGGAGGCCATGGCCCGAATCCAGGAAATAGAGGGGGAAATTCCCCTGACCATTGCAACCGATGCCGCCTATCAGGAAGGGCGGTCCATCTCTTATGAAGAGACCAGGGAGGTTATTTGGGGAAATCGGGCAGCCGCCCTTATATTCGGTACTGCCTGGGGTCTTCATGAGGAGGCGATACGGCAGACAGACCGGGTCCTGGCCCCGGTTTTGGGAAGACGGGGGTATAATCACCTGTCGGTGAGGACGGCGGCCGCCATCATCCTGGATCGATTGGCAGGGCGGGAAAAGAATTGAGCCCGGGCAGTGCGCAACAAATCGGCTTGGCGTGCCGCAGCCTGGAAAGACGAGAGAAAGAGGAGAAGGAGATGAATGTGATAGAAGCGCTTGAAAAGGAGCAGATGCGTGTCGATATCCCCGATTTCAAGCCGGGAGATACGGTTCGAGTGCATGCAAAGATCAAAGAGGGCGAGAAAGAGAGGATCCAGGTTTTCCAGGGAGCTGTCATCCGAAAGCGCAAAGGAAATACCGGCGCCACCTTTACCGTCAGGAAGGTTTCCTATGGGATCGGCGTGGAACGGATCTTCCCGCTCCATTCCCCTGTGATAGACAAAATCGAGATTGTCAGCAGGGGCAAGGTGCGAAGGGGAAGGCTTTACTACCTGCGGAATCTGCGAGGCAAGGCAGCAAGAATCAAGGAAAAGCGCGTCTGATGAGGGGGATGGGCATCGGTTCAAACATCGAATGATGTGGGCCCGCAAACTGGATGACTGTGAGTGCGCATGAAACGCTGCCTCTGTTTCCAGAATCGGCGGATGGCTTTGCCGTAGACCCGCTTTTTCACGAGAGGTGGGCACGCAAGGCCGGATATGGATTGATTGCCGGGGTAGATGAGGCAGGCCGAGGTCCCCTTGCCGGTCCGGTGGTGGCCGGGGCGGTGATTTTTGGCGGCAATCCGGACCTGTCGGGCATCCGGGATTCCAAACAGATGACGCCAAAAATGCGGGAGGAGGCCTTTGGCCTTATCCAGCGTGCGGCATTGACCACAGGCATTGGGGTTGTTTCACATCAATATATTGATGAGTTCAATATCTTGAAGGCCTCACTCGAGGCCATGTCGCGGGCGGTGGCATGTCTTGATCCCCGGCCCGAGATCCTCCTTATTGACGGCATCCATCCGATTCCCGTCGCCATCCCTCAAAAATGCCTGAAAAAAGGCGACCGGATCTGCCGCAGCATTTCTGCTGCCTCTATCCTTGCCAAGGTATACCGGGACAGGATCATGCGGGCCTGGCATCAGGCGTATCCCGTCTATGATTTTGACAAGAACAAGGGGTATGGAACCGCCCAACACCTTGCGGCGTTAAAGATCTACGGACCTTGCCCGATTCATCGTCTGACCTTCAGGCGGGTGATTCAGGATTGAAAGGAAGGCGTGCTTCAGGCGAGCTGACGCGACATAAAAATGGCGTTGCCGCGCATCAACGGCAGTGTTGCCCGACAGAAGGCGGATGGTTTTGACAAAAGAACGACTTGAATTAGGGGCGTTCGGAGAAGAGCTGGCCTACAGAAAAATCAGACGCCTGGGATATCGGTCGATCCTGCGAAACTACCGCTGCCCCCTTGGAGAGGTGGATCTCATTGCAAAGGACGGCGACACCCTTGTGTTTATCGAGATTAAGACGAGGAAGGGGAAGACCGTGGGCTATGCCAAGGAGGCGGTTAATGAGAGAAAACGGCGACAGCTCTCAAAGGTTGCCCTGTCTTATATGAAGTCCAAAAACTGCTGTGACATGAAGGCCCGATTCGATGTGGTCGCCGTCTGTCTGGGCCAGGGCGAGCCCGAGATCGAGATCATAAAAAACGCTTTTGACCTGGCATATTAGACCATGGGTGGTCTGCAACATATGGATGCCGGCAGTGACCAGCACCCGTCTTCCGGGACCCTGTATGTGGTCTCCACGCCCATCGGGAACCTGGAAGACATCACCATCAGGGCCTTGCGGGTCCTGAAAAGCGTGGACAGGATTGCCGCGGAGAACGTGGCTCATACCAGACAACTGTGCAAGAGCTATGGAATCCATACGGCCCTGACAAGCTATCACCAGCATAACCAGGGCGCAAAAACCGGCCAGCTCATCGAGTGGTTGAAGTCTGGGAAGCGACTTGCCCTGGTGACCGATGCCGGGACTCCTGGCATTTCAGACCCGGGGGTCCGACTGATCAGCCTGGCTGGCGAGGAAGGAATAACGGTCGTGCCTGTCCCGGGGCCGTCGGCTGTCGTGGCGGCCCTGTCGGTATCGGGCCTTCCGACAGATCGTTTTTTGTTCTTGGGGTTTTTGTCGAACAAGTCGGGGAAGCGGAAAAAAGAACTGAACTCCCTGATCTTCGAGACCCGCACCATGGTCTTTTACGAGGCGCCGCATCGTATTCAGGCGATGCTGGCGGATCTGCAAGAGATATTCGGTGAAAGACGGATGGCGGCGGCAAGGGAGATGACCAAGGTCTTTGAGGAGGTGTTGCGGGGAACCCCGGCTGATATTTTGGCGTCTCTGACGCCCGAAAAGATCAAAGGAGAATTTACATTAGTGGTGGCAGGGAGTGAATCCAAAGAGACATGCGCTGGATTGAGCGAAGCGGCCTTGCAGCGAATGGACGAATTGATCCGGGCCAATCAGATGAGCGTCAAGGATATCGCGGACCTGATTTCAAAGGAGGCAGGGCTCCCCTATCGTCAGGCATACAGGGCCTGCCTTGAGATAAAAGAAAGGTTGCGGCAGGAGGGCAGGCTGGCTTCCGTAAAAAAGCTCACGGTCAAAAACAGTCTGGGGCTTCATGCCAGATCAGCTGCCAAGATCGTGGAATTGGGAAGACAGTACCGTTCCCGTCTCTTTCTCAGGAAGGACGGGGAAGAGGTGGACGGCTCCAGCATACTGTCCATACTGACGCTGGCATGTCCGAAGGGGACCGAGATGGAAGCGAGGATTGTTGGGGAGGATTCGGAGCTCTTTATGGAACAATTGAGTGAGCTGTTTGAGCAAAAGTTCGGGGAAAAGGCATGAAATCAGATCGTGCCGCCTCGGCGAAAGAACTGCGGGGGATTCCCGTTTACCCGGACATTGTCATCGGAAAGGCCCACCTGGTGGACCGGTCGCGGACCAAGATCCTGTACCAGTGTTTTGTCAATGATGAGCATGTGAACCGGGAGGTGGAACGATTTGAGGAGGCCCTTGAGACGGTGGAGGCCCAATTCGTTTCACTAAGAAACAAAATGCCGGACACGGTCAAGGATCAGGCCTTTATCCTGGACAGCCACCTCATGATCCTTAAAGACAGCATGCTGCGGGACTCCACCATCGACAAGATACTCGGGGAAAAAATAAATGCCGAGTGGGCGCTGAAAAAAACCCTGGAGGAAATCCGGAGGGTCTTTGAACAGATCGACGACGACTATATCAGCAATCGGATCAGCGACGTGGAGAATGTTGCCGACCGGCTGCTTCGAACCCTTTCCGGGGATACGCATCACAGCCTCAGCGATATCAATCAGCGGGTGATCATTGTTGCGCATGATCTGTCCCCGGCCGATACCACGGAATTGAATACCGCCAAGGTAATGGGATTTGTTACCGATGTGGGCGGCAGGACCTCCCATACCGCCATCATGGCGCAGGCCCTCGAAATCCCGGCGGTGGTGGGCCTCGAAAATGTTACATCTCTTGTGGAGGACGGCGACCTCCTGATCGTTGATGGGAGCTCGGGGGTGGTCGTCATCAACCCCGAAGACAGCGACATCATCTTCTACCAGGAGCGGAAGCTCCAGCTTGAGAAATACAAATCCAGCATCGCCAGGATGAGCCATCTTCCGGCGGAGACGCCTGATGGACACCGCATTGCCGTCACCGCCAATATCGAGTTTTTGGAAGAGGTGACTGCTGCCAAGGATTACGGGAGCGAGGGCATTGGTCTTTACAGGACGGAATTCCTTTATCTCAGAGGAAAGGGCTTTCCTGACGAAGATGAGTTGTTTGAGGATTACCGCGAGGTCGTTGAGATCATGCGGCCGGCGCCCGTCAGCATACGCACCCTGGATTTGGGGGGCGATAAATTTGCATCGGACATTGGCATGTCCGAGGAAAACAATCCTGCTCTCGGCCTGAGGGCCATACGCTTTTGCCTTCGGGAACCGGAGATATTCAAGACCCAGCTCCGCGCCATTCTCCGGGCAAGCGCCTTCGGCAGAATCCAGTTGATGTTTCCGATGATATCGGGTCTTCAGGAGCTTCTGGACGCAAGGGCGGTTTTGGACCAGGTCAGAGACGATCTGGATCGCGAAGGGATCCCTTACGACGCTGACATGGAAGTGGGCATCATGGTGGAGATTCCCTCCGCGGTGGCCATGGCCGAGGTACTGGCCCATTATGTGGATTTTTTCAGCATCGGGACCAATGATCTGATTCAGTACGCGCTTGCCATTGACCGGGTCAACGAACATGTTGCCTATATGTATCAGCCGTTTCATCCGGCTATCCTCAGGATGATCCGGCAGGTGGTCGATGCAGCCAAAAACGCCGGGATCCATGTCTCCCTGTGCGGCGAGATGGCAGGAGACCCTCTGTGCACTTCTATCTTACTGGCGATCGGTCTGGATGGTCTCAGTATGAACGCAAGGGCCATCCCTCTTATCAAGAAGATGGTGAGGACCATTCCCATGGAACAGGCCCGGGCTGATCTGGAGGAGATTATGCGACTCAACACGGCCAGCGAGGTCCGGACCTATCTGCTGCGACGGACCCGGCAGATGTTTCCAGAACTGGAGGAGAGAGGATACCTCCTGGATTGACGGCCAGGGATTGGGGTCCAAGAAGCTCCCGGTGGAAGGCCAAGGCCGTTTGACCGGCAGTAAACCACAACTTCATGCGCGTGCCTGAGGATCTCACGGCAGGAAAGTGCGCGACGAGCGAATGATGAGTGCTCCTGATTCAGGCGTGAAAACGGTCTGTCAAAACAAGAAGGCCGGCCATGACTATTATCTGGATGAATTTCTGGAGGCCGGCTTGGTCCTTGCGGGGCCGGAGGTGAAGTCTCTCAGGGAAGGGCGGGCCAATCTGGTGGACAGCTACGCCAGGGTGAAGCGGGGGGAGGTCTTTTTGTACAATATGCACATATCCCCCTATCCATTCTCCCATGGCCTGGATCTGGATCCAACGCGGACCCGAAAGCTCCTGCTGAAGAAGAGGGAGATCAAGCGCCTCATCGGGAAGACAGAGACAAAGGGCTATTCCCTGATCCCGACGAAGGTCTATTTTAAAAGGGGAAGGGCCAAGGTGGAACTCGCCTTGGCAAGGGGAAAGAAAAAATTCGACAAGCGCAGGGCCCTGAAGGAAAAGGAATTGAAAAGGGAGATGGAGCAGGCCCGCAAAAAAAGTAATTATTGACAATTGCGTGACTGATTGCTATTTTATCCAAGAACTGCGCCATCTTTCAGGGGGCGAAACGGCTTCGACGGGGATAATTGAGGCGTAGGTTGCATACCGAGGTTCCATCTGCTCGTAAAACGGGTGGGCTTAAAACAAACGCAGACGATTATGCGTATGCCTTAGCCGCATAAAATAGGCTAACGTCCTCCCGGTTTGAGCCTGCGTGACCGAAGAGGACGTCGACGAGCAGGCTAGCCGATCCGTTGCACCTGTGAAGCGGAAAGGCGAACTCAAGCACAGGTTAGCCTCATGGACAGCTTGCCCAGTTGCCATCCGTGCGGCGAAACTCCAAAATTGGGCTAAGTATGTAGACGCCTATGCTGAATGTTTCCGGACGCGGGTTCGACTCCCGCCGCCTCCACCAATTTTTTCCCTTATTTAATTAAGTTATCTTTTTTTAAGCAGGGGTCTATCCCTTTCTCGCCTCAAAACAGGGCTGCTTGTCTTGTCCTTCATCTGACGCCTAAAATTAAATTTGAGGAAAGGCAGGGCCATTGGCGACCCTGCCCTCACAATCTGTTTTCACTCCACTTTCACCTGTACCGAATCCATTACTTCGCCGCTAACCTGTCCGTCAGGCGGATCCACGGCAAAATAAAAGGTGTAATTCCCGACAGGCAGCACCGTGTTGAGTACCTCAATCGGGGAGAGTTCGAATAATGCGGTTTGTGCGCAGAGGCTGACGCCTGTCCTCCAGCCTGTGGGGTGGACATAGGTATACCAGTCGCCGGGCGGTGTGAAAGGAGTACGGACCGCTACCCACCAGTCGGCACTGTAACCAGCATAGATTCCAGGGTTTAAGGCAATCGTTACAGCTGCGGGTTGAGAGGGCCCCAGGACAACCGGCCCGTCCGATCCGTTCACTTTGATGTCCGGAAGGGGCATCACCTGCTGAACGGTGATGTAATCGGTTTTTGTCTCGGTATCTGCGCCGCCGGGTCCGGCAACGGTCAGACTGACCGTATAGATGCCTCCTGTTTGATAGGTATGGAGGGGATTCTGGCTGGTGCTGTTTTGCCCGTCTCCGAAATCCCAGCGCCACCCTGTGACAGCCCCCGAGGAGAGATCTGTAAACTGGACCTCCAGCGGGGGCACGCCCGTCACTGGTTCAGCGCTGAAATCAGCCTCCAGGGGAGATGTGCCAGGCATGAAAACCGCGGTTACATGCTTATCCTCATTCATGGTGACGCTCCCGGGGTTCGTGCTTCCGGAGACAGCCCCCTCCCAGTGATCAAAGATATATCCAGATGCCGGCAGGGCGGTCAAGGTCACGATCTCGCCCGAATCATAACAGGCATCAAAAGGCCATTGGTCGACGCTGCCAGCACCCTGTGGATCAGTAGAAATTGACAGCAGATAACATTCCACCTCAACCGTAAATGTCAGCGGCGGGACAGGGCGCTGGGGACAGTCGTAGGGATTGGCGGGCGAGGGCTCTTGTACAGCGGTGATCACATAGGCGCCGTTCACATCCCCGGTAAAAAAAGATGTGCCGGCTTCACCCATGTTGTCAAACGGCACCACGCACTCAGGGCCCCCGCATCCCAGGGCCTGACCCACGGCCCCGGCCGGCGCCTGATCAATGGTGAACCTCGCCTGCCATCCGTTTTGGCACTCCTGAGGCAGAGCCTGGGTCAGGCTGACCAGCAGGGGATCTGATAGGAGTTCATTTCGCTTGGCCGAAATGACATTCTTGCCGACAATGTGAATTTCAGGGTAGTCCACCTGTACGGTCCCCGTCACCTGACTGCCTGCCATTTCGAGGGGCGCCCCTGGCAGGGCGGCTTGAATGTTGTCCGGACCGATGGAGGCTCCATAGACAGTGCAGGGACAAATCGCTCCCTGAGCCAACCCGTAGTAAACCGCATAACATGTTTCAGTTGCCGGCAAAATGGTTTGGGTCAAACCGTCGAAGGTGACGGTGTTCCCACTGAAATCGGCGGTGTCGATCAGGTAGAAATCGACGCCTCCGCAGGTTGGATCATGCAACAGCCCTGCGCCCGTAATGGTGCCCATGTCGGCATTGCCGGCATAGGAAAAAGTCATTGAAGAGATCTCTGCAGGATCCTCAGCAGAGCTGTCAAGATCCAGCTTGATTTGGGTTGTCATCAGCGCCACATTACTGTCTGGGGGAATGAGGGCTCCGTGAGGATTTGCAGGACCCTCGGAGAGCGTCAGCCGGGGCGGACCTGCGGGTTCAATAAGCTGGGCGTAGAGCCTTTTCATGTCCGTCTGTTCATCCCAGACCACAAGATAGCGATTTATGGAAGGGCAAAAGGCCACGTCTGGGCCTTCTCCTGTCCACATATCTAACCCGAAGGCTGCGATTTGGAATGGGTCTCCAATGGGTTGACCGTCTGTGGAAACCCAGCAGCCCCAGATGCCTCGGTTTTGATCATAAGTATCCCGCTGCCATACCACTAGATAATTTGACCCGTCAAAGGCGGCAGCCGGGTAAAACATGTTGGTCCCGGAGGGCCAGACATAGGGACTTCCTACTAAGGCCCCCTCGTACGACACCAGTTGCCACATGATTCTCCGGTAGGCCCCTACGTGACCGTCCCATACCACCAGGAAATTGTTGCCATCAGAAGCGATGTCAATGATATTGGAGAGATCGTCAGTGATGAGAAACGGATCACCGATCAAGCCGGCAATCTCGTCGGCCATGCGACCGTATATCCCACTGTTTTCCCCGGAATAATCGAAGAATTTCCAGGCCACCAAGTAGTGATCGCGGTTGACTCCCACTGCCGGATTTTGATCTTGGCCCAGATCCCAGAAGGGGGAGACTGGAAACTCACCTATAATAGGCGTCGACCCCATAATGCGGGGCTCAGATGGATTGGCCCTGGAATCCTGCCACGCGACGAGGCCAACATCCGGAGCAACAGCCGGGTACGTCTGTTCATTACCCGCCGTCTCAAAGGCATCGTCAGGGCCTACATCGCCTGTAACCGGATCGACCGAGGTCCAGTAAATACTCCATGGGTAGTCCGGTCCTTTAAGAAAATTATCCCTGTTATCCGCCCAATATACCCAAAATTCTTGCAGGACGATCGCCTCAAACCCAACAGCTGCGTAGTGCTGGTTGGGCACGCAGCATTCGTCAGGGTTGTCGGGTTTGCAGACCTCCTGAGCGCCAATGGGAACGCTGTTGCCAACAACCAAATGTTCGCTCACCATGGTCACCAGTGTTCCGCGGATGTTCGTACTGCTTGCCAACGGTTGAGGCGCCTCATAGACCACCAGAAAACTATCCTGACTCGCTTCCACGGCGGGGCGCCAGGCGTCTGCACGAATGAGCACCTTGTCGCCCGCAAGGGGCGGATCTGCATAAGCGTAAAAAGAACTTCCCGTGATCGTCCAAAAGCAGACAACCAGCCCTGTCAGCAACGCCCTGCCCACCTGTCTTATCCTTGTCATTCTCTCCTCCTGTCTCCTGATTAGACTCTTTATTTGTAACTTCTCTGCATGGTGCGAAGAAGTTTGCCCGTGGGGGTCTCTGCCCAAGGCCTGCAAAAACCGAATCGAGCTCCTGGGGACGGCACCAGGGCTTTAAAATACAGTCTGTTTAAGCCCCAAGGACACCCTTTCACCTGCCCGCCATGCGAGTGAGGCGAGTCAG
>ENA-OSEO01004003-OSEO01004003.1-sediment-metagenome-genome-assembly--contig:-NODE-4003-length-16198-cov-4.043980_pt1 | contig 16198 bp, 23 predicted proteins | sample MGYA00237883_ERZ534232 | MGnify/ENA metagenome assembly ERZ534232 | reverse complement strand
GTGTGCGGCTACGTGTACCGGGTGGAACTGCTCAAGGAGGGGGATGACTGGAACGATTTCGGGTATCGGTTTTGCCCGTTCTGCGGCCATATGACCGATCCGTATGCCTGAAGGTCGTTTTTGCAAAAACCAACAATGAGCCTCTCTTGATTAGAGGCTCATTTGTTTTAACGAGGTGATGAACAGGATGGAACAAACAGAACAAAGATCGGTTACCGGCCTTTCGGTCGTTAGAAATTTCAGGCGGGTGATAGAGAAACGGGACATGTCGTTGATGGGAAAGGAGCTATATGAGTTCCTCCACCTTCATTGCGGGTTTATCGCCCACTACAACATGGACGGGTTCAAGTCCGCATACGCGGGACCCCGTGATTTTTCAGACACCTTTATCCGGCATTTCGATCCGGAACACCGCTACTTCGACGGCGTCTGCCGATGCGATGAAGAGTCGTATGAAGACACCGGGTTCACCAGGGCCCAGATCAAGGAAGCGTTCATACGGATCGTGCAAAGGCATAAAGAAACGATTTCAACCTGGGCCGAACAATGCCTGCGCAATGAGAGGCGTACTGCATTTCAAATCCTGAAAAGGGAATTCGCAGACCCGGGCATCCGAATAGACTGCGAGGCCTGCGGAAACAGGTACTCGGTGAAAGTTGAAAAGGACGGGGAGGCCTATCGCGATTTTGAAACGATCTGCTGTCTGTTCTGCGGCCGGCAGATCAAGCTCTATTAAGGAGGTGAGACATATGTGGAACAAACCAACAACAGAGAGATTGGCAAAGCTGCCGCGCATACGCGAAACCGAAGAGGCGCCGCTCAAAGAAAAGCTCGTGCATCTGCATTTCTTTGTCTCCGGATGCGACTGGTACATCTGCGAGACAGACCAGCGCGACCTCATGTGGGGATTCTGCATCCTCAACTGCGACTATGAAATGGCGGAGTGGGGGTATGTATCCCTGGCTGAGCTGGAAGATATCAAGGTGGGCGGCTGGCTTGAAGTGGACTGCGAGCCTGAAGACCTGTGGGAAGTGAGACGGGCGATCGATGTGGACAAGATCCGGATCGCCCAGGGTTGGACCAAAGAGGAGAGCATATCCGACCTGGCCCGAGACCTGATTCCGGGCGCTGTCCAGAACCCCGATCAAACGTCGAACTTGAGGGAGGATCGGCCATGTTAGACGGAAAATGTCCTGTGGAGGGAAAAGGGCTTACCTGCCCTTCATGCGGATCCTTATCCATTCAGGGAGGCTTCGTGGAGATAGAAGCAGGCAGGGCATGCCAGCGAATGGGTTGCACCGAATGCAATGCAACCTGGCAGGACGTCTATGAACTCGCCTGCCGAATACCGGACACGGACCCTTTGGTTGAAAAGGAGGTGAACCATGAACGCATACGAGATCAAGCGACTGGCCTGGCAGGCGTGCTGGGACAGCGTGATCGAGATTGAATGCCCTGTCTGCGGCACGCAGATCACTGTGGAAGCGGATACTGAGGACATCTACTGCGATGCCTGCCAGAAGGTGACAGGGAAAAACCCTCTGAAGGAACTGGGAATCATCTAAAGGAAAGGAGTCACCATGACCACAGTAATCAGATGCCCAAAATGTTTGAACCCGGCCTACCTCATCGGCACCAGGTACTACTGTCACTGCGGCTGGAGCGGGAAACGGGAACCCTTGAGGGATTCGAAAAAAGATTCTTCAAAGAGAAAGGAGGCGACGCATGGCGTACATCCCTGAACTCAGCCAGGATTACAGCGGCGCATTGAGACGGATCGCCTGGGCAATGGATCTGCCCATGACCGTGGCCCTCGAAGAAGTGATCTTCCAGATCGCAAGAGAGGTGGACCATGACCTCGTGTGCAAGGCGTGCAAGGACCAGAGCTTCTGCAAAAGATGCCTGTTCGGTGAAAAGGTCATGTAACGCAAAACACAACCATTCAATCAGCAAATGAGCCCCCCGGGAGACATCTCAGGGGGCTTTTTTGTGCAGAAAGGAGAAACCATGAGAAAGGTCGACTACCAGCTTCAAAAAGAGTCCTTCAAGGACATGGCAGTTGCCGGCCGCGTGAACCCCTGTCTCGAAATCACGTTTCGGGACAAACGGGGGATTCATACCCACAAGATCGGCGCGGGATACAGCGACGATATGGCCGTGTTTCGCGAAAACGGCGCCACCTACGTTCTGAGCCACAACCCGGCCTTGGGCTATGCAGGGCTCGAGGCCTTCGATGGGGATGAAAAGACAGGGGATGTCTTTCTTCAGGGAGACCCGTTGCTGGATCTTCTGGGGGATCAAGACCTCAGCCCGGTCGAACTGGTTCATAAACTCAGTGTCTTCATCTGAAAGGAGGGATAACCATGAACGAATACTGGGACATGATATCGAGCAGGCACCGGGCCAAGCTCTTGAGTGTGGCTAAAAAGCGGGGGGTGGATCTGGACACGGCCATGCGCAACATCATCACCTATCTCAAGAGCGATACCTCCAATCCAAACAGGCCAGAGTATTTCAAGGAGTTCATAATGGCACGGCATGTTGAGGGCATGATCGACATGATCGTGTTGTGAAAACAAGAAAGGAGGTGAATCGAATGAGATACGTACTGATTGCCCTGTCAAGGGGGATCATCGACCAGGCGGTTTTCTTCGAAGATTCGAACCTGGCCATCCAGGCCCTGTCAGACCATGTAAAAGACATGAATCCTGAACATGACGACGTGGCGCTTTACGATACCAAGGGCCTCGTGGCCAACGCCAGGCACTTCCTGGATGAGGAAGAGCGCTTCAAAGAAAACAGGAACCTGATCCAGGAAGTTTCGGAAGAACAAAGCAGACCCATCTACATCATCGCCAACCCCAGCCACCCGCTCGGCTTCATGGTCACATCACCGGATGACCCTCTGGGTTACACCGATCCGGCCGAGGCCGTGTCCGATCTGGCACAGATGCGCAAGGACTTCGGCAGCCGCCTGAAACTCTATCGGGTCGAAGATGTGAACGGACCTGTGGTCCGGAGAGTCGAGCTTGACCGATTCTTGGCCGAAGCCGACATCGAGGACTTCGAAGATTCATGGGTAAACGCGTACGTCGCATAACCAGGCGGTCATATTTCCACAACACAACAAAAAGCATTTCATCAAAAAGGAGGACAGCATGAAAGCACAAAGGGTTTTCGAGGACGAGGTCCTCGCAGTTCGAGCGCCGGAATGGACAGACACCTGGCATCCGGTCTCGCACAGTCAATTGATCGAGTCGCTTGAGACCGCGACAAAGGACCGGGGTCTCGAGGTCATCCGGCGGTCGTATGAACTGTCGCCATCCGGCGCCACGTTGTTCGGCACATGGGCCATCAGTCCCCTGTCAGGCAACCAGGAAATGGAGTGGCAGATCGGGTTTCGAAATGCCGTCAACCGGACCATGGCCCTGGGGATCACTGCCGGGACCCGGATCCTCGTATGTTCCAACATGGCCTTCAATGGCCAGTTTGTGGCGTTTCGCAGGCACACCAAGGGACTGACCATCGAGGTCCTGCACATGGTTGCAGGACAGGCATTGGATCAGGCGGTCCTGGATGCCTCTTCATTCGAGGGCTGGCTCTTGGGCCTCAGAGACATCCGCATCAGCCAGGAGGAGTTCCGGATGCTCACCTGGGATCTCTTGACCCGGACCGTCTACCCGGTTGGCCTTCGGGACTTCTTGGCGAGCTACGAGGCCGAAGAACGAAGCGATTTCAGCGGCACCCTGTTCGCATGGTACGGGGCAGTGACCCGTTCCCTCAGGGACCGGAGCTTCCGGCAGACTTTCGATATCACAAAGGACGTCAATCAGTTGGTCACGCGGTTCCAGCGAAACAGGCTCCCCGCGCCCCTGGTGATTCCCCAGTGGCAGGGAGACCTCTTGCCGGTCCCCGCGTTCTAAACCCCACACCCAAAAAAAGCGGGGGAGTCGTTTTTGTTCACGCGAAAACGACATCCCCCAACGGAGGTAACACAATGGACATGGAAAACATCTTACGCATCGGATTGTCAAGGGTCTCCGAATCGAATCTGGGCGACCGGACAACCTATGTCGGGGCATCGGACGTGGCCGGTTGTCCCCGGCAGGCCGTGTTGAACAAACAGAACCCGCCCCGATACGGGCTCTCGACCCTGATTCAGTTCGCCAGGGGCCACCTGGCCGAACAGATCCTCCTCAAAGGAGCGGAGAAATCAGGGATCTCCTTTCAGCACCAGTTTACGGTGGACCACGCCGGTGGCCCCTACAAGGCGCATATCGATTTCGTGTTCGGGGCCAGGAAAGACGGTCCCCTGGCTGTCCTTGAAATGAAATCCACCCATGACGGCGTACCGGACGACCCCCGGGGATCCTGGATCAGGCAGCTTCATTTCCAGATGGGGCTGCTTCAGGACAAATTCCCCAAGGCCCAGGTCAAGGGGGCCATTATGGGGATCGATCTGGGCAAGGGCGTGTGGCGGCTCTACAACGGGTTTCAGCCCGACCGGGAGATATACCAGGGTCTTCTAACCAGGGCCGCTCACATCTGGGAGGCCTTGGCCGGGAACGTTTCACCCCGAACAGAGAAAGGTCCGCTTTGTGCCTGGTGTCACCACCGACCGGGGTGCCCTGCGTACCAGACAGAAGGGGTCCCGGAGTGTGCGGGCATGGAGGGCGCTCTCACAGAGTACCAGGGCCTCCAGGAACAGATCAAGGTGTTGCAGCAGGACCTGGATCGCATCAAGGAGAAGCTGCAAGAGGCTGTCCGACTGGCAGACCCTGAAACCCTCAAGGCGCGTGTTGGAGAAAGCCTCCTGACCATCAAGGAACTCTGTCGCACCAGTATCGACAGCAAGGCCCTGAAGAAGGCGCTTCCTGACATCTTTCAGGAATACGCCAGGACGTCGACCTATGAGGTGCTTCGGATTGAATGATCTGCATCGAGACCCGTCAGGGGATAAGCGGTTTCTCCCCTGACGCAACCAATATCATTTCACATCAAAAGAAGGAGAACGACATGGTCATCATTGAAAGATACAGCAAGGACTCGGGCGCGGTCGAGCAGAAAAGCTACGAGACCGTTGCCGAAAGGGTCCGGAAATTCCGGGCGGACTGCCCCATCGAGCGGGGCTGGGGACTTCTCACGGAGATTTCCTTTCCGGACGAGCATACGGTCCGGTGCATTGCCCAGGTCCAGGACCCTTCGGGAAAACCCCTGGCAACCGGGACCGCAGAGGAAAACCGCGAGGCCTCCCTCATCAACAAGACATCGGCGGTGGAGAACTGCGAGACCTCGGCCATCGGCCGTGCCCTGTTCGCCGCCGGATTCGGAGGCGGGGAATTCTGCTCTGCAGATGAGCTGATGGCGGCGATGAAATCGCAGGAGAATGTCCGGTCGGTTACCAAAGAGGCGGCAAAGGCATCCGGCAAGGTGAGCCGGTTGCCCAAACCGAAGGCGTCTGAGGCCCATCCGGGCAACAAGGACTCGGAATCCCTGCCTCAACCGATTGAAAAGCCGGGAAACGAGGCCGGGTTGGGTCCTGCTTTGAAAGGGGTAACTTACCGCAAGGAAGGGAACGTGATCGTTGCGGAAGGGAAGACCTTTGAAGTGAAGGGCGTCTTGAAGAGTGCGGGATTTGCCTGGAACGGGGAGGTCAAGGGATGGACCCGTGAGGTCGGTTCGTGAGGAAAGCGGAACTTATCAATCCATCGGTCGAAGGCCCCTGAGGGGGTCCGTGACCTGCAAACGGCCCGGCCGGGGGCGACAATACCGGAAAAGGAGGATGTCATGGTTAACAAAGTCATTCTGATCGGAAGACTGGGGCAGGACCCCAAGACCCGGAACAATGGGGCGGTGACGTTCAGCCTCGCCACAACCGAGGTATGGCGGGACAAGAATGGGGATAAGCAGGGGAGAACCGAATGGCACAACATTGTGGCCTTCGGCCCTGTGGGGGACATCTGCGCCCAGTATCTTGAAAAGGGGTCCCTCTGCTACCTGGAAGGAAAGATCCAGACCACCCGGCGGACCCCGGCAAACGGCGGTGAAGAGCGGCAGATCACCCAAATCATTGTCAGCGGGGTGAAGTTTCTCCCGGGCGGCAATGGCAAAACAGCCGCCGGCGCCGGTCAGGAACCGCACACGCCTTTAGATCCCTTCGACAGCGACGTGCCCTTCTAATCCCTCTCAAACCCAAGGGGGGAGGTCCATGGCTTCCCCTCTGGGGAGTCATGCCTCCTCCTTCAAGGAGGATGACAATGCAATTATCGCTTTTCCAAATGAAAACCGAATCCGTCCATGACCCGGGCAGGGCCGTTTACACGCCCGGATACCGGGTGATGCTGGTCAAGGAGCCTGGCGTGTATGCGCCCGCCAATGTATCCAGCTCCGTGGGAGCCGCCGAGATGTTCCGAAAGCTCCTGGCCGAGAAGGGATCGTCCGACAGGGAGCACTTCATGGTCCTGATGCTCAATGGGCAGAACAGCGTGCTGGGGTTCAACATGGCTGCGGTCGGGGGCCACAACTGCGCCCAGGTGAGGCTGCCGGAGATATTTCGGGTGCTCCTCCTTGCAGGGTCGGCATCGTTCGTGGTGGGCCACAATCATCCCAGCGGGTGCCGCACCCCATCGGTGGAGGACATCAGCCTGACCCGAGAGATCGTGAAAGGCACAAAGATCCTCGGCCTGATTCTGCTGGATCACATTATCCTGGCGGATTTCAATGAGTATTACAGCTTTGCAGACGAGGGGAAACTCCGGGAGATATCCAGGGAGATCGCTAATGGATGAGATAGGTGAGCAGGACGTTTTGCGAATGCCAAACAACAAAATCGAGACCTGCATGCGCCCCAGGGCGTGGCACAGGAGGCTGTTATGCGAACAGATATATTCTGGGTGGAACGGGGATCTGACGAGTGGAATCGCATGTGGGAGGCACTCGCTGCGTTGCCGCTGAACAAAAACCAAAACAATCCGACCGTATGCGCCTGTGAAGGCGAGTGCTGGCAATACATGGACACAGCGGTTTATGACAACCAGGTGAAACATAGTTTCCGGCATCGGCTGCATCCCGCTACCAGGGCGCGGGAGTATGTGTTCATACCCGTGTCGCCGACTGCCAGGCTGAGCATCGTATAAAACCCCACCCGATAAACCCCATCAAAATGCTCTGAAAAAGGATGGCTTACGCCCTTTCCCTTTGAGGTCGTGCCTCTATTCCACCCTCTTTCAGGGATAATCTCTAAACAAAATCAACAAGGCGATTGAACACAGGCAATGGGTATTAGGAAAACCCCCATCAGCTTTGGATGGGGGTTTTGAAATCCCCCGAAACATAAGGAGGTGAAAGAGATGAACAACAGAATCAAGCAGGTCCTGGACGGCATCCTGGAGAGGTTCAAGAGCGGGGATATCCCGGAAGCGGTGGCATACGCCATGTTCCCCATGTCAGACGATATTCCATCGGCCAACTGGTCGCTCTTAAACCGCATCCTGATGTTCGTGGCAGGCACCGCCGACGCCAGGGGCTACAAGCAGTGGCGACAGGCGAACCGCTACGTCAGAAAGGGTTCCAAGGGGTTCCATATCCTGGTGCCCTGCATGAAAAAAGTGGAAGACGAGAAAACCGGGGAAGATGTGCAAGCCCTGGTGGGGTTCATGTGCCGGCCCGTGTTCCGGTACGAGGATACGGACGGCGATCCCCTTGCGCACGAACAGATCGACCTCCCTCAACTCCCTTTGCTCGACAGGGCCCGGGAGTGGGGTCTGAAGGTCCGGGCCATACCCGGAAACTACCGGTGCTACGGGTACTACTCGTCCAGGAGGAAAGAGATCGCCCTGGCCACTCCCGAGGAAAAGACCTTTTTCCACGAATTGAGCCATGCAGCCCATGACAAGATCCAGAAGGGGCTCAAGAAGGGACAGGACCCGCTCCAGGAGATCGTGGCCGAGCTGTCAGCCCAGGCCTTGTGCCATCTGGTGGGGAAGCAGGCCGACGATACCTTCGGGAACTCCTATCGCTATATAGAGAGCTACGCAGAGAAGGCCAAGCTGACCCCGCACTGGGCCTGTCTGAAGGTCATGACCCAGACCGAAAAGGTCCTGAAGCTGATTCTAAAGAAGGGCGGCACGCCATCGATGCCCATGGCACAGGTCCCGGCAACAGCAGGTGAGGGACTTGCCGCAGTGGGCGGTGTCGTTTAGCCCTAAACCATAAACCCATTTGAAGAGCCCTTCCGGTATGTGCCGGAGGGGCTTTTTTGTTTGGAAAGGAGGATCGACATGGCCTTTGTCGGCATTGTCGGGGCCCGGAAATACCGGAACAGGCAGTCGGTCGTCGACCTGGTGGAATACCTTCCTCTCGATTCGGTGATCGTCACCAGCAAATGCAGGGGTGTTTGCACCTGGACCATCGAAGCGGCAGAGCAACGGGGCATGGCCGTGGAGGTCTTTGCGCCGGATTTGACGCACATCCGGTCCAATTTCGAGGTGGCGGAACGGTACTACCAGCGAAACCGCGAACTCATCGAGAGATGCGATCTGGTCCATGCCTTTCTGAGCCGGGAGGACGGGTGCACCGGCGGCACGGGGTTTGAGGTCGAGTACGCCATGCGGATCGGAAGGCCGGTGGAGCTTCACTGGGAAAACGGCATCAACGAGATGCTCTATCAGTATGTCCTACCGTTCGAGACAGGGGCATGGGCCTTCCATCTGGCATGGCAGGAATTTTTCACCGTAACGTTTGCATGAACTGTGGGACTCTCCTCCACGGCTTCATGCATAAACAAGAAAGGAGCAGAAGATGAACTTCACAATCACAAAAAGCGAGCTTTTCAGAATGCTATCGAAACTGAAGGGGATACCCAAGCGCTCCTCTTCAATGGCTGTGCTCAGCCACCTGCACGTCATGACGGCAGGGGAAGACCTTTTCATCACGGCCACGGACCTGGAGGTGGCGGTGAGGGTGAAAACCCTGGTCGAGGTGTTCGATGAAGGGGCGGTTGCCCTGCCTGGAGACCCGCTCTTCAGGATCGTCCAGAAGATGCCGGACGGGAATATATCGTTCGAAGCCGAAACAAACAACCGGGTCAGGATATCGGGCGGCAGTGCCCGTTTCAGTCTGGCGGGCCTTGCTGGAGAGGAATTTCCTGAATTCCCCGACGTCATGTTCAAGGAACGTCTCACCCTCCCCTCGAAAACACTTCAGGACATGCTGGAGAAGACCCTGTTCGCCGTGTCCAAAAACGAAGGGATGGTCAGCCTGGCAGGCGTCTTTACAGTGATGTGCGGGAACAACGGCGATACCATGCTGTGCATGGTGGCAACCGACGGCCACAGACTGGCCAAGGTGGAAATAGCGTCTTCACAACAGGTCCCGGTTCTTCAGGAGGGGGTGATCATCCCCGTGAAGGGGGGCATGGAACTCTTGAGGATGGCCAGGGAGACGGATGAGAATCTCGAGTTGCGGATCGACAAGAACACCGTGTCTGCCTCTTTAAGTAATGAGACCCTGGTCATACGACTCCTCAACGGCCGGTTTCCTGACTATGGGGCCGTCACCCGGAACATCGACGGAATTCCGGTCGTGTCTGACCGGGAATCCCTGGGAGAATGCCTGGAAAGGATTTATGTGATGGCCCATGACCACACCAGGCACGTATCCCTGAATCTGTCTGGCAAGGATTATATGGAAATGAAAAGCAGCAACCGTGATCTGGGCGATGCAGAGGATCAGGTCCATGTGAGGACCCGGCTTGAAGAACTGTCGGTAGGGTTCAATGCGGGCTATCTCCTTCAGGGGTTGAAAGTCATGAAAAGCAGGGAGGTCACCATCCTCCTCAAGGACGGCAGATCGCCTGCACTCCTGACCGGAGAAGAGGACAAGGGCTTCAGTTATGTGATCATGCCCTTAGCCGTGTAATTGTCATGTAATCATCGAATACCGTTTAACAATCAGGGGCTTCCCGGGACTCTTTTTAAAAGAGCGACAGGAGGCCCCTGTTTTATGGAGGTGACAATGAGATTAGCAGCGCAGGCAAAGATGGGGTATTACCCCACCCCCGAAAGGGTGACGGAAATGATCAAGGGGTGGCTGAGGCGGGAGCGGCAGGGGTTGATCCGTATCCTGGACCCCTGCGCCGGAGAAGGGACCGCCTTACACGCGATTGGGAATGCCCTTCAGGCGGAAACATACGGTATGGAGATCGATCTCGAGCGCGGCGCAGCAGCGAAGGAGGTCCTTACCCGATGCCTGGTGACGGATTATCAAGACACCCGCATCAGCCACAAGTCCTTCAGCCTTTTGTGGCTCAACCCGCCTTATGACTGGTCGGCAAAAGACGAGGAGATCCAGACCGCCGAACGGATGGAAAGGACCTTCTTAAGGGAGTGCATTCCGTATCTGTGTCAAGGCGGCATTCTGGTCTATCTGATCCCCCAGGCCAGACTCGATGGGCATATCGCCCGGATGCTCACCTATCGGTTCGAACGATTACGCATTTTCAGGTTCCCGAGAGAAACATACCAAACATTCAAGCAGGTAGCCATTCTGGGCCGCCACAAGAAGACGCCCGGGAAGGATGATGAAACCGCCCAGTATCTCAAAGACTGCGGCCGCGGAAAGGCTCTGCTCCCCTATCTTCCCGAAGACCCCCAGGTGATCTACCATGTCCCCATAACCCCTTCAACAGTCCGTTTCGTCTTTATGAGCAGGACTATCGATCCGGAGGAACTGGCAGAAGAGATTCGTGAGCATGGGCTTTTCGAACGGTTCAGGGAACTGACGACCCCGTTGCGGATGGCAGAGACAACTTGTGCGATCATGCCGCTCAAGATTGGGCATAGGGCACAGCTTATTGCCGCGGGATTCATGAATGGGGTCGTCTGGAATGAGGACAGAAACAACCCGCTTCTGGTCAAGGGAAGGACCCGAAAGGAGGTCCTCTATTCCGTGGAAATCGACGGGGACACGGAAAGGCATATCGAACGGGACCAGATCAAACCATTTATCAAGGCATTCAACCGAAGGGGCGAGATATGCACCATTCAATGAAAGGAGCAACTTATGAAACTCTATCCGCTCATGGCCACGGGAATCCGGGCCTTTTGCTCGGATCTCATCGTAGACACCAGGCAGATGGACACGGCCTATTTCATGTCAATCTGCGGGTATCAGGCCACCGTCAAAGGGATCATCGCCAATTTTTTAGAGAGTTACGGGATCAGCATCGAACTGGAAAGCGGGGAACGCTATCTGATGCGGGCGGATCTCGGATACAAGGTCCAACTGAAGAAGCTCCCCTCTGCCCGGGCCCATGCCATGGTCTATCCGATCCTGACCCTTCCCGGCAATACGGAAGATAAACAGAACCGGTTCTTCGTTTTCACGGACAAAAAGGCAGAGGAAAAGGCGCTCTTCTTCCGTCACCTGGATGAAAGGGTGGACATCCCCCTTCATCCCTCATGGACAGGCTGGCTCTGGCGGCTGTTCGAGAATCAGGACGGATGGCTGACACGGCTCGAGACCCTGGCCGGAAATTTCCAGGGGGCTGCCTTCGAGTTTAACCCGAAACAGATCGAGGACCTCATATCAGCGGCGTTCAGAAAGAGGGTCCCTGAAATCATGGACTGCATGGAATGGAAAGGAGACGATCATCATGGCAAACGCGATATCACTTAAGGATTTTCTGGAAGCGTACGGGGAGAGCATGGCCGAAAAGGTCACCCGCGAACTGAGGGTCATCCACGACCCGTCCACCCAAAAGGAGGAGGCGCTCTCGTCCCTCCTGTCCGAGCTGGAAAAGAGACCGTTTCCGGCCCAGGAAGAGATCATCAAGGCCGGTTACAAGTCGCTCATGGCAGGGAACAAGGCGGTCTATACGGTCTGTGAAATGGGCACCGGCAAGACCCTCATGGCCATTGGGATCGCTCACCTCCTTCACAGACGGAACGGGCTCAAGCGGGTCCTGGTGATCTGCCCGCCCCATCTGGTCCTGAAGTGGATTCAGGAGATCAGGGAGAGCGTATCCGGCGCGACAATCACCAATCTCAACGGAAAGGACGTGATCCGCCAACTCGAACGCATCCGCAAAGGGCCTCCTCCCACCGGTCTGGCGTTCTTTGTCATCGGCAGGGAACGGGCCAAAACCGGGTTCTTGTGGCGGCCGGCAGTGATCACAAGAGGGAGACGGGTCTTCTGCCCTAAGTGCGGTCAGGAACTCCTGGACCCGGACAGGTTTCCGTTAGGGGTTTTCGAGACCAATGCCCAGGGGAGATACAAGAAACAGTATGCGTGCAACAATTTCGTAATGAAGTGGGTGTACAACCCTGATCAAGGCGCGCACCGGAAAACCATGGTTCCCTGCAACGAACCGCTCTGGCAGCCGGACATTGAGCGAAAGAACTATCGCAAATACATCCCTGCCAGGTATATCAAGGAGCGGATGAAGGGGTATTTCGATCTGCTGGTGGCGGACGAGGTCCACATGTACAAGAACCGTTCCGGCCAGGGGTATGCCTTCGGGGCTTTGGCCGCTTCTTGCCAATACATTCTCTGCCTTACAGGCACGCTGGCGGGCGGTTATGCCTCGGACGTTTATCATCTCCTGTTCAGGACTCATCCCCAGCTCATGCTGGAAGACAAGAACGAGTGGGGGAATCCCAAGCGGTTTATCGAGCGCTACGGTGTGCTGGAGAAGATCACCACGGTAACTGAAGAGGACGGGTTGACCACCAAGGCCAAGCGGAGTACGGTGGTCAGGGAAAAGCCGGGGATCAGCCCCCTTCTTCTGGGCAGGATGCTCCTTTCAAACTCGGTGTTCATGAGGCTGTCCGACTGCATGGCGCATCTTCAGCCTTATGATGAGGACGTGATCGAGCTCTCCATGGATCCTCAAATGGCCGGTCTATATGCAGCGTTTGAGGAGACCCTCAAGGAAGCGCTGCGTCAGGCCCTGGCCATGGGGGACAATTCCCTGTTGGGGGGCTATCTTCATGCCCTTTTGTCCTACCCGGAACGAATCCATAAAGGGGTGGAGGTAATCCATCCCCATACAAAGGAGCTTGTGGCCTGCGGCCCCCCTCTGGAAGGGGTCATGCCCAAGGAGCATGAACTTGTTTCCATCATCCGGCGCGAGCTGAAACAGGGGCGGAAGGTGATGGTCTATTTCGAGAATTCCCTTTCGACCGACATCAGTCCGAGGATCGTCTCCATGCTGGAAGAAGAGAGCATCCGGGTAAAGGTCTTGAAGTCAGGGGATACGGAAGGGAGGGCAAAGATCATCGACAAATGGGTCAGTGAGGGAATGGATGTGCTCATGACCAATCCCAGGAAAGTGGAGGTGGGAATGGATCTGCTCGATTTTCCCTCCATCATCTTCTACCAGATCCCCATGAGCACCTACACGTTGAGGCAGGCATCGAGGCGGTCCTGGCGCATCCCCCAGAAAAGACCCGTCAAGGTCTATTTTCTGACATACAGCGGGACCATGCAGACTCGGCTCATGCAGCTCATGGCCGACAAGCTGATTTCGAGCCTGACCCTCGAAGGGGAGCTGTCGGACAAGGGGCTTGCGGCCCTGTCGGAAACCTCGGATTCCATGACCCGGGAGCTCGCGAAGATGCTCCTTGAAAAGGCGGAATCCGGCGACAGCCGAAGCCTCAAGGACATCTGGGCTGCGTATCGGAAAAAGGAGATCCAGGTGGAAGTGAGCATGAACCGGGGGATGACCGATCCCGAGCCTGAAATAGAGACCCTTCTGAATGAAGCCGATGAAATGCCGTCGGAGGATATTAAAAAGGCGAGTACCGAGGTGGAAAAAATCGGGGAGAGGATCGTGAAAGTTCAGTTTGTGGAGTATGTAGGGAGGCGGAAGAGGAGGGTGACCCACATCGAGGTCAGGGAAGCGGAGCTGGCGGCCATGGTGGCCAAAAACCACAGGCTGACTCATGTCCAATTTGAACTATTTTAACATATTAAAACAAACTTTATCTCGCGCCAAGACGCTAAGGCGCCAAGGGGTTTTAACATTCGTTACTTTCTGTACATCTTTTTCCCTTGACTATGACACTACTTTTTGGCACCATAGGCACATGAAACGCAAGCACCGGGCAACGCTAAAAGCGCTTTTCAGCCATCCCACGAGCGGCGGCATCAAGTGGCCTGATATTTTGGCCCTTTTCCTGGAGCTGGGAGCCGAAGTCACCGAGCGTGAGGGGTCGCGCGTCGGAATTCGGCTTTTCGGCGAGCGCCGGGTGTTCCATCGTCCGCATCCATCGCCGGATACGGACAAGGGCTGTGTTGAAAGCATTCGCAAATGGTTTGAACAAAACGGAGTAACGCCATGATCAACACGATGGAAATCAATGGGTACAAAGCGGTCATCCAGTATGATCCTGAAATCGGTATGTTCCGTGGAGAGTTTGTGGGTCTGAACGGAGGGGCCGACTTCTATGCCACTACGGTCGAAGGTCTACAGGAAGAAGGGAGCAAATCCCTCAAGGTTTTTCTGGAAATGTGCGCCGAGGAGGGAGTAAATCCGCGTCGGGAGTTTACCGGTCGATTTAACCTCAGAATTCCTCCAGGTCTCCATGAACGAATTGCCATCCTGGCCCAGGCCTCCGGTAAGAGCATCAATGCCTGGATGACTGAAGCTCTCGCCCACCAGGTCAGGCACGATGACTAAAATAAACAGCCCAGATCGCATGAAAAACCAATGACTGATAATCCCGCGTACCGCGGGATCTCCTCTTCGCTTCGACCGCTTTGAGCTTCCCGTTGAACCGGGAGCCCCTCTGGGGTGTTCAACCGGGGTCAGCTTTCACCTTCTTTCAGCTTTGAGCTTTGAGCTTTCAGCTTTGAGCTTCTACATCTGCGTCAATCTGCGTAATCTGCGGATCATTCCCTCTTCATCCTTGTCCGACATCTGTCTTCCGCCCTCTGTCTTCACCCTCCGACCTCCGACATCCGACCTCCGACCTCTGTCTTTACCCTCCGATATCCGACACCGAATCTCCTCCATCGCCTCCCGCAGCCGATCGACCGCAGCGGACCTGTCTGCCACCCATATCCCGTCCACATCCGTAGCCCTTTGATGCTTGCCCCAGCCACCATCTTCCAGCGTGAGTTCCTCCAGCAGCCATTCATCCCATCGGGACGGGTCCTCGACAAAGGTCATATCCCGCTCCGGAAGGAACTCCTTTATGCGGCAGAAATCCCAGGCAACCCCTCTCAGGGAGGACTCCTTTCCCCTCTCCAGGGAGAAAATCTCGCCTCCCTTTCCCATGCCCCCTGCCCGAATGGTCAGCCATGCCGCTCGATCCGCTCGAAGGAACCAGAATTTCCTGTCAGGAAGCGGCAGAGACACGACCCCGTCACTCACAAACTGCCAAGTCATGTGCTTTGGCAGAAAGGCCTCCGGATCCAGGAGATTTCCCACCCTGATCGAAATAAACCGGGTGTTGCTGTGGGCGGCCATCTTCTCTAAAAAAAGCTCCGCCAGCCGGTACGAGGCCGAAAAAAACCGTTTCGGTTGCGCTGCCTTCACCGTGGAAATGAAGACAAACCGTTCCACTCCGGCCTTTTCCGCCATCTCCGCCACTTGGGCCGTGACCACAAAATTGTCTCGAAGGGTTTCGAACGGCTGGTTTTCACAAAATTCCAAAACCTTCCGGGTCTCGGTATGGAAGACGATCTGGGGCGCATGCGTCTTCAGGAAATGATCCATCTCATTCGAATCGGAGATCGTCACAGGGACCGCCTCGCAGGGAACCTGGGGATGCCGTATCGAAAATTCCTCATAAGCGCTGTTCAGCTCGTTCAGCAAGTGCGATACCAGAAGGATCTGCTTCGGCCCATACGCCACAGCCTCCAGGGCCAAATTCCTCCCCATCACACTCCCCGCCCCCAATATCGCCACCGTCTTCCCCGCCAGATACCCCATTTCCCCCTCCGACTTTCCCGATGTCCGATGTCCGATGTCCGAGATCCGAACTCCGCCCTCCGACATTCCCGATGTCCGATGTCTAATGTCCGATATCCGACCTCCGTCCTCCGACCTCCGACCTCCGACCTCAGACCTCTGGCCCTTCCCTCCGCCCTCCGACATTCCCGATGTCCGATGTCCGATGTCCGATATCCGACCTCCGTCCTCCGACCTCCGACCTCCGACCTCAGACCTCTGGCCCTTCCCTCCGCCCTCCGA
>ENA-OSEO01004002-OSEO01004002.1-sediment-metagenome-genome-assembly--contig:-NODE-4002-length-16204-cov-3.236002_pt1 | contig 16204 bp, 15 predicted proteins | sample MGYA00237883_ERZ534232 | MGnify/ENA metagenome assembly ERZ534232 | reverse complement strand
CCGTGATGATTTTCTTCAAAGATGGCATGTGTCGCCTCCTGCATAAGGGGCGTTTGCTTGTCGCCTTTTATATAGGAGATAAAAGGGGCCGTCGCAAGGATTAATTTAAGGTGATTCCGGAAAGCCGCTAAAAACGTCAAGGCCTGCCGGCAGCCGTATTCCCCGGCAAAAGACAGCCTTTTTCTTGACAAGACAAGGCGGCTTGCGGCCATATGGCATTAGAGGGGCGAAAACATTCGAAGGATATCCAGCGCTGCTTCTAAATTTAATTGCCTTAATATATTAATTATTTAGCCAAGGGAGGGGAGTATGTCCCGATTCCAGCGCGAGCCCGGCCAGCTAAACCCTTATCTGGCCGGGGCCATAAGCGGGCTTTTGGTCATCCTGTCGGTGGCCATGGCGGGCCAATACCTGGGCGCCTCCACCACCTTCGTGCGCGCGGCCGGCGCGATCGAAAAGGTCCTCGGACCCGAGCGCCTGGCCAGTCTGCCCTATTTTGTCAAGCACGGTCCCAAGCTGGATTGGCAGGGGATGTTCGTGATCGGCATCCTGGTGGGTTCTTTGCTCGCGGCCTGGCGGTCAAAGAGCTTTAAATGGCAGGCGGTGCCGGATATGTGGCAGGACCGCTTCGGCCCGGGCAAGGCCAAGCGGGCGCTTACCGCTTTTTTGGGCGGGGCCATCGCCCTTTTCGGCGCGCGCCTGGCCGACGGCTGACCCGGCGGGCACGGGCTCAGCGGTTCGCTGCAGCTGGCCGTGAGCGGGTTGATCTCTTTGGTGTGTTTTTTCGTGGGCGGGGCCTTGGTGGCCCGGCTGCTCTATGGAAGGAGGTAAGGCCATGGCCGCCTTGGTTTACGGGCTTGTAACCGGCGTCATTTTCGGGGTTCTCCTGCAAAAGGCCAGAGTGCTGCGCTACGACAAGCAAATGGGGGCCTTGCGTTTTTTGGACATGACCATTGTTAAGTTCATGCTCAGCACCGTATTGGTGGCCATGGTCGGCGTGTATCTGCTCAAGGATCTGGGCCTGGCCAGGCTGCACCTCAAGGAAACCATCCTGGGAGGCAACATCCTGGGAGGGCTTATCTTCGGCGCGGGCTGGGGGCTTTTGGGCTATTGCCCGGGCACCTCGGCCGGGGCCCTGGGCGAGGGGCGCTGGGACGCCCTTTGGGGCATCCTGGGCATGCTGGCGGGCGCGGCCCTTTATGCCGAGGCCTACCCCTTTTTTCGAACCACGGTGCTCACCTGGGGCAGCCTGGGCAAGATTACCCTGCCCCAGGTTTTGGGCCTAAGCCATTGGACGGTGATCGTGTTGTTCCTGCTGTTCGGGGCGGGTCTTTTTATCTATTTTGAGAAAAAGGGCCTTTAGTCCGCCGTGCGGGGGCGGGGCGGATTTTTGCCCGCGTCAACCGCCAAAAAAGGTATCATCAAGCCAGGCTGCCGCTAAATCGGGGGCCTGCTTTTTTGCGGGGTGGTCGTTTAAAAAAACCGGATGCGGCCAAGGCCGAGCTATGCCAACAACTATGAAGGAGCTTCCATGCCAAGACATTTCTGGAACTTCAAGCGGACCGGGGTGAAAAAGGCCATATGGCAAGGAGTTGGGCTATGTCTTCTTCTGGCCTGCGCTCTTCCGGCCTGGGCCGGCGCCGCTCCGGCGCCGCCCCGAGGCGAGAAGCTGAAAAAGATTATCGCCGAATTCGCGGACTACGCCGAAAAGGCCCGGCGAGAATTTCAAGTGCCGGGCATGGCCATAGCCATCGTGGCCGAGGGACAGACGGCCTTTGCCCAGGGTTTCGGGGTCAGGCAGATAAACCGGCCCGGCCGGGTGGATGAAAACACCATCTTTCAGATAGGCTCCACCTCCAAGGCCTTCACCGCCGCGATTCTGGCCAAACTGGTGGACCAGAAAAAACTCAGCTGGTCGGACAAGGTGGTGGATCATCTGCCCTGGTTCGCCATGTATGATCCCTGGGTAACCCGCCAGTTCATGGTACCGACCTCATGGCCCAGCACAGCGGCCTTAAGGGCTACTCCGGGGACGGACTGGCCATGATGGGCTTTGACCGCCAGCATATCATGCGCGCCTTGCGCTACCAAAAGCCTGTGACCAGTTTCCGCTCCCAGTACGCCTACCATAACGGCCTTTTTGTGGTGGCCGGGGCGCTGGGGCAAAAGCTCACCGGCAGGACCTGGGAGGAAAACGTCGCGCAGGATTTCTTTAAACCCCTGGATATGTCCCAAAGCACGGCTAGCCTCAAGGCCTTTCAGGATGCCCCGAACGCGTGCGCCGTGCACGTGAAACAAGACGGCCGGGTGGTCGCCCTTGCCAAGGACTGGCCTCTGCACAATTGGGCCTATGAATACGGCCCGGCCGGAGGCATAAATTCCAACGTGGTGGACATGCTCAAATGGCTCAAGTTCCAGATGGGCGACGGCAAGGTAAATGGCCGGCAGCTCATCAGCCGGGAAAACCTGGACTACATGCATCTGCCCCAGACCATATTAGGGGGCGCCGGCAATTTATCCGAGCAGCATTGTTACTGCCTGGGCTGGGTCTACAGTTCGTTCAGCCCTCAACCCATAATATGGCACACGGGCGGCACCACCGGGTGCAAGACCATAGTGGCCCTTGCGCCCGGCGCCAAATGGGGCATCGTGATTCTATCAAACATTATAAGCAGCCTGCCTGAGGCGCTGGCGCACAGGTTCTACGATCTTTATTTCGGCAAACCGGCCAAGGATCGGGCCGCCGAGAACCTGGCCGAGGAAAAGAAGGCTTTTAAGACGCGAAAGGCCGCGCCTTCCGCCGGGCAGCCGCCCCTGGCTCTGACGAAATATGCTGGCGTTTTCCGCAACCCGGCCTACGGCGATTTCACGGTGCGGCCCGCGCAAAAAGCCCTGGAAGTGACCATGGGCCCCTGGCAGGTCAAGATGAAATTGCTTCCCTTTAACCGGGATACGTTTGTAATGGAATGGCCCCTTATTCTTAATCCCGCCGACCAGGAAACCGCGGAGTTCGCCATCGGCGCGGACGGCAAGGCCCAGTCCATGAGGTTAAGCTGGGACGGGGGGCAGGAGTTTGTCCGCGTGGAGCAGAAGGCCGGCCAATAGACGAACAGCGGGTACTTAGTTCCCGGGTGCGGCGGTTTTATGGCTTGGGAAGCCGTAGAAGGGGGATTGGCGAGCGTTATGGGGCGAAAGGCATCGGCATGGGTGAAAGGTGTGGCCGCTTCCCCCCGTAGGGGGCGCAAGTTCGCCCAGGGGAAGATAACCCTGGTGGCGGGCCTGGGCGTTAAGGGCGACGCCCACTTCGGGCCGGGGGACCGCCAGGTGAGCCTGCTTGGCGTGGAGCAGGCGCGGGCGGTGGGGATCGAGCCCGCCCCGGGAGATTTCGCCGAAAATATCCTGGCCGAAGGGCTTGACTTTAAGCCTTTGGCGGTTGGGTCGCGGCTTAGGGTGGGGCCAGGCCTGATAGAAGTGGCCGGCATCGGCAAGCCGGAGTGGCGGCCGGGGGATTACTCGTTCATGGGCCAGGCCCTTTTGGCCGTGGGCGGCCTCTTCTGCCGGGTGCTTGAGGGGGGCGTTCTGCGGGAAGGGGATGAGATCGAGGTTGTTTAAAAGGTAGATCTTAACCCCTGAAGGGCCAAACCGCCGCCCGGGAAGGGATTCCTCTGAAAAATCATCCCGCAAAGAAGGGGCTGCCCAGAAAGCGGACAAAGGCCGGGGTGATATCCGCGCCGAAGATGTCGGTCATGGACTTGACCAGGGTGGCGGCCGCGTCAAAGGCCGGCTTGGCATCCTGATAGGGCCGTTTGCTGGTCATGGCGTCGTAGGCGTCCGCCACCCGCAAAAGGCGGGCCAGCTTGGGGGTGCGCTCCGCCTTGAGCCTGGCCGGATAGCCCGTGCCGTCCGCGTTCTCGTGATGGTGCAGGACCATCATCAAAACGTCGTAGGGAATCGAGCTTATGGGCTGGAGCATCAGATAGCCCTGCCGGGGATGGGTCTGCACCACGGCCCTTTCCTGGTTGTCCAGAGGGCCGGCCTTATCAATGAGCCCGGCCGGCAGCTTGGCCATGCCCACGTCGTGCAGAAGGCCCCCCATGCCCAGAAGGCGCACGGAAGGCTCGGGGAGATTCAAAAACCACCCGAAGCCCATGGCCAGAAGGCAGACATTGGCGCAGTGCGTGTAAACCGTATAGTCCGCGCGCAGGATCTCGGACAGGTTCTCCAGCACGCGCGGATCCCGCAGCACCTCGTCCACCGTGTTCTGGGCCCGGGAGACCGATTGCTCCAGAACCTTGGGCTTCATGTCGCTGGCAAACAAGAGGCGCAAATTCAGGCTGGCCATCTCCTGCACGAAGGTGGCCTTCTTGCGCATGGAGATGGTGGGGTTGTCTATGATCTCCCGCGCATGCCGGTCGAAGTACGCGGTGACCGCGTCGGATTCCTCGGTTTTTACATAAACCTTGTTTTGCCCGGCCTGCAAGAGGTGGTCGCGCCAGACCGCCTTGAACTCTTCGCCCTTGTGCCCGGCCAGCTTCATCTCCACTTTTTTTTGCTCGCGGTTGTAAAGGGCCAGATACAGATCCGCCGGCGCGGGCTGGCCCGGCACCAGGATCTCCAGCAGCAGGGGGGCCATGCCCAAATCGGCCGGATTGAAATCCACCTCCAGACTGCCCGTGTCCAAGGGACGGTCCAAAAGGCGGCGGTCGGATTCCAGATTTGCCGCCGGAGGCTTTGCCGACTCCTGTTTGCTTTGCGATTCGGCCATGAGGCTTATCTCCCTTCAGGCTGCCCGCGCGGGGCCTTTACAGGCTCGGCCCCCCATAAAGCCGTTTCGTCGTAATAAGTTTTTTGTAGTATCAATAGTAGGTTAACAGATCGCCTGCCGAATGCGCAATGGCCGAAAAATAGGCGGGGCAAAAGGGATGAGCTCGAGGTGCACTCGCGCCGCCATGCAGGGCCGGGCCATGCGTATCCCCATCAGCTCGGCGGATTAACCAGCCCGCGGCCAACCGAGGGGTTTCGGCGTAAGCCAATAGCTTACCAAGGCAAATCCCGGAATATTAGACCCGCCGAGGATAAACGCCTAGGCTTGCACTCTAGGGAATGGTTGACAGGGGATTCACGCCCCAGCTTCCCCCGGGGCCGAGCTTGCCCGGGGCCTCCTCCCGAAAGAGCCTGGCATGAATCAGGCGGGTGAGCTTCTTGCCGCTTGGTGTCTGATAGGTGATGGCCGCGCGCACCGTGGCGCAGTGAAAGCGGGGGAACAAATCGCCGCAGCCCTGACTTGTGCCGGTTATCTCGGCGCTCAAAAGATGCCGGCCAGCCAGTTTTTCGCGCAAGAAGGCGGCCGGCTGGTCATGCCTGGCCCGCCAGGAAAGCTGGCACAGACCCGCCAGGGCCGGCCAGTCCTGGGCCCGCCAGGCCGCCAGGTAAAGGGCCAGGGCTCGTTGGGGGGAGTCCGCCGTCAAGGAGGCCGGATCGGGCAGGGGCCCGGCGGCGGAAGCGATGGAAACAAACCCCAGGGCCAGGACCGAGAGAATGGTCAGGAATTTGTGCGGCGAGGGCATGGTCAACGCCTATCTATGGTCCAAGGGCTGCCAGGGGAGGTTCGTGCGCCTGGATGGCGTTTCATAGACTGGGCCTAAAGGCCGGCGCCGCTCTGTCGCAGGCAATAAAACGGCCCGGCAAGTCAGGCCTGCGTATTGTTATCGGGCTTGGTCTCCAGGTTGTAATTGCCCTGGGCAAAGGCCTGGGCCAGCCAGTCCACCATGCGCCCGTCCTGCATGAGCATGTCCATCTGCCGGGTGAAGAGCACCAGCCTGCCCAGCTCGGTCAGGATCCGGGCGATGGCCTTTTCCTCGTATTTCTTCAGGAAGGCGCTTAGCGCGTCGCCGGTGCGCTGCACCTCGAATCCCAGGGGTGCCAGGATGCGCTCGATCAACTCGATGCGCCGGGAGCGGCGGTCCTCGGTGGCCGCCCCTCCCTTGAAGCGGAAGCTGATGTAGTTGTCGTTCTGGTTGGGGCCGCAGAAGCTATCCAAGGCCGCGAAGTGATATCCCACCCGGCAGTTGAAGTTAAGGTAGTCTCCGCTCACGACGGCGTAGGCCTTCTCGCCCATGTTGCGCACCTGGCCGTCCACCGGGGGGGTCAGTATGGAGCCGCTAAATACCGAGGCCAGGCCCCGCATGCTCACCGGCCGGGGCTGGTCCCAATGAATGCGGCTGTCCAAAAGCCCTTCCAGAAACGCCTTTCCCGGCACGGAGCTTACCATCTCCTGCCTTATCTCCGGGGAAGGGATCTCCCAAATCCCGCCGCCCAAATCCAGAAGCCATAGTTCAAAGGGCAGCTTATGGGCCAGACGCCGGGCGTTTCCCTGGGCCGCCAGGCCCAGGCGATCGCCCAGCAGGAACATCTCGGCAAAGGATTTCTCATGGATGAAGCGGATTATGTCGTGCAGGGTCTGGCAGTGGCGGGGCGAAAAGCTGGGCGAGCGCGGGTCGGTCAGGGTTAGCATGGTGATGAGCCGGGCCGCCCGCTGCCAGGGCACGGCGAGGGTCGCGGCGGGCCGCAGGTTGGCCAGAAAGGGCGCCTGTTGCAGAAGGGAATCCACCTTGCCGGCGTAAACGCGCCGGGAACTCGCATCCACGGTTATAACCTGGCCCTGCTTGATGGTGGCAACCGCCTTGGGCACCGCCAAAAGGGCCGGCACCCCGAACTCCCGGGCCAAAGAGGCCATGTGCCCGCTTATGCCCCCCACCTCGGTGACCACCGCGGCCGCCTGGTCCAGGACGGCGGCAAACTTGGGGGAGGATTGCCGGCTCACCAGCACCTCGCCGTTTTGGAACTCAGCCAGGTCCCTTTCGCTGAGCACCAGCCGGGCCGGCCCGCTGCCCGCGCCGGGCCGCGCCGTGCGGCCCCCCTCCAGGATCAGGTGCGCCTCGGCCCCGGCGGCAGGCGCGGGCTGGTCCGCGGTCTGCAAAAGCTGCAAGGGCCGGGATTGCAAGACCAAAAGGTTGCCCTCCGGGGTTAGGGCCCATTCCACGTCCTGGGGCCAGCCGAACTCCCGTTCCAGGGCCAAGCCGCGCCGGGCCAGCTCATCCACCTGGGCCTGATCCAGGGCGGGGGTGGTGATCTGCTCCTCCGGGACCGGCTCGGCCCGGCAACCGTCAAAGGTGCATACCTTGCGGGTGGTCTTGGCCCCGATCTGCGAACTGATTAAACGAAGGTCAGGCTCGCGCGCGACGGTATAGAGATCGGGGGTGACCGAGCCGTCCACCAGGCCCAGCCCCAGGCCGTAGACCGCGCTGACCAAAAGGGTCCCGCCGTCTGCGGCCAGGGGGTTCCGGGTGTACATCACCCCGCTCACCTTGGGGTCCAGCATTACCTGGACCATGACCGCCATCTCCGCGTCCTCGTCCTGCAACCCTTCCCGGCGACGGTACATGATGGCCTGCGGGGTGTACAGGCTGGCCAGCACCTCCCGGTAGGCATTGAGGACCTTGCGCTTGGGCACGCTGAGCACGCTGTGATACAGACCGGCAAAGGAAGTCTGGGTATCCTCGCCCACCGCGCTGGAGCGAAGCGATAGGTTAACCTGCCCGCCCACCCGGGCGAAAAGGTCTCGGCAGCCGTCGTCTATGGCCTGGCTCACTTCTGCGGGCAGCGGGGCGGACAGAATTTTCTCCCTGAGGCCCTCGCTTAAGGCCGCCAAGTTGGGATAGGTGGCCTCTTCCAAGAGCATGAGGGCCTCACGCAGTTGGGCGGAAAGCCCGGTCTCGGCCATGAAGCGGCGGAAGGCCTCGGTGGTTATCACGAAACCTTCGCTGGTGGGGTGGCCGCCGCGGGCGATCCGGGCCAGGTTGAGGGCCTTGTTGCCCACCAGATGCCCCTGATGGGGCTGGATTTCCCGCAGGGCAAGGGTCAGGACCCCCTCCGTCCCGGCGGCCTCGGGCGAGAGGAAATCGTCTATCTGGTGGCGGATATCGTCAAAGGCGGGATAAAGGTCGCGAAAACGATCGCCGGAGATGTTGGCCAGATGGCGGATCATCTTAAAGACCTTGGCGCTGGCGGCGATATAGCGCGAACGCAGGAAATCCAGGCCCAGGGAGCCGCCTTGGTCCAGGCGGTTCTCGATCTCGGCGATAAGAACCAGCACCTCGTTGTTGGCCCGCAATAGATACTTGAACTCCCGGAATTTCAACTTCAGTTGTTGATAATCCGGACCGGAGGGTGCGGTTTTTTGGCTTTTTAGTCTGCCAAGTATTTTTTTGATGAGCCCTGCCACGGTAGTTTTCTGTGGGTCAGACTTTTTTGGCCGGGTTGTCGTCGGAGGAATATCCCTCCCCGCCCGATCGGCCAAAGAGCCCCACCGGCCGATATCTGTGGGGGGCCGCCTGGTTGACTCTGGGAGGCAGGCGCCTCAAGGCCCAGCGGGCGCCCAGCGCCGTGGCCGCGGCCATGGGCAGAAACCACTTCAAGAAGGTCCAAGCCACGGTGGACATGTCAAAGTGGGCCAGCCAGATGCAGAAAGTCAGCTCCGCCAGCAACAGGCCGTCCATCACCACGAAAATGGCAACCTTCCTAAGATCCATGCCCTGGCCCTCACTCATCCTAAAACGCCTTGCGCCGGTTCGTTCTTTTAGCTTAGACCCTGGGTATTTTCATATGGAATACCATAAATTGCCAGATGTTTCCCCCTGGGGCCAGTGATTTTTTAAGAGGTGGAAACACGGTTGCACCCTGGCAGGCCAAGGCGGGAGACCCCATGGGAGGCCCCCCGGCCCCGGGCGGACGCCCGTAGGGCCGGGGGGGTGGGAGGAGGGTAGGGAGGGAAGGTCATTTTCGCATGAGGTCCTGCTTGGTCAAGTTCATGACCTTCAGGGCCACATTTTTTTCACCTTTTTTACGAAAGACGACCCGTACGACATCGCCGAGTCGCGGGGTCAAGCCCACCTTGGCCTGTGATATGTCCAGGGTTATATTTTTTTGATCCGTCTCATTTTTGATAATCAAGATGTGCGTCTTGGCGTCCAGGGAGATGCATGATCCTTGCACCACCGGCGCGGGGTCCTGGGTGCAGCCCAGCATGCCCAGGAACGTGCAGACGGCCAAAAATGCAGCCAGGATCTTAACGATCTTCATGGTTACACCTCCCCGCCGCCCTTGGGGGCCGGGCCGGCCATGGCCGCGTTGCGCTTGTTCTCCCTTATCTCCTCGGCTGCGCCCTTGAACATTATCATTATGATATAAATGCAAATCGCCGAGATGGCCCCCAGGATGATGACCGTGGCGGAGGCGGTGAAATTAAACTGCTTCAGGATGATGGAGACCATGCAGGCCACCACCGCGCAGCCGAACATCAGACGGATGCCGTAGCCCTTGGAGTATTTGGTGGCCACGGTGCCGATCTGGGCCCCCACCGCCGCCCCGCAGAGCATGACAAAGACCGCCACCAGCTCGATACGGCCCTTGAGGCTGAAGGTAAAGGCGCCGTAAAGCCCGGAGATCATCACCTCGAACAAATCGGTCCCCACCGCGATATGGGTGGGTACTCCGATGAAGTACACCAAGGCGGGCATGCGCAAAAGCCCGCCGCCTATGCCCAGAAACCCGGCCAAGACCCCGGTGATGAAGCTCACCATCACCGGAAGCCACATGGAGCAGTAGATGCCCGCCACCTTGAAGTGCATCATGGGCGGGATGTTTATCTTGTGCAGGGCCGGCGCCCAGTTGATGCCGCCGGTGGCCCCGGTGTGGCTGGGGTCCTGGCTTTTTTTCCTTTCCCCGCTGACCGCCTTGAAGTAGTCATAGAAGACCATGGTGCCGATCAGGGCCAGAAAGCACACGTAGACCCAGCGCACCACCGGCCCGATCTGCCCCACCCTTTCCAGGGCCATGACGATCTGGGCTCCCACCTCGATGCCCACGAAGGTGCCGATGAGCATGATGAAGCCCAGCTTGTAATCCACGTTGCCGAACTTGGAATGGCGCATGGTGGATATCATGGACTTGCCCGCGATATGGGCTATGTCCGTGCCGATGGCGAAGGCCATGGGAAACCCCAGGATGTTCAGGCCCGGCGTCACCATCCAGGCGCCGCCCATACCGAAAAATCCGCCGATGACTCCCACGGAAAATCCGATGAGCACCAGGCCAGGCCAGAATATGTCCACACCCGCCACGGGCATGTGCATGTATAACCAATCCATAATCCAGCTCCTTTTATAAAAGGCCCATTGCTCGGCCTAGTGCTCGATTATTTTCCGGCTGGAAAGGTCAATGCCCGTGCGTTTCATGATTAAGTCCATCAACAAACCCAGGCCGACACCCAAAAGGCTGGTTAAAACCACCGCCCACACCGCGAAAAGCCACTGATTTTCGTTATAGAGATTAGCGATGTAGAGGTTGAAACCGCTCAAATGGCGGGTATCCGCCACCACCACCAGATCTCCCGCCTTTTCGGCGCTGGCCAGGGCCCAATTTGGCAAAAGCAAGGTTACCGCTCCCAGGCCGCCCGCCAAAAACCGCCACATGGACATGGATACCTCCCTGTTTATGGCTGTTAACCCTTTTTTCCTTTGGCCGGTAGCCGACGTGGCGGTCAACCGACCCGCGGGAAACGTCTCGGCACAGGATATGTTTCTGCGCCCTAAAACCGCCTTAAACCGGGGTTCGGCCGAGTTTCCGGACTCAGCGAGAGTCCTTTCCCGTCCGGGCGAGCTGACGCTTGAATCCCTGTTGTGGCAACCATCCTTGCCGCCGGCCCCCGTCCTTGGGCGGAGGCCCCATCGAACTCTACATTATTATTTGTCTTTTGTGTCAGGAATCAACATTTTGTTTGGGGGGGCTCGGCCGGGAGGCTTAAGCTCTTGGCCTAATGCCTTCTTTCGGCGACCGTTTTTATCCCCCTAAAAATTATCTTATCAAACAATCCCTCGGGCCGGCTTCGGATGATTAAGCACAGGGAAGCCGAAACTAGGCACCGGCCCGAGGGAGTTGCTTTCCCTGCGGGAAAAACCGTCTGCGTAAGGACTCCAGGTCTTCGGGAACCCGGGCCTTGCTTAAAAAACCATCCGCGCCAGCGTGGCGCGCCCGACGCTCGTAACAAGGACCCTCTTCCAAGTCCATGAACACCACGCAGAGTCCGGGCGCCATCGCCTTCAATTCCAGCAAAAATTGGGCGGGTAACGAAGAAGCGCTGCGCCAATCCAGCAAAAGCATCTCCGGGCCCAACTTGGCAACCATTTCCTTGATGGAGTCCGGGCCTGGACAATACCCCACACACTGAAAACCCTCGGTGCGGTCCAAAAGACGGCCCAGCCAATGGCGGAGGTTTTCCTCCTGTTCCATTACCAAGACCTTAAGTGTTTTGGACTCGTGCATGTCCTGCTCCATGACGCTCGAACTCTATGGGTGTGTGATCATATTTAAGTAGTTATTTAAAAAGGTGGAATAGGGCCTGACCCTCATTTACGGCCTGCGGGGGCTTCATTTTTATTTGAGGCGAAGTACTTGAATATTTTTTTTCAGCGGATACCCTTTGGGAGAATGACTCTGGCGTTTTATTTGAAATATCAAACTGATGTGTGCTATGGTCCTGATTGTAAGGGTCTTTTTCGCCATGAGGCCCGCTGGGCCGGTAGTGTAGCAGGCGTGCGAAGGGGAACCCCAAAACCCATGAATTATTAGTCGCAGAGGTTGTACCAAGGCTAAAACCAGTGCAAGACCATCGGCAAGCAAAAGATATTTCCTGGCAACGCAGATTGGGCTATATCGGCTTCGGCGCCCTGTTGCTCGTCATAGTCCTGGGAGCCGTTTACAGCTTTGTGGTGTTCAATAATTTAAGAGAGCAAGCCGAGGAAGAAAACCTGGCCGCGGATTTGGCCCAGGCCAAGCTGGGCGCCGAGTTCATCTCTGACCACCAATACGGCCTTTTGGACAGGCTTTCGGCCATTGCTTCGCGCGATCAGTTTAAAAGAATCGTCAAGAACAGTTCCTACGCCGAGATGGCTACCTTTTTGGAGCCGCTGTCCCGGGCGGCCAAGGAAACGGAAGCGGTTTTTCTGGCCGACCCCCAGGGGCGATTGCTTTTCAGTTTGCCAGTGAGGGCCGAAGGCCTATCGGCGCGTTTGAGCCTGCCCCTAGATGATCCCCAACCCTGGGTTTCGCCCGTGCAACCCGGCCCAACACCCTCGCAATCGCCGGTGGTGACCCTAAGCGTGCCGGTCTATGGTTCAGACCATAAACTGGCCGCTTTTTTGGGCATCTCCCAACGTAGCGATTTGTGGAGAAACATTTTCTCCCGGCTGGCGGCCCGACCGGGACGCACTTTTTTCTTGTTTGATCAAAAAGGGCAATTAGTTACGGCGGGTATGGATATGGCGGCCGAGGAGGCCAAGGCCATGTTGAAGGGAGCCCAGGAGGTCCGCCAGAAGGTCCTTGCCAGCCAAAGACCGGTGGCCCAATTGACCCAGCTCGCCACCAAAGAGGAAAAGGCCTTTGTGGCCAGCGCGCGGGCCCTGCCCGTGGGCTGGGTGCTTACCGTGGCCCACGGATACGAACAGGCCATGTCCCGCACCCTGGCCGTAGTCAAACACATCTTGATATTCCAACTCCTTTTGTTCCTATGCCTTTTGTTTTTGGCGTTCATGCTTTTGTCACGCTATCGGGGCCAGCAGATGGTGGTGGCCGAACTGGACGAAGAGACGCGCCGCCTGGAGGACATGGTCCATCTAAGGACCGAGGCCCTAAGAAAAACCACGGAGCAATATCGCAGTTTGGTGGAGGATTTACCGGATATCGTTTATGAGGTGGACGCCCAAAGGCGTTTTACCTTTGTAAGCAGGTCCGTGACTTCCATCCTGGGCTACACCCCCGAGGAGATGCTGGGGCGCACCAGACGGGAGTTCGTGCATCCCAAGGACCGGGAACGCTATGATCGCGACCGGTATTGGGCCCAGGAAGGCGATATGATGAACATATTGGCCATCAGGCACCTGAGCAAGGACGGACAGGTCCGCTGGTTGTCCTCGCATTCCCGCAGTTTGTACAATCAAGAGGGCCAGCCCGCGGGCCGCAGGGGGGTGGCCAGGGACGTCACCCAGCAAGTGTTGGCCGAGATGAGGGTGCGCGAGCTCTCGCGCAAGCTCATAAACGCCCAGGAGGAGGAGCGCAAGCGCATCGCCCTGGATTTGCACGATGAGATGGGTCAGCTGCTTTCCGCCCTGAAGATGGGTCTCCAAGCCATGGCCGGGCAGCAAGGCTCCGTCGAAGGCAATGAGATGGAAAAGCTGATCCGGTTGAACCAGACGGTCATGGACCGCACTAGGGCCTTGGCCCACTGGCTGCGGCCGGCCATTCTGGATAACTTCGGCCTGCGGGCCGCAGTGGAGGACTTGTGCGAGACCCTGGCCGAGTCGCACCTGGTGCAGGTGAAGCAAAGGCTGGGTGAGGTGGAGGAGAGGCGGCTCTCCCCCGAGGCTAAGATCTCCCTTTTCCGTTTCGCCCAGGAGGCTCTAAGCAACGCCTTGAAACACTCGGGCAGTTCCCTGGTGGAAGTGAGTTTGGCCCAAGACAACCACAAGATAAAGCTTTCGGTCGTTGACTTCGGGAAGGGCTTTGATCTGGAAAAGGCCTTAAGCGGCGGCAAACATCTGGGGCTTTTGGGCATGAAAGAGCGCCTGAGCCAGATAGGAGGAAAGCTGAATATAATCTCCTCAGCGGAGGGCACCAGATTAAGCGTGGAGCTTTCCTTGGACGGCCCTTTGTGATATTTCCCCAAATATGAGATGATGGTTGCCTCGGCCAGACGGCAAAAAGATCAGAGGGCATTTTAAAGACATGGCTATTCAGCAAGAAACAGGTTTGTCATCAATACTGGGAGTTTGCTCATGAGACCTCGTTACCGTGTGGTCATATGCGATGATCACGCCATTTTCCGGGAGGGCCTCAAAAAAGTCCTGGCCGGCCACCCGGATCTGGAGATCGCCGGCGAGGCGGCCAATGGCTTTCAGGCCGTTGAGGTGGTTAAGAAACTGGAGCCCGACCTGGTGACCATGGATATCGCCATGCCGGAGCTGAGCGGCATCGAGGCCACCAGGGAGATCATCTCCACCCTGCCTCACACTCGGGTGATAATAATGAGCGTGCATTCGCGTAAGACCTTCATAATGGAGGCCCTTAAGGCCGGGGCCAGGGGATACGTGCTCAAGGATTCGGCCGGCGAAAAGCTCATGGACGCGGTCAAAGCCGTGTTAAACGGCGATTGCTATCTGGACTCGCCGGTGGCCGCCCGCATCGTGGACGAGTTCGTAAAGTTGCCCGAGAAGGATCTGGCCCCCCAGGACACCAGCGAGCATTTGACCGACCGCGAGCGCCAGATATTGCGACTCATCGTGGAGGGTCTTTCCAACAAGGACATCGCTGCCAAGCTCTTTTTAAGCCCCAAAACCGTGGAGAACCATAGGGCCCGCATCATGAGCAAACTGGACCGCCATGATCTGATCGGGCTGGTTAAATACGCCATTGCCAACGGTCTGGTGGACCCGGATTCCTGGAGCCGCTGAGCGGAGCCTGTGAGCATGGCCACTTTATCCTGAAATCCGCGCGGGAGCGATTCCGACGGGCGGCGGGAGAACAAGCGACGTGATCGGCAAAGAAACGGGAGGATAACCATGATGGAGATAAAAAACATCCTGTTTCCCATCGAGCTGGACTTTATCGAGGGCAACCAGAAGATTCTTTCCTACGTTCGGTCCTTGTCCCAGAAATACGGGGCGGCTTTGCATTTGCTTTACGTTCTGCGTGACCCGGAGGGCTATGCCACCTACTATGCGCCCCATTTGAACCTGGAAACCATGGTGGAGGAGATAGCTCAGGAAGCACGAAAAAAATTGAACGAGTATGTGAAGGACAACTTAAGCGATTGTAGGGAAGTACATACTTTGGTCGCCATAGGGGGGGTGGCAAGGGAGATCGTGGCCTATGCCAACGATAAGAAGATAGATCTCATCGTCATGGGCACTCACGGACGCAAGGGGCTGGAGGCGGCCTTCTTCGGCAGCGTAGCCCAGAAGGTGGTGAAAAACTCCCCCGTACCGGTCTTGACCGTGAACCCCACCATGATTTAAACATAATTAGAATGAATTGATTTATTGCTGTGAGCGTGGTACCGGTTTCTATAATTCCTCTGGTATAAAGATTCAGCGCCATTCTGCTCAGTTCCGCTAAATGAATCTCCTCATCTTTCCTTAGGGCTAACTCCTGCTCAAAATGAGTGGTTTTTCATGTCAAAATAAGGCCGCCTTTCTATTTTCACGATCGTACTAAATGTTTAGTTAATTAGGTAAGCTAAAAATTTTCCCCTGCCCTTGGGTGGCCGGGGGATGTTACAGGCAATAAGCTGTTATGATTGAACAAATTTTTTCATGGCCTGTCTGCGGACACGGCAAGATGGGCAAAAGTTCAACCAGATTAATCTCAAGGCAAGGCAGGCCTTTCCCAACTTGTGCTCTTTTCGCCGGGGCTGCACCTCGTCGATTAGAGGCAGTTCATATCCCGGAACCATTGCGCGGGTTTTCGGAAAATAATTAGGACGGGAGGTGATTAAATGTTAGTCATTAATTGGATGAGTACGAGGCTGATTAGTCTGGGCCCGGATGATTCATTGGCGCAGGCCAAGCGTCTCATGAAGGAGCATCAGATAGAGCACCTGCCCGTTATCAAGGACAACAAATTGGTGGGCATCGTCAGCGACCGGGACGTGAAGCGGGCTTCCGCCTCGGATGCCACTAGCCTGGAGGTGCATGAACTTACCTATCTTTTGACCAGGGTCAAGGTCAAGGACTTCATGATTTCCGATCCGATCACCGTGCATGTGCACGATTCCATCGAGGATGCCGCCCTTTTGATGCTGGAACATAAGGTCTCCGCCCTCCCGGTTTTGGACGATCAAAAAAAAGTGGTGGCCATGCTGACCCAGATGGATTTGTTCCGGGCCCTGGTTCTGCTTTCCGGGGTCATCCATGGGGGGGTGCAGTTTGCCCTGGACCTGCCCGATGTGCCTGGTTCCATCAAGGCGCCGGCGGATATCATCCGTAAGCATGGGGGCAAAATTGTAAGTATCTTCACTTCCTACGAGCGGGTGGCACCCGGCCGGCGCTTAAGCTATTTCCGGGTGAAAAACCTCAAGCCTGAAGAGCTGGGA
>ENA-OSEO01004001-OSEO01004001.1-sediment-metagenome-genome-assembly--contig:-NODE-4001-length-16204-cov-8.454889_pt1 | contig 16204 bp, 14 predicted proteins | sample MGYA00237883_ERZ534232 | MGnify/ENA metagenome assembly ERZ534232 | reverse complement strand
GCTTTGGCTGCTCAACAGCTCCAGGAAATCCTCGCCCGGCCCGTAGCAAAACTCGCGCACGAAACTGATGAGCCAGCGGAAGCCCACGGCCCCGTAACCGCCCAGCACGCCTACCACCAAACCCAAGGCCAGAAGAATAATTTGTTCTTGCGACCATTGGGCGCGTTTTATTTTTACTAATGGATTCATTTAGTTAAGCTATAAAAAAATAAAAGAGGAATTACTCCCGGCCCAAGATTACTACAATTGTGCACATATTCAACCTCACGCGAGCTGCCCCAATATGGGCCATAAGCAATAATTATTTGATATTATTGCAAAATTATAACGGACTAAAAAAATAATAAACTTTAGGACCGTCCAGCCGCGGCCCCGCGATTACCCGGGCCGAGGCCCGCCCTGGGGGCTGAAAAATCCACCCCGGACCCCGTGAAGATTGCCTTTGCCATCCTAGCCGGACCGAATTAAGCCAATGGCACAAACAGAATATTGGGAGCGAAAAGGGCTAAAGCTCTCCGCCTTAGGGTCCTGCTTCTGTGCATGGGCAGCTCTTGACGCTGCTATATGGCCGAGGCCTGGGCCAGAGAGCATAAGGCCGATGAGACAGAACCTTATTCCATTGCCCCCCACATGCCGACCCAATGGCGGTCAAGGTCCAGGCCCTTTACCGGCTTGGGCGGGATGAGATAATGCCCTTTGGGCAAATCCCGCGCCAGGACCGCTGGCAGAATCCGGCCTGAGGCCTGTCTCCTATGTTATTCCTTGAAACACAATCATTTATGTGTCACATTCGGGACTATATCCTAGCTATTCAGCCTTTGCTAAACCCGCTGTCACAGAGGTCCACCCATGGCTGATTCTAACGACCGCGAAAAAAATCAAAACACCGCCTGCATACCAAACGGCTTCATGGCCAATAAAAGCCTGTATCAGGCCTTGCATGAGCGTTCCCTCAAGGATCCGAACGGATTCTGGGCTGAACAGGCCGAAAACTACCTTAGCTGGTACCGAAAATGGGATTTGGTGTCAGAAAGCGATTTCCGCCGGGCCCGTTTCAGTTGGTTCAAGGGCGGGACTTTAAACGCCAGCTACAACTGTCTGGACCGCCACTTGGCCGCCCGCGGCGATAAAGTCGCCCTTTATTGGGAAGCGGATGAGCCCGGCCAAGGCAAGGCCATCACGTTTCAGGAGCTTTACCAACAGGTGAACAAAGCGGCCGCGGCGCTTAAGGCCCGGGGGGTGGGCAAGGGAGATCGAGTGGTGATCTACATGCCCATGGTGCCGGAAACCGTGGTGGCCATGCTGGCCTGTGCCAGGATCGGGGCCATCCACTGCCTGGTGTTGGAGGTGTTTTCCGCGGAAGCCCTGGCCTATCGCCTTAATGAATGCCAGGCCAAGATGATTATCACCGCCGACGCGGCCATACGAGGCGGCCAGGTGATACCGCTCAAGCCAAACGTGGACCTGGCGTTGGAAATGTGCCCGCAGGTAGAAAAGGTGCTGGTGCATGACCGTTGCGGGCTGGGGCCCAAGCTGGGGGCCAAGGACGAGTGGTGGCAGAAGGCTGTGGCCGACCCTGCCCTGCCCGAGACCGTGGAGCCCGAGCCCATGGACGCCGAGGACCCTCTTTTCATCCTGCACGTCAGCGGCAGCATGGGAAAACCCAAAAGCCTGGTGCACACCCACGGCGGCTATCTGCTTTACGCGGCCATGACCACGCGGCTGGTCTTCGACCTAAAAGACGACGAGGTGTTTTGGTGCGCCACCGAGCTGGGCTGGATCACCGGCCACTCCTACATCGTGTACGGCCCGCTGATTTGCGGCATAACCAGCGTCCTCTTCGAAGGCGTGCCCAGCTATCCCGCTTGGGACCGCCTGTGGCAGGTCTGCGCCGAATACAAGGTGAATAAATTCTACACCTCCACCACCAACGTGCGCTCTCTGGCGCGGGAGGGGGCCGCGCCCGCCAATGACCACGACCTGCCTCACCTACGGCTTATTGGCAGCGGAAACGAGCCGTTGACCCCCGAAGTCTGGTGCTGGTATTTCGAGCAGGTGGGCAAGAAACGCTGTCCTGTGGTGGATACCTGGTGGCAGTCGGAGACCGGCGGACACATGCTGGCCGCCCTTCCCGCAGTATCCACCTTAAAGCCGGGCTCCAGCGGCTACCCCTTCTTCGGGGTGCAGCCGGTCATCATCGACCACGACACTGGCGAGCCCACCCGGTTCCCCGGCCAGGAAGGCGTGCTTTGTTTTAAAGACGCTTGGCCGGGCATGGTGCGCACCGTGTATAACGACCATCCGCGCTTCATAGACTCCTATTTCGCCCAGGTTTATGATGCCTATTTCACCGGCCACGCCGCCAAGATAGACGAGGACGGCCACTATTGGATAACCGGCCGCATAGACGACGTTATCCGGGTGAGCGGCCACCGGCTGGGCACCTCCGAGATCGAATCGGCCCTGGTCACCCACCCCTTGGTCCCCGAGGCCGCCGTGGTGGGCTATAACCATCCGGTCAAGGGACAGGGCATCTATGTGTTCGTGACCTTGGCGCCGGGCGCCACGAAATCCCAAAAGCTAAAGGATGAGCTGCGTGAGGTAGTGAAGACCAAAATCGGTACGGTGGCCGTGCCTGACTTCATCCAATGGGCGGACGCCCTGCCCAAGACCAGAAGCGGCAAAGTCCTGCGTAGGGTCTTGCAAAAGATCGCGGCGGGCGCGGTGGATGATATAGGCGACACCACCACCATGGCCGATCCCTCCGTGCTGCAAGACTTAATTAAAGAACGTCTCAGCGGCAAAAATTAGCCGGGACCGAATGAAGCGCTTTCTGTAGCTGGGCCGGTCCCTGACTTACTGGCCCGCGCCTTTAGGAAAACACGATGACCGCGGAAAACCGATCAGACTGCCAAGACAAGCAAGGCCACACCATGCAGGTGGGCCCCCTTAATAAAGAGCACCGTCAATTACTAAAGGAAATGTATGACGGATTCGAGCCCAAGGCCATAAGCCAGGGTCTGCCTCACCACAACCCCAAGACCCGCGCGCTTTGGGTGGACGAGATACTGGAAAAAGGCGACAACTTCGGCCTCTGGAACGAAAACCACGTGGTGGGCCACTCGGTGTTAGTCCCCGATAGCCAGAAGCAGGAAGGCGAATTGTTGATTTTCATACGCAAGCCCTTCCGCGACCGGGGCCTGGGGGCCGAACTGGTGCGGCTGGTCATTCAAAGGGCCAAGGAGCTTAAGCTCGCACGGATCATCCTGGAGGTCGAGGCTTACAATTATTCCGCCATAAACCTCTTTAAAAAGATGGGCTTTGAATTCCACGGCCGCCGCGATATCGAACGCATCATGGTCCTGGAGTTCAAAGACTGAGCAAGGCCGGCCGGCGGCGAGCGGTTCCGGCCGGGCCGCCGAACTGCGGTTGAGGAATCGGCGGGGCCTTAGCCCAGCTACCAGGCGGTTGGACCCACGGCCAATGAATAACCCCGCGGCTTGCCGTGGGGTATCGGCGGGAGCCAATAAATCACCGAAACAAGCTTTACGGTATTAGGCCCCCGACAAATAAACGAGGCCTCGTGACGGGGAAGGGTTTTGGCCCCATAATCCCCGGCAAAAGGCCTCTTTCCCTAGGGCGTTCAGGCCCAAGCGAGCAGGAGTTAATGCAGCCCGCGCCGGGCCTCGCGGCGAAAACGGTTCAGCCGGTCCAGGTACTCGGTCATCTCGGCTTGGCAGCGGCGTTCCTCGGCCAGGGACATACTTACCGCCACACCCAAGCCGGCCAGGGCCAAAAATATATAGGCGACTTCCATGTCATCTCCCTTGCTGGTGGGTTTTGGTTTTCTGGCAATCTCATCGGTATTTCAAACCCAGGGCTTTAGCAAAAAATAAGCGGTGAAGGCCGTGGATGAACTGGTTATCAATGAAATCTTTCTGAGCATCCAGGGCGAGTCCAGCTTTGCCGGCCTGCCTTGCGTCATGGTGCGCACCACCGGCTGCCCCCTGCGCTGCAGGTGGTGCGATACCGCTTATGCCTACGATCAGGGGTCGGTAATGACCCTGGCGGCCATAAGGGACAAGGTGCTGTCCTATGGAGTCAAGCTGGTGGAGGTTACCGGCGGGGAGCCCTTGGCCCAGAAAGGAACCATCCCCTTGCTGGGGCTGCTCTGCGACCAGGGGCTTAACGTGCTTTTGGAGACCAGCGGCGCCGAGGATATCGGGCCGGTGGACGCGCGCGTGCACATAATCATGGATGTAAAGTGCCCCAGCTCGGGCATGACCGAGCGCATGCGCTGGGAAAACCTTAAGGCCCTGAAGCCATCCGACCAGGTCAAGTTCGTGCTGGCCGACCGGGCTGATTACGAGTTCGCCAAAGGGATTATTGCGGATCACGGCCTGGACCGCCGCTGCCGGCTGCTTTTTTCCACGGTTTACGGCCAGATCGAAAACAAACAGGTGGTCGCCTGGCTTTTGGCCGATCGCCTGCCCGTCCGCTTCCAGTTGCAGATGCACAAATACATCTGGCCCCCCCAGACCAGGGGGGTTTAGGCCGGGCATTTCAGGAACGTCGGCCGCGCTCACACCAAGTTGCTATCTGAAAGCGACACGGGGGGGATAAACCCCGCCCCTACAAAGAACGCCATCTCATGTTGTAGGGGCGGGGTTTATCCCCGCCCGTGTCCTTCTTCCTGAAACCTCCGGCCCAAGCTTTTCTTACTTTTTCCCCTCCCTCGTCTTAAGCCAGTCATGCATCAGGCGCAGGTTCTTGCTCAAATCCCAGCGGCCGCCGGCGAACACGCCGTAGTCCGCCCCAGCCATGGCCGAGGAAAACCGCACCGAGTTGGCGTGAAAGAGCCACTGCTGGGTCCAGACCCGCTCCAAATATTCGTCAAAGGGGCTTCCTTTCTGAGCCGGACCCTGGGCCAGGCCCTTTTCCCAGGCCTGGGCCAGAAGCCGGGTGGAGGCCAGGGTCATGGCGTCGCTGGTCTTTATGGCCTCCTCCAGCCGGGCGAAATGCCCCTCCACCCAGGCGGTGGTATGGCAGGCAAGGCAGATATTGCTCATGGCCTGCCGCCGCGCGGCCTGCTCCTCGGGACCGATGAGGAAATCCTGGGCCGGCTTGCCATCCAGGGAAGTGGGCAGGGCCATGCCTTCTTTATTTCTTATCTTACTGGTGTCCGGGTCCCGGGGATGGGGATGGGAGTAGACCAGGCCGAAGAGCCGCCACCACAGGCGGTCGTTTAAGCGGTGGCTGCGCTTGGCCATCACCTTGCCTTGGCCGTCGGTCAAAAGGCTCATGTGGCAGGCCGCGCAGGTGGGCGCGCTGAAGTCCTTGCCGATCTCCCAGGGCACCTTGTCCAGGTTCCACTGGCCTTTTAAGGCCGCATAGATATTGCCGTGCTTGCTAACTTCATAAACCTTATGGGCCACCACGTCCGGCCCCTTGTGGCACTCGGAACAGGTCTGGGGCGAGCGGGCCATCTCAATGGCGAACTGATGCCGGCTGTGGCAGGCGGTACAGGAGCCCTGGCTGGCGTCGGGGTTTTTGCGGCCCACTCCGTGGTTGGGCCACCCGCTCAATTTGGGGAAGGTCATCTGGCCGAAGTCGCCCGTATCCCGGGTCACCCGGCCGACCACCTTCACCTCGGTGCCGTGACAATAAAAGCAGGAGTCCGCTTCGGTAAGCTCTGAGGGCTTATGGGTGACAAGCTCAAGGCCGCTTATGCTCTGCACGCCGTTTATCTGCTTGGCCAGGTCCATGTAAAGAGGATTTTGGGCCAGGTTCCCCCAGGCATGGGACATGAGGTTCTGGCCGTATTGCTCGGCCTCTGTCGGGTGGCAGATTGCGCAGTCCTTAGGAGTGACCACCGTGTGCACCTGGTGGCCGTCATGGTCAAAGGTGTCGGGGTGTGAGGCGGGATTCAGGGTGTGGCATTCGGCGCAGCCCACCACCACGTTTTTGAGGGGATCCGGCAGGGTATCAAAGGAGACCCGGCGTTCTGCCTGGGGTTTTTTCATGGCCTCGGCCGGGGTGATCCCGGCCATGCGCCCCCGGCGCCAGTCCTCCAGGCTCCCTGGATAGACTGTGGCATGGCATTCCAGACAGGCCTGGGTATCGTCGCTGACCAGGGGTTCTGTTCCCCAACTCCCTGTAGTTAAAGACAAGAACACACATACCGATATGATGGCCGTCTTTTTCATATTCCCTCCTTTCCCGGACATTGCCTCAGAAAAAGCGCCTGGGCCCATTGGCTTTGGGTTGCTGAGAAAACGCCATCCGGGTGGTGACGCATCCGTCCTGCAGTGTGACGTTATTCTGCAAAATAGTCAAGGCCCTTGGGAGGATTATTAGATAATCCAATGGGTTATTCCCAGCAACGAACAGGGGTTCGCACCCCGGATGAAGATGGGGCGTCAGAGAACCCCACTATTTTTTCATCAGGGAGTATTTCAGCTTGACAAGGCCTTTCGGGGGCAGGATGATCCCCTTTAAAGGATGCAGGGGATGGAGGGAAAATCAACGGCGGTTCACTCTGGAATTGCAGAAACATGGAATTAAGGCACAGACCTGCGGATCTGCCCGTCCTGCTGTTGCACAACCTGGACCCACGTTGGGAACGTGAGGCCATGGATGCAACGCTGGATGCGGTTCGACAACTCAAAGCCGCGCTCGAAGAACAGGGCCATTCGGTGGTGGAAGCGCCGGTGCGCGATAACGCCCTGGATCGGATACTCCGGCCATACAGCCCGGATCAGCTCATCGTATTCAATTGGTGCGAAGAGCTGCCCGGATCAACGCGAAGCGATGCCCGTGTGGCAGAAGTTCTGGAAGACATGGGATTTACCTATACAGGCTCTCCACCAGACGTACTCACCCTGAGTTGGGATAAACCTTCCTGTAAATCGGTGATGAATCAGTACGGCATTCTTACTCCCCTGTGGCGGATTGTCGATTCCAGGCCCCCTGATGACTGGAACCGGTTCCCGGCCATCGTCAAGCCGGCGTTCGAGCATTGCAGCGTGGGCATCAGTCGGGAGGCCGTGGCAATGAATCCGGACGAACTCGCTTCCCGGGTCGCATTTGTCCATGAGGAGCTGCAACAGGCGGCACTCATCGAAGATTTTATCGATGGCCGGGAGTTTCATGTCACGCTCCTGGGCAACGGCGTGGTCGAGATACTGCCACCGGCAGAGATGGACTATTCGGCTTTTGACAACCCGAGGGATCGATTGTGCAGTTTTGATTCGAAGTTCACCCCCGGTTCCGTCCCCTATGAATCCATAGAGATCCGTGTCCCTGCCCGGTTAAATGCACGGGAACACGACCAGCTGAAAGATGTCGCCATGAGGGCCTACGAGGTGTTCAACTGCCGGGACTATGGACGCATCGACTTGAGAAGCGTCAACGGTCAGATGTATGTCCTGGATATCAATCCCAATGCAGACGTCAGTCCGGACACCAGCCTGGCATTAGCGGCCGAGGCCGCAGGGTTGAGCTACGGGATGGTGGCGAGCCAACTGGTCCACCTTGCCGCCGCGCGGCATCCCTTGTTCGGCGCCATCTCCTGATTGAAACCGGCTGGGTATCGAATGCAAAAAGACAGCCACATGAAACCATATATACAGGGCGCCCTGGATGGACTGTGCGCCATATACAGCATTGTAAATGCCACTCGGATCATTACCAGAATCCCCGATGAGGAGGCGAGGGATCTTTTTCAGCAGATTCTGGTCTATCTGGAAGAGAACCATCACCTGCGCAGGATCTTAACGGAGGGCATCGGCCTGCCGACCATAGGTGGGGTGCTTCGAGACGTGGTGGGTGATCGGATCGCCCATCGGCATATGCCGTTCAAACATCACCCCGACACCTCACTGGATGAGTTCTGGTCGACCATGATGCAGTTCCTCGAAAATGGTCACCAGCGTGCCATTCTTATCGGCATCGGGGGCCCTTTCTGGGACCATTGGTCCATTGTTCATTCGATCACCGACAGGCAGATCCGTTTCTTTGATTCACACAGACTGAAGCAACTGAACCGCAACCGCTGCACCACCACCCGGAGCACCTCCACACGTCCGCACGTCCTGTGCCCCACCCATACCTATTTCTTGTCCTGATGCAAATCGCGCCCCGTGACGACGGCAACCGGGTCGACAAATGCCCTGTCCCACGGTCTGCAGCAGGGGGGGCCTGCCGGGGATTCGCTGCAACCAAAAGACAACGGAACGGTCCCCAGAGACATTTGAGATTTGGAGTCGTTGCGGGTTGCGGGCTTTGGTCTCACCCTCCCACCTTTTTCCAACCGCAGACTGGGGCTTGTGAGAGACGAACCCTCAGGATGGTCGTGCAAAAGTCTACAGGTGGACGATCCTCATCTCTCCCCATTTCTTGGCCAGATGTTCGGCCACGAGGCGGCGATGGCAATGATCGGGTTTGTCCTCACTGCAAAGGAGACAGGCATTGTCGAACAGGTCACGGGAAAGGGTTTCTTCTGGCTTTCTTTGGCTTAACAGGGACCGAAACACCTTTTCGTAAGCCGACCAGTCCCCCTTCTTTTTCTTGAGATTGTCCATGATCTCCTGGGTGGGGGCCAGCTCCGGCAGGTGAATATAGTCGATTCCGCCAATGGCCTTCAGAAAATAGCGCAGGTCATCCCGCTTGGCAAAACCGGCGAGCTGCGAGACATTGTTGAGGCGTATGTCGATGACCCGTTTCACCCCGACCCTCTGCAGCCTGCCGAAAAAAGCCTCGGCCGGTTTCCGGGTAAAGCCGATGGTAAACAGCGTGATGGCGCCCATCATATTTCCCTTTCACGTTCATGTGACGTCTTGTCGTTCTCCTGGACATACGCGGTCCTGTCTGGAAAGATCAGCGCAGGGATCTGATAACTGAGCGACTTGCCCCCGCCGGTGGGCATAATGACCAGGGCGTCGCGCCTGCTCAAGACGTTGTCGATGATCTCCGCCTGAAGCGGCCTGAATGCATCGTAACCGAGCACTTCTTTGAGAATATGCTGTGGCGTATCCGCCATGATGACCGATCCCTTGGGTTGTAACCGTCAGCGTCTTATGATCATCTTCATCTTCCGCTCAAGCTTATACGATAAGCGTTTGTCTTCCGGCATCTCCTCCGGCGGGTCACAAACCTGTTCAAGAGGGAGACATCCCATAAACCTCAATATATCGGACATCCACTGTCTTGTAACGTTGTTTGAATGGGTATGGTACATCGGGTGGACCAGGAATGGCAAGAGCGATAGGTGTTGTCGGCCGGAATGACTCAATTTCGATGGCGGTTTTCCCGAGCAACGCCGAAAGCTCAAGGGAATGGGCCAGGCCCAAATTCGAGAAGCGGCACCCCATTCCTCAATCCCTGAATTCCTATTAAAAGGCCCATCCCAGGCCGAAGTTCCAGGACTGGTCGTAATTCCGTTTTCCGTCTGCAGGCTGGTTGTCATACTCGTAATTGAATTGAAAAGAGGCAAAGAGCTTCAGGACCATGGGTATGCGAATCCCGGTACGGGTGCGAACCATCCAGTTGCTGGTGTCCTGGAAGTCGTACAGAACATCATTGTGATGATACACCTGAAAAAACCTGTCAAAGAACCACATGTCGAAGTCAAGTGCCCAGTAGCCGGCAAAATAGTCCCGCTGATTCTTGTTGCCCAAGAATTCCATGTTCTTGCTGTACTTCTCATAGCCGTAGGCCGGTCCGATCTTGGCTGAGAGATTCTTGTTCCGCGATCTCCAGAACTGGTAACCGGGTCCGGCCGCGACATTCCCCAGGAGATCCAAATCCTTGAATTTATCGGTCTGTGCCGTGGCATTGCCGAAAACGAACCACTTCTTGTCGATGAAGCGCTCATAGGTGGCTGAACCCAGTGCATTGTCCTTGCTGAGTTTGTCACTGCTCCATTCCTTGCGGAATTCCCCGTACAGCTTGATGACATGAGGGAGTCTGGAAACGGTGAGGTTCCCGATCAGATTATATTTTTCAGTATTGGTATTGCCGGTTTCCTTGCTGGCCCCGGCCGAGACATTGCCGGTGAACTCCCAGCCGGGCTGCTGCTTCGGCCGTTCCAGGCTCCTGACCTGGGCCAGTTGGACGGGCACCGGAGGGCTCCCGTCGGCCGGCTCGAGGATCAGGACGTTATCCTCTCCGGCCTTGATTTTTCCGATGAGGGTCTCTTCGTCCCGCAGGTAGGCCTCCAGGGGTTGATCGGTCGTCAGTCTTTCCACTTCTTCCCATTTGATGGTGATGTCGCCTGCATAGGAGGTCTTGAAAATCAGCTTGCCCAAAGACATGGAGACCACGGTCCCCTGAAGACGATCGCCGTTTTTCATCATCAGTTCATCTGCGTAGGCGATGCTCCCACACATAAAAAACCAAAGGCCGGCTGACACGGCCGAGATGCCGCCTTTAAAGCATTTCGCAATGCGTCGTCGCCATACCTCTCTTTTGCAGCGTTCGTTATGATTCAATCGAATGTGAGCGCTATTCATATATCCCAATCTCCTCGTTTCCGTACGGATGTCCTGCCCTAAAATCAGAGGATGTTTGCCCGGCATTCCTAAGCGGGACAGGCCGGGGCTAAAAAAGGTCTTTGGCAAAGACGTCAATCCATTTGTATTAATTTATCGTTGTTTTTTGTCTTACAGGCGTTGCGGATTTGCGTGACAAAAACAGATTCTCTCGACAATTACTTGCCCGGTGTGCGAAGGGATTTGCCCATAGGGCCTTGTATCACGGACTATAGGCAAAGGAGAATTGGGTGTCAACCCGCAATCAAGATATTCCGGAAGAAGATCTCTTTGATTGTTGCGTCAGGGAAGGACCGGATGCGCACCGTGTGGCCCTTTACACCCGTTCCTTGAACTCCGTTCCCAAGAGACCTTCCGGCCGGATCAGCAGGACCAGGATGATGATCAGAAAGGCGAGGGTGTTCTTGAAGGCCACGGAGATGAAGCCCCCTGCCAGGCTTTCGGCCACACCGATGATCAGGCCGCCTACGATGGCCCCGGGAAGGCTGTTGAGTCCCCCCAGGATGGCCGCGGCAAACCCTTTGAGAAAAGGTTCCAGCATGAAGAAAGGATCGAGGAGCAGGGATGGCGCCAGAAAGAGTCCGGCCAGAACCCCCAGAGATGCGGCCAGGCCCCAGCTCAGGGCGAGAATCCTGCGGGTGGGGATCCCCATAGTCTGGGCCGCAGGAAGATTTTCAGAGGTGGCCCGCATGGCCAGCCCCAGCCGCGTCTTCTGGACCAGGAGAAACAGGAGGAGGCTTGCGGCCAGGCCGATGCCCAGGGTCCCGAGGCTCAACTGACTGATCACAACGCCGCCCAGCCGATAGATCCGGGTATCTGAAAGGGGAAAGGGAAAGGCCTGCGTCTCCGTGCCGCCGAAATAGGAAACCAGCCCCTGAATGATCAATCCGAGTCCCAGGGTCAGGATGATCTGGCCCAGCTGGGTGGCCTCCCGGCGCTGGGCCGGCACCAGGACGCAGAAATAAAAGGCCATGGCCAGGATCGCACCGGAGAGGATGGCCAGGGGAAAGGCGATGCCGTATGGCAGATTGAATCCCAGGAACATGAACGCCACAAAGGTGCCGGCCGTTGTGATGTCGCCATGGGCAAAATTGAGGATGCGCGTGGAGCGGTAGATCAGGGCCAGCCCCAGTGCCACCAGGGCGTAGATGGCGCCTGTGGAGAGACCTGAAACCACGTATTGAAGAAACTGCGTCATAAGATGTGCTCCTCTGCTGTTAGCGGAATGGCCAGTTCCGGAAATACAGTCGCATTTTGAACCACCTGCCATACAGCCCCATGGGCTCGAAGATCAGGACAATGAGGATGGTGACGCCATAGACCACCGGGACCATCTCCTTGTAGGCGCTGAAGAACTGGGGCACCAGGATCACGAAGGCGGCCCCCATGATGGACCCCTCCACAGAGGCCAGGCCCCCGATGATCACGGCCACAAACAGGGTGATCGACTCCATGAAGGTGAACATGTTGGGTTCCAGATATCCTAAGAAAAGGCCGTACAGCCCTCCCTGGACACCGGTGTAAAATGAACTGACGGCAAAGGACAACAGCTTGTAACGGGTGAGGTTGACCCCGATCACCTCAGCGGCAATGTCATTGTCCCGGATCGCAATGAAGGCCCGGCCGATATAAGAGGATACGATATTGTAGCTCAGCAGGGTGAAGACAAGGGCGATCAGAAAGTTGAAATAGTAGTTGAAGGCAATATCCGAGAGCCCGAGGACAGGGGACATCTTATGCACAATGAGGCCCATGCGGCCCCCTGAAAGGATCTCCGAGTTGACAAAGACCTGATAGACCGCGATGCCGAACCCCATGGTGGCAATGGCCAGATAGGGGCCTTTGAGCCTCAGAGAGGGAAAGCCCACCAGGATCCCGAAAACGCCGGCCGACAGGCCCGCGGCCAGCAGCCCAATGGGCCAGGGGATGCCCATCAGATTGAGGTGCCCGAAGGTGAAGGCCCCGATGCAGAGAAACCCTGCCTGGCCGAAAGAGATCTGGCCGGTATACCCGATGAGGAGATTCTGTCCCTGTACGCCGATGGCGTAGATGAAAATAATAGTGGTGATGTAGGTGACGTGCTCCGGGACAAGCCAGGGGAGGAGAAGGAGACAGAGGACAAAAAGCCCCACCCAGACACGGGTCCATGTCTTTCGGATGAGCTGGAGTTCTTCCCGGTAGCTTTCGATCAGGTCCATGCTGGGTGCTCGTTGCTGGTTACTGGTTGCTCGTCACTCGTTGCTTGCAGCGGGTTAATCGTTGGTGTTCACTGCTTATTGCCTGCTGTTTACTGCTTACTCGCAGCGATTCCTGCTTGCCGGTTGTCGGGGTTTATTGAGTCCGTTCGGTTTTTGCTGACTTCCGACTTCCGACTTCCGACATCTGGTTTTTGTTGCTCGTTTCTGCTCCCTGCCCCCTGCTCTTTGCTTGCCTTGCGCCTACTTCCCGTACATCTTATTGATCAGCTCCTTGTACCGTTCTTCCAGGAAGCGACGCTTGACCTTCTTGGTGGGCGTGACGTCGCCGTCTTCCTCGTAGAACCGCCGGGGGAGCAGTTCAAACTTCTTGATGGTCTCCACCTTGGAGAGGGTCTTGTTGACCTTCTGTACTTCGCCCTCGATCAGTTTCCGTATTTCCGGATTCTGGGTCAGGTCGGCAAAGGTGGTAAAGGGGATCCGGTTGTCCTGGGCATACTTGGTCACATTGTCTTCGTCGATCAGGATGAGGGCGGTCAGATATTTGCGGCCGTCTCCGATGACCACCGCATCCTGGATGTACTGGCCGAACTTCAGCTTGTTCTCTATAAAAGCAGGCGTGATGTTCTTGCCGCCCCCGGTGATGATGATGTCCTTTTTGCGGTCCAGAATTTTGAGAAAACCGTCCTCCAGGACCCCCACATCCCCGGTATGGAGCCACCCGTCTATGACGGTTTCGGCCGTCAGTTCAGGGTTCTTGAAATACCCTTTGAAGACCCCTTCCCCGCGGCAGAGGATCTCGCCGTCCTCCGCGATGTTGACCTCTACCCCCGGAAGCGGTTCTCCCACATAGCCCCAGCGGGGCCGGTCGATCCGCTGGACCGCGATGACCCCTGTGGATTCGGTCTGGCCGTACCCTTCCCGCAACGGCACTCCGAGTGCGTTAAAGTATTGAAAGAGGTCGGGGGAGGCGGGGGCTGCCGCGCATACGGCCCAACGGACCCTCTCCAGCCCGATCTGTCGCTTGAGATGATAGAGCACCAGCCAGTAGAGGGGCCAGTAGACAAGGGAGCGGAGGAACCGTTCGCCCCTTCCCTTTGCTGCGGACCGGACATGCGCCAGGCCGGCCATGACCGCGAGGCGATATCCTGCCCGCTTCACCACCGTGGAGTCGGACATGCGGATCTCCACCATGGAGGCGAATTTTTCCCAGATCCGGGGGACGCTGGCAAAGACCGTGGGAGAGACCTCCCGGAGGTTCTGGGGGAGGGTGTCGATGCTTTCCACAAAATTGACCGTGGCCCCGCTCCGGATGGCCTGGAACAGGGAGATGAGGTTTTCGTAAATATGGGCCAGGGGGAGATAGGAGAGGAGTTCATCGGTATCGTACATGGGAGTGGCTTCCGTGAAGGATTCGGTGATGCTCAGGATGTTTTGATGGGTGATCATGGCCCCTTTGGGTCGGCCCGTGGTCCCGGAGGTGTAGATCATCATGGCGGTATCCTGGGGATCGATCGCGTCCATGCGCCGGGAGACGGCATCGGGATGGGAGGCCAGATAGGCGGCCCCTGTTTTCAGGAATTCATCAAAAAAGACAATCGCCTCGTGCGTGAATCCCCAGAGGCCTTTGGGGTCCCAGACCACGATCTGTTTCACGGAAAGGTCCGGGAAGATCTGGAGGACCTTGTCCACCTGCTCTTCGTTTTCAACAAAGAGGATTTTGGATTCCGAATGACCCACCACATAGTTGACTTGATCCGGTGCCGATGTGGAATAGACCCCGCAGGTGACGCATCCGATGGCCATGGCGGCCAGGTGACAGAAGAGCCATTCGGGCCGGTTGTCCCCTAAAATAGCCACTCGTTCTCCGGGCTGGATATCCAGCGCAATCATGGCCGCTCCTGTTTCCAGGACCTTCTCCCCGTATTCCTTCCACGCGACCCGATTCCAGATGCCGTGTTCCTTCCGCCGGAGGGCCACACGGTCTTTACGGGCGGCCACCTGTTCAAAAAAGAGGGCCGGGAAGTTTGCAGGCCGGTTCGCCACTACCAGGTCCTCCTTTTTTTGTAGAGTCGCCATCCCTTGGGCGAGGCCGTATCCCCGCCGATGCCCAGGTACAATTCCTGCACATCCTCGTTCGCTTTCAACTCCTTTGCATTTCCTTCCAGCACGATCCGTCCCGATTCCATGATGTAGCCGAAGGTGGCAATGCTGAGGGCCATCCCGGCGTTCTGTTCCACCAGCAGAATGGTCGTCCCTTTCTGGCTGATCTGGGAAAGGGCGTCGTATACATGACGGGACACCTTGGGCGCGAGGCCCAGGGAGGGCTCATCCAGCATCAGGAGCCTGGGTCGGCGAAGCATGGCCCTGGCTACCGCAAGCATCTGCTGCTCTCCTCCTGAAAGGGTCTCGGCCTGCTGACCGGCCCTGGACTTCAATATGGGAAAGAGCCCGAACACAAAGGCCAGGTCATCCCGGATCCCCTTGTCTTTCCTCCCCCAGCAGCCCAATTCCAGGTTTTCCCTGACCGTTAATTCCCGGAAAAGCCCGCGGTCTTCAGGGACATAAACGATGCCAAGGGCCGCAATCCGTTCAGGGGCCATTCGGTGTATCCGTTTGTCCGCGAATTCAATCGTCCCCTTTTTGGGCTGGTCCTTCAACAGCCCTGCAATGGTCTTGAGCAGCGTGGTCTTGCCGGCCCCGTTCGGCCCCAGGACGGCAAATATCTCCCGCTCCTTCACCTCCAGGGAGAGCCCGTGAAGGGCATATATCCGGTCGTAATAGAGGGTCTCGATGCTCTGGATCTTCAACAACGGGGCCATGGGGTCTCTTTCAATATAAGTTTCAAATGGTTATCCTGACTTTCCACTGCCAAGGCGCCTGCCTCCGGTAATCATCAGTCGATTATCGTCAATGATCCATCTTGTGGTCCGCCTCATCCCCCAGATAGGCCCTGATCACCTCCGGGGTCTTCTGGACCGTTTCGGGACTCCCCTCGGCGATCTTCTGCCCGAAGTCCAGGGCGATCATCCGGTCGGCCAGTTTCGACGCGATCCGGAGATCGTGCTCCACCAGGAGGATGGCGGTCTCGTATCTCCCGCGGATCTCAGTGATCCGATAGGCCGTCTCCTCCTTTTCTTCCGAGGTCAGACCGGCGATCGGTTCATCTAATAGAAGGAGTTTCGGCTCCGTTGCCAGGGCGCGTCCCACCTCGACCCGCTTCTGTACCCCGTAGGGGCAATCGGAAACCCGCGCCTGCCTATAGGCCTGGAGATCCAGAAACTCGATGATCTCTTCCACCACCTCCCTGTGGCGGAGTTCGTCTTTTCGCAGCCGCAGAAAGGCATTGAAAGGATTTTTGTGAAACTTGATATGTCGGCCAAGGAGGAGATTGTCGAGGACGGTCATGTGGAGAAACAGTCGGAGGTTCTGAAAGGTCCGGGCTACCCCCCTGCGGGC
>ENA-OSEO01003999-OSEO01003999.1-sediment-metagenome-genome-assembly--contig:-NODE-3999-length-16211-cov-3.413041_pt1 | contig 16211 bp, 21 predicted proteins | sample MGYA00237883_ERZ534232 | MGnify/ENA metagenome assembly ERZ534232 | reverse complement strand
GTGGACCTGTTGGCGCTGACCGCCTGGCAGATGCTTCTTGGATCGATACCCCTGATAGTCGTCGCCGTGGTCACTTTCACGCGATCGCCGGACTGGTCGATTTCTTTCATCGGTGCACTTGCCTACTTCGCAGTGTTGGCGGACGCGCTCTGCTGGTTTCTGTGGCTCTACGTGCTGCATGCGCTACCGGCGGGCACGGCTGGGATTGCCATCTTGGCCACACCGGTTGTCGGGGTCGTTTCTGCCTGGGTGCAATTGGGGGAGCGTCCTGGTCTAGGTGACGCGATCGGCATGGGACTGATCGTATGTGCCTTGTCCGTTATGACGGCGCGGGAGATCATTCCGCGGCGACGGGCGCTGGGTTCTGCCCGAGTCACCGAGTCTTGAGACGGATACGCCGGATTGCCTAAATCTGCCTGAAGGTGCCTTCGACATGTATGGCCTCCAAAGGCAGGGCACGCCGGTTTTTCTGATGATATGCTCGGTTGACGCGTTACAAACTTCGTGGGGGGTCCAGAATGGACAGGAGACCGGTAAAGTCGGTTCGCCTACTGCTGTTGCCGGCATTGCTGGTGGCCGCGTTGTCATTCGCGGCACTAACTATCTCTGCCTGTGGCCAAGGCGCCGCGGAAAAGGCGATCGAGAAAGCAGCCGAGCAAAGCGGACAGGACGTCGATGTGGATATCGACACGAAGGATGGATCGGTCTCCGTATCCGGAGAGAACGGCGAGATGAGTTGGCAGGCCGGCGAGGGAGTGGAACTCCCCGAAGGCTTCCCTGAGGGTCTGCTCCCCGACGGAGCAAAGGTCGTGTCGGCGATGACTTCTACCGAAAGCGGCTCGGCGGCACAGATCGTCGTGTTCGAAACCTCCACCAATGACCAGGACATGTACGATCAATTCCTAGAGGATCTGCCCTCCTCAGGATACGAGATCACCGACAAGCTGCGAATGGAGAGCGGAGAAGAAGGCAACGCGATCGCGATCCAGGCCACGGGGCAAGAGGGAACGATAATGATCTCCGGCGGCGGCAAGACCGAAGACAAGTACTCCTACATGATAATGGTGCAGCCCTAGGGCGGCGGCAAGCGGGGCAAGCTGGCCATCACCAGATGCCATCACGGCCATCACGGCCTCGTCAAGAGGGATCCCTTGGCTGAGACGGCTGCATCCCTACTCGTGGTGGCAAGCAGCTTCCCGGTGGTCTGCTGTTGCGCCACCGGCGTCAGGCTGGAACTCCGTGCCTATCTCGCTAACCGTACCGCATGGCCTTCGCGAATAAGGCATGGCCACGCCCTATCCACTTCACCAAGTGCATGAATCCGATTAGCAGGAGGCACCCGGCTATGACCGCAAAGGGGATGCTCCAGCCTGGGAACCACCAATTGTGAACTTCGCCGTTGACAATGAAAGTGTGATCAGCCCAGCCGAACCACCACCATAACGGCGCGGTGATCAGCGCGAGGCTCGTCGACAACCCGGTGACCGCCACGGTGAAGTAGACGACACCAAGGGGTAGCATCGCCACCATGTAGAGCATGGAGAGCCATGTGCGCCCGTCCTTCAGCCAGAACCAGATGCGCTGGAAGAACCCAATGCTCGGCGGCACCGTTCGCAGGCGCCGGGGCATGCGTGTGCTCAGTAGCACTTCGACAACCCTTCCCTCGAACAGTGCGAGCACGCGCACCATGCCGAGCACCAACAGCAGCAGCGGTATGCCCACTATCAGCACCATCATGCCGCCCGCCGTGGAGAGCCCGGTAACGACTACCGTGAAGTACAAGACGCCCAAGCCCAGCGAGACGATCATGTACATGAGCGAGGTCCACACCCGCGGATCTGCGAAAACCCCAAAAATGTCCTTCAGAACGCCGCGGGCCGCTTGAGGTCCGCCCGCGGTGGCGACGATCATGCCGGTCTGCACACCCACGGGATAGGAGACCTGCGCCGGCGTGGCATCCGGCCGGCCACCGGAGTGGCCTTGCATTGGCGCCCCGCCGCTATTCAGCGGACGAACCGCCGTCTCATGCACGGGCGCCGTTCCGAGATACGCAGCCGCGACTTCTTCGGGACTCCCGTAGGCCTGTGCCACGTCCGCGAATCGCCCGCCCACCGCCATCTCCACCTGGAAGTGTTCCTCCGCGTCGTACAGAGCGTCCTGAACCAGCGCCGTGTCGGCACCCGCGGACGTCATCGCGTCCTGCAGTTGCCTCAGATATGCCTCCATGTCCTTATCCACGATTTCCCTCCAGCACGGAATCGACGAATTCACGAGTACGTATCCACGATTCGCGCCACAGGCCTATCGCCTGCCGGCCCTCCTCGGTGACCGAGTAGTAGCGGCGAGGCGGGCCTGAGACCGAGGGCTCCACCTCGCTCGTGAGCAGCCCCCCCGCCTCGAGTGACCGCAAGACCGGGTAGAGGGTGCCTTGCTTGACCGGCAGCCCTTCGCCGAAGCCCTCGAGCTCCTTGGCGATCTGATACCCATACAGCGGCCTGCCCGCGTGAGCCATGAGCGCGAGAAGCGCGAGCGACACGATCCCCGAGCTCAACTCCTTGTTGAACTTGCGGAGGGATTGCGCCACGGTCTCAGACCCTGGTGGGGGATCCGGGACACTCTGCGTTCCCCCGTCGAACTCTGCTGTGGATGGTTCGGTCATTCAGCTCTGCCTCTCAGTCTCCTGGATGCCGGCACTGCGCTCTACCGTACTTTGTTCCGTTGTTAACTACATTATACTACTAAGTTCATTGTAGTCAAGCGAAATGAAGCCTCCGAGACACATGCCGAATCTGAATTCGAAACGCGGCCTTCAAAAAGCGTCGTGTGCTCGCAAGGCCCCTGCTGGTCTTGACGCAGGACCTGCTCTAGAGCTTCCTCCCGCAACCGGGGCAGTAGGTAGAATCTTGAGTCACGGCCGACCCGCATTGGGAACAGAGGCCGGGGGAAGACGTTGGTGCGTCGCCGGACAGATTCATCCTCCTGCCGGCTCCACCCCGCGATCTTCCCAACAGACAGATGGCCGCGCCGAGGGCCGCGGCGGCCACCACCGCCAACGCGACGATCAAGGCGAGGATGCCACTGGACAGCCCGCGGCGGCCCCCACTTCGTCGATCTCAGCGCCCGTGCCGGGCTCGTCCTCACCGTTCGCGCCGACTCCGTCACCGGTGTCCTTCTCCGGACCTGCCGTGATCGTGGTCTCGCCGCCCAGGGTGACGCTGGTGGTGCTTTGCACCGACGTGAGCGTGGTAGACGTCTCTGCCACCAGGGCCTCGGCACTACGCCAGATATCTATGCCCCTCTCCATATCGGTGCTCGTCCAGAGGTAGTGACCGTCGAACACACGTGTGCTGAAAGGGTACTGGAAGAAGCTTCTCACCGGCTCTTGGAAGATCATGCGCCACTCGTGACCGTCCGCCGACTCCCGAAGCCGGCTGCCCGCATGGTAGTCGAACGCTTCCAAGCAGAGAGTCTCTCCGTAGACATAGAGGCCTGCCATCAAGCTGGTGTCCCTGCCAAAGCCGTCCTCGCCCACCTGGGTCCAGTCGCTGCCACCATCAGACACCCATAGCTGGAATCCATCCGGCTCAAACTGCTCTATGGAACTGCCGGGCATTCGTGACACCCACGTAGATCTTGCCCTGAAGGACAGGCCCTGGGTCTTCGGGACGAGAGGGCCTGCTCGCCCCAATGTTTTCAGGCACACACAGCCCCTCGACGGACACCCGACGGAACGAACGGCCGTCATCCGAGGCCCAAATCTGGACGCCGGTCTCGAAGTTCTGCACGGCTAAGATGAGCCGCTTGTCAAGAACCATGGGAACCGCGCTGGGTCTTCGGATAGTCGAGTAGCTCCAACGACCCTGTCGGTCTTTTTGTCTGCAAATGCTCCGGTGGCTGGCGGCAGCCTTGACGAGCAACGCGCCTCCCCCGCTTACAGCGTCCAGTTCGGACGGCAGCGGACTCCCTCAAGTCCCCGGCATGGCACCGACGATCCGGCCTGGCGACCGGCCGCGGCGGGTCGGTGAGACCCTCAAAAAGTGTTCTGCCCGGATGCCCCCGCGTCCTCCAAGCAAGCTTGTGGCGCACAGGCGCATCCGGGCAGACCTACCGGAGCATCCTTGGATGCTCCCTCTTAGTCTCAGTGGCCTCCTATGGGGTGGGGGTGACTCTCACAACGTAGAGAGTACCTGCCCCTTCGAAGTCCCATCCGTGCCAGTTCATGGGATTGAGCACAATGATATCGTCCTCGTCAAAAGCGACTCTGGACGTCTCGACCTTGTCCGCGTCAGTGAGAATCAATTCGCCGACGCCTTCGTCCACGTAGCAGAGCCACGTTGACGGATCGTCTCCGCCGTGAACCGGATAGTTGTCGGCACCGGCGGCGATCTCGAACTTCAGGAAGTCAAGTCCGGAGTTCGGTTCGGTGAAGAACGGCCCGGACCATCCCAGCACGCCCCACTCAATATCGGCGGGGACATCCGTAGTAACTGTGGTCGGAATGCCATCAACATTCGTTACAGTGAAGATGTTGTTCGCTTCTACAGCGGCTGCAAACAGCTTGGCCATCTGACCAGCAGCAGCGGCTTCCGGGGTGACCCTTACGACATACATCGTGCCTGCGCCTTCAAAATCCCATCCATGCCAGTTCATGGGATTGAGCACGACTACGTCGTCCTTGTTGAAGGCCACCCTGGAGGTTTCGACCTTGTCCGCGTCAGTGAGAATCAATTCGCCGACGCCTTCGTCGATGTAGCAGAGCCACGTTGTCGGATCATCACCGCCGTGAACCGGATAGTTGTCGGCACCGGCCGCAACGTCGAACTTCAGGAAGTCAACCCCGGAGTTTGCTTCGGAGAAGAACGGCCCGGACCATCCCGTTACACCCCAAGCAAGACCAGCAGGGGCGTCTACAGTGACAGTGTTCGGAATACCATTGACATTCGTTACCGTGAACAGCTGGTCCCCGCCCGCAGTCCTCTTGAAGAGCTGGTCGAGGATCGCCGCCGCCTCACCCCTGGTGGCCGGCGCTGTTACGTCCCAGGTGGCCCCAGCTTCGAGGCCGTCCAGAATCGCGGTCAGCATGCCGTTGTACTCGGCCTTCTTAATGTTGGCGCCGTGATTCGCGTTGGTGTAGTCGAGTTCTCCGGCATACGCGGCCGGTGCGGCTATCAGCGCGTCCCCGGCTGCCCGGACCGCGATGCTGATAACCTGCTGCCGGGTCACGTTGTCAGCGAACCCGAAGAGGCCGTTTGTGTAGCCGCTCATGATCTGATGCTCTGCCGCGACGGCCGCATAGCTGCCGGGATACAGAGGGTTGTTCACCGGATCATAGGGGGCCGGGGTGTCGGGGAATTGGGACACGTCCGCAGCCGTGACCTCGTAACCCAAGGTTAATGCAGCCATCTTGGCGAACTGCTGGCGCTGCAGAGGATTATCAGGCCTGAAGGTGCCATCTGAGTATCCGCCGATGAACCCATTTGTCGCCAGATCCACGATGCTGGCTTCGTAGTCGTGACCCGCGATGTCTGTGAAGTTGGCTGTCGCCGAGGCGGGTACCGCCACCGCGAGCACGAGGACCGCTGCAAGCAGCAGCCCCAAGATGATCCTCATCCTTCTCATTACCGCTCCTTCTCCGATGTTTGCTTTGTGGTGGACCTGCAAAGCCAATCAACGCACCCCTTTGATGTGACCCCCATTCTGATGAGTTGACGATGGCCGCCTCACGGACGGAGACGACCTATTGATGCCCCCAGGAACCATGCCGCCCTCCACGGCGCCGATACCTCTGGGCGGGTCTGCCCCGATCCACAATAACCGGGTAGCCGCCACAGTCCGTGAGGCCTGAGGCTCACCGTGTCCACAGTACTCCCCTTGGAACGAGTTCGCAAAGTCTGTGACGTGAAAAGGTCGCCCTTGGCAGACAGGTACGAGCCGTCGACGTGCCCCTCGCGATCAGCCGTTCTGATACCGACGGGATAACGATGCTGTCTCATAAGAAGAGTGTGAGGAATTCCTTAGAAACCGATGAGGCCGTACCCCTTTGCTAACATCTGTCAGAGTTTGTTCCGGAAGGATGGTGCGATTGCTGACCTCCTGGCTTCGTCGTTTGTCCGTGCCCCTGATTACCGGCGTCCTTGTCACGGTAGTCATCATCGTCGCCTTGGTGGTGCTCGATCTGGGTGGGCCCACGGGCGACTCGATCTCGCCACCGCCTGTGCTCCAGATTGGAGGCACATCTGCCGGTGAACAAGACGGGGGCGTGACCTCAGCGGGATCCACCACCCTCACGACGTCAGGACTCGCATCCTCCAGGCAGGGCTCAGGAGCGGGCCTGGACCAGGCGTACGGCACGACCCATGGCGAGAACGGCTTCACTGGGCCAGGCTCGACGATTCGAGCCGGCAAGACCAAAGTGGTCACGGGTTGGATTAGAGTCCAGCCTGGGCAGAGAGAGCAGCAAAGCACCACTCCCATCAGTACCTCAACGACGGAAGCACCACGTCCCCCATCCACCAGCGGAGCGCCGGATTCCGCTTCCATAGAGCAAGGCAGGTGACGGGGGGTGCGATTGCTGTTGGTCGAGGATGAGCCACGAGTGGCTTCCTTCATCGCAAAGGGCCTTGAAGGCGCAGGCTATCTCAGCGATGTCGTCGGCAAAGGAGCTGAGGCTCTCTACCGTCTGCGACAGGGGCGCCAGTGGGATCTCATTCTGCTCGACGTAGGTCTTCCGGATATGGACGGGTTCCGAGTGCTGGAGGAGATTCGCAGGATTGACCGGGTTACCCCCATCATCATGCTCACGGCCCGGGGCGACGTGCCATCGCGGGTCAAGGGCCTCGACCTCGGGGCCGACGACTATCTCCCAAAACCGTTCGATTTTGACGAGCTCGTCGCTCGCATCCGAGCGCAGCTTCGGCACGACCGCCAACAGCACGGGTCGCTCCTTCAGGCCGGGGATCTGACTCTCGACCTCAAGGCCCGTAGAGTCTCCCGGGGTAACCGCGCCTTCGACTTGACTTCCCGGGAATTCGCTCTACTCGAGTTCTTCCTTCGCCATCAGGGGCAGGTCCTTACGCGGTCGCAGCTCCTCAATGGGGTCTGGGGGTACGACTTCGATCCTCGGACCAACGTCGTCGACGTCTACGTCGGCTATCTGCGCAACAAGCTCGATGATCCCCAGGAAGAGTCCATGATCGAAACGGTCCGAGGGGGAGGCTACCGATTTCGCTCACCGGAAGCGCCGACGACTTGAGAGTGCGTCTGACGCTCTGGTTCGTCTTGGGCGTAGTCCTACTCGCTTTGTCAGGAGCCATCGGGACCTATGCGATCCTCGGCCAACAGCTGCGCGGTGACCTTGACTCGAAATTGCTGCAGCAGCTGAACCACTACCAACAGGTGATAGGTTCGGCAGCAGACGAGCAGGCGCTCGTTGCAGCCACCGAAAGCTACCTATCAGGGCCACAGTCGAATGCACTTAGGCAGGGCGCTTACATCTTCTCTTTGCAGACCCTGGATGGAACCGTCATCTCCAATTCGAGCGAGACCCGACTGGAAGACCTGCCGGCTTCGCACGTTCTTCTCGAGTCGGGCGAGCCGTTTCTGCTCGACGTGTCGGTAGACGGGCAAGGCCACCGGGTCGCCGGGACATCGGTGATGCTCGGAGAACAACAACTGGGAGCAGTTGAGATCGCCGGTTCGCTCGCCGGTATCAGTGAAACCCTTCGTCGTTTGCTCCTCCTGCTGGCCACCGGAGGTACACTCGGTTGCTTGGTAGTGGGGCTGGGCTCGTGGCTTCTGGTCGGAAGGGCGCTGGATCCCGTCCGCCGGATCACAAGAACCGCTGCTGCCATCTCCCATGAAGACCTTTCACGGAGGATTGGCTACTCGGGGCCTAAGGATGAGATCGGCGAGTTGGCCCTCACCATGGACGCCATGTTCGACCGATTGCAGTCGGCTTTTGCCACCCAGGAGCAGTTCATTTCTGACGCATCCCATGAGTTGCGTACGCCTCTCACCATCATCAAGGGCCACCTGCAGGTACTCGATCGTCAGGAATCTCCCGATCCAGTTTTTGTCAGCAGGAACACGCCCTGGTGCTTGACGAGTTGGACCGCATGAATCGCTTGGTAGCAGATCTACTGATGTTGGCGCGTGCGACCCGAGTCGACTTCTTGCGGAAAGAGAGGTTGGTTCTGGATGGATTCCTTCAGTCACTAGTTGCGCAGGGTCCCCATCTGGGCGAGCGAGCGTGGCTCCTTGAGTCCCTGCCGGGAGGTTCGCTACAGGCCGACCAGGATCGCCTCACCCAGGTCTTCCTCAATCTCATGCAGAACGCTGTTGAACACACTCGAACGGGCCAGGTCATCGCCCTCGGAGGTGAGCGCACCCCGACTCGGGTGGTGCTGTGGGTGAGGGACGAGGGAGAAGGCATGAGCGAAGAAGTGGGCAAGCGGGTGTTCGAGCGCTTCTACCGAGCTGCCAAAGAAGGGAACACCGGAGCAGGACTCGGCCTCGCCATCGTCAAGGCCATCGTGGGAGCTCATGATGGCTCCATTACCGTCGAGAGCCGCCCGGGGGATGGTGCCCGCTTCACGGTCTCTCTCCCCGCCCAGATCGACCTTACTCCTTCATAAGAGCCTTCTCATCAGACTCTTAGCCGGGTCTCATCAGGCCCGCCTAGACTGACAATCGACGGGTGAAGGCCTGTCGGCAAAGCGGACGGCGTTATGGGCCGTTCCGACCAGCAACTTCGAGGAGGTCTATTACATGCGAAAGAGGAGGGTCCTCATCATTCTGGCTGCGATCACGGTCCTGTCGCTGATGCTGGCCAGCGCGGCATACGCAGCCACCGAGGGGGGATACCGTGGCGGAACTACGGTGATCTCCGCGGGTCAGACCCAGAGCCCGGCTCAGGAGAGCACTTGCACCAGTTGCGCAGACCAGACCCAGACCCAGACGCAGACCCAAGCCCGGGACGGTTCGGGGACAGCCTGTGACGGCACCTGCGACAGCTCGGGTCAGCGAATCTCTGCGGGCCAGACACGGGCGCAACACGGCGCGTGTGACGCCGCGACGCGGACCGGTGATGGTCCAATGAAAGGACAGGCCGGCAAAGGGAACGCCCTGCAACAGCGTGACGGGACCTGCGACGAGACCTGCGATGGAGTCTGTGACCTCATCGGCAGCCAATCGACTCCTGGCCAAGACCAAGAGCGCCAGCGAAACGGGACCGGCGGTCGCTAGCAAAGCATAGTCCAGACGCGCATCAACCATGGGGCCGAGCGGCCGGGAACCGCCCGGCCCTCACCAACCTAGCAAAACACAGAAAGGAATCGAACTGATGAGACGATGGAAGCCCATAGCATTGGCGGCAGTTGCTGTCATGCTTATCCTTGCCATAAGCGGTATCGCCCTGGCGGGAGGTCCGGGATGGAAGACCGGATCAAGCCTCACCACTTCTGCTGTCCTTGGGGCACTAGGCGTCTCTGAGCCGGGAACCGCGACCCTCGCCCCCCTGAGTGACGCGGAAAAGGAGGCCCTCCTTTTCATGCGCGAGGAAGAGAAACTGGCTCGCGATGTCTACGCCGCGCTCTATACCAAATGGAACATACCGGTGTTCAGCAATATCGCGGCCTCCGAGACTCGACATATGGCCAGCATCAAGACACTCCTTGATCGATACGGCCTCGCCGATCCGGTCGCTGTGGATACCCCGGGCGTCTTTGTCAACGTGGAGCTGCAGGCAGCATACACGCAACTGGTCGCCCAGGGCAGCCAATCTCTGATGGAGGCTCTCAAGGTGGGAGTGACCATCGAGACTTTGGACATAGAGGACCTTGAGGAAGTCCTCACCATCTCGACTCACCCGGACGTGACGCAAGTAGCAGGGAACCTGCTGCGTGGTTCGCAGAATCACATGGAGGCTTTCACACGCCTGATGGCTGAGTAGTCGCCCAAGCATGCCGGCAGGTCGGATCCTGAACTTGGCCCACTCTCCCGATAGGGCGCGAATCGGGCCGACGAACACTCCCAACCCCTCCGCTCCGCCTGTCTACAACGATTTCTTGAGAAGCCGGGCTCGAAGAGCCCGGCTTCAGCACGGACTCTAACCCTCCAGTGACTCGGAGACCTGGTGAATCTCAGCCTCGAGGTCGCCGCATGAGGTAGAACGTGTAGCCATACATCTCGATCTCTCTTTGAATCAATTCCGCCGTCTCAAGCTTCCGAAGATCGTCAGAATACGTCTCGTAAAGGCGTCGCAGACGGTCTTCCGGCGGGCCGTAATACGCCCACCAGGCCGACTCCGGAAGCGCGAACCGATCGATGATCTGTAATCCGCAATCCGCGATGAGTCTCTCATCGCCGGCCGTGTCGAGCATTGCCGGATATTGGTCCGTGAAATATTCCTGACATTCTGTGGGCGGATCCGGCAGGAGCCATACAAGCTCGGATCACCCGGACCAAGGCGGGGCAACGAGGGTTCGAAGATCTCGTAGAAGAACGGTGGCTGTTCGTGACGGTCCATTGTCACCTTTCTCAAACCGGCTCCACGGCATGGTCCTTCGCGAAGAGCAAGCGTCAGAGCCTCAATTGAACGAGTCTCGCCCGCAGACCGTCAATCAATGCTGTAGCGACGCAGATCAACGGCGAGGATTTCAGGTAGCCGGGGCCTCTGCATTTCTCCACGGTTGCCGTAACAACGCCCGCGCCTCGCGCCACTGGTACGCAACGGGGTATAGTCTCGGCATGACCACTATCTTCATCGACGCAGACGCTTGTCCGGTGACACGCGACGCAATATCGGTAGCGCGCTCGCGCTCAGTACAAGTCGTCCTCGTTGCCAACCAGACGCAGAACCTCACCCGTTTCGCGGGACGGGCCGGAGTGGAGATCCTAGAGGTCCCATCGGGAAAAGACTCTGCCGACTTCGCAATGGTCCCCCTGCTGGGGCCCGAGGACATTGTTGTGACCGGCGACACGGGGCTCGCGGCCATGGCCCTGAGCCGGGGGAGCCGTGCCTTGAGTCCCCGGGGCCGCCGATTTCTACCCGTTACCATCGATGCCGAATTGGCCGTACGCGCCGCTGAACAGCGACATCGGCGCGCCGGGGGACGGACCAAGGGACCCTCCCCTTTTCTCGACGAGGATCGGCAGCGATTCCGGGACTCGCTCACCCGCTTGTTGGCGTAGCGCGTGGCTGAACCTGGAACAGATGTGTCAGCCGACAGGCCGCGGCCGCGGCCGGCGGCTACGCGCAAACCCCGGGCGTAGCCGCCGGGGCTTCCCTCAGAGGCGTTTCTTCGTGTGGCGAGCGGCCGCCAGGGGTGCCACCGCGATCCACAGTGTGATTGTTATCAGCATCGAGGTCGTGTAGCCGATGTCCGGAAGACCGAGCTTCCCGGAGATCGGACCCCAAAGGAGCATGAAAAACAACGAGCTGAGAAAGAACCCCGGTATGGCGCTCAATATGCTGAAGTATCCCATTTCGCATCTCCTTTAGGCTCGGTTGCTCACGTCGATCAGTTCCCCAGTAGCCTAATCGACAGTCTCGTGCGGCACAAGCGCCGTACGTCGCCGCGGCGGCGCCTCCCTGACTGGTTGCTTTTTTGGCGCTTCTACCTCAGATGACTGCCGTCGCAGAACGGTTTTGTCGAGCTCCGGCCGCAACGGCAGAATGTTACCCGGTTCCTGATCTCGTAGGTCTCGCCCTTAGAAGACTCCACCGGAACACCACCCCTCACCCAGATCGGTCCCATCTTTTCGGCTTGTGTGTCTTCCACCAGACCCATCGAAGGTTCGAATGCCGGCTCGATAGGCCGGCCATCCTCACCCCATGCACCAGCCGTCCCGCCCTCTTCGGCTAATCCTCGCGGGCGCCAGAAGACCCTTCGCCCCGGTCGGCACCTTCCGGTCGACCGAGGAGGTCCTGGAAGCGCTGAGCGACCCTCTGCTGCTCGGCGTCTTGGGCCGCCTGCACCATGGAGGCGGCCTCGTCCAGGGCGGGTTTCCGCCGCTGGGCTTTCGCGAGCAGACCGTCAATGGTGACGGCGGGTTGGCTCTTGGCCGCCTGCCTCAGTATCTCCAGCAGCTCGTCCTGCAGCGACCGCTGGTTACAGGCCGCACGGTTACGAAGCCCCCGGGCGACATCGTCGGGCACATTCCTGATGGAGAGGTTGACGGGCATCCGGATGGCTCCTCTCTGGCTTCGTTCGAACTGGTCCGTACCCGCCGATACTGGCCCGCATTTCGAGAGCCGGCACGGCCCCCGTTCACCTTCCAGGCCGTAGCGACGGTGTGACACGGGGAGACCGCGAGATGCGGCCTCCCCGTGTCATGTCTGCACTACGAGGTCCCCCCCGTTGACCTACTCGATACCGTGCCAGGCCTTCATGTGGTTCCTCTGTTCGGCGGTGATCACTTCCGGCTTGTAGTACTTGGCGTAGAAATCCAAGTCGAGGTGATGGACTGTCACCGAGACCGGCATGCTGATCGGGTCGACGAACGCTGGGAACCGTCCGTACGTTTCGAAGATGTAGGTACAGAAGGCCTTCGTGCATTCGATGGCCTCTTTGTCCGGATACTTGATCTGCGTGGCGATGGATGGATCCTTGAAGGCCTTGTCCCGAGGGTAGTCGGCCGAGAAGAGCCCGCCCTTGCCGAACTTGAATTCGACCACGCGGTCGACCGCCTCGTTCATATCCTTCACGTACGGTGGGATGAGGGGCTCGATGAATCCGTCTTTGCCGACAGCGTAAGGCATCCCGTTCTTGTCAGTCTGGAAGCGGAATCCCATACCTTGGGTTAGGGGCGTGCCCCCCAGCAGCACCAGTGGCACATACCCGCCCCAGAGGAAACTGCCCAGACCCATGGCAGTCGCGGCTAAGTTGATGTTCTGTGCCATGTAGTGGCCCACGCCACCGGTAGCGCCCTGCAATCCGATCTCATTGAAGGTGAGCGTCGTCTTGGCCCCGGAAAGGTAGCCGCTGTCGATCCACTTGCCCACGCCGGCCGGAATGCCACCTTTTGCGTCATCGATAATCGAGTAGTGATCGTCGCCGAAGTAAGTCATGACGGCGTTGATGTACTCATAGGTCATATCGACGATCGGGAAAAAGGTGATCTGGCCCGGCTGATTGAAGTCCCAGACGTTCATCGCGAGAACAGACGCCGGGGGCAGATTGGGTCTCCCCTTGACGATTTCAACGGCGCCGTCCTTGAACGCGTCCAACAGCTTGGGACGGTCGTCGGCCGTATCGATCTCTGTCGTCTTCGAGGCAGGTTTGGGACGGTATAGGAAGGCTCCGTCATCGTTGATGAAAAGCAGTTCGTTGTGCTGATCGTTGCAGGGAGCAGGCACGGTACGCCCCTGCCAATTCATGAAGGTGCTGTTGGAGCACTCAAGGTCACCGTTGATGAGGCCGCTGACCCCATAGCCCGCCCAGCACAGCGCCGCGGTCTCCAATTCGCTCAGCGCGACCGGAGGTTTCTCGGACTTGTAGGGAAAAGGCGCTCGCTTCAGCTCGGTGCCCAGCGCAAAGCGGTGGGCTCGGCGCCGCGCGAATCCCTGGAACATGGGATAGTCCCATATCTTGTTGAGAAGCTCCTTCTCGTTCGCATTCATGTTCAGCCTCCCTGTAGACTAGAGTGGTGCCTGCATAGTACACGGCATTCGTTTGTGGATGAAATCCATTGGCAGGTCTTTCGCCGGATGATGCACGGGACGTCCAAGCAGAGTTTTCGCGTATAATACGAGCAGCGGTGAAGGCTTCCGCCTGAGCCGTGGGACAAAACGGGAAGTGGCGCTGCTTCCGGTGCTTACAAGGAGAGTATTTGGGATGCCTGGTTGGTTGGGGCCCTGGGAAATCGTTATCGTTGTCGTCGTCATCTTCCTCATCTTCGGAGGCAAGTTGATACCCCGCATCGGCTCTTCGTTGGGTCGTTCTCTACTGGGGCTCAAGAAGGGCCTGAAGGAGGGCGAAGAAGGATTCAAGACGGCGATCAAAGACGATACAAAGGCTGACATCGCCGTCGACGACAGCACGGATCGGTCGACGACCGAAGCCGGGAAGACAAAGGAAGCCTAACGGTTCGGCGCTGCAAGATGGCGCGACGAATCCTGATCCGCTGACAAAACCCGGCCCCTAGGGGCCGGGTTTTCGCTTTCTTGGGTGCTCGTCGCAGCGGCAGGTACCGCGGCCGAGAGTTCCCGCTATACCTGCCGCATGGACCCCAGCGGACGTTCCCGTCATGCTGGTACTATTCGGTAGGGTCGGAAGAACAACAACCGAGGAGTTGAACGCGACCATGGCCAAGAAGAATGCCATCTATGCGCAGTCTGGCGGAGTCACCGCCGTCATCAATGCGTCCGCCTGCGGCGTCATCGAGACCGCGCGTGAACATGCCGACGAGATTGGCGTCGTATACGCGGGCCGCAACGGCATCATAGGAGCACTCACCGAGGACCTCATCGACACGAGTCGGGAATCCGCCGCGGCTATCGCAGCTCTGCGTCACACGCCTTCCGGCGCCTTCGGATCCTGCCGTTACAAGCTGAAGAGCCTGGAGGAGAACCGGCGCGAGTATGAGCGACTGATCGAGGTCTTCAGGGCTCACGACATCGGATATTTCTTCTACAACGGTGGAGGTGACTCCGCGGACACCTGCCTCAAGGTCTCGCAGCTCGGAGAAAAGATCGGGCTCCCCATCCAAGCCATCCACGTGCCCAAGACCGTGGACAACGACCTTCCCATCACCGACAATTGCCCCGGCTTCGGCTCTGTCGCCAAGTACATCGCTGTCTCCACGCGTGAGGCCAGCTTCGACGTGCGCTCGATGGCCAAAACGTCTACAAAGGTTTTCGTGCTCGAGGTCATGGGACGGCACGCGGGCTGGATCGCCGCGGCAGGCGGGCTCGCTTCGGACGAGAGCACCCCAATTCCGATCGTCATCCTGTTTCCAGAGGTCGTGTTTGACCGGGAGCGATTCTTGGCGAAGGTAGACTCACTCGTCAACACGTTCGGTTACTGCACCGTCGTGGTCTCGGAAGGTGTGAAGAGTGCGAACGGCAAGTTCTTGGCCGATCAAGGTCTGAAGGATGCGTTTGGTCACGCGCAACTCGGAGGCGTCGCTCCCGTCGTCGCCAACATCATCCGTGAGGAGCTTAATCTCAAGTACCACTGGAGCGTTGCAGACTATCTTCAGCGTGCCGCCCGCCACATCGCCTCGCGGACGGACGTCGAGCAGGCCTACGCCATGGGCAGGACGGCGGTGCGTCTCGCGCTTGCCGGACAGAACTCCGTCATGCCGACTATCGTGCGCCTCTCCAACCATCCCTACGCATGGGAAGTGGGATCCTCGCCTCTTTCGGAGGTGGCGAACGTCGAGAAGATGATGCCCAAGAACTACATCTCCGATGACGGCTTCGGGATCACTCGGGCGTGCCGGGAGTACCTGGCCCCGCTGATTCAGGGCGAGGACTATCCTCCCTACAAGGATGGATTGCCGGACTACGTCACGCTCGAGAATGTCGCGGTTGAGAAGAAGCTTCCGGAGTTCGCGCTCTAAGGATTTCGATCATCGATGACTTCGTGCGAAAGGAGGGCCCAATGACCCACGAGGACCCAGACCTCAGACGATTTGTGGTGGAGTTTGGCTCCGGGGTCGACCAACACGGTCAGGATGCGACCGCGGCGTGCGTGAAGGCGGTCAAAGACGCTGTCATGCGGAGCTGTCTCACCGGTCTCATCGAAGTGGTCCGTCTGAATGATGTCCAGGACATGCTGGTCGACATCCAGGTCGCCTGCCCCCACCCGGACACCGTGAACCGGCAGGCCATCCTGGATGCAATTCCTTTTGGCCAGAAGCAGCTATCGGTAGTGGAAGGCGGCATGGCGGCCAAAGGATTGATGCAGCCCGAGTTGGGAGACAGCACAGACGAGGCGTATATCGCCAATGCGGCCATCTCAGTGTGGATCAGCATCTCCAAGATGCTCGCTGCCTGGCAGGAAGGTCCTAGCGGACTGCTCGCAACCTGACCCGCCGCCGGCCTACGACCCGCAGCCGTCCAGTAGAAAGACACCACGCTCCGCCGCGAGCGAGAGCGCCGCATAGGGATCGATCACCCGCGGTCCTTCAGGGTTCAGCCGTATGACTACCCGATCGGCGGGCAAGATCGTCCGCTCCAGTTCGCCGTCGAGGGCCATCCCGTAGGT
>ENA-OSEO01003997-OSEO01003997.1-sediment-metagenome-genome-assembly--contig:-NODE-3997-length-16214-cov-4.751255_pt1 | contig 16214 bp, 13 predicted proteins | sample MGYA00237883_ERZ534232 | MGnify/ENA metagenome assembly ERZ534232 | reverse complement strand
TACATCGTGGCCGACCCGTCGAAGTAACGGGCCCGACGGTTCATCCCGACCACCGCGTGGCCCAGTCCCCAGCTCATCCCGGCGGGCTTGCGCCGCTCCCAGGCTTCGCTCGCCACCTGAGCAATCCGCGCCACGAAGAAATCCCCATACTCGGACGCTTTCATGACACCCTCGTCACGGCTGACATCGTACAGATCGCCGAAGTCCTCATCCGCAAAACCCGGACCGGTATGCGTATGCGTGGCGTTCAGGAACAGCTTGTCCGCGTCGAAATCCGGCAGCTTTGTCCAGACGATCTCCCGGACCCGGTCCTGCATCGACTTGCGGATGAACAGCACGTCGCAGGAGACGAGGATCGCCTGCTCGGCCGGGCCCTCGTCTCCGCGCGTCTCGAGCGCCAACGCCGTAGCGGTCAACGGATCGCGGACGCGCTGGGAGATTCGCTTATGCAGTTGGCCGATTAGAGCCACCGGTTTTTCCGGCGTGACATCGACGCGGGACCAGCCGACATACAGCCGTGGCTCGGACACCCCCTCGGCCCCACGGACCGGAGCAGCCACCGGCACCAGCAGAATGAGCCAGACCACATACGCCTTGACGTTCCCCTTCATGGACTTTCCTGCTCCTTCCTATGCGCAGCTCTCAGTTGTCTCACCATTTCGTCCAACACCCGATTCAGTTGCGGGTCCATGGTACCGCAGTAAGAGGTGATCGTACAGGGCAGTCCCTTGGAGAGGTCCAGAAAAGGCGTGGTCGGCCGCCCCTTGAAAATATGCCGCTGGAGGGTGGCGGCACTGGGCAAGTCGCGGTAGCATAAGGGTTCGGTGCAGCAGGCGACATAGACCAACCTGTGGAAAGGGGAACGTACATGTTGAAACTGGGCATGCATGTAGACAACTGGCGGCATTTCGATGTCTCGTACGAGGTCCCGTGCCAATTCGCGAGCGACCACAAGCTCAAGTTCGTGGAGTTTGGCACCATCGATGGGGACTACTTCATCCAGGCGCTCGGCTACAATCCGCACATCCCCCTGCACTACGATCCGCTGCAACTCAAGGCCTATCTCGACTCGCTCAAGCTGAAGGCTTCACAGCTTGACGCGGCGTATCCGGTCTCATGTCCCGAGGGTCAGTATCGCGGCATCCCCTATACCCTGCGGACGATCCAGTTCGCCCAGGCGCTCGGCTGCCCTTGCGTGGACACCACCGACGGGGCCCGCAAACCCGCCGGCTACTCCGACGACGAGGTGATGGCCCTGATCAAGCAGTACTACCGGGTCGTGCTCGAGTGGGCCGAACGATATGAGGTCGTCATCAACGTCGAGCCGCACGGACCCTATACGACGAATCCAGATACCTTGGAGCAGATTCTCAGTTTCTTCAACTCACCATATCTGCGTTTGAATCTCGACACCGGCAACACCTTCATCGCCGGCCAGGACCCGGTGAAATTCCTCCAGCGATTCCGCGACAAGCTCTCGCACTGCCACATCAAGGACGTCAGCGAGTCGCTGGCCAAGGCAGTCCGCGGCGAGGAGACCGGCATTGCGTCCTCGGTGGTCGCCATCGGCGAAGGAGTCAACGCGGAGAACATCGCCGGCTGTATCGAACTGCTGAAGGACACGAAGTGGGACGGCGTCCTATCCATCGAGTGTGAAGCCGCCCCGGGCAACGTGGAGAAGAGCATCGACTGGCTCCGTCAGGAAATCGCCAGGTAGGATTGAGAAATGCGGGACTTGTGTTATGCGGTCTTTCGAACGAAGTGGGGCTATTTCGGCCTGGCCGGCACAAGCAAAGCGGTTCATCGGACGTGCCTGCCCGTGGCGCACCGCCAAGTGGCCGAACGGGTGCTGCTCCTGGGCCTGGGCCCGGCGGCCCGAGACATCTGCCGCCATCGTGGTTTCCTCCCGGATCTCCAGGAGCGGATCGTCGCCTACTTCGAGGGCGAGAACATCGATTTCCGCATCGATCCGCCGCTTGCCCTCGACCATGCCACCACTTTCGGCAAGAAGGTCCTCCGCGTCTGCCGGGCCATCCCCTTGGGCGGGACAACCACGTACCGCGACCTGGCCAGACAGGTCGGCTGCCCGGGCGCCGCGCGGGCGGTCGGCGGGGTCATGGCCGCCAATCCGATCCCTCTGATCATCCCCTGCCACCGTGTCCTCCGCACAGACGGGGATCTCGGCGGTTTCTCCGCCCCCGGCGGCATCGCCACCAAACAGAGAATGCTCCGGCACGAACAATCGGCCATTCACTGCCAGACATTCTCGGGGGACTGAGCAACGAAGAGTATGTAGACTCTCTCACAGGACATTGGCATTTGACTCGTTCCTGCGGCGGTGCTACAATGTCTTTGTAGCGGTCGGCATGTCCCTGGAGACTCCGAGGGCCCTGGAGAATGTCCGATGTCGTATAGCTCGTCGATCTGAAGAACGCCGTCTACTGACCGAAGGGGTCTGTCATGTGCGAGAATGCGAGCTTCGCCGACAACCGCAGGGATCGTGTTCACAAGCCTTTCGAAGATGTCTTCAAGGACACCGAGATAGTGATTGGGCTTGTAGGTGCGGTGGGCACACAACAGAGGCGAGTGGTTGAGGCAATCACGGACAGGCTCAGAGCCTTCAAGTACAACACCAGAGAAATAAGTGTCTCTCGGGATGTGATCGCGATGCTTTGCCGTGACATTCCTTCTGCCTTCCCTTCCGAGTTCGAGCGAATAAGCACATTCATCGACCGAGGCAACCGGGCGCGTCAGTCATCCGGCGACAACTCGATCCTTGCGCTGGGGGTCTGCTCAGAGATATTTCGTGAAAGGAGACGCGACGAACAGGGGAATGTCAAGCCTGGGCACCGGATTGCCTATATCATCAACTCGCTGAAACATCCTGAGGAGGTGAAACGCCTTCGACGTGTTTACACGAACGGATTCTATCTCATCGGCGTCCATTCCAGCAAGGACATGCGTCGTGACTATCTGGTGAAAGAGAAGAGCATCGAACCAGCACAAGCGGAGGAGTTGATCAGGCGAGATGAGGATGAGGTGGAAGGCCATGGTCAACACACACGCGACACGTTTCATCTCGCCGATTTCTTCATCCATCTCAGCGATCACGATCCCCCCTGGAAGAACAGCCTGTGGCGGATACTCGATCTCGTCTTCGGGAATCCCTACATTACACCTGCTTTCGACGAATACGCCATGTTCATGGCATTTGCCTCCGCCCTCAGATCGGCAGATCTCTCGCGTCAAGTCGGAGCAGTGATAGCCCGTGGCAACGAAATCCTTGCGATGGGAGCCAATGATTGCCCCAGACCCGGCGGCGGCCTGTACTGGCCCGAATATGATTCTGCAGCGTGCGAATACGGAGATGCAGAGGATGGGCGGGACTATAAACGCGGTGAGGACTCCAATAAGAGAGAACAACGGAAGATGATCGAAGAGATTCTGTCGCGTCTTGACAGCGGCATTGACAAGTCCCAGGTCGAAGGCGCGCTCTTGAGGAGCAGGATTGGAGATCTGACGGAATACGGACGCGCCGTGCATGCCGAAATGGAGGCCCTACTCTTCTGTGCACGCAACGCGGTGGATGCACGCGGGGCTACGTTATACGCAACCACGTTTCCCTGCCACAACTGCGCCAAACACATCGTAGCGGCGGGTATCGAACGAGTAGTGTACGTAGAACCTTACCCCAAGAGCAAGGCGATGGAGTTTCATGCCGATGCGATTGCTCAAGCTGGAGAGCCCAGCCCTCCCCTGGTCACGTTCGAGCCGTTTGTTGGCGTCGGCCCGAGGAAGTTCTTCGACCTGTTCTCCATGAGGCTCAGCACAGGCTTTGAACTGGTGCGTAAAGGTGAAGATGGGCATATTTTGCACTGGCAACGCGATGAGAGTTGTGCGAGAATGCAGATGTTGCCCTACTGCTACCTGGATCAAGAGGTGGCCGCGACAGAGAAGTTCGCGAAATATCAGGAAGGACTGGAGAGTGGAAATGGAAGAGACGCAAGATAATCGAAAACCGGGCGGCATTGATCGGAGTGCTACCTCCAGTTCCGCGCAGCACAATTGCCTCGCACATTTCGCAGAGGCCCGCAAAATCGTCGAAGGCTGGCCGGAGTGGAAGAAGAACATAGGCCACAGACTCGATCCGGGCGGAAACATGTCTGGGCCTTCGTGCAGCCCCACGAAATAGACTGGCTTGTCGAAAGGACCACAGGAGGTCGGACAGGACTGCTATGGGCGGCAGCAGGGTTTTCTGGCGTCTGTCCGGGGGTCGCTCATCCACCGGCGGCTTCGCGGCGTTGCTTCAGTTCCCGCCAGGTGGTCAGGATGATTTCCTGCTCTTTGATGAAGGCGCGGACGTCCGGGTCGATCATCAGGTTCATCTCTGCTTCGCGGGCCCGGCCGGAGCCGGAGATGTGCGGAAAGACTTCCGTCGGCGCGGTGCAATGGACGATGATCTGCGTGACGCCCGGCTTCATGGTGCGCAGCAGCTCGATCAACTGACACTTTCGTCCGTCGAAATCGCCGGCATCCGTCGGCTGGGTCACGAGGTCGTCGATCACGGGCAGCCCCGCGTTCCAGACTCTCTCGGCCAAAGCATTGATCAGAGGGCGGAATACGCCGACTTCCAAGCCCACGTGCTGGAGATGGCCGCCGAATGCAAGGACGGGGATCTGCTTCTCGATGCCCACCTTCACATACCGCTCGATGAACGGCTGTTGAAAACATGTCCCCATGTGGCTGTCGAGATGGGTGGGCTGGATGCCCATGGCCAGAGCCTTGTCGAGTTGGGCGCGAATCTCGGTCTCGAACTCCTCGGGCGAGGCATGGCGGACCACATCGTCGACGTCATGCCAGAGGCAGCCCTGCTCGTCCACGAGTCCCGGCACGGCGGGCTTTCCGGCAACCGGACCCCAGCGGTAGTCCTTCCATTCTGCGGTGAGCGTCAGGTGCAGCCCGGCGTCCACCTGCGGATGCTCTTTGAGCCAGGCGGCAAACTGCGGCACCCAAGGACACGGCATCATGATGCTCGTCGAGGTCGCGACGCCCTGCTCAATGGCCCGCGTCGCCCCCAGATTCGAGTCGTAGGACATCCCGGCGTCGTCTACATGGAAGATCACCACCCGCGCCCCACGAGGCCAGCCCAGCCGCTCGGCATAGGTGAGCGGCTCCGACCCTCCCACGCCACGCCCCGTCGAGACCACAGAAGCCGCCAAAACCACCCAGATCGCCCGGCTCGTCGCCATTCGGTTCTCCTTTCAGACTCTGTCACGAGCTCAATGAGAACCTGTTGGCGACGATTTGTCCAGCGCTTTCGCCAGCCCGGCGACGCGGACCTCGAGGCGCTTGATCTCCCGCGCCACACTGTTCCTGTGAATCATCTGCCAGGCGAAGATCTTCATCAGACCCAGCCAGTTGAAGAAGGTCAGGAACAGGGTCGCATAGAGGATCTGGTTCCTCGTCTCCTCAGCGCCGAAGAATCTCACGGCACTGAAGAGGGCCCCCGCGAGGAAGGCCAGGGCGACCGTCCAGATGAAGACGGCGGTCCAGAGCATGCGTCGGTTGTAGAACTCGCCCAGCATGGAGCGGATCGAGCCTTCGCGTGCGTCGTCATACGAGTCGTCGAGTACTTCGTGAATATCATTTCTCATTTCATTGTCTCCTTCATGAGAGTCCTGAGTTCATGGCGTGCCGCGTGCAGGCGCGACTTGACGGTGCCCTGGGGCACGTGGAGGATTCCGCCGATGTCAGCCAGGCCGAAGCCTTCAAGGTAGTGGAGCGTCAGGACCGCCCGGCTGGCAGCCGAGAGCTTGGGTAGCACGCTCTGGAGGTCCCCTGCCGTGACGGCTGCCTGCGGCTCCTCGGACCGCCCGGCCTCCGCCTCGAAGGCCGGCGGCAATCGTCGGGTCCTGGCCTTACGCCCGATCCAGTCATTGGCTTTGTTCGTCACGATCCGGTAGGCCCAGGAAGCGAACCGGGCTGGGTCGTTCAGACGCGCGATGCCTCGCACGATGGCCAGCCAGCTCTCCTGGGTTACGTCCCAGGCGGCCTCGGAATCGCCCGTCAGGCGGCAGGCGTAGCGCCACAGGCGCTTTTGCCACCGCGAGACCAGCGTTTCCATGGCCCGGCGGCTGCCGTCCTGGCACTCCATCACCAGTAATTCATCAACCAGTTGTTCCCGGGAATCGTTCATCTCTATATCTATGGAGTCTGTCTTACCACCCCGGCGGTTCATTTTCACGGGCGAATTTTTGGGCTTGTCTTTATCTGCGTTCGGTCGTAGAATCGCTCTTGCCGAACGGTTGAGGTTTGCCGTTGGAGAGGTGTCCGAGTGGCCTAAGGAGCGGTCTTGGAAAGGCCGTGTAGGGTTTATCTCTACCGCGGGTTCGAATCCCGCCCTCTCCGTTGATCATTGATGAAGGATGATTGATGGTTGATAATTGTGGCGGGAGGATCGGAATGCGCAGATCGTCAATCATCAATAGTCCATAATCAGTATGATAAATTTCCAGGCAGAACGGTTGAAACGCCTGCCCCAGAAGCCGGGGGAGGTCTGGCAAGGCGGAATCACGCGGTTGCCCCTCTGGGTCCGGGCGGACGAGGAGGGACTGCCCGATCCGGTTCGCTCCTGGGCGGCGGGCTGGGTCAGTTTGCAAACGCGGGCGGTCTTTCTCTCCGAAGGCTACACCGAGGACGAGGGGCAGGCCGACGCCCTGCTCGACGCCCTGGTCGACATGGCCTACGACAAGAAGCTGGCGGGCTATCGGCCCGGGAAGGTCCAGGTCTGCGACCCGGCGTGGGCCCTGTCTCTCCGTGAGAAGCTCGAGGGCTCCGAGATCACCGTCGAACTGCTGGCGAAATCGTTCATCCTCGAACGCAGCCTGACGGACGCCGCAGAGGCAAGTCGCCCCTATTACCCGATGCCCTGCGGCCCGATGGATACCGAAGGTGTCACCGTCGACATGATGCGGGCTTACACCGCGGCGGCGGTCGAGTTCTACCGCGCCCGCCTCTGGGAGATTCTCGCCGACGACGACCTGATCGTGCTCGAATCCCCGCGGGTCGAGCCCGGCCTGCGCCATTTCTCCGTCCTCGGCTTCCACGACGAGACTATCGGCCTGGGCTTCCACCAGTCCGTGAAGGACTTCGACCAGTTCGTTGCCAGCCGCAACCCGGATTGGATGATGTTCGGCCGGCACTGGGTCCTGCGCTTCGGCTCCATCGACAGCATCTCCTACGGCGACGTGGACCTCTGGGAACGGTACGACCTGCCGGTCGCCGGGCCGGAGGCGTACCCGTTCGCGTACTGCAACGAAAACAGAGCCGGAAAATCGAACCACCGCCCGGGGCCGGCGGAACTGGCCTTCTTCGAAGGGCTCATGCGGGCGCTGGCCCAATCCACCGAGCAGGATTTCGACGCCGGCCGCTGGAGCCGGCGGGCGGACACGTTCGACGAACCGATGGAGTTCGTCTTCACGCTGCCCAACGTGCTGGCCCCTGAGAAGCCGCGAGACCCCAAGCTGCCGCTGGCCAGTCCGCTGGTCATGGACCGGATCGCCGCCCACATGGAGCGGGCGATGAAGGACAAGGACTTCAAAACCCGCGAAGAGTACGAGGCCTTCGTCAACGCCCATTTCATCGGCAAGCGCATCGAGGAATTCGTACCGGAAACGCCCCTGGAGGAGGCGCAGGACATCGTCTTCCGCGCCTACAGCGTCAAAGGTCGCAAGCAGATCCACATGGCCCGCCGGGCCCTGGAGGTCGAGCCCAACTGCGCCGACGCGTATGTCCTGCTGGCCGAACGCACGTTCCTCCGAGATAAACAGCTCGAGTGCTACCGGCAGGCCCTCCAGGCGGCCGAGCGGACGCTGACGCCGGAGATCTTCGAAAAGGAGGCCGGCCATTTCTGGGATGTCATCGGGACCCGGCCCTACGTCCGTGCCCGGTTCCGCCTGGCCGAGTGCCTGAACAAAATGAACCGGCTGCAGGAGGCCGCCGAGCATTTCCGCGAACTGCTTCGGCTCAATCCCGGCGACTACCAGTGCGTTCGATTCTGGTACTGGCCCTGCCTGTTGCGCCTGGGCAAGGACGCTGAAGTGGAGAAGCTCCTCAAGCAGAACAAGAACGACAAGGGCGACTGCACCTGGGATTACACCCGCGCCCTGCTGACCTTCCGGCAGAAAGGCGATACTCCCCTGGCCAAGAGACATCTGAACCAGGCCATCAAGAACAATTCGATCTGCGCAGAGTACCTGATGAACGGCAAGGCCTTCGCCAAGCCCACGCCGGACGGTCGCAGCCTGTTCTACGACGACGATGGCGCCTTCTGCGCCGAGGTGCTCGCGCAGGCCTGGCACGAAACCGCTGGCGCCGCCGAATGGCTCGATGAGAGAATCGGCTGGTCCGCCGAACCCGAGCCGGAACCGGAAGAAGATGGTTGATTGCTGAAGTTCGGAATCAACAATCACAAATCACCCTTTCATGGAGAACCCGTTGCCTGAAGCGCCCATCCCCAAACAGCGCGTGGTCCGCCGGGGGCCGTACCCGGAACTGACCTGGACGGCCGTTCTGCTCGGCTATGCCCTGGGCATCCTCATCACCATCAGCATGGGCTACGCTTCGCTGATCCTGGGCTTCTCGCACGAGGGCTCCGAACTGGCGGCCATTTTGGGCTTCGGCATCCTGCGCGGTCTGCTGGGCCGGACCAGCATCGTCGAGAACAACATCAATCAGACCATCGCCAGCAGCGTCAATGCGGCCTCCGCGGGCATGATGTTTTCCATCCCGGCCCTGTTCATCCTCAATCACACGGATTTCAACCCGGTCCTGATGGTCTTCGCCTGCATCGCCGGCAGCTTTCTCGGCATCGCCTTCATCATCCCGCTGCGCAAGCAGATGATCGATTTCGAGCGGCTGACCTATCCCGGCGGCGTGGCCGTCGCGACCATCCTCAAATCCCCCGGCGCCGGCGTGCACAAGGCGGTCCTGCTGCTGATCGGCATTGGGCTCAGCGCCGTGGTCAGCATCATCAGCCATGTGGCCGGCTTCGAGAACTGGAACCTGGGCCAGCACCTCGGCCTGCCCGCCTACATGAACGGCATCTGGTTCGTCTCGCTGCTGACGGTCGGTGTCGGCTTCATCGCCGGCCGGGGCGGCTTCGCCTTCGTCATCGGCGGATTCACTTGCTACTGGGTCCTGGCGCCCATTATGGCGGGCATGGACCTGTTGCCCTCCCCTGAGCAGCTTGCCGCCGCGGAGGCCGAGATGCCCGAGTACCTGCGGTTGAACCTCTTTCGCCCGGTCGGGATCGGCATGCTCGTGGGCGGCGCGCTGACGGGAATCGCGTTCGCACTGCCCTTGATCGTCAACGCGGTCCGCAGCATGCAGGGCGCCGCCAAGTCCAGGACCGGCCTGTCCAAGGACGAAATGCCCATCCAGTTCCTATACATGGGCATCATCGGCGCGGTGATCGTGCTGTGCTTCGTGGCGGTGTATTCCGTGGAGGAGACGGACCTCGTGCACGGGCTGATCATGGGCCTGCTCGGGACCGCCTGGATCTGGATGGCCGGCGTGATCCTCTCGGAGTGCATCGGACGGACCAACTGGTCGCCCATGAGCGGTATGACCCTGATCGGCGTCACCATCCTGATCCTCATCTCCAGCGGGCTCGGCGACCGGGCCGCGATCATCTCCTCGATCATGGTCGGCGCCGCGACCTGCGTCGCCATGGCGCAGGCCACCGACCTGATGCTCGACCTCAAGACCGGCTATCTTGTCGGCGCCACGCCGCGAAAGCAGCAGACCGGGCAGTTCCTCGCGACTTGGCTGGGCCCGGTCGTCATCATGGCGCTGATCTACGTCCTGCACAAGGCCTACGTCCTGGGCAGCCCGCGCCTGCCAGCGCCACAGGGCCAGGCGTTGGCGAGCATGATCACCGGCATCCTCGGCGGCGACGTTCCCGTCCCGAAGTACGCCGCCGGGGCCATCCTGGGCGCCCTGCTCAGCGCCACCGGCGTCGGCGGACTGGGCATCCAGGTGGGCCTGGGCTTCTACCTGCCCTTCAACATCGTGCTCACCTACACGATCGGCACGTTGCTGCGTCTGCTCGTCGATTGGCGTCGCGGCCTGCGTTACGGCGAAGAGGTGGGCATCCCGGTCGCTGCGGGTTTCATCGTGGGCGAAGGCATCATGGGCGTGGGCTTCGCGGTCTATTCGATCCTCGCGGGACTGGTGGGGTGACGGAGGTCAAGACATGAGAACACTCGGATTCCTCCTGGTAACCGCCGGCTTTCTGGCTGGCTCGCTGGCCGCCGTGCTCGATGAGACGCAGGTGCGCTGGAACTGGTTCATCCCGGCGGTCGCGGTCGGGATCGTCGGGTTGGTCATGGTGCGCATGAGCCAGAGGCAGCAGTCCCGCGCCGTCGAGCGCCTGACCTCGAACATGCAGGCCATCGAGCAGAGCCTCCGCCGGATCGCGGAGAACATGGCCCGCCTGAACGCGGACAAGCACGCGATCGACCCCTACGATGTGCGGCACCGGATTGAGGAGCTCTTTGCGGACGACCTGAACACCTTTGTCGAGGCCCGGGAGAGCATCGCCCACTCCTACGGCCTGGCGGCCTACGCGGACGTGATGAGCTGCTTCGCCGCCGGCGAGCGGTACCTCAATCGCGTCTGGTCCGCCTCCGCCGACGGCTACATCGATGAAATCAATGACTACCTGGACAGGGCCAAGGAGCAGTTCGCCGCCAGTCTCGACAAGGTCCTGAGCCTCCAGGCGAGCCCGCGCCCGGCGTAGCCCCGGCATGAGGTCCTTGGCGTGCGTACGAGAGATCGTCTTGTTGTGGCATGGGCTTCCAGCCCATGCAGCATCGGCAAGACGCCGATGCCACAAGGCCCCACGGGCGGGATGTCCCGTCACTTTCCATACCCGCTCTCAGGACATAGGTATATGAAGGCCCATATTTCAGAGGGTCTCGCGGCCACCATCACTCGCTGGATTTTTGTGCCGCCGGGAACAAAAAGTGAGGCACGCGGCGGATGCTGCCGTCCGGTTTTACGCAGGCCAGGATACTGGAGCCTTCGGCCAGGAGCAGGCCCGTCGACTTGCGGGTGAGCCTGTACAAATGTTCAACCTTGCCGGCCGTCACGTTCGAGCAAGTGGTCTCCAGGAGTAGCTCTTCGTCGTAGAAGGCGGGCCTGCGGTACTTGATCTTCAACTCCGCCACCACGAAGAATACCCCCTCGGCCTCCAGGTCCTTGTAGGCGACGCCGTTGGCGCGGAGCAACTCCGTTCGCCCCATTTCAAACCAGATCGGATAGACGCTGTGGTGGATCACGCCGCCCTTGTCCGTCTCGACATAACGTGGGACAATCACCATCGTGTGGCTGTGAACTGTCGTTCGTTCGGGGAAACCCATGCCGAGAGGATAGCCGCATCCCTCGCCCGCCGCAAGGGGCACCGCGCCAGGCGAAAAACTTTGCCCGTCGGCAAAAAAATTCCCGCAAATTCTCTTTACCTCGCGACAAACGACCGCTATATTGAATAGGTAGTAGATGCAGGTTTTGCCCTCAAGCCCCTGCGTGTTATCTCGCTTTTCCTCTCCCTCCGCCGCGCAGGGGCTTCTTTTTGTACCTTCTGGGTATCTTGCTGTTTGCAGTCGCGCACGAGTGCGAAGTGTGCTTCTTGACTGTTGATTCCGGAAGGACGTTCCGGCGGTCTTTCCGGTCGACAATCAAGCTCCGGGCTTTCCGCCCCAGTGTCGCTCGATCTCTTCCAGGCTCTTGCCCTTGGTCTCGGGAACATAGGACCGGACGAAGAGCAGTAGGACGACGCAGAACCCGCCGTAGACCCAGAAGGGGAATCCCCGATGGAACGTCGCAACCAGCCAGGGATTCTCGTCCATCATGGGGAACGTCTGCGAGACGAGGTAGTTGGCAATCCACAGGCAGACGGTGGCAATCGCCATCGCCCGGCCGCGAATCCGCGTCGGGAAAATCTCCGAAAGGATCACCCACGTCACCGGCCCGACGGAAAGGGCAAAGCAGGCGATATACCCGAGGATGAACAGCAGCATCCACAGACCGGTCCATTGCAGGCAGGCGGACAGGCCCATGGCAATCAGCGAGATGCCCATGCCCGCCGAGCCGATCATCATCAGGGGCTTGCGCCCGATCCGGTCCACCGTCCAGATCGCGACGACCGTGAATGTCAGATTGACAATACCGACCACGATGGTCTGCAGAAGAGCGGCGTTCCGGCCGGCGCCCATTTTCGCAAAGATCTCTGTGCCAAAGTACAGAAAGACGTTGATCCCGGTGACCTGCTGCAAGACGGCCAGGACGACTCCGATGACCAGAACGATCTTCAAGCCCGGCTGGAAGAGCTGCCGCAGCGAGCCGCTCTCGTGGGCGAGGGTCTCCCGGATCTCCGCCAGCTCCGCCTGAGCATAGGCGGTCCCGTCCACACGGGTGAGGATGTGCAGGGCCTCATCGTCGCGTCCCTGCTTGGTCAACCAGCGCGGACTCTCCGGAACGACAAATGCCAGGATCAGCAATCCTAGCGCCGGCAGTGACTCCGAGCCGAACATCCAGCGCCAGCCCTGCTGCTGGTTCCAGGCCTCGTCTCCTTGCAGGGCGATGAAGTAGTTCACGAAGTACACGACGAGGAAACCCGTCACGATGGCGAACTGGTTGACCGAGACCATCCGCCCGCGGATGCGGGCCGGACTGATCTCCGCAATGTACATGGGCGAGATCATCGAGGCTGCCCCGACGCCGAGGCCGCCCAGGATGCGGTAGAGGATGAAGGTCGTCAGCGCGGTCGGGATCGCGGTCCCGACCGCAGAGACAAAGAAGAAGACCGCCGAGATGATCAGGGCCTTCTTGCGGCCGAAGCGGTCGCTCACCGGTCCGGCGGCCGCCGCACCGAGGGCACAGCCCAGCAGCGCACAGCCCATCGCCCAGCCCTCCTGCCGGGGCGTGAGCGAGAAATGGGCCTTCAGCGGTCCGATGGCGCCGTTAATGACGCCGGTGTCGTAGCCGAACAGCAAACCGCCCAGCGCCGCCACGAGCGTGACCAGAAAGACGTAGGTCATACTGCCGACACGACGACCCGCAAACTCCGGAATGTTCCCGGCCGTCACGTCAGGACTCTGATCCGTTGCCATGTTGCCCTCTCAGATGGTGTGTGGTACACACCCTACCAGGTACGGGCCATGCGGTATTCGTAGGGTGCGTATCACGCACCGCTCAATCTACTCCGTGCAGCTCTCGATGGCGTGCTTCAGCGCCCAATCAACGAACATCGCGTAGTTATCGTTCCGATAGCTGCCGTCGATCTTCTTACAGCGCATGCGGGCCTGCTCCATCTGGCTCACCAGCGGAGCCGCCTTGCGGCCCAGTCGCTGGAGGGTCCGTGCGGCGTGCAACACGACCGGCTCGCGCGGGTCCTGAAGGCCCTGGGCCAGGACGGGCAGGACCTCCGCCGGCGATCCGAGCCGGCCGAGTACATCGGCCGCCGCGAAACGCACGTCGGGACACGGGTCGGCCAGGGCCTTCTTCAGAGCGTCTATCGCCGGTACCGCCCCGGCGCCGAGCGATTCGAAGTACATCACCGCCCAGTAGCGGACCAGGCTGTCGGCATCCGAGAGGTAGTCCACCATGGCGGTCAGGACCTGGGCGTCCATGCCCACCAGCTCCGCCGTCTGGAAGATCCGCGACAGGTCATACTTCGCAGGATCATGAGCCATATCGTACGGCGTCGAGCCCGCGGCGCGGATGTGCATCTCTGCCTCCGGCAGCAGTCCGGTATCTTTCGTCTCAACCATCCAGTCCCAGAGGCGCTTGCGCATCTGCAGGAGCGTCTCCCGGTGTTCCGGCGCATTCGCAAGGTTGCGAACCTCGTGCGGATCGGCCAGCGTATCGTACAGCTCCTCCGACGGCTTGGTCGGCTCCCAGAACGGCTTTTCGACTCCCGCCATGCCGCCGGCGGCCGCCACTCGTCGCAGTTCCTGCATGATCTCCGCCTGGTCGCAGTAGTCGCTCGGCTGCACGTACGGCAGGTACGGCAGGAAATTGCGGATGTACTTGTACCGCATGTCCCGCACGCAGCGGGACATCTCGTAGGCCTCATCGACACGTCCGGCGGCACCGACGATGAAGTCGCGCGCCGGCGCGACGGCCTTGCCCAGGAAAGGCCGGCCCTGCATGTGTGATGGGATCGACACGCCCGCCAGGGCCAGCACGGTCGGCGCGAAATCGACGAAGCTGACGAGCTGATCCGCCCGACCGCCCGGCGCGAAGGGCGCCAGGTTCTGATGCCGCGACGGCACGCGCACCAGCAGCGGAACGTGCAGGCCCGAATCGTAAAGCGTCCGCTTGAAGCGCGGCAGGCCCATCCCATGATCGGAGAAGAAGAACACGATCGTGTTCTCCGACACCGCGTCCGTCTCGAGCTGCTCGAGGATCTCGCCCACCTGCTGGTCCATGATCGTGATCAGGTCGTAACAGCGGGCCCAGATCTTGCGGACCATCGGCGTATCCGGATAGTACGGCGGCAGGATCATCTTCTTGGGATCGTGACGTTCCTCGGGCTTGAGCCTCGCCCCGTACTTGGCCTCCCATTCCTCGTCGGAACCGTTGATCTGGCCCTGGTGCGTGGTGGTGAGGTTGAACACGCTGAAGAACGGCTGGCCCGTCGCGCGGCCACGCCAGTGGGCGGTCGGACTCGAATCGTCCCAGATCGTCGGGTCCTTGAAGTTGTAGTCCTCCTTGAAGTTGTTCGAGCAGTAATAGCCGGCGGTCCGCAGCAGCTTCGGGAACGGGACGATCTGCGGAGGCACCGCGATCTCGGAGCGCAGGTGCTGCGTTCCCAGTGAGGTCGCGTACACGCCGGTGATCAGGCACGACCGCGACGGCGAGCAGACCGGGGCCGTCGCGTAGGCGTTCGTGTAGCGGATGGACCGGCCCGCGAGCCGGTTGAGGTTGGGCGTCGTTGCCAGCGGATCGCCGTAACAGCCCAAGTACGGGCTGATGTCCTCGCAGGTGATCCACAGGATGTTGGGCTTCTGCGGATAGTACGAATAGGCCTGCGGGGTCGGCAGTGCCGGCCGGGGGCCGGACTCCAGGCATCCCGCGAAGGTCAGACCGGAGACGCAAACGCCCGCGGTCTTCAGAAAGTCGCGACGTGTGCGAACGTGAGAACGCATGATACTACTCCCTTAGTTCGGTGCGATGACTTTCATATCGCGAATGCTGCGGACAGGCTCCTGCCCGTCGATCCTCAACTCCGCTACGACGGTGTAGTCGCCCGGCGGTGCAGGAATCGGCAGCAGCGAAGACACCGTCGTGCGGCCGAGAGCCTCGACCGTGCAGCCAGTGCCCCAGGAAACGACCGCCTTGTCGTCTTTCATCAGGCAAAGAGTCAATTGGCCCTGCTGCGCCTGGTGCAGATCGTTGATAACTACAACTTTGAACTCCCGCTGCCCGCCGGCCGGCAGGTCCTGGCCCCAGTAGTCGAGCATGACCCCGACCGGAGAGAACGCCTCGCGGACGTACTTTTCGAAGTTCGGCTCCAGCGTCAGTTTCTCGAGATCGAGGAAATGGTCGCTCGTCGCGCCGCCTTCCGGGCGGGGCTTGTCGCCCGCGCGGGAGTAACCCAGGCCGCAGAAGTGCAGCACACCCGCGCATTCGCGGTGAGCCCGCCAGAACTCCGTTTTGGCCGCGAGATACTTCGCGTATAGCACGCGACGCTGCTCGGTCGTCGAATTCGGACCCAGCAGCTTCTCGTAGACCGGCCCGGTCAGACACGTCGTCGTGCCGTCGCGATTGAGCCAGAGCCAGGCGTATTCGTTGATGATGATCGGCACCTTGAGTTTCCGCTGGGCCTGTTGCAGGTGGGGAACGCCGGAGACGTCGACCATGTCCTTGAGGCTCTTGAACTTCGCGTTGCCCCAGGAGGCATTGAACAATCCACTCATCAGATAGGGATGGGCCTCGACGCAGTCCTCCACGCTCTGCGGCTCGGCCCAGCCGTTCTCCCACGGGCGGTTCGAGAGGTCCTGGTGACGGACCGTCATGAGGGCCTTGCCCGTCTCGGGCGTGTTGCTCTCGTTCTGCGCGTCCCAGATCACTACGCACGGATGGTTCCACCGCTCCCGCATCCACTCGATGTACTCCGGGACGATCCTCTCGGCCTTGACCTTCTCCGG
>ENA-OSEO01003996-OSEO01003996.1-sediment-metagenome-genome-assembly--contig:-NODE-3996-length-16214-cov-28.915474_pt1 | contig 16214 bp, 14 predicted proteins | sample MGYA00237883_ERZ534232 | MGnify/ENA metagenome assembly ERZ534232 | reverse complement strand
ACCGGTGTATCAAATTCCTCACTAATCTCAAGACCCAAAATAACAAAATCCTTTGCCTCCTGGCTATCACTTGGCTCAAGCATGGGTATTTTTGCAGCTCTCGCATAGTGGCGGTTATCCTGCTCGTTTTGTGAACTATAAAGGTTGGGATCGTCACAAGACACAACAACTAAACCTGCATTAACACCTGTATACGAGAGAGTAAAAAGAGGATCGGCCGCCACGTTCAACCCCACATGCTTCATTGTAACCAGGGTTCTTGCTCCTCCCAAAGAAGCACCAATGCCAACTTCAAGCGCTACTTTCTCATTCGGAGACCACTGTGCATATATTTCTTCATACAGCACAACATTTTCCAATATCTCGCTGCTTGGTGTCCCGGGATACCCCGCCGCAACTTTTACTCCTCCTTCAAAGGCTCCTCGCGCAATTGCCTCATTTCCAGATAGTAATTCCTTTTCCAACTAGGTTCCTTTCTTCTTTTTGGCACACTAAAACGGTTTTACTCAAATACCTGCTTAATAACTACCACGACTTTTGCCGGATTATCGATATCCTGTGGTATACAACCATACTGATAGCAAAGTCGTAAATAGAAGGTATTTACTATTTTCTCTCTTGCTATGCTTTTTCCTGCTCAACATATTAATTTGTACTTAGTAACTATTAACTACCTCGGCCATTGCCTGAGCAACCAAATCCCGATTATTAGAATTTTCCAGAAAAGCCCGATCCTTTTCATTGTCTCCTATTTCCAGCAAGCATTTGTACTGAGCATTATTTCGAGATGATTCCAGACTATATAGTTGTACTGCCCGCAATCCTCTATTTGATAAACCGGTTTTACTGCAAATTGCACTTACCAGTCTTTCCGCTAATCTTTTTCCTGCCTCGTCCCCCGGAAGATATTCTCCCAAAACACCGCTTGGCGCACCTCCATCATTATGAATTGAGATAAAATATGAAGCTCCCGCTTGATTTGCCTGTCTTACTTCCGAATCAAATGCAACCGTATTAGTAGGACTTGGCCGGTAATTATTTGTTCCGGTTAATCCGTGTGCCGTATCCAAGCACTTTACATTAGTAACACTAGTTGCTTTGGCGATTGTTCTATCTACAATGTCGCTGCAAATAAGATATTCATGCCAATTTGCCCCCGTATCATCTTGGTGTGAAGGCTGCCAGGCGACAACAACCTTTTTTTTCTGAGGACTTTCCAGTTCCTTAGGATCTATAATGTCCGCTTCATTTAATTCTATTGCCTCATCGCTGTTATTTCCTATTTCCTTCTTTGCTATTTCGTCAATGACCTTCAGGCTCTTCATGGTCTCTTCTCCGCCCCTAGCTAACTCTTCCGACTTTTGTTTTATTGAAGCATAGCTGATCGATGCAATAAAAATCGTTCCTATACCTATTAGAACCAAAATAATGCTTATAAGTTTGTGTCTTTTACACCAAGATAGGACCTTCATTTTTTGCATCCTCCGCTTAAAATACAGCTATTAAGTTTACCTATTTTTATCATAAACTTATTCATATCATAACGCCTAAAGCAACAACAATGAAGATTCAATAATTCACCATAGGAAAGCAAAACAAAAGAGGTGGGAGAAAATCTCCCACCTCTTTCATATACAACATTATGATGTGTCCACTAAGCTCTACATCTACGTAAGCCTAGCCCTGTCATAAGCAGAACTAAACCCATTCCCAAGTACAGTAGCAAATCAATACCTGTGTAAGGCAACACATCTTCTTGTGTTGAGACCGCTACCTGTTGGGCTTCAGCCTGTACTTGAGAAACCTGTGACGTTGACGTACCATTAGTAGGCTCTTCGGGTTCTGTCGGGCCTTCGGGTTCAACAGGTTCTTCCGGTTCACCTGCAGCAACAATAACCAATTCATCATCGCTAGCATCTACCCTTCCTGTTGGGTCCCCCAATGCGTCAAACGCTACTACCGTACCAACATTGACCGTGTCGGACAATAATGTATCTCTTGCAGTAAAGGTACAACTTGCACCAGGTGCAAGACTGTCAACCTTTCCAATAAATCCTATTAGATCATCATTGACCTCGACATCATAAAGCATACAGTCACCTTCATTGACCACAACATACGTGTAAACAACTTCATCTCCAGCAGTAACACTGGAAGAATCAACCGTCTTGTCAATAGAGATTCCCGGATGTAAAACATCCAGATTATGGGTATCGGTAGCTGAGATTGAGTGGCAAGGCATATATTTGGCAGTTACTACAACCTCATTCGTAAGAGGGTCCGGGGTCTCCGAAGTAATAGTGTAATCGGCCGTATAGATCCAGATTTCGCCTACGTCCAAGACTCCGTCATTGTCTAAGTCGCCTGTATAAACGGTGATAGGACCAAGAAGACTATCAACTACCGTAACTTCCGTTAAGTCACAGTTACCTGAAACCTCAAAAGTATAAGTAATCGTATCGCCCTCATGAGCCATATCCGGTCCGTCTTTGACCACATAGACTTCGGGATCTTGAACTACGTCATCGTCGCAGGGACATCCGCAACAACAGCAGTGACAATGATGACGATGTCGATGACGATGTCTCATCCAACAACCACCACAACCATTTCCACATTGGCAACCTTGATTACCACAGTCCCAATTAAAGCAATGATTGTACTGGTATTGGTATTCTTGCTGGCATCCATCATCGTTACCGCAGTCACAACCGTCACCGCAATTGCCGTCGCAATCATCACAATCATTATCACTTCCGCCACATCTCATACGGAAGTGTTCGCGATGATGCTCGCCGCATTGTTCACAGCCGCAACCACCATCACAGTCACCATCACAGTCATCATCACAACCGCAATTTCTCCTGTGCTGACACTCGAAGCGATTATCAGTGCAATTTACGTTTATGCACTTATCTTCGTATCCGCAATCACAGTTACAACCTTCGTTTCTACCGTTCTGATGATGATTTTCATTATAATTATTACAGCAACCGTCGTTGTTGCAGCCATCTCGACAATCACTATTTCCATCATGATGGCAGTCATTATTCTCTACACAAGAACCAATAATTCCTTGAGTGCACCCACTGTTTCCATTATTAAAACCTTGTTGTCCCGGGTTGCTATTGTTCTGTAAACCATTGCCAGCTGGAGCGCCAGGTTGATTACCACAATCCGAGCCGTTATTTTGACCCGATTGGTTATTATTACCCTGCTGACCGCTATTATTTTGGTTATTTTGAGAATTTGTAACACCAGGCTGTTGATTATTACCGGGGTTGTTGCTTGATGTCTGATTTCCTCTGCCACCCTGACTTCCGGACTGATTTCCGCAATTACTACTGTTGGCACCGCTTGTTCCCTGGTTATTATGTGTTCCCGCATTATGATTGCTTCGATTTTCCCGATTTTCATTAGTTCGATTTGATGGGTTGCCCCGATTTGAAGATCCTCGATCGGCTTCTGTCTGTCCGCAATTACTCGATCCAGCTTGGTTCTGCATAGCATTTTGTCCGCTAGCTCCATTTCCTCCTCTGCCATTTTCTCTGGCAAAGCATACTTCGGAACCAAGACCCAAGAAGAGTATAAGCATTAAGGCCAACAGTGCCGTTAAAACCAGCACTGTTATACCTTGCCGTCTCATAGCTAAGCTTTTAGACACCTTTCTCACCTCCTTTCCTTAGTCTATAGTCGCTTGGATAATCCAAAAGGATCGCCCTCGCTAACATCAAGAGTAAGACCGCAATTCTATGAATAGCGGTAAAGTCATAAGAAAGTAGAATCAAATATTCCGATTATCTTTCTATTTAAAAAGCACAATAAGTAATAACAGCAAGTTATAACATATGTCTTATTCACATATTACTCATAACTCATAATGCTTCTAATCACTTAAGCAGAATTTTTAAAATTAGCGCATTGTTTCCGCCCTTATGATTATGCCTAAAGAGTGTTTATCAAAGTCCGTTAACTCCAGATTTATTCATAAAAACGCATTAATCATATTGGAAGGGCGAAATTAAATACTTTTGAGAGGTTCTCTATTACATAGAATATGGAGGGGTTAAATATGCAGTTTTCTTGGCCCCTCTGGAAAGATGTGTTGCTAGGATCAGTGCTGCGATCACTATTCCTTTTTCCGATTTTATTATAGCATAGTTATGCTTTTTATCGCATTTTATTTTATAAATCATATTTGTATTTTATATCACTTTTTTCCTGTTTATTTGCTTATGGAATTACAAAGGTCCTTTTTGATTATCCGTAAATGTTTACTATCATTACCGATTAACACATTTTTATTTTTTGAAGAGTGACGTCTTGCTTTTTACTGCTTTTTCTCTACCCTCATAATAAGTTCTATTAACTATTACCGTCTAAGATATTATTATAATTGGAATGACATTATGACGTTTTATAACACAATTTATATACAAAATAAAAAGAGGTAGGAAACTGTGTCCTACCTCTTTTAATATTTAATCTACGAAACTTTACCAAAACGTAAGGCTAGTCCCATCATAATTAAGACTAAGCCTGCTCCGAAGTACAGCAGCATATCTGTACCTGTGTAAGGCAACACATCTTTTTCCTGTGTTGAGACCGCTGCCGTTTGGGCATCAGCCTGCACTACAGAGCCTTGTGACGTTGAGTAAGCTTGCGCAGTACCATACTCTCCTAATCCTAGGGATTCATAGTCAATTGTGATATAGATATAAATATCCTGTGCCTGACCTTCTCCCTGACCATTTAAGCCATCGATAGTAATGTTGTTGTTAATATCAACATTCACTTGGTTGCTATTATCATTCACATTACTGTTGTTATTCTCGTTATTGTTATTGTTTTCATTGTTTACTTCATTGCTATTATTATTTTCATTGTTAATCTCATTACCGTTATTATTTTCATTGTTGTTTTCACAATTCTGATCACCACCGTCATCGTGGTCGCAATCACATCCACCATCATGATCACAATCGTCGCCATCGTCATGGTCACAATTGTTTTTATGATCGTGTTTATTGCAATGATTATGGATATTTACATGGTTGTGCTCATTTCCATGGTTGTGAATATTTCCATGATTATGTTCGTTTCCATGGTCGTGATTATTTCCCTGATCGCAGTTACCATGATTACCCTTATCATCACATTTTCCGTCATTACCTTTTTTGCCCTGATCACCTTTATTGTCACATTTTCCGTGATCATCTTTCTTACTATTACCGTTCTGCTGATTACACTCATTCTGAACTGAGTGTTTTTTCTCACCTGAGCAGTCATTTTGATTCTGCTGCTCTCCGCAATTCCCGTTATTGGCACCATTCTGGCCCTTGCCTTGGTTCTGCCCGCTAAAGTTACCGGCAGGTTTATTATTATTTACCTGTACATGAACTTTAGCTTGCTTTCCCTGGCAATCACCGTTATTATTGGCACTTTGGCCTTTGCCTTGGTTCTGCCCGCTAGAGTTACCAGCAGGTCCTTTGTTGTTTGATTCATTTTTGTTAACCTGCGTATGCACTTTAGCTTGGTTACCCTGGCTATTATTACCGACAGCACTATGGCCACCGTTTTGGTTAGGCGCTTGCATGCCACTTCCGGGGTTGCCCTGATTAGCAAAACAGATTTTTGGGCTGGCAATTAAAAAGATTGCAAGGAATAAAGTCATTAGCACCGTTAAAGTCAGCACTAGAATCCCTTGTCTTTTCAAAGCTAAGCTGTTAGACACTTTTTTCACCTCCTTTTAAAGGTTTTATACCGGCTATTGTCTTTATAGACATGCCAAACCGGATTTTGCCCCACAACCGCAAGCAACTAATTTAGCTGCGGATAAACTATACAAAGCAGAGATATAGATAATCTCTGCGTTCTTTGCTTAGCTATACTTTTGACAAGGAGCAAGCTAACCCAAACTCGCCTTGCTTTACTCGTCAATATGACTCTTGTTTGATTTGGTCTTTCAGACAGGCTTCTAGCAGTTAAAGCGCGTCAGTTTCCGCCATCAAGACCCTGGTTTGAGAGTTTTTTTCAAGGTACACCGGCACTTTCCTATCCAAATAAATGCCAGATTATCTTTAATGTGCTTCATATAAAACAAATTGTATTTATAACAACAAAAAGGGCTCTTATACGAGCCCCTCGCCATAATAAGCTTCCTCAAAAAGTCTTCTTTCTTCGTATTATACCATTTCAACCTCTTTATTACCAGACGTTCTTATTTAATATTAAACAGGTTTTATATCCAGCAGAGAAATATCAATAATCATTGCCGTATTAAAAAGCAGACTATGGAATAGTCTGCTCATATAGCATAATTCTTAATTTATAGAATTAACCTAAGGAGATTTAGAGATCGCCTAAAACCAATCTCTTTCCTATTTTAAATGATTCATCTACTGCCGCTGGATTATCTGCAATCGCTCCTTTTTCATCTACGCCCGGATAGAAGATATCCCCTAAATAGGTAACACTTATATTCGCATAAAATATTTTGACCAATTTTTTGGCATCTTCAAAATAATCCTGCCTATTCATACCACCAACACAAATAAAAATTCCTTTTCGCTTACTCTTATCGAGTTGTGATTTCTTTAGCACATATTTCCCAACCCAGAGACATTGACATCTATCAATCATCATTTTTACCTGAGAAGGAAGACTTCCAAAAAATATGGGAGACGCCAATATCAACCGTTCAGCCTTTTCAAACTTCTCATAGAGTAACTGCATTTCATCATCATATATACACTCGCCGGTTTCATCACAGCCACCGCATTCCTGGCAACCGCAAAAATCAAGCTCACTAATTATGACTGATTCAGTTTCCGCCCCAACACTCTTGGCACCTGCCAGAGCCTTTTCTAACAATATCCTTGTATTCCCGTTTTCCCGAGGACTCCCGGCTATCCCTAAAACTTTCACAAATCCTCCTTTGTTACCCGCATAAAAACATTATATCAGGCAAAATCACCCTAAATTAAAAAATCTGCGGCAACTGCAGATTTTTTATTCTTTTCTATTAATTTTTTCAGAGTTATAAATCAAACATATTTTATTGCCACTTTGAGATCAAAAATTTGAGAGCAGTCCTGGTCTGCCCTTCTTTTATTACTTCCGAAAATTCCGGTCGAAAAAATAGGTCAAAGCCACAAGGTTTTAATATTCCCCTCGCTACTGCCATTGCTTTAACTGTTTGATTTACCGCCCCGGCTCCAATAGCTTCAATTGCCACGCCGCCATTCTTCTTTAACTCGCTTGATAGTGCTTGCGCAATTGAACTAGGACTGGATGCTGATGAAACGCGCATTATTTTCATTTTTGCCTCCCTATTTTCTATTTTTATAATGTCAGATATAGGGTTTGAGTAAAGTGACAAAGGTCACTTTTTTCCCATCATTAATCCTTCACTAATATGAATAACGAAGAAGACAACAGATATCGCAACGGAAAAACGAAAAAATTAAGTTGAAAGAGAAATTCTACAATGCGATGTTCTTGCTTTTTGTAGACATCAAGGTATGACAGGAGTAACTTAATTCTTCAGTTGATTACCTAAAATAAGCATCACTTAATCTTTCCGCGTCTTGTTTTATATAAATGGAAAGCAGATCTGTAAGCCGGGTTCTGTTCCAAAAGAACATTTCTCTGTCGATATCAGCCAATAATTGTCGGTCAATTATCTTCAGTAATTGCCCTTTGGAGGCGATCATCTATCTAGCCCCAGCGTTACCGCTGGGATCAAGCGGTCTACCCGAGAGAAATAGCGGGCCACTATTCGACCTAGCATCAGCGTCAGTCAATCTCTCTTATTTGACCTTGCTCCGAATGGGGTTTACCAAGCTCCTACCTCACAGTAGGACTGGTGAGCTCTTACCTCACCGTTTCAGCTCTCCCCCGACTAATCCCCACTCTCGTAAGGATTCACTCAAGATTAGCCTTCCCTTAGGTTCGGCTAATCCTAAATTCGGCCTAAGCCGATTCGAGGGGTTTTCTTTTCTGCGGCACTTTCCTTAGGATCACTCCCAGTCGCTGTTAGCGACCATCCTTGCCCTTGGAGCCCGGACTTTCCTCCGAGCATTCAAGGAACACTTTTTAAACATTCAAGGACTCGAGTGCTCGGCGATCACCCAATCTACTCTCCATATTGAATTTAGCAAATGAACTGCATAAAGTCAATCATATTGAGCTGCTACTCACAACTGGCACCTTATATATACCCTTAGTGGACAAACCTTAATTAATCATTCATTCTCTTCCCAAAGAAGACTGAATGTTCCTCTTTGCTCGCAGCTCTTTGGCCCAACGATGATAATCCGCGAGCCTCCAATCCCCTTTTTTCCTATTCTTGCTCATTGCCAACTCGTTAATTCCGCATAGCGCGTAGTCACAATTCAGACAATTTCCACGACATTCAACTGCTGGTAAAAACCTGTCACCGCTACGGAAATATATTGGGATATCAATTCCTTCACAATTAGTTGATGACATAAACTCGGAATTGAGTCCTTTAGCTACACCGTTTTTAAATTCATATTCCATGCAAAGGGCAAATGTTAAACCCATCTTATCGCAAAGATTCCTTACTCTTGAAAAAAGCCGTTGTCGATAACTGCTATTGGCATGTAAATAACCATCCATCTGTTCGGAATAGAGTTTACTATAATAATTTTTTACTTGTGGATTAATTTTTGATACACTCTCGATAAACATGTTCTTCGACTTTGCGGGAATATCAAGACAGCTGGCAACAATATGATTTGCCCCCGCAAGAGCTGCCCTTTTCACTAACTTCCTTAGAGCAACATCATTGTCAGTTATAAGTGGGATAATGGGATCGATTCTACAAACAGCATAAATCCGCATGGCTGCCATTTTTTGGAGATTTCTAAACAGTATTTCAGTACTCTTCCCATTTGGCACCAGTATTTTTCTAAGATCTTCATCGATAGTTAATATGCTAACTTGGCCAAAAGAATGTTCTTGTGTCTTCAATAAGAAAAGAGCATCACTTGAAATCTCGCCTTTAGTAGCAATTCCTATTGGCAGATTTCTCTCAACAAATACCTTGATAATTCTTTCGCTAAGCTTATATCTGTTATTAATGGGTTGAAATGGATCGGTTGCCGGGGAAAGATAACCCGCACTCGCAACATCCATACTGTCTAACTGCCTGGCTACAGACTTATCAAAATCTTCAAATACCGTTACAATGTTTTGCTTTGCATATACTTCAAAATATCCCCTAAAAGTATGTGCATAACAAAAGAAACAGTTATGAGTACATCCGTTATAAGGATTTACAAGCAGTCTTTCTGCTGTACATTCCCGTTTTCCCGGCCACCAACCATGTAACTTCTTCTTTGAGCCTTTCTTGATAATATGAGGAACAGGATCCATATTAACTTTATAAACAGCAGATGATGTCCCGTGTTCTACTTTTACCTCAGAGAGTAAGTTGTAAGCCATTAAGAAATTCCTCTAGTTAAACTTTTTTTGCGAACACTATAGCTCTTTGTTCTTTACTGGCCTTGCTTTTTTATAATTTGACACTATATCAACAGCATCCAACTCGTCAACAATCTCAATGGGTCTTATTTACCGATAATTAGCACCTTGATTATATTCAAGCCGGTACTTCTGTAATCTCCGTGTTCTTCTCTCCGATCTTAAATATTTTGGACTACTTTTAATTGAATTTAATTATATACAGTATTCTATTTTTCACTCACTCTTTCGACTTTGACTTTCTCTTAAAATAATGGTTACCACTCATAATTATTATGTAATTTTTAAAATATTTTTCTACCCCATTTGAACTAGATAAAGGAATTATTTATCTATTATATTATGCATAAAGCCTGTTCATAGGGCTTTTTTATTTTCTAGAAAACTCTTGACAGTAAACCCTGTTATGATAGAGTAGGGCTTGTCCCAAGAAGCCCCAAGGGGGACTTGCGAAAGCAAGTTACCGGTGGCGTCTCTGAAAGAAGAAACTGAAATGTTTATGTCTTACGACTAATCAAAGTAAGGGACTTCTGGAAGAGCACGAAAAGGAAAACTTGCTAGTAGGAAATACTCCGGAAGGTTTCTTGGGACACTTTATTCGACAAAATCTGATGAGAATTCAATCTTACCCCCCATGGTTAACAGAGGCAGGGTCTCGAAAACCCACTGGGGGGATTTCAATGCCCCTTTAATAAAGGTTTTTTGCATAAATCCAAACGAATGTTATACCGCAGCCCTTTACTGTTCAGCAATCTTTGCAGAAGCTGAAAAATCCATGCTCAGTAGTCTATCAATCAGTTCGTCGTCGCCTCTTCTTGCTTTCTGCGATTCACAACGCTGCGGGTTTCTTCCCAGAATACAGCCAATTTCAGTCCTGGAAAGATACTTGCATTCTCTACACTTTTCCTCCATGCTTACCTCCCATAATGACCGAGTTTGCTACTTTTCTAAGACTTTCTCGGATATAACGCCACATGGCAAGCGCCATATTATATATACGACCAAAAGCGCAAAAAACCTCTAAAGAGGTTTTTTCATTTCTTTTTACCTATACCGATAAATTAGAATAACTGCTTCTGTTCGGGAAAATTATCAAAGGTTATTTGTTTTTTCTCTCCCGACAAAAACTCATCTATTGCTTCATTTGCTAGTTTATCAGCCATCTTATTTTTGCTTCTTTCAACATGAATAATCCTAGTCTTCTTATAGCCACTTAATAATGTCTTTACCCATCCGAAATAGACCTTAAGATTTTGGTTTTTCACCTTATATGAGCCATTCAATTGATGAACAAGGAGTTCGCTATCAGAGTAAATCTCCAGCTCTTGAGCATTAAATTTCGGAAGTGACTGCAAAGCGAAGATCAAAGCGGAATATTCGGCAATATTGTTAGTGGTTTCGCCGATATATTCACTAATTTCAAGCAGCACTTCGTGATCTATATTTAGAATAACTCCCCCGATACCAGCATGACCGGGATTTCCACGTGCTGCTCCGTCAATATAAAGTATTAGCTTGTGATCCAGAACCTCAGCCAATTTTTAAAACAACCCCCCATCATGCAGTTCTAGCTCTCCTTCTTAAGTTCAATCTAATTATTTTTAACAATGGGCTATTTTAAATCAACTAAAATAAACAACAATATCTCTTATCTAATTATGATCCTTCTGCATTGTGGGCAACGCCAGAGTTTATCGGTTTGAAGCATTTTATCTACTTCCTCCGCGGGCAATTCCACAAAACATCCCTGGCAAATCCCATCAGCAATAGCAACCGCTGCAATTTTCTTCTTCTCCCGAATGTTTTTATAAACAGAAAACAAAGGGTCTGAAATGCTTTTTCTGACTTTCTTGCTCTCCTCTTTTAAACTATGCAACTTCTTATCAATCTCATCCGATACTTGCTTATATTTTTTCTCAGCCTCTTCCACTTGCTTTACTAATTCCTTGGAATTTGATAAAGCTTTATTTGTTTCCCCTCTCAGACTATCTACTTCATCAAGTAACTCCAGCAAATCTGTTTCTATTTCATCTTTTTTTGTTCTTAGTAAGACAACCTCTTGTTGGATACTCTTTAATTCCTTGGGATTCGCAATTGTGCCGCTGTAGAGTTTATCGTCCTCATTCTTAATCTTTAAATCCAAAAGCTCCAATTCTCCCTCAACTTTTTTTTGAGCACTCTCCTTTGAGGCTAATTGCGCTTGTTTTTCCTTCAGCGCTTCCTCTTGCTCTTTTAATTGCTCCTTCAAGTCTTTGAGATCAGCTTCTTCAGGTAAATGAGTTAGTTTCTCCGAAAGTTCATCAATCTCAATATCCAACTTCTGCAAATCATTTAAAAGTTTGTATTCTTTCATCCAGTTACTCCCGTCAGCTAGTCGTCGTTCCAGGGATTTGTGTTTACTTCAGAAATCAATACCTTAATGGTTTCTCCTCTATCCTCTAACTCTTGTTCTAATAAACGAGCCAGTTCCGGAACGATTACCCGCTCAGTATAATAATGACCCGCATCGATAACGGCAATCCCAAGATAATCAGCTAGTTGGGCATCGTGATATTTTACATCTCCCGTTATTATTACCTGCGCTCCCTTTTCCTTGGCAATCTTTATCAGATCGCCACCACTTCCTCCGCAAACTGCTACACGCTTAACTTTATCAGACAATTTACCGCATACTTTAGGATTACTTAATCCTAATTTCGTTTGCCAAATCTTTAAACCTTCACCTAGGTTAACTGGCTTCTCAAGTCTACCGATCCTACCCAATCCAAACAAAGGCCGGGGCTCTTCTAGCCTATATACATCATATGCCACTTCTTCATATGGATGAGCTTTAATCATACCGGTTAATGCACCTTGAAGATCCATGTGTGAGACTATAGTTTCCAGTCTGAGCTCCTCAACCTCACTTATCTTACCACTTTCACCTATATAAGGCTTGCTTTTAGGACCGGCTTTAAATGTCCCTTTACCCTCGGTCCTAAATGTACAATGAGAATAATCTCCAATCTGACCTCCGCCTGCTTCCATAATCGCGTCTGTCACCTTCTTTACATGAGATGCGGGAACAAAACAGACTAGTTTGTAATACGATTGGTCTTCCCTTTTTACCAAAATCTCGACATCCTTTAATCCCAATTCCGCGGCTAGCACATCATTCACACCGCCCAGGCAAGTATCCAGATTGGTATGAGCCACAAGAACATTTATATTGGCATTGGCGGCTTGCCACAGTCTGCTGCCAACAAAATCTCCGGTAGTAACACTTTTAATCTCGCCTCTTGTAATAGGATGATGGGATATTATTAAATTTGCCCTTTTCTTTTGAGCTTCTTCAATCACCTGCCCGGTAACATCAAGAGTTATTAAAACCGTTTTGACAACGTCGTCTTTCTTTCCAACCTGGAGCCCGACATTATCCCAATCAGCAGCATATTCAGGCGGAGCAAATCTTTCAATTATCTCTACTACATCATTTACGCGTATCATATTTCACCAATCATAAGTAGACTATAAAATCACATTCAACAAAGACTACCTGCCTTCATTCAATCTTTCACTTATTGGAAAAATAAACACTATCTTGCAATAAATAAGTAAAAAAAGTATAAAATAGAAGCGTTTGCTCCACTTAGGAAGGCAGCCGATGTAATGATTATATCTAAAATAAGTCCTATTGTCTTACCAATTTTGACATCATTTATTTTGATAGCCATTGCCGAACTTGGTGACAAGACTCAGCTTCTAGCATTAGCTTTTGCTACACGTTATAAAGCATCCACCGTACTAGAAAGTGTCTTTGCGGCAATTGCTCTGCTTAACTTTTTGGCTGTTGTTATGGGTAAATTTGTTTCCCTTTACTTGCCTATCTCTGCAGTAAAAATCGGAGCAGGCGTATTGTTTTTAGTCTTTGGGGCATGGACTTTAATTTCCCGCGATAACAAACAAGCAGACACCGGTAAGAACGCCAGCCCTTTTTGGACTGTTTTCGGAACTTTTTTTCTTGCTGAACTTGGAGATAAGACTCAACTGGCGGTAATGGCACTTGCCGCTCAATACAATAAACCGCTGCAGATTTGGATAGGAGCAACGCTGGGTATGGGTATGGCCAACGTCTTGGGTATTTTTATCGGGAGTCGTCTGGGAACAGCCCTCCCGAAAAAGACCATAAATATATTGGCCGGATTAGCTTTCATTGCCTTCGGTCTTTTTACTCTAGGAGAAGTAATGCTGTAGGTTTATTTGTGCAAGAACTATCCGTTCGGGCTCTTTAATCTACGAACCTTTGATTCTTTTTTGGCTTTCTCTTTCAATTCGCTATATCCCAAAGGAACCTCGAGTCCATGTTTTTCAAGAAGCTCGTGATCGGTCATCAATTCATCCATTGGTCCATCTGCAACGATTTTGCCGTCATCCATTATTACCGCTCGCTCACAAAGCTCGTATACAAATAATAAGTCATGAGTAATAACAACTTTAGTCACCGGAAGTGCGCATAGAATATTTAGCAGTTCACGTCTACCTCTTGCATCAAGATTGCTTGAAGGTTCATCCAATGCCATAATATCCGGTTCCATAGAAAGAACAGTCGCAGCAGCCACTCTTTTCTTTTGACCAAAACTCAAATGATAAGCAGCTTTTTTCTCAAAACCGTCCATCCCCACATCTTCCAGAGCCTTATTTACTCGTATATTCACTTCTTCCCTTGAAAGACCCATGTTTATGGGACCAAAAGCAACATCATCAAAGACAGTCGGAGAAAAAAGTTGATCATCTGGATCCTGGAAAACCACTCCAACTCTTCTTCGTATCTCCCGTATGTTCTCATGCACAATCGGAAGATCAAAAATCCTAATCTCTCCCTGACCCTGTAAAATTCCGTTAAGATGAAGAAGTAATGTCGATTTACCGGCACCGTTGGGGCCCAGCAGTGCAACCGATTCGCCGTTCTCTATGGCCAGATCGACACCTTTTAATGCTTTGGTTCCATCAGGATAAGAATAAAAAAGATTTCTAATTTCCAACGCTTTGTGGTGATGCATTTCTCTCCCTATCCAAAAAGTTTAATATTACTAAAAACCATCAATCTTGCCGTAAGAGCAGTCAAAACCACAGCGCCGGCAAAAATAATGTCTTTTCTGGTTAATACAGCATTATCAAATCCTTTTATTGTACCGTTATAACCTCTGGATGCCATAGCCAGATATACTCTTTCTCCTCTCTCATACGAGCGGATGAACAGGCAACCGATCATATGAGCGATTACGCGGCTATCCCATATCCATTTGCCTGAAAAATTTCTCGAATCTCTGGCTATTTTCATTCGCATTGTCTCATCGGTTACAACAAATAGGTACCTATACATAAATGATGCAATCGCGATAAAAATAGAAGGCACCTTAAGCTGTTCGAATCCCATCATCAAATCTTTGAATGATGTTGATGATGAAAGAAGTATCATGGAAACTATGCTTATATATGATTTTATCATCACATTCCAAAGTACCAGCAGCCCGTTTCTGGACATATTCAGTCCGACCAGATTATATCCCCCGCCCACAGTATCTGTTTTTAAAAAAGGTATGAATATGGCAACCATTAGTACAAAAGGTACAATTACCAGTGATCTTTTAAAAATATGCCCCAGCGGTAATCTCGACAATATAAGGAGCAACGTAAGAATACAAACATAGACAATGAAAGCAAAGTAGCTCCGGGCTGGTGTGCTTACAGCCAAGATTACCAGGGCAAAAAACATGACGATCTTTGCCCTGGCATCCAGATGATGAATAAAACTATCTAAATTACTAAACCTATCTAAATAAGAATGTTTCATTACTTACAACTTCTTCTCTTTCCTTACATCTTCAATATCATTTGAGCGTGACCGCAGAACGTAAGCTAATCCCCATCCTACGCCAAAAACTACCAGGGTGCCGATGAGCCCGGCCGCCGCCGTTGCCAGTCCGCCTTCACCTAATCCGGGCATAGCATAATCAGGAATCGGTGACAGCGTCCACGCTTGCGGCCCTTCACCTTTTTCGATAAATCCCTTATCCTCGGCCACTCTTTCCAATCCATCAGGCCATGAAGATGCAAACGGCGAAATAATAATGGCCAGAATAAGAGAAACCAATAGACCTATAAAAATATATACTTTTAAGTCTTTACTTAATGGCATGGCTTGCACCTCCTACCGGGGTATCAACAAGATTATAAGTAGAAACCAAATCAGGGCGTGTACTTAATACAACTGATACTACAACCACCGTAATAATTGCCTCACCGATCCCGATCAGCATATGAACACCCGCCATCGCCGGCAAGGCTATGTTTAAGGGTGACGTACCGGAAATCGCCAGTTCGATTGCACAAGCTGATGAAGCTAAAACAACCGACAACCAGGACGCTATGCCTACGGCCGATAAAAATCCCACCTTTGATTTAGGCAAGATATTCTTAATGACTACAAAAATGTAATAGCAAACAATGCTTCCTATTACACCCATATTAAAAACATTAGCGCCCAGTGCCGTTAATCCTCCATCAGCGAATCCAAGGCACTGAATAGCCAAAACCACTGTTATTATCAAGCAAGACATCCAGGGACCCAGAAGTACTGCTGCCAAAATCGCTCCCAGGAAATGACCGCTTGTACCTCCAGCCACTGGAAAATTAAGCATTTGAGCCGCGAATATGAAAGCGGC
>ENA-OSEO01003994-OSEO01003994.1-sediment-metagenome-genome-assembly--contig:-NODE-3994-length-16225-cov-3.344191_pt1 | contig 16225 bp, 14 predicted proteins | sample MGYA00237883_ERZ534232 | MGnify/ENA metagenome assembly ERZ534232 | reverse complement strand
CCGGCCATCGCGGTATTTGCGCTCGTTTATGCGTTCTTCGGATCCCACTTTCCAGGGCAGTGGGCGCATTCGGGGTTTACCTTTAAGGATATCGTTGCGAGCCTCTATCTCGGAGAACTCGGAATCTACGGGGTAATCATCCGCACCTCGGCTGCGGTGATCGCCATCTTCGTCATTTTCGGGGCGCTGCTGCTCCAGTCCGGCGGGGGGGACGTGTTCATCCGGCTGGCCTATGCCTTGACCTGCAGATTGACGGGCGGGCCCGCCAAGGTGGCCGCCATATCGAGCATGCTGTTCGGCATGGTCAGCGGCTCCACCGCGGCCAACACCGCAACCACCGGTGTGTTCACCATACCGTTGATGAAGTCCAAAGGGTACAGGGCCCATTTTGCCGGCGCGGCCGAGGCGGCCTCCTCGTGCGGCGGCCAGATCATGCCGCCGATCATGGGGGCAGCGGCCTTTATCATGGCGGATATCCTGGGCATCTCCTACTTTGTCATCGCGGCATCCGCGCTGATCCCGGCCATTCTCTACTATCTGGGATGCTGGATGTCTTTTCAATTCGAGGCGAAACGGCTGGGGATCCTGCCGGACAAAGATGCCAGAAAGATCCCCCTAAAAGAGATGTTCGCCGGAAGCCACACCCTGTTCATTCCGCTGATCCTTCTCATCGTTCTGCTGGTGGCGAGGTTTACCCCTACGACCTGTGCCTTCTGGTCTTTTGTCAGCGCGCTGCTTCTCTTTCTGGTTTCTCACATGAAAAGCAAAAAAACGTTCTGGGAAGCTTTAAAAAAGGTCTTCAAAGCATTGGAAGAAGGTGCCTATACCGCCACCTTCGTGGCCTCCATGGCGGGAGTGGTTCAACTGGTGGTCGCGGTGGTCGGGATAACCGGCATAGCGGTTAAGTTTTCCGCGATCATCGTCGGTTTGAGCGGGCAATCCCTGCTGATGGCCTTGCTGCTGGGAATGGTCGTCACCATCGTCCTGGGCATGGGGGTCCCCACCGTTGCCGCCTATATCCTGGGGATATCCATCGTGGCGGGGGCCTTTATCAATGTCGGGATCGAACCGCTGCCCGCTCATTTTTTCATCTTCTATTATGCCGTGCTGGCGGGGATGACCCCTCCGGTTGCCCTGGCCGCTTACGTGGGGGCGGCCATCGCGGGGTCCCACTGGTTTCGAACGGCGCTGACCGCCTGCCGCATCGGGTTTGCCGGGTTTTTGGTTCCCTTTATGTTCATCTACAATCCGACCCTTTTGGGGCAGGGGTCGATAGCGGCGGTAGCCGTCGGTTTTCTCACCGCAAGCATCGGGGTGATCGCCCTGTCCTCGGCGATGATCGGCTACCTGATCAAACCTGCCAATTTTATCGAACGGGGGCTGCTTTTTGCGGCGTCCCTGACCCTGATCGATTCGGGCCTGACCACCGACCTCATCGGGTTTTCCCTGATCGGAATTGCGCTGTTGCTCCAAAAAACCTGGCGGTGGCGCCCAAAGGAGGCGGTTGCCGCGCTTGCACCCTCCCCATGACCGATCCCATGAAATGGATCCCCTTGCTCGACAGCCGGTGCCGGAAAGCCCTTTACCCCTTGACCCATTGGCCCCTCTTCTCCAATTATATTTAAAGAAGAACCTTAAAAATAAACTTCAATCCCCTGCGGAATTCTGTTATGAGGAAGGTATAATTCACCCGAGCAAGGAGTCTTTTGATGAACATTGCCGAAAAAATTCTGGCCGCGCACTGCGGAAAAAAAAGCGTTGAACCGGGCGAGTTCGTAAACGTTTCCGTGGACCTTGCCTTTGCCCAGGAGGGAATGACCCCGCTGGTGGTCGAAGCCTTCCGGCAGCTGGAGATCGACAGGGTGTTCGATCCCCGCAAAGTGGTGTTCATGGCGGATCACTCCTGCCCCAACAAGGATATCCCTTCGGCCGAGCAGGCCAAGCTCCAGCGTGAATTTGCACGCGAGCAGGGGGCCGTGTATTACGATGTGGGCCGCGGGGGCATCGAACATGTGCTCATCCCCGAAGAAGGTCTGGCATTGCCCGGACAGGTGATCGTGGGCGCGGATTCCCACACCTGCACCTCCGGCGCCCTCGGGGCGTTCGCCACGGGCATGGGGGCCACGGATATCGCGGTGGCGATGGCCACAGGCCAGGTGTGGATGCGGGTGCCGCCGACCTTAAAGTTTGTCTACCACGGCAAACTGCCGAAATGGGTGAGCGGAAAGGACCTGATCCTGTACACCATCGGGGACATCGGTGTGGACGGCGCGCGCTATTCGGCCATGGAGTTTGCCGGTGAGGCGATGTCCGAGCTGGACATGGACGGGCGCTTTACCATGGCCAACATGGCGATCGAAGCCGGCGCGAAGGTGGGACTTTTCCAGGTGGACGAAAAGACCCGAAAATACATCGCCGACCACGGAAACCGACCCTTTACGGCCTATGCGCCGGATAAAGACGCCCGGTATGAAAACGTCATCGAGTATGACATCGAAACCCTCGAGCCCCAGGTGGCGCTTCCCAGCATCCCGTCCAACGTGAAACCGGTCAGCCGGGTGGGAGACGTCCGGGTGGACCAGGTGGTCATCGGGATGTGCACCAACGGCCGACTGGACGATCTCAGGGCGGCCGCACAATTGCTCAAGGGCAGAAAAGTCCATAAGGATGTGCGGTGTATCATCATTCCGGGAACCCAGCGGGTGTATCTGGACGCGTTGCAGGAAGGGCTGGTGGAGGCCTTCATCCGGGCCGGGGCCGCTGTGAGCACCCCGACCTGCGGTCCCTGCGCGGGTCTCCACATGGGGGTTCTTGCAGCGGGCGAGCGGGCGGTTTCGACGTCGAACCGGAACTTTGTCGGACGGATGGGGAGCCCGAAATCGGAGGTTTACCTGGCCAGCCCTGCGGTTGCCGCGGCCAGCGCCGTTCTGGGCCGGATTGGGAGCCCCGGGGAGGTGGTATCATGAAGCTTAAAGGCAGAGCACACAAGTATGGCGCCGATGTCAACACGGACCTGATCATTCCGGCCCGTTACCTTCACACCGATGATCGCACCGGGTGGGTGGCCCACTGCATGGAGGACATCGATTCGGAGTTTGCAGAGCGGATGAAGAAAGGGGACTTCATCGTCGCCACCACCAACTTCGGGTGCGGCTCGTCCCGCGAACAGGCGCCGATCGTGATCAAGGCCTCGGGGGTCTCCGGGGTGATCGCTTCCAGCTTTGCACGCATTTTCTTTCGCAACGCGATCAACATCGGGCTGCCCATCCTCGAATCCCCCGAAGCGGCCGAAGCCACCCGGATGGGAGATGAACTGGAGGTTGATCTGAGCACCGGCGAGATCCGGAATCTGAGCCTGAACAAGACCTACCATGCCCAACCCTTCCCCGACTTTATGCGGGGCATCATCGAAAAGGGAGGGCTCATCGCGTATACCCGGGAGCGCCACAAGGCCAACCGATAGCACAGCCGCCGGGGCGTTTGCCTGCGGGCAGCTTGACTGGTTGCATGAGAATAAGTTTGGATCGATAGGGAGAAGGAGAGTGAATCCATGGATCTTTTGAAAGGCATTAAAGTGGTCGATTTTACGGCGGCCATCGCCGGCACCCTCAACACCATGATTCTGGCCGATTTGGGCGCGGACGTCATCAAGATCGAACCCACCCGGGGGGAGCATTACCGGGGGGCGATGCAGGGGGCGATCCTGCTGTCGATGAACCGGAACAAGCGGGACCTCGCCATCGACCTGAAAACCGATAAGGGACGGGAGATCGCCCTCAAACTGGCGAGCCAGGCCGATGTGTTGACGGAAAACTTCGTTCCGGGAACCATCGACCGGCTGGGGCTGGGATACGAAAAGGTCCGGGAGCTGAACCCGGGCATCATCTACTGCTCGGTCTCCGGTTACGGTCAAAGCGGTCCTTACAGCCAGCGGCCCGCCTACGATCCCTCGGCCCAGGCCATGGCCGGCATCATGATCGCCACCGGTGAGCCCGGTGGAAAACCCTGCCGTCAGGTGACCTCGCTGATCGACATGAGTTCCAGCCTGTTTGCCACCATCTCGGTTCTGGCCGCGCTGATCGATCGAAAAACATCGGGAAAGGGGCGGCATATCGACGTCACCCTGCTGGATGCGGCCGTATTCGCCATGGGACCCGCACTGACCTACCATTCGTTTACCGGGATTCTGCCCCAGCGGTTCGGTTCGGGAACCGAAGGGTGGGTGCCTTACGGGGCCTTTGACAGCAAAGACAGCCCCATCTGGATCGGGGTGACCATCGACCGGTTCTGGACCGCGTTTTGCAAGGCCCTCGAATTCGACGAACTGGCCGGGGATCCGCGATATACCATGGACAAGGGAAGGCGGGACCACCGCGAGGAGCTCAACCGGAAGGTCAATGAACTGTGCAAGCGGTTTACCAGTGCTGAAATCGAAGAGCGGCTGCTGGCCGCCGGGGTTCCCTGCGCGCGCCTGGCCACCGTGGCCGAGGTCGATCAGAATCCGCAAATCCAGCTTCGAAAACTGATCGAAGAGTGGGAGTATCCGGGAAAGGGAAAGGTCAAGTTCGTTCAAACGCCGATGATGATCGATGGGCGGTTTCCCGAGACAAAACGGAAAGCACCCCTGCTGGGCGAGCATACCCGTGAAATCCTGACGGAGGTGGGATACGATCAGCAAGAGATTCAGAGACTGATCGACCAGGGAGTCGCATTTCAGGGAAAACCGTAATCGATAAAAGGAGACAGTGAATGAATCTACCCCAAAAGGTTACCATCGTAGAAGTCGGTCCCAGAGACGGCTTTCAGATGGAGTCACAATTTATTCCCACCGATGAAAAAGTGAGGATCATCGACGCATTGTCCGAAACCGGGCTGACCAGAATCGAAGCCACCTCTTTTGTTCACCCCAAGGCCGTTCCGCAGCTTGCGGATGCCGCCGAGGTCATCCAGCGGATCAACAAGAAAAAAGGCGTCACCTACGAAGCCCTGGTTCCCAATGTCAAAGGGGTGGAAAGAGCGATCGCCGCCGGGGTCGAGCACGTGGGTCTGGTGGTTTCCGCAAGCGAAAGCCACAACAAAAAGAATGTCAACATGACCGTTGCCGAATCCTTGAAGACCCTGGGGGAGGCGGTCAAACTGGCCCTGAGCCATAAGGTCTTTGTGACCGGGGGCATTGGAACGGTCTTCGGCTGCTCCATCGAGGGCAGAGTGGCCCCGGAAAAGGTTGAAGCGATCGTGGATCGGTTTCTCGATATGGGGGTTCATGAGATATCCCTGGGGGACACCGTGGGGATGGGCAACCCGACCCAGGTCGGTGACATGGTCGGCCGTTTTATGGAAAAGCTGAAAGGTACCGATGTCGGCCTGCGCCTGCATTTCCACAACACCCGGGGGGCCGGCTTGGCCAACGTGCTGGCAGCGATGCTGGCCGGGGCAACCGTATTCGATACGGCGATATCCGGGCTGGGCGGATGTCCCTTTGCGCCCGGGGCGACCGGTAACATTCCTTCCGGAGATACGGTCAACATGATAGAGACCATGGGGGTCGACACGGGGATCGATATCCTGCGCCTGGTGGAATGCGAAAAGGCCATGCAGGGTGTGCTCGGAAAGGAGCTGCCGGGGCAGGTGATGAAAGCCGGTCCCGTGCTCTGGGCGCTTCGTCAGTAGGATGCCTGCCGGCGGACCGGTGGGGTCCACCGGCAGGAAGTTTCCCCGGGCAACCCTTTCCGGGTCAGGGGATCGGGATCGTTGCCGCGATATAGGCGATCTTTGCGGTATCTTCCGTCAAATCCGCTATATAGTACGCATGGGTAAGATCCCTTCCCATTGCCAGGATCCCGTGTTCCCGCATCAGGATGCAGGGGATATCCGGGTTGGCCCTGATCCCCTCGATAACGCAGTTGCGGAGTTCCACCGAACCGGGGATGAAACATTCGATGCAGGGAACGTGCTTCAGGTTTCCCCGGGCCGAGACCGTCACCAGGGGAAGCGGAATCATTCGATTCGAATAGGCCGTCGCGTAAGGCGGGTGCACATGGGCGATGGCACCGATATCGGGCCGAAGCTGATAAGCGGCAAGGTGAAAACCGGTTTCTTTCGACCCCTTCAGGCCCATGGGAGAATTGATGACCTCTCCTTCCAGATTCACCAGGATGTTCTGATACGGCTCGACGTCTCCCAGCGAGATGCCGGTGGGGGTGATCAAAACGGTATCGGTCCCCGGAATCCGGACGCTCAGATTGCCGCCTGTACCCCCCACCAGCCGCCGGTTAAAGGATCGTCTTGAAAAATCAGCCAGTTCTTTCCTGTAAAAATCGATGTCTTTCATCTGTTCTCCTTAATTTTTAACGATAATTTTTATGATTTTGAGATTTGGATTTCAGCTCGACGAGTATGAACGGGGTGATGTACCGTATCCGGCTATTTAAACCTATCGTTCAAAAGAGTCAAGGCTGTTTTGGAATAGGGTAAAAAATGAACGACATCCCCCGGCGCCTTGACTTCCTGGAAGGTCTCGGCTAATAGGCGACAAGATATGAAATCGGAAATCGTCATGATCGGCACCGAGCTGCTGCTCGGACAGATCGTCGACACCAATGCGGCCTATCTGGCCCGTCAGCTGGCGGCCGGCGGCATCGATGTCTTTCGCAAAACGACCGTCGGGGACAACGCCCGGCGGATCGCCGACATCCTCTCCGGTGCGATGGACCGGTGCGATATCGTGATCACCTCGGGCGGGTTGGGCCCGACCGTGGACGATAAGACCCGCGAAGCCGTCTCCCTGGCAACAGGCCGCCCCCTGATATTGAACCCGGCGTTGCTGGATGCCATCGCTGCTTTTTTCGAACGCAGGGGTATTGAACTCGGGGAGAACAACAAGCGGCAGGCCTACATTCCCGATGGGGCGCTTCCCATCGAAAACCCGGTGGGGACCGCACCCGGTTTTATCGTGGAAAAAAACGGCAAATCCTTGATATCTTTGCCCGGGGTTCCCCGGGAGCTTTACTTTCTGATGGAAAAAACGGTTCTTCCCTATCTGAAAGAACGCTTCCGCATCCAAACGGTGCTGTTGACCCGGGTGTTGCGCACCGCCGGGGTCGGGGAAAGCACCATCGATCGGATGATCGCCGACCTGGAAGAATCCGACAATCCGACCGTAGGGCTCTCGGCCCATCCGGGGTCCGTGGACATCCGCATCGCTGCAAAGGCGGATTCGGCCCAGGCCGCCGGCCGCATGCTCGACCAGATGGAGGGTGCGATCCGCACCCGGATGGGCGATGCCGTTTTCGGTATTGATGCCGAAAGCATCGAACAGGTTGTGGTCCAACGGCTCCGGAAACGCGGTTTGAAGCTGGCCGTGCTGGAGACCAATACCTCGGGGATATTTACCGCCCGATTGACCGAAGCGGAAAATGGCTCGGGCGCATTCAGCTCCGGCAGAATCGTTCCGCTCAAGACGGCCGGAGCCGGCTTGGCGGAGGATTCGACGGTGTCGGCACCGTCCAAGGAACTGGCTGAAAGGCTTTCAGAACAGCTTCTTGCAGAAACAGGGGCGGATATTGCAGTGGCGATCGTCGGGGATGACGATCCCACCGTCGGGCCGTTTCAAAAGGTTACCGGGCAGACCCATATCGGTATTGCCGCCCGGTCAAAACCGACCATTTGCCGGCATATCCGGATCGGCGGGATCAGCCCGGATGCCCGCACCCGTATCGCCAGCTTTGCCTTTGAAGCGTTGAGACGATGTATATGAAGGATGCTGTGATGGAAATTACACGTGCAAGCCTGCTGGAGGGTGCCCGGGCAGCCCGGGGATATACCGTTGTCATCGATGTTTTTCGGGCCTTTACCTGCGCCCCGATGCTATTTTCATTCGGGATCCAAAAATCCATCCTGGTTTCATCCCCCGCCGAAGCCCTTGCGCTCAAAGAAAAGGATCCGGGGCTTCTGCTCGTGGGTGAGGTGGACGGCGCCCCCATCGAGGGCTTTGACTTCGGAAACTCCCCGAGCCGGATTCTCGCCCACGATCCTTCCTTTTTCAAAGGCAAAACCGTGGTGCAGCGGACATCCTCGGGGGTTCAGGGCGCCCTGGCCGCCCTGGAACAGAGCCAGGAGGTGCTTTTGGCCAGCTTCGCCCTCTCCGGATCCACCGCCCGCTACCTGCTTTCAAAAAAGCCTTCCCGGGTCAGCGTCGTTGCCATGGGTTGGAACATGACGGAGATCGCCCCCGAAGACGAATGGTGCGCGGCCTATATCGTGCATCTTCTGGGGGGCGGTCCCTACGATCACATCCATGCCCTGCGCGAGATCCTCTCCGACCGGCAGGCCCAAAAGTTTCTGCGCAACACGAAGCCCCATTTTCCGGCCGAAGACCCGGTCTTATGCCTCCAGCGGGATATGTATGATTTCGTTTTGAAGGCCGAACGCGAAAACGAACGCGTGGTCGTCAGGCGAATCGACATCTGAACCCTGCGGGAATGATCGTTTCCCGATTTGTTATGAAATCCTTCAAAAACGCTTCTCACAAATGACCGAAGGCTCAGACAGGTAAAGGAAATCGATGTCTTTCTGTTGGATGAGATGATCCCAAAATGAAGCGTATATATGCAAGGTGCGGCCGCCTTTGGGTGGTTTTGGGCATCGTTTGTATCACCTTTTATGCCTGCACAGCGGCCCCTGTCCTGCAACGAAACGCCGAACGGCTCTACTACCAGGGCCAAACCTTGCTTGCCCGCGGAAACAGCCAGGGGGCGTATGAAAAGTTCACGGCATCCATGGGTCTTGCCGAGAGGGCCGGATACCGCGCAGGAATCGCCCACAACCTCAACGAAATGGCCATCATCCACACCCAGCGGGGGGATTACGAAGCCGCACGCACCGCGCTGAACCGCGCCGTCTCCATCTACACGGACCTGGATCTTAAGCCCGAAGTTTCCAAGGCGAGCAACAACCTTGCCCTCACCTATTTCAAGGAGAACCGGTTCCAGGAAGCGATCGATCAGTATGAACTCCTTCTTGGGTGGGACCGGCAGAGCGGAAACCGGCTGGGCGAGGCCATCGTGCTCAACCAGATGGGGTGGATCTGCGCCAATTTTTTAAACGAGCCCCGGCGCGCCTATGCCCTGTATTCACAGGCAAGGGATATTTTTGCGGAACTCGGCAAACCTTCCCATGTTCAGGTCGTGGAAAATAACATCGACACCCTGTTGAAGCAGTTTGCACCGGAAAGGTAGATGGGTCACAGCCGGGGGTGTTGATTTTGTCGTGCGCCTAATATCTCAGCTGGATGCCGGCGAAATAGTTGTAGACCTTGTAGTTGTATCGGTAGACGCTTTCATCGTCGTTGTTGGACCGGTTGGTGATGTGCTGGAATTGGGCGATGAGGCTCAGCCGCCGGTTGAATTCGTACCGGAGTTCGACAAAGTGCTGCTGCTGCTGGTCTGTCTGGTCATCCGGTTTGTAGGTGGCATCGGCCCGCTTGGCCTTCCTGTCGGTATACAGCATCTCCATAAAGGAATACGCATAGGTGGCGGTAAAGGGAAACAGGCCGAATACGCCGAAGGTGTATGAGATGTTGGGCCGGATACGGTAAAGAAAGTAGTTGTAATAGTCGGGAATGAAAACATCGTCTTCCAGGCTGATGGTCCCCATGCCGTCATACCAGTTCTGGTTGCTGTGGTTGTAGCCGACCGTGGGATCAAACCCGATCTTTATCCCCAGGTCAAAAAGGTACCAGAAATTCAAATCGAGGGTGTGAAGCTGATCCCGCTGGGTGTCGTCGGATAAAATGCCGTTTGAATCCACCACCTTTTTGTCGTTCAGCAGCTTGTAGAGCATGGAATAGTTCGCGGCCCAGGAAAGCCCGGACTGCTGCAGCCAGTTGTAACCGGTCCTGACCAGAATGCCGTGGTAGTCCTTTTCATCTTCCTCGATCCCCAGGCCGGTGGCAAGGTCCAGCAGGGATACGTAGTTGGGGTATTTCCGCACATAATACTGGGTCCCCAGGCTGAAGGTCCCCTGCCCGCCCGCAAACCCCAGCCCCGCGGCGCTGAAGTCCAGCCCCCCGCCGATGTCCCGGTAATTGTAGAGCCCGCCGTCCCAGGCGTCAGAATCGATGTCCTTGTTCAGGGTGGTGGTGTAGAACAGGGACGGGGTGATGGAAAACCGTTCGCGCTCCCCGAAGCTGAACCGTAGCATGGGGGTGAAGGTGTGCCCCTGGAATTCGGACCGCTCCCTGGGGCCGATGTCGTCGGAATAAAACTCCCGGCGTTTATACCACTGGCCGGAGTAAAGAAAGATAAATCGGGTCCGGTCGTCGAGCTTCAATGAAGGGGAGATCACCCCCTGGATGTCCCCGCCGTCCAGCGTATCGGAGCCTTCGAGATCGGACATGGAATAAAGAAACGTGCCTTCCGCGACCAGTGTAAAACGGTCCGGATTGTCGCTGTGCCATTTCATTATCTGGGGAATCGCGTATTGGGGTTCAGGCCGGGAGGCCGGCAGGGGCTTTTCAGGCTGTGCCGTTGGCCTGGTGCTCGTCTCGGTATTTGCCGCCAGCAGCTTGGGGTCAAAAAGACTCTCATGAGCCCAACCCCTTTTATCGGTCTGGAAGGCCACCAGAAGCCACTCGCCTTGCCGTTTCTCGATATGGACGGAATCTCCCTTCTTGAGCCGGTATTTGACGTTCGATTCGAGGCAGGGTTCTTCCCGGATGTTTCCCAAAGCGGTCTCGACGGTTGCCGGGGCGTCGGGTGAAATAAGATAGGGCTGCGATATCGGTTCGATACCCAATGCCGGTGTGCCGGCAAACGACATGATCAGGATCGCGGCAGCAAAAAGAGAACTGAAAAAACGGAAGGAAATCAAGCAGATCAATTTTATCGACCCTTCTCGGAAGGTTAAGGGTGACGCGGCCCATCTCCAATGCCCCCCACTAAGCACACTTAATTGGACGAAGTCAAGAATTTTCGATCATGGATCGCCACCCGATATTTTTGATGGGTTTCGCCCCGCTCCCCCCATCCGACTCCCCTCTGTCGGCCTGAAAACCCATAAATACGATATCGTTTCAAAATCCCTCCCGGCCTCCCTTTAAAAAAGGGAGGAGAAAAAGTTGCCTCCCTTTGCCAAAGTGAGGAGAATAGTTTCCCCCTTTTTCAAAGGGGGCCAGGGGGATTTCTTCAAGGGATTCCATTTGAGCCACCGAACCAGATGCGATTGCCCTGAGCCAGTCCCACTGGTTACTTGACAACCATCTCCGGAAAGACTTAAAATTATGCCATCATAATGATGGCATAATTTATTGTCATATTGGAGGGGATGATCATGAAAGCAATAACCGTTCGGGGAGTGGATCCGGAGCTGGAGGAAAAACTGCGGACGGTTGCCAAACAGGAAGGCAAGAGTGTGAACCAGCTCGTTATCGAGACCCTGAGGCGGTGCCACGGACTGGAAAAGGACAGGAAGTATACCCGAAAATACCGCGATCTGGACCACCTGTTCGGATCCTGGTCACAGAAGGAGTTTGAAAGCATTCAGGCCAAGGTTGATTCCGAGCGAATCATTGATGCCGAATTGTGGGAATGATAGCGATGTTAATCGATACGAATATCTATTCGCTCGCCATGAAGGGCGAACCCAAAGTCGTCAGCGTGCTTCAAAGGATCACGGAAATCGCCATTTCCGCTGTAAGCATCGGAGAGCTGCTATCAGGATTCAAAGCCGGCGGTCGGGAAAAACAGAATCGCACCGGACTCGAACAATTCCTGGACTCACCCCGAGTCCGCGTCCTCTGTATCGATGAGGGTACCGCAGAATTTTATGCCGAGATTCTTCAAAATCTCAGACAAGCCGGTACGCCGATACCGACCAACGATATCTGGATCGCGGCAACGGCGTTTCAATATGGGACGAAGCTTTTTTCATGGGATCAGCATTTCGAAAAGGTCCCCGGCCTGCTTTTGTATCGCTAAGTATACCTATATGCCTATCCATAAAATGGAGGAGAATAATTTCCCCCTTTTTCAAAGGGGGCCAGGGGGATTTCTTCAAAGAAGAACCCTCGAACCGATTCCCTTTGGGGTGCAGAGATCATGAAGGCTTATAAAAAATCAAGGGGGGTCCCCATGGCCATTTTGCATTATTTTGCGAAATAGTCTTGACTATTCTGCAAAATAGCGCAAAACAGTCGCATGCAACGACCGCAATACAAGCTCATTTTAAAAGATTTATCCAAAAAAATGGTCTTTCTGACCGGACCCCGACAGGTCGGGAAGACCAATCTGGCGCTTCAAATCGCAAACCGCTTTCCAAAATCCGTATACCTCAATTATGACGCAATCGAGGATCGAGAGGTCATCCGCAAAACCGCCTGGTTGCCGGATACGGAATTGCTCATTCTCGATGAATTGCACAAGATGGAAAACTGGAACAATTATCTCAAAGGGGTATACGATACCCGTCCCCCGCAGATGCAAATTCTGGTCACCGGCAGCGCGAGGCTCGATATTCTTCGACGCAGCGGGGATTCACTGGTCGGCCGTTTTTTCCGCCATCGACTCAATCCTCTGTCATTGGTCGAAATCCCGGATGCCACGGAAAAGACACTGGACCGGCTCACCACACGAGGTGGCTTTCCCGAACCGTACCTGGCTGAAGATGATAGAGAAGCGGATCGGTGGCGGCTTCAATACATCGATGAATTAATCCGGGTCGACGTTCTCGACTTTGAAAGAATCCACGATTTCAAGTCCATGCAGCTGACCTTGGAACTTTTGCGCCAAAGAGTGGGGTCTCCTCTGTCCTACACGTCGCTCGCCCGGGACATCAACTGCGCTCCCAATACGATACGAAGGTATGTGGAAATCCTTGAAGCCCTTTTTGTCGTTTTCCGAGTCGCCCCGTATCATCGGAATATCGCGCGATCCCTGCTCAAGGAATCAAAGATCTATTTTTACGACACGGGAATGGTGAAAGGGAATCAAGGGGTATGTTTCGAGAACATGGTCGCAGTCAGCCTGCTCAAGCATCTTAACGCCGTTGAGGACTACCATGGCAAAAGCACGGCCCTTCACTACATGCGAACCAAGGAAAAAAAGGAAATCGATTTTGTCCTGGTGGTTGAAAACCAGCCGACCACCCTCATTGAAGCCAAATTAACCGAAACCGATATCAGCCCATCCCTTCATTACTTCCATCAGAAATACGGCATCCCCGCGGTTCAGGTGGTTCGGCATCTCCGGCGCGAACGGATGGACGGCGGCATCGAGCTGCGCCGGGCATTTGACTATCTGAAGGCATTGCTCCTTTGAGCCCCCGGCCTTGAGCGATCAGCGTCCCCCCTCCTTTTTTTCCGTTATCCGGCTTGAACGCTTACGAAATGCTCAGGTTCAAAAATTCGGTAACCTACTTTGAAAACTGAATTCAAATGGATTTCCATAAAGAAATCCCCCTGGCCCCCTTTGAAAAAGGGGGAAAATTATTCTCCTCCTTTTTCTTAAAGGGAGACAATTCATTCTCCTCCCTTCTCTAAAGGGGGCAACTCACTCCCCTCCCTTTCCTAAAGGGAGGCACCTCATTCTCCTCCCTTTCCTAAAGGGAGGCCGGGAGGGATTTTAAAACGATATCGTATTTATGGATATGTATCCCAATAGGTTACATCTTCACGGTTGACAGAATCGATATAACTGGTTACCCTGCCGTCATATTTCAATGAAAAATGACGACAAGGTATACAAAAAGATGCTCAACCGAATCATCCGGACGCCGAAACAGAGTTTTTTCCTTCTGGGCCCCAGGGGCACAGGCAAAAGCACCTGGTTGCGCGAAACATTTCCCAATGCCTATGTCATCGACCTTTTGTCCGAAGAAACTTACCACCGCATGCTTTCACGGCCCGGCCATTTTGCCGATGAATTGCGGGCGCTTTCACCCGGAAAATGGGTAATTGTAGACGAGGTTCAACGACTGCCGAACCTTTTAAACGAGGTGCATCGGTTTATCGAAGAAAGGAAATTAAACTTTGTGCTATGCGGGTCCAGCGCCCGCAAGCTCAAACGAGCGGGGGTAAACTTGTTGGCCGGACGGGCGTTACACCGGGCCATGCACCCTTTCGTTCCCGAAGAAATCGGAGCCGGTTTCGATCTCGATGAGACCCTTCGATTCGGAGCACTGCCCATTGTCTGGGATTCGGTTGAAAAGAGCGAAACCCTTGCCGCATATGCACGCCTCTATCTGAAGGAAGAGATCCAGGCCGAAGCCACGGTTCGCAACCTGCCGGGCTTCGCCCGCTTCCTGCCATTAGCGGCTCTGTTTCACGCTCAATCAATCAGCGTGACAAACATCGCCAGGGATGCCGGGGTGGCGCGCACCACGGTATCCGGATATCTTGAAATCCTTGAAGAAACTCTCCTGTGTTTCCGCCTTCCGGCCTATGAAGCCAAATTGCGGGTGCGGGAACGAAAATTGCCGAAGTGGTTTTGGTGCGATCCCGGCATCGTAAGAGCCATGAAAGGCTCAGCGGGAATGCCTGTTCCGGAAGAGCAAGGGGGCCTGTTTGAAGGCCTGGTGGCGCAGGTACTCCGTGCCTATAGGGATTACCGAACCCTCTTTGAAGACATGTATTATTGGGCGCCGGCGGGAAAATCCGATACCGAGGTGGACTTTCTACTCCGGTGCGGCTCGGATTGGATTGCCGTTGAAGCAAAATCGGGCCCCACGTTTACCCCCGGCTGGTGCAAGGGATTGCGGGCCGTCTCCGGGATGAAAGGATTGAGACGCCGGATTATCGTCTATCCCCGGGGGCCGGTGCTCAAAACACCCGACGGCATCCAGGTGCTGCCCTTCCTGCAATTTGCCCAACTGCTTGCGACCGGGGCAGTGCTTTCCTGAAAACAGGAGATGTTGGGCTTTTTATGACGTATTTTTCACACTGAATTTAAATGGAATTTCTTAAAGAAATCCCCCTAACCCCCTTTGAAAAAGGGGGAAATTAATCCGCATATCTAATCCAAACCCCCTCCCGACCACTCAAAATCGTAGGTGTGCCCATCATGGGTAAACTGACCGGTAATACGATTGATGGCATTGTTTGAACCGGGCGTTACTTCTCCCTTATTGAATTTCATGATCGCTTTTTTTTGTTTGATGTCAAAATTGGTTGCTATGGGGCTCAGGGTATCCTCGGCTTTAACGGATTCGGTTATGATATTCAAAGCGCTGTAAGGCGAAGGAAAGGAGATAATGACCCCAAATATTCCGCCGCTGGTTGAAAACGTCTCCGGCTTCACCAGGGCCTGATCATTGGACAATATGAGGGTGCCCGACACGGTTCCCGAGACTTGGATGCTGGTGGTTCGGTCCATAGCATCGGTCGCGACGGCCTTTATGACCACCGTCTCTCCCAGGGGCAGACCGGAAACGCTGAAGGTCGCTGAAAAGGGTTCTGTGGCATCTTCACCCAAGAACACAGAACCGGTGGAAGCGGTTTCCCTGAAAAAGCTGACCCGGACCGGTGGATGAGCTGCGTCGATACCAATCTCAATGACGTTTGCGGTTCCGCTGAATACCTCCCCGGAAGATGGGGTGTTAAAGGAAATCGGCGGCCCGTCGTTTTCCACCGTAACGGTGGAGGTTTTCTCGGAGGTCTTTCCGCTCAAAAAAGTCGCTTTGGCTTTGATCGACGTCGGGCCATTGAGCAATTGGGTCGAATCGAAAGATGCCTGGAAGACCCCCCCGTCATCATCATCGTCGACACCAACGAGAACATAGTTTCCACCTTTTTTCACAAAAAATTCTATCTTCTCTGTATTCTCCGCATCGTCTGTTTTTGCCTGGAACAAAACATCGGTTCCGGAGACCGTACCGGTGGGCTGCAGAATCGTTACCGCTGCGAGCGATCCCATGGCAACGTCGAGGTCATCCTTATTCAATATGTATGCATAATCGATGGTGGCGGATTGCCCCGGAGCGAGATCGCCCAAATCGTAAACCAATACGATCGCTAAATCATCCACATCCGGACTCGCTTCTGTCGGCTGAAAGGGGCTATCGAGTATTTCATCCGTATCGCGGTTGTCAAAGCCCTGGGAAGCGGCCACAACGGCCCGCGAATCGATGGTGCCCAGGCCAAGGGTCAGCCCATAGTCAAGCCCCTCGGCGATGGTCAACGCTCTTTGGGTGTTTCCTTCCGGCCTGGCCCCAAGCGCCTACCTTGTGCCTGTTG
>ENA-OSEO01003992-OSEO01003992.1-sediment-metagenome-genome-assembly--contig:-NODE-3992-length-16231-cov-2.505076_pt1 | contig 16231 bp, 16 predicted proteins | sample MGYA00237883_ERZ534232 | MGnify/ENA metagenome assembly ERZ534232 | reverse complement strand
GTGGAAAAACCAGGGACCAGCTTGTAACATTAGCGGTCTTCTGGATGAGCTTCTGGACCTACCTCAACTCCGTCGTGTACTTGGTTGTGGGGACCATCTACCCATTCGGGGACATGTATGATCTCCTGAGCGCTACGCGGCTGCCCGGGGTGCTCTTCGGTGCCCTGGGCCTGATCCTGCTGGGGCTCTACACACGGTCCCTCTCGTTGATCCTGCAAGGCTTCTTCAGCGATCTGGTCGAGCCAGCGTGGGCCTCAGACCTGGTTAACCTGTTCTGGATACTGATGCACATGTTCTTTGTCCTAGCCACCGTCATGAGGTACGGGCTGCCCATGCCGCCCTCCATCGCCGCGGCCTCCCTTGTGCTCATCTTCACGGTCTCCTACGTGTCCGGGAGATGGATCATGTTTTCTGCCTCTCAGCTCAAGGGTAGGGTAGAGGAGGTCGGGCTCGTTAAGGCGTTGAGGTCGATGCCGCGGCACGAGGCCGCGACTCAGATGGGCGGGGCGAATAAGGAGAGGATAGGCTACGCCATCATCCTGTCCGCGGCCCTATTGTCTGTCATCGCCACGGGATTCATGGTCAACCAGTACGTCACGACCTACAACCTCATCATGAGGACGGATGTGAGCGTCAACGTGACCAGCGTCAACCTGGGCCTCGGCGAGCCGGTCCTTGACCTATCAGTGGCTGTGGTCAACCCGACCCAGGGTGAGCTGTTGCTGAAACGTGTGGAGTTCGAGGTTAAGCTGAACGGGAAATACATGACCCAGGAGACCATACAGACGGTTCCGCCTGTGTCTCCCGAGGACACGGCTCGTTTTCACGTAACAGTTACCCTGCCATCGGATCGCGGCTTCACCATCGATGAGGCCATCAGGGATGACATCTGGGACTGGACAGTTCAGGGCACCAGCTACGTGGACACCATGTTCGGCGAGACCCTGCTGAGGTTCAAGTGCTACTCGACCGCTAGGCCTGGATAGGATCAGTGCTCCTGGGGCGTTAATCTACGTGGCATGCCACGTAGTGGCCGGGCTCCACCTCTACCAGTTTGGGCTCCTCCAGCTTGCACCTCTCCGTGGCCTTGGAGCACCTGGGGTGGAACCTGCACCCGGGCGGGGGGTCGATGGGCGTAGGGACCTCCCCACCGATGATGGCCTTCGCCTTCTCTATCTTGGGGTCCGGCACGGGTACCGCTGCCATGAGGGCCACCGTGTACGGGTGCAGCGGGTTGTTGACCAGCCTGTCCATCGAGGCCATCTCCACGATCTTGCCCAGGTACATGATGGCCCCACGGTCACATATGTGGCGGGCGTAGGCGAGGTCGTGGGTGATGAACAGGTACGTGACCCCCTTGTCCTCCCCCGACTTCAGCATCACCCTCAGTATGCCCGCCCTGATGGACACGTCGAGCATCGATATGGGCTCATCAGCCACTATGAACCGGGGGTTCATAACCATGGTGCGGGCGATCGCCACCCTCTGCCTCTGGCCCCCGCTCAGCTCGTGGGGGAACCTGCCGACGAACTCCTCGGGGGGCACCAGCTCCACGTCCGTCAATGACTTGTAGATAAGCTCGTTGACCTCGGCCGTCGTGTCTGCCAGGTGGTGGACATGGATGGGCTCGGCTATGATGTCGTAGATGGTCATGCGGGGGTTCAGGGACTCGTAGGGGTCCTGGTACACTATCTGCATGCTCTTCCTGAGGTCCTTCATCTCCCTCTTGTCCAGGTCGGTGATGTCCTGGTCCTGGAAATAGATGTGCCCCCCGGTTGGCTCAAGTAGCCTAAGGATGGTCTTACCCGTGGTGGTCTTCCCGCACCCGCTTTCACCGGCGAGCGCGAATATCTCGCCCTTGCTTATCTCGAATGAGACCCCATCCACTGCCTTGACGTACTGTTGTTTCTTTGATAGCAGTGTGTTGATGATGCCCTTCCTCACCGGGTACCATTTTTTGAGGTCGACCACTTTGAGCTCAACCGAGCCGCCTTCCATCTTAAGCCTCCCCCCCACTCAATAGGTGGCAGGCAGCGTAGTGTCTACCCACGAGCTGCCTGAACACGGGCTCCTCCTTGCTGCAGACCTCCATGGCGTACGGGCACCTAGGGTTAAACCTGCAGCCCGGGGGCGGGTCGAGGAGGTTCGGCGGTGTCCCAGATATCGAAACCAGTTCCCTCTTGGACTCCTTGATGCTCGGGAAAGCGCCTATCAGGGCCTTGGTGTAGGGGTGTCTCGGCTCCGAGAACACCGTGTCTATATCGGCGTATTCCACGATCTTGCCCGCGTACATGATGGCGCACGAAGTGCATGTCTGGGCCACGACTGAGAGATCGTGGGTGATGAGCATCATTGTCAGCCCCAGCTCGTTCCGCAGATCGTTGATGACCTGGAGCGTCTGGGCCTGAACTATAACGTCCAGGGCCGTTGTGGGCTCGTCGGCGATGATGAAGTCGGGGTTACAGGCCAGGGCCATGGCTATCATCGCCCTCTGCTTCATGCCTCCGCTGAACTCGTGGGGGTAGTTGTTTACTCGGTTAGGGTCTATGCCCACGAGGCGGAAGAGCCCTTTGACCCTCTCCATGGCCTCATCTTTTTCCACGTCCTCGTGGATGAGTATGGCCTCGGCTATCTGGTCTCCAACCTTGAACACGGGGTTCATGGCGTTCATCGCTCCCTGGAAGACGTAGGAGAGGCGGTTCCACCTGAACTCCTTGTTGAAGACACTGTCCTCGATGTCCAGCAGGTTCTTGTTGTCGAAGATTATCTTACCCTTAACGAACCTGCCGTTGTACGGCAGCAGCCGCAGGATGGATAACGCGAAGGTGGTTTTCCCGCACCCCGACTCACCTACGAGGCCGACGGCCTCCCCCTTCTTAATGTCAAGGTTGACGCCATCCACAGCTTTTACGTCACCCTTCATGGTCGAGTAATACATGCTTAGGTCTTGCACTTGGAGGATGGACATCGTAACTGTTGGATGAATTTACTATTAACCTTTAAGAAACCTTCGGAGTAAGGCTCAGGAATGTAGCTGGGAATCCAGATACCTATATTAACGGTTTCGTTAATCATACCCGGTGTTCAACATGCCGATGAGACAGCCTATAGTTTGCATGCTGGGCCACGTGGACACTGGTAAGACTAGCCTCCTGGACAAGATCAGGGGCACGGCCGTCCAGCTCCGGGAGGCGGGGGGCCTCACCCAGCAGATAGGGGCCAGCTTCTTCCCCTTCGACACACTGGTGGCTATAACCCAGCAGCTGGTGAAGAACTTCAAGGTCAACATTAAGGTGCCTGGGCTGCTCGTCGTTGACACCCCTGGCCACGAGGCCTTCGCTAACCTCAGGAGTAGGGGCGGCAGCGTCGCGGACATAGCTATTCTAGTGGTGGACGTGATGCACGGCTTCGAGAACCAGACCTTCGAGAGCCTCAGCATACTCAAGTCTAGGAAGGTGCCCTTCATAGTGGCCGCCAACAAGATAGACAGGATCGAGGGTTGGCGCTCCACACAGAATGCGCCTTTCATGGAAGCCTATAAGGCCCAGAACGAGTGGGTCCGGCAAGACCTGGACGATAGGATATACAACATGATGGGCACCCTCAGTAGGGAGAGCTTCAGCAGCGACCGCTTCGACAGGGTCAGGGACTTCACCAAGAACATCGCCATAGTGCCTGTCAGCGCCAAGACCGGTGAGGGACTGGGTGACCTTCTGGCCGTCCTCATCGGCCTCACCCAGCAGTATCTGGAAACCAAGTTACAGGTCACCGCCGGCCCGGCCCTGGGCACCGTTCTGGAGGTCAGGGAGGAGGTGGGCCTCGGCGTCACCCTGAACGCCATCATATACGACGGGGTCCTGCATTCGGACGACGTCATAGTGATAGGCGGCAAACAGGGCCCCATAGTCACAAGGATCAGGGCCATACTCGTCCCCCAGCCACTCGACGAGATAAGGGACCCCCGCAAGAAGTTTAACAGCATCTCTGAGGCATCAGCCGCGGCAGGCATCAAGATCGCGGCCCCCGACATAGACGACGCCATCCCCGGGTCGCCCCTCATAGCCGTCGGAAGTGACATGACCGAGGAGCAGGCGGTGGAGGAGGTGGCCTCGGAGATGAACCGCCTGAGGGTCCAGACCGACCACACAGGGATCATCCTCAAGACGGACACCCTAGGCAGCCTGGAGGCCATCGTGGAGAGCCTGAAGCAGAAGGGGGTCCCCATCAGGCTCGCAGACATCGGCGATGTCAGCAGGAGGGACATCATGGAGGCGCTGAGCGTCAAGCACGAGGAGCCCCTCTACGGAGCGGTGCTGGCCTTCAACGTGAAGACCCTCCCAGACGCCGAGGAAGAGGCCCAGACCAACAAGATACCCCTCTTCTGGAACGACATAATCTACAACCTCATGGACGAGTACATCCGGTGGATGGAGGCCGAGAGGGAGGCCAAGGCGAGGAAGGAGTTCGACCCCCTCGTGAAGCCGGGCAAGATAGAGATAATGGAGGGCTACATCTTCCGGCGGGCCAAGCCCGCCATATTCGGGTCGAGGGTCCAGGCTGGCCATATCACCCCCAACGTCAACATGATCAACGCCCAGGGGGAGAAGCTCGGCAGGATAAGCCAGATCCAGGACAGCGGGAAAGCTATACCAAGGGCAGACGCGGGGATGGAGGTGGCCGTGGCCATGCCCCAGCCCATCGTAGGTAGACATATAAAAGAGCGCGATGTCCTGTATGTGGACATTCCAGAGCGTGACGCCAAGCTGCTCCGCACAAAGTTCGCGGCCAGGCTCACAGAATCCGAGCTTCAGGCCCTCATGGAGCTTGTGCAGCTGAAGCGCAAGACGGACGTGCTCTGGGCAGTGTAGGAGAAAGAATAGAAATGCCGATACTCATCGTCTCGGACCCCGCTACAGGGACAAGCCAGAGGGTGGAGATAGACGCAGCTAGGCTGGGCCCCCTCGTAGGAACCAGGATAGGTCAGATCGTGGACGGCGCACTGGCGGGGATGCAGGGATACAAACTCAAACTCACAGGCGGCACCGACAAGGATGGGATACCCATGCGCCCCGACGTTCATGGAAGCGCCAAGGCCAGGATAGTCCTCAGCGGAGGCGTAGGCTACACCCCAAAGAACAGGGGAGAGCAGAAGCGCAAGGTCGTCAGAGGGAACACCATTAGCCAAGAGACCACGTTCCTCAACTTCATCGTAGCGGAGGCCCCCAAGGCCCGGAAGAAGAAGGAGGCCAAGGCCGATGTAGAGGCCGAGGCCCCCGCCGAGGAGAAGCCGGCCCAGGAGTAGGGCCAGACTTTTCTTAGCTTTTACCAGTCAGCAGGCGCTTAAAGTCTTCCTCGCCCTCAGAGTAGCCTGAGGCTATCACCACGTCACCCGCCATGAGTACGGTGTCAGGCTTGGGCCTTATCCACTTGTTGTCGCGGCGGATCACCAGGACCCACATGCCCGTCTCGTCGGCCACTGCCGCCTCCTTGAGCGTCTTCCCCGCAACGGGTGAGTCGGCGCTCACGGTGACCCTCTCCACGGTCTCCTCTGCGTCCTGGATGACCATCTGGAGTATGGGGTGAGGCTCGATGCCCCTCAGCACGACCTCAGCGATCTCCGCCGCGGCGTCGGCGATCCTCTCGGTGACGTTGCCCATCCTGATGATGCCAAGGAGGTCCCGTGGGTCCACCTCCTCCTCGGTTCGGCTAAGGGCCCTGCACTGGGCGTCTATGTGGAGCTGATCCATCTGCTCCTCCAGTAGCTGCACCTCCTCGGCCAGGTACCTGCTGTTCAAAAGAACGGCCGAGTACGCCAGGTCCATCATCATCTCGCTGGTGTTCTTCAGCTTCACGAGGTCCCTCGTGACCTGCTGCCAGTGCTCGGCGTCGGCCTTACTCAAAGTCCTCCACCTCCCCCCTCGCAGCGGCTAATAGGCTCTCCAGGCCCTCCTCTGTCCCCCTGGCCACCAGGACGTCGCCCGGCATGATGAGCTCCTTGTCTGGGTTGATGTGCCACATCTGGCCCCTGCGCACGGCCATTATGTCCACTCCCACCTCCGCGGCCAGTTCCAGGTCGTCCACGGTCTTGCCGCACAGGAAGCTGTTGTCGCTGACCACGGCCCTGCCGAGGTGCTCCTCGGCCCTCTGGAACGCGTCCCTGACGGCGGGGTGGACCCTTATGTCGTGGAGGACCAGGCTGGCTATGTCGGCGGCTGCGTCGCTGATGGCGTTGGTGAGGGACCCTATCTTGGCCACGCCCGCCAGTGTCTCGGCGTCGTGCCTGTCCCTGGCGGCCAGCATCAGGTTCATGTTGAGGATGTAGACCAGGTCATCCACCTTGGCCTCCAGCTCCATGACCTCTTCGGCCAGCTCCTCGTTGTTGAAGAGGGCCGCGCTGTAGGCCAAGTCGATCATGAGCTCGGAGATATCCTTCATCTGTATGAGGGTCTCCCGCACTGGGGCGGGGCTGTACTCTGTCTTCCGTACCTTAGTCATAGAAGCTGGTCAACCTGATGGGATGGAGCATCTACAGCGTGCACCCGGCGAATCATTATAGGAGTGCTGGGTCGGCTCTTAACCTTTACTGAGACTCATTAGGGTATTGGATCTTGTAGATGAGGACGTATCCGTTGGGCGACGCGTAGGCTTGGGTAAAGTACTGGGTATCCGCGTCGTGGTACATGAGCTTGGCTATGGTGGTCTCATAGAATAGGGTCTTCGCGATCCCGTAGTTGGTGTAGTAGTAGTCGGTGATGTTGAAGCCCCCTATGAGCACCATCTGGGGCCACTTGGCGTTGTCACCCAGGGACCACTCAGAGGTCGGGTCGTTGGGGTTGAAGGTGATGAATACCACTATGTAGTCCGCGCCGTACCTCCTCAGCGTCTGTATGGACTCGTTCTCTGGCCTGATCATGATGTCTGCTATGTTCTTGATCTGGTGCTCGCTCTGGGTGGCCCCGTCCGCCATGGTGGTCTTCCCGGCCATGGCCTCTATCCAGTACCCGTAGTCCCACCAGCTGCAGACGACCTCATCGTCCCCGATGTTGTTCTTCATCCACTCCAAGGCCAAGGGCCAGTCCTTTGGGTACTCACCGTTGAACAGGTAGGGGACGGCGCTGCTGGCCAGGCTGGTGGGGCCGTCGGCTGAGGTGACGCCGCTCCAAATGTTGGGTGTGAGGCTCAGGGTCACCATGACGATGAAGGCCACCCCAAGGGTCTTGTTGACGCCGAAGACGGTCCTCCTCTTCTTCTTGCCCCTGCTCTCCTCCTCCTGCTGGATCGAGGCGTCTATGAAGGGTCTAGCGATCTCCACGAGGCCGTAGGCCCCCATGAGGCAGGCCGGGGCCGCCAGCACCTGGCTGAGCCTGGACATGACGCCCGCGAAGTACAGGGCCGTGAGGAAGAACAGGGAGCCGTATATGGTCTTGTCGCTCTGGTTCCTGATGCTGAAGTATGTGCCCAGCACTGCCAGGATGGTTATGGTTCCGAAGTCCTGGAACAGGCTGGCCCACGCGATGACCTTGTTCTCGGCCACCGACAGGTACAGGGCGTTATCCGTGGACGTGAAGGGGTTCAGCACCTTCAGGAACTTGTAGGCCATGGGTATCTCTACGCCCATCGCCGGGAGCAGGAACAGCCCCACCACGCCCACGATGATGATGCCCCCAGCCAGGTTGGCCACCATCTTGACGTCGATCCTCTCCCTGATGAACAGGTAGACGAGCATGATGGGCACTAGGCCGAAGGCCGCCAGGTGGTCTATGCTCATCAGTGAGCTCGTGCCGAGCCTGGGGACCACCATGACTATGAGGTACCCCACTCCGATGGTGAGGCTGTAGGAGATGAGGTGCCTGACCTGGAACCTCTCAGTGTACAGCATTATCAGCATGTACAAGGCTAGGAGCCCGGTCATGTACCGGGCTGCGCCCCATGAGGCGTATAGGTAGCCCAGAGAGAGGCCTGAAAGCACCCCGTAGACGGCTCTATGCTCCAGGGTTCTTACCTCATCGATGGACCTGATGAAGAAGAGGCTTATGGCCACAATGGCGAATATGCCTATATTCTCTGTGTCGTAGAAGCCCAGGGTGGACCTCGCTATGAAGGCCGGGTTTATGGCCATGAAGAGGGCCGCGAAGAGGCCGGCGGCTTTGCCGCTCAGGTCCTTGCCTAGGTAGTAGCTGAGTATGCATGTGAGGGACGCCATGAGTAATGGGAAGTACAGTCCGACGGTGTAGACGGAGACGTCCAGCCCCACGGCGTTGAGCACCATGTAGATGAAGGCCCCCGAGAAGGGTATCCCGGGGTAGGCCGAGGTGGCCACGTTCCTCCCCATGGGGTACCAGCTCATGGTGTCTTGCCAGGTCCACCAGGAGGCGAACCCGTTCTCGGCCACGTACTCCGTGGCCCTGTACTGGAAGTTGGGGTCGTAGGCCGTGTAGTAGGCGCCGTACTCTATGGGCTGGACCCGGATGAGGATGGCCATGACTATGATGATGAATAGGACGCCTACCTCCATGGCGTTGATCCTTGAGAGTCTGATCTTCTCAAGTATGTCCAATGGTGCACCGCTGGCCGTCGGCTGGTTCTCTGTCAAGTGTATCGGACTCCGCTATCTAGGATATGCGAGGCTTTTATTTAAGCGATGACCATTGACCTGCTACTGATGTTACTGGGTCTCATAATCAACCCCATAGCGGGGATGGGCGGCAGGGTGGGGCTGAAGGGCACAGACGGGGAGGAGGTGCTGGCTGAGGCGCTTGATAGGGGAGCCGAGCCCAAGGCCCGCGGCAGGGCCCTCCAGGCGCTGAAGCCTCTCGCGTCCCTCGACGTGGAGTGGGTTGCGTGGGGTGGGGGCATGGGGGGGAGCCTCCTCGATGAGCTTGGGGTCAGGCACAGGGTCCTGGGGGCGCCCGAGGGCTCTTTGACGTCCGCCGAGGACACGAAGAAGGCCGCCGCCGCCATGGAGAAGGCCAGCGTGGACCTGCTTGTCTTCGTGGGGGGAGACGGCACCGCCGTGGACGTGGAGGAGGCCGTGGACATGAGGGTTCCCGTCCTGGGGGTTCCTTCCGGCGTCAAGATGTACAGCGCGGTCTTCGCGGCGACGCCCGGGGCCGCGGCGGAGCTCATCAGGGCGTACGTGGCCGGTGAGGCGCCCCTAGCCGAGAGGGAGGTCATGGACATCGACGAGGACGCCTACAGGCTGGGCAGGCTGGACGCGTCTCTCAGAGGCTACCTTAGGACCCCCTTCAAGGCGTCCCTCGTCCTCGGCGAGAAGGTGGCGGCCTCCGGCCTCGACGAGGAGCTGATGAAGGACGCCGTCGCGGAGAGGGTCGTGGAGGATATGCGTCCGGGGGCATTGTACATACTGGGCCCGGGGTCCACGGTGGGCCGGGTGGCTGAGCGGCTGGGCCTGGAAAAGACCCTCCTGGGGGTAGACCTAGTGATGGACGGCGAGCTCGTGGCGAAGGACGTAGACGAGGGAGCCATCCTGGAGCACCTAGCCGAGGAGAACTGGATCATAGTTAGCCCCCTTGGGGGCCAGGGCTCGGTGCTCGGCAGGGGGAACCAGCAGATAAGCCCGGAGGTGTTGAGGCGGGTCGGCACCGACCACCTGATCATCATATCAACGCCTGCGAAGCTGCAGGGCCTGAGAAGCCTGGCGGTGGACACGGGTGACCCGGAGCTGGACCGAGCGGTCAGGGGCTTCAGGAGGGTGGTGATCAGCCTCCACGAGTCCAGGCTCATGAGGGTGGCCGATGGATAGGCTTAACCGTCTCAACGGTTCAGAAGAGTCGATGAGCCTCCAGTGGTCAAACGAGTCCCTGGAACACGGGGGCAGGGTCATCCACGGCGCCCTCACCGAGATGAGCAACGCCGTGCTGGCCGTCTTCTGGGTCGGGGACAAGCCCAAGCTAGGAACCCTGACGGCCACAACGCCGGACGGGACCAGCAGCCCCCTCATGGGGGAACGGGACGAGATCGTGTCCCGCGTCATCGGGGGGCGGCTGGCCACCGTTAAAGGCAAGCTGACCCTGGTCTCGGTGAACCTCCCCCAAGACATGGAGGACGCCAAGCCGCTGATGGAGCTCACGAAGAGGTTGATGGGTGAAAGCGATGAGTGACCTTCGGGGATTCCTCAAGGAGATCGAGGAGGACGTGGTCCGGATCAAGGAACCGCTGTCGGCACAGTACGAGGTAGCCGCAGCTCTCCACCGGTGGGACGGAAGCAAGGTCGTTGCGGTGGACAGGGTCAAGGAGACGGGGACACCGCTCGTGGGCAACGTCTGCGGCACTCGGAGAAACATACTGAAGGCGCTGAGGCTGGACCCCGAGAAGCTCTACCCCCGCCTCATAGAGGCCACCAAGAACCCGGTGAAGTGCAGCGGCGGGGACGGGCCCGTCAAGGAGGTCGTGGAGGAGGGCTCCCTGAAGAACATCCCTGTGCTCACCCACTTCAAGGGCGACCCAGGCCCCTACATCACCTCGGGTGTCGTCTACGTGAGGAGCCACGACGGCTCCATGGAGAACGTGAGCTTCCACAGGCTGCTCGTGCTCGACGAGAGGCGACTAGCCATAAGGATAGTGCCCCGCCACCTGTACAGGTTGACTCAGATGGCCAAGAAGGCGGGGGTCAGCAGCCTGGACGTGAGCGTCAGCATCGGGCTCCACCCCGCCGTGATGCTGGCCGGGTCGCTGACGGCGCCCTTCGGGGTCAGCGAGTTCGACGTGGTCAACAACCTCCTCGGCGGTAAGCTGAAGCTGACTGAGTGCGAGCACGTGGACGCCCTGGCCCCCGCGGACGCCGAGATTGTGCTGGAGGGTAAGCTGATGCTGGACAAGCAGGTGACCGAGGGGCCCTTCGTGGACCTGTCAGGCACCTTCGACATCCAGAGGCAGCAGCCCATAATAGAGCTGGTGGGGGTCATGCGCCGCGAGGACTACATCTACCAGGGGGTGCTCCCCGCGGGCTCCGAGCACAGGCTCATGATGGGGATGCCTCAGGAGCCTCGCATCTGGGAGTACGTGAGGGGCGTGGTGCCCAACGTCCGGGGGGTGAACCTGACGGTGGGCGGCATGGGGTGGCTCCACTGCGTCGTGAGCTTCGAGAAGGTGCGGGACGGCGACCCCAAGAACGTGTTGATGGCCATGTTCGCGGCCCACCCAAGCCTCAAGCACGCGGTTGTGGTGGACAGCGACATCGACCCCTACGACATGGAGCAGGTTGAGTGGGCCATAGCCACAAGGTTCAGGGGGGACGAGGACCTGCTCGTGGTGCCCGGCGTTAGGGTCAGCAGCCTCGACCCTGCCAGCGACCAGGAGCACGAGCTAGGCTGCAAGGTGGGAGTGGACGCGACCATACCCAAGTATAAGGACCATGAGGGCTTCAGGAGGGCGGAGATCGTCGCCTCAGATGAGCTAAAGAAAATACTGGACAGGTACTGAGCCCCCAAACTAGCTCGGTTTTTGTTCAGGGGCTCCCCGAGCCCATCCATCGCGGCATTCATGTGATTTATATTCGTCGGGGAGCCTGTTTCTCTGATTTCATGTACCTCACACCCGAGCAGGAACGGATGATGGGCGGAGAGTCCGGCGACGCGGTCAGGAAGTCCATGGAGCTCCTAGTGGCCCTGGGCGACGTCTTCGGCGCGGATAAGCTCGTGCCCGTGGAGTCCGCCCACATCAGTGGTGTCAGCTACGCCAACCTGGGGGACGCGGGCACCGAGTGGCTGGAGGAGCAGGCAGAGATGGGCGCAAGGTGCAGGGTTAGGGCGACGCTGAACCCGGCTGGTATGGACATGGAGAGGTGGAGGGAGATGAACGTGCCCCCCGAGTTCGCGGAGGGGCAGCGCAGGGTCATCGGCGCCTTCACCAGGATGGGCGTTGAGCCCACCTGCACCTGCACCCCGTACCTCATAGGCCACGTGCCTAGGCGCGGCGCCCAGATAGCCTGGGCCGAGAGCAACGCCATCTGCTACAGCAACAGCGTCCTGGGGGCCCGCACTAACCGGGAGTCGGGGCCCACCACCCTGGCCTCGGCTGTCACCGGGCTGACGCCCCTTTATGGGATGAGGATGGACGAGAACAGGGCGCCGGGGAAGGTGGTGGAGGTGGAAGCCGATTTAATGACTAGGCTCGACTACAGCGCCCTGGGCTATGTAACCGGTAAGCTCGTGGGCAGCGGCGTCCCATACTTCAGGGGCCTGGGGAAACCCGACGTAGAGAGCATGAAGACCCTCGGGGCCGCGTGCGCCACTAGCGGAGGCGTGGCACTGTGGCACAGTGAGGGGGTGACCCCCGAGGCCGGGTGGGCCTCTGAGCATCTGGACGGCGTTGAGAAGGTGGCGGTGGAGCGCCGCGATCTGGAGGAGGCCCGGGCCAAGCTCAGCTGCGAACCCGACGACCCCACCTACTGCCTGGGGTGCCCCCACTGCAGCCTCAGGGAGTTGGCTGAGGCCGCAAAGCTGTCAAGGAACCGGAAGCTAGGTGGAAGGCTCTGGGTCTTCACCAGCCGCGGCGTCTACGCCCAGGCAGCGGACGCAGGCTACGTTAAGGCCATAGAGGACGCCGGTGGAAGGGTCTACAGGGACACCTGCATGGTTGTGGCGCCCCTCCACGAGATGGGCTGGCACGGAGTAGCCACCAACAGCTTCAAGGGCGCCCACTACAGCGTCAGCCACGGGTTCCAGACCAAGATAGCCGACGTGGAGCGGCTCGTGGAGGAGGCCTCGAGATGATCCTCAGGGGCAGGAAGGTCATGGGAGGCTCAGCCGAGGCCGAGGCCCTGGTGAGCCCCGAGCCTGTGAGCTTCTACGGCGGCGTGGACCCCGTCACCGGGTGCATAACCGAGCCGGGCCACTGCTGCTGCGGCGAGAACATCACCGGCAAGGTCTTCGTGTCCCCCCGAGGCAAGGGCAGCACAGTGGGAAGCTACGTCATATACAGGATGAAGAAGCTGGGCACGGCACCCGCGGCCATCATCAACGCCGAGACCGAGGCCATCATAGCCACCGGCTGCGTCATCAGCGACATACCCCTGGTTGACAAGCTGGATCAGGACCCCCTCCACGCCATACAGACGGGGATGAGGGTCCGCGTCGACGCGGACCAGGGCACCGTCGAGACCCTCTAAAACACAAATACCCAGCCACTGGATCGCAACGAGGCATGCCCCTTGGGGTACAGACCGGTGAGTCATAAACGCTTTAACAGCCCGAGAGTACTCCAAAGTATGGCTGATTACAGGCGCAGACTCAGAGGCATCCAAGCCAAGATGGAGGACCGTGGCCTGGACCTCGTGGTCCTCGGAGCGGGCCCAGACTTCCAGTACCTCACGGGAACCGGCGTGGAGTGGAGACGAGGAAGAGACCTGACGTCCCCGGCGGACTCGGTGTTCGTCCCAGCCGAAGGGGACCCCGTCATCCTGGCGGGTTCAGGATCGGCTGGTAAGGCGGAGGGCGGCTGGGTCGAGGATGTCCGGGGCCTCGGGATGTTCGAGGGCCCCGAGCAGGCGGTCAAGCAGGCGGTCGGCGACCTTGCCCCGGAGCCCGTGAAGGTGGGCGTCGGCGAGTACACTTGGGGCAGCCTCATGCTGGCCCTGGCCTCCGCCTGCAAGGGAGCCAAGTTCAGCAGCGCCGAGGGCCTCATGGACGATCTCCGCATGGTCAAGGAGCAGGAGGAGATCGACAGGCTCAGGAAGGCCGCCAAGATCACCGAGAACGTCATGGGCCGCATCATAGACCAGGTGGAGGAGGGTGAGACCATGAGGGGCCTAGGCCTCAAGATAGAGACCATGGGCCGCATGATAGGGGCCAGCGACGTCAGCTTCGCCAGCACCGCGGGGTTCTGCAGGAGCGGATGCGAGCCAACAGACGCGGTGTTCAACTACGGCCCGGAGGAGCCCCTGGAGCCTGGCAGCAGCATAGCCTTCGACGTGGGCTTCGTCCTAGACGGGTACTGCAGCGACTGGGGCCGCAGCTTCTACCTAGGCGAACCCGAGGAGCACGTATCCAAGGCCTACGCCGCGCTGCAGACCGCCGTGGTGGAGACCCTGGACGCCGTAGGCGACGTGGTCCTCAAGACCAACGAAATATTCCCAGGCATCGAGGGCGTCCTCGACAGGGAGGGCTACGGCGACTACCTTAGGGCCAGGCTGCCCGACGGCACGGTCGGCCACCAGATAGGCGTCGAGGTCCACGAGGACCCGTGGCTCAAGCCGGAGAACCGCGTTGAGCTGGTGGACGGCATGGTCTTCTGCGTTGAGCCCAAGCTCTGGCACAGGGGTGAATACTATCTCAGGGTGGAGGACATGGTGCTCATAAAGAACGGCAAGGCTGAGAGCCTCACCTCCTACGACCGTGAGAGGTTCACCCTCTAGTATCCCTTGAAGCTGATTGGCTTATATTACCAGAACCCATACATGACTAGAGCAGCGCAAGTGGCCTAGCATGAGTAAGGGGTGCTTCATAGTATTCGAGGGCATAGACGGCTCAGGCAAGTCCGAGCAGTACCGCAGGCTCGTGAAGAACCTGGAGAAGAGGAGCTACCCCGTGGTCCAGACCAAGGAGCCCACGGTGGACCTCCCCATCGGCAAACTCATACGCTCGATACTGTACGAGGAGCAGCGCGTGGCAGAGGAGGCCCTAGCCCTCCTATTCGCCGCGGACCGGGTGGACCACACCGAGAGGAAGATCAAGCCTGCCCTGGAGCAGGGCAGCGTAGTGGTATCGGACAGGTACGTCTACAGTAGCCTAGCCTACCAGAGCAGGGGCATGAAGAAGGACTTGGACCTGGGGTGGGTCCGGGAGATAAACGCGCACGCCCTCACACCCGATGTCGTCGTCTACCTGGACATAACGCCCGAGGTCGGCCAGAGCAGGCTAGTCAACGGCCAGATCAGAGTCAAAGACCACACATACTTTGAGAGCCTCAGCCAACAGGAGAAGATCAGGTCCGTCTACTACAGGGTCCTGGGCTTCGGCGACGGCGACCTCACCCAGTTCACCGGCTCGGATAAAGGTGAGGGTAAGGTGAAGGTGAGCAGACTGGATGAGGCCACGATCCTCAGGGTGGACGGCACACTCTCCGTGGACGAGATCGAGAAGATAGTGCTGAAACACGTGTTGAAGGCCTTGAAGGAGAAGTGCGTGAAGACGCGTGACAAGAAGGTAGGCGTCACCAGGTCCCTGAAACAGTTCGTCGAGTGAGCCTTGAACCAGCCACCCTAGCCGTCTAGGCCCCCAGCTTCTTGACCCTCTCGAGGGCGCCGAGTAGAGTCATGAGTGTGTCAGTGAGCTCCCTGATGGATGCTGGGCTCTTCTCGTTCTCTATCATGGTCTGAACCTCGGCGATCTTCTTTCGTAGAGTTGCCTCGAGGCTGCCCTGCTGAGCCAAGGACTCCTGGGTCTCGTCCCCCTTAACCACCTTCACAGGCCTGTTGCAGTTGGGGCAAACTATCTCACCGTTCTTTAACATGAATAGGGGGGTCCCACACTCGGGGCAAGCCTCGCTCATCATCCTGGCCCCCTTCCTGAGGAGCTCCCCCATCTCCTTCAAACCGCCTTCAGACATGTTTCACATGAGAGTAGGCCTCAAAACTTAAAGACTTGATCACGCCGTTGCTACCTCCGGCGCCGGGGCTCTATGTCTAGGCAGAGGAACTGACTTAAAGGTCTGGGCATCACTCAAGTGTGATGTCTCCCATAAGCCGCATCAACCCCGTGGTAGGGCTAATCATAGGGGGCACCCTGGGGGGCGTCACAGGTTTACTGTTTGATAACTTCACGCTTTGGCTAGTGGTGGGGACATCCCTGGGGCTCCTGGTGGGCCAGTTCTGCAGGAACAGGTCAGAGGAGAAGCACGTAAAGCCGGACCCGTCTCCGCTGCCCTAGCAACTCTGTTTAAATGAGCCGAAGCTGAAGTATGGGCGAGCGCATTGATCCAGCTTGAGGGACGCAACCCAGTTCAGGAGGGCCTCAAAGGGGGCCTTGTCACCTTGGTGCGGGTGGAGAAGGGGAAGGAGAACGACCCCAGGTTAAAGGAGGTTCTGGACGACGCCAGAAAGCGGAAAATAGTCGTGGAAGTCGTGCCCAGGCTCAAGCTGGACGCCATGAGCCACACGGGCCACCACCAGGGAATAATAGCCATAGCCCAGTCCAAGCCCAGCTGGAGCCTTGAGAAGGTGCTGGAGGAGACCGGCCGCGACCTCTGCATCCTCCTCCTCGACCAGGTTCAG
>ENA-OSEO01003991-OSEO01003991.1-sediment-metagenome-genome-assembly--contig:-NODE-3991-length-16233-cov-8.111414_pt1 | contig 16233 bp, 19 predicted proteins | sample MGYA00237883_ERZ534232 | MGnify/ENA metagenome assembly ERZ534232 | reverse complement strand
ATATTTTTCATGGTGCCGTAAATACGATCCGGTGCTTCTCCACTCCATCCGAACGCACCAAAAGCACCCCCCGCTTTACCTTCAAGACCCGCTTTTTCAGCAAGAAAAAGAACGGTCTTCATGGTCTGAATCATATCGCCATGATACGTGGCCGATCCAAATACGATGCCGTCATACCCTTGTAAATCTGTTTCTTTTTTTATTGCATTGATCTTTACCACATTTGCCTCATGACCGGAAAACCGGATACCTTCGGCAATAAGTTCACCGATTTTAAAGGTTTCCCCGGTTCTTGTGGCACATACAACAAGTACTTTAGCCATATCAATCTCTCCTTAATCCCATAAGGGACTTATTATATCCGCTTGTCGGTTCCCTCAAATTCGCAATCCGGTGTATAGCATGTGTTGTCAAGAAACTCGCATTTTTCTTTACAAGAAGGACACTGATTCGGGGGCGCATCGGCTTCAAGGGCATATCCGCAATGTGAACATTTCCAGCTTGGCATAAGATCACCTCCTTTCCAATAAGTTCAATTCGGCATTAACCTGCCCATCGAGTGTTTTTTGTATTCTGCCGGATTACATGGGTATTATCCTTTCCACAACCCATGAATGTTGCAGTATTCACGAGCAATAATCTTATCCGCTGTTACGTTAAAAGTTGCCTCGGGAACCTCGCCGGGATTTAAAAACTGCCTATAGGCCTTGCCGTCCGCAATGATTTCAACCCATTCGATATAATGTTTTTGCTCCATGGGATGGGGAACACCTCCCACTTTCACTTTTACACCGCCCGATACTTTTTCAACCACCGGCACATGTTTTTCTTTTGCAGCATCCACGGTGTTCTCGATCAATTGAACCATCGGCTGCCCGCAGCACACCAGTTCTCCGTTTCCACCATGTAAAACCTCTACAATGTGTCCACAAATGTCACATTTATACACTTCGAGTCTTTCTGCCATTTTTTGACCTCCTTTTAAAAATCAGGGTGTAGATGGTTGGTTGTTATCTTCAACCATCGTTGTATGAACCATTAAACAATCTACCAGTTTTCTCCGAGTAATTCAAAGTGATCCTGAGGATGGACACATGCCGGACATGTTTTCGGCGCCGCCTCACCTTCATGCAAATATCCGCAGTTACGACACCGCCAGGTTACCTTTTCATCCCTTTTAAATACCTTCCCGGCTTTTATGTTGGCCGCCAGATCGGCATACCGTTTTTCGTGCTGTCTTTCAGCTACCGAAATTGCATCAAAAACCGCAGCAACGTCCTCCAACCCTTCCTCTCGGGCAACTTTTGCAAAACCGGGATACATCTCGGTGTGCTCGTGGTGCTCTCCTGCTGCGGCTGCCTTTAAATTTTCAAGGGTCGTGCCGATAACGCCGGCAGGAAATGCACCGACAATTTCTACCTCTCCGCCTTCTAAAAATTTAAAAAACCGCTTGGCATGTTCTTTTTCCTGATTTGCGGTTTCCGTAAATATGTCGGATATCTGAACATAGCCTTCCTTTTTGGCCTGACTGGCAAAATAAGTGTAACGATTTCTTGCCTGCGACTCTCCAGCAAACGCAGTTAAAAGATTTTTCGCGGTTTGGGTTCCCCTTAACGTCATGTCAAACGCCTCCTTTTGTGTATTTGTAAAAATTTTATATTGCAGAAGTAAATACCTTTGAGATGAAACACGTTGATGATCGTGATTAGTGATCGGCCTTTTCTTTCCACCATCCTCTTGCGATGTGTTTTTCTCTTTCCTGTTCCGCCAGTTTTTTCAGTTTATAGGCCGAATCACGCAATACACCGTAAAGGATGCCGCAACCGTTGTCTTCTCGTTCGGTATCACCTTTATCTGCAACTCTGATCATTTCATCCACCAGACTTAATGTTCTTTTAATATTATAATCGCAGGGTTTCACGGACCGGCCTCTCCATAAACTTTAAGTGCTTTGATTATTTATTGTTCAACTTCTCCAATGCTGTTACGAGATCCTTCAAATCGGGTCGTTTGTTAATGTCGGATACATGTGCGTATCTTAAAATACCGCTTTTATCTATTATAAACAGTGCCCTTTCGGTGACCCCGTCGGAACGAAGCACACCGAACATGCTTGCCGCGTTGCCATGGGGCCAGAAATCAGAAAGAACCGGAAACCACAACTTCCCCATTTGATTGGTCCAGGCATAAAGCGTCGGAATATTGTCTACCGTAATTCCCAGAAGAACAGCGTCGTTTTTATCAAAAATTACTTTTGCCAAATTATATCCGGGCCATTGATCGGAGCACACGGGTGTCCAGGCAGCCGGAACAAACGAAATTACAACATTTTTTTCTCCTTTGAATTGACCGAGTGATATTTTATCTCCGGACAATGAAGGGAGGGCAAAATCGGGGGCCTTATCACCAACCTTGACCTTGAGAATGCTGTCCACGGGTTTTAACTGCCCAGGGTTGAAAATATTGTTTTTGAATGCTTCCGACATCCCAAACGCGTAGCCGCTCGTAACAAAAAGGATTAAAAAAATTAAACTTGTTCTGAAGCACTTTTTCACCTTCAATACCTCCCTATTTAGATTCCGGCTTTATCAAGAATTAAACTTAAGAATTTCGGTGCATCTTCAATTGCACCCTGTTTGGAATAGAAAATGTTGTGTGTCCCGTCCTTTTTTACCTTAACGCCGATAAAAAATGGGGTTCTGACCTCTCCAAGCCGTTTGTGAATGGAAAAGTCGCCATCAGCGAACAGAGGAAACTGAATTTTGTAAGTATTTCTGAAAAAATCAACCTCAAAAGGAGAGTTTCCTGCGCCAATACCGATTAATTTTATTTTAGCTTTCAGGTTTCCATCCTGCGCGATCTTGTCGTACAGTTCGTTTACGGCCGGTGCATCCTTTTGGCAGTACGGGCAGTACATGCTGAAAATCTCGATGAGTAAAATCTCTGCATTTATCTCCGAAATATGAAATGTCTTTTTGTTTGCGGTTATCCCAAGATATTTTTGGTGTACCGGTTCCTCCGGCAAGGAAAGAATTACTTCGGGCAGCACACCGCCTTCTTCAGGGGGAGCTATCTCAGCAAAAAGGATACCGGCGAACACCAGCAACAATATTACAACATAATTGATGATGGATGTTTTTTTCATAATATTTCCTATTGTGCGGTAATTTGTGTTTAACAAGTTTCATGCCAGGAAGAAAACATATCGAAAAATTTCATAACTCGCTCTCTTCCGACTAATAATTTTCAACCCATTTAAATATTACAAAAACCGAAGGGTATTTAATTTTCAAAAATAGATTTACAGACAGGCCCGATAAAAAAATGCATAAAAAAAACTGTCTCATATTGATCGCTGATACATATTTGTATTATGAAACAAGACACCCTATTTTTTTTCAAGGGTAACCAGTTCAACGCTTAGCATTCTTATATGGCCCATTTCCTCTTTAATAATTTTGTCCATTTTATCTTTTCCATACTTTTTAATAATTAGAATTATTCTTTAATTCTGCATTCCTGGTCCCACTCGGGGCATGCAGTTTTCATGGCGGTCTCGTACTTAATTAAGCATTCACCACATTCCATTTCAACATTTGGAACATCTCCGTATCGCTCTCTGATTTCTTCGGAAGTCAGATGGGTAACCGCACTGCATCCGCACTGAGGGCAGGACGTTTCAATTTTATACCGTTTGGATGACATGTTGTACCTCCTATTAATGGGTTTGTAAAAGGGTGGTGCCCTTTCCATTTGCAATGCTCATGCCAAATATTTAACGTTTTTTTGTTCAGCTTGCTGGCACGCTTATTGTATTAGCTATGATGAGCGGTTAACGATTCAATGTTCCGGGTTGTAAAACTCCGAATCTCATGTCAAAAGGGTCTTGCCTTCATCGTGGTTATAAAGCCGGCCCACCCAATGGGTTATGCGGAGCATTCCGGATCTTGAACAGAATTGTAGACAATGTCAATTGGTTGTAACCCCTGAACCTTGCACCTGAATTTGGAACCGATCAATTCGGGTATTACTGTATTATTTCAGTTATTCTTACGAATAAAGCACGGTTTCAAAAACTTTTTTGATTGTATCAAATGCGCCCCGCTTTCAGCGGGATTTGAAAGGATAGAAGAATGGCGAAATACAGCGGGATCAATCATCTGGCCATGGCCACCCGAGACATGGATACAACCATTCGGTTCTGGCGGGATTTATTGGGTTTGCGCCTTATCGCCGGACTTGGCGGGCCGGAATACAGACATTATTTCTTTGAGATTTCCAAGAATGATATGATTGCTTTTTTCGAATGGCCTGACGTGGAAAAAATACCTGAAAAGGATCATGGTGTCCCGGTCAAAGGTCCTTTTGTATTCGACCACGTTTCTTTGAGTGTCGAAACTGATGATGATCTATGGGAGCTTAAAGACAAATTGGAATCCACCGGGATATGGGTCTCAGAAGTTATCGACCACGGATTTATCCACTCTATTTATGCCTTTGATCCCAACAATATCCCCATTGAGTTCAGCGCACCGGTAGCCGGTATAGACATCAGAAAATCCCCCAGGATGAAAGACAGAAATCCATCGGCAATCGCTTTGGAAGGCGCCGATCCACAAACCGGCCATTGGGCCGAGGTCAAAAAAAGAACCCCGTTGGAAGATCGTGATATTTATCCGGGTGAGGGTATGGTCTTATCCGACCTCAATCAACCTTAACAATAAGGAATGGGTTGACTATGAAATATCGAATAGAAAAGGATTCGCTGGGAACCATAGATGTTCCTGAAGATGCGTATTTTGGAGCAAGTACACAAAGGGCGGTTAACAATTTCCCCATCAGCGGACTGACACTTCCCCTGTCATTTATCTATTCCCTCGCGCTGATCAAACAATGTGCCGCAGTGGTGAACAATGAACTGGATCTCATTGACCATAAGATATCGAACGCCATTGCCACGTCCGCACAGGAGGTCATGGAAGGAAAATTTGACGACCAGTTTGTGGTGGATGTCTTTCAAACAGGATCGGGCACTTCAACAAATATGAACATAAACGAAGTCCTTGCATCAAGGGCAAACGAAATCATAACAGGGAAAAAGGGCGGAAAATCCCCGGTTCATCCGAATGATCATGTCAACCTCGGCCAATCGAGCAACGATGTTATCCCCACCGCCATCCATGTGTCTGCTGTATCTCTTATAAAAAACCGTCTTACGCCCGCGCTGGTCAATCTCGAAACAAGCCTTTCAGACAAAACAGATGAATTTAAAGATGTAAAAAAAATGGGAAGAACTCACCTTCAGGATGCTGTGCCCATATTTCTGGGTCAGGCGTTTTCAGGATATGCTCGACAGGTAGCACTGGCCGTAAAGAGAATCGAAGCCGCACAAAATAATCTCGCAGAGTTGGCCCTGGGCGGAACCGCTGTCGGAAATGGTTTGAATACGCATCCTGATTTTGCAAAAAAGGTCATCGCAATGATTTCTGAACATTCAAAATTTAATTTCAGGGAAACAGAAAATCATTTTGAAGCCCAGGGAGGTCGGGACGCGGCGGTTGAAACCAGTGGCGCCTTAAAAACCATCGCTGTGAGTTTGGTGAAGATTTGTAACGACATCCGTTGGCTTGCTTCCGGCCCGAGATGCGGGCTTGGTGAAATATCGATTCCATCCCTGCAGCCCGGTTCTTCTATTATGCCCGGAAAGATTAATCCGGTGATTCCTGAGGCCGTCATTCAGGTATGCGCCCAAGTCATGGGGAACGACACCACAATTACAATAAGCGGGCAGGGAGGCAATTTTGAATTGAACGCGATGCTGCCGGTGATTGCCTACAACCTTCTGCAATCCATTGACCTTCTTTCTACCGGAACCACGCTCTTGACTGAAAAATGTATCAACGGTATTCGCGCAAACCGTGAAAAATGTGCTGACAACATCGAAAAAAGCCTGGCCATGGCCACCTATCTGGTACCGCATATCGGTTATGACAAGGCGGCTGCCATCGCAAATAAAGCCCATAAAGCGGGAAAAACCATCATCGAAATCGCACGGGAGGAAAAGATTCTTCCTGAAAACGAATTGACCAAAATCTTTTTTCTTTAAATATTGATGGTTTCGTAAAAAGTCGATATTGCTCGCTCCGTGACCATTTGGGGACGTTTCCATCGGTGACGCTAAATTTCAAAAACTCGGCGCAAGCGCCTCAAACAGTTTGAAATTTTTAACGCTTCACCGCTTGAAACGCTGATTCCCCAAATGCTCAAATGTCGCTCACAAAAGACTTTTTACGAGTTTGTCAATGTTGCTTGATCAATTTTTCCTATCATGCAAATAATATAGATTCAACGTGAAATGATCATCCCAGGACGCTTTAGATGCCGTTAATTTTGAAATCAGATTTCAACCCATTGTTATTATTATCAAATTCGCATTTTCAGACCATTTATCCATCCCTTTTCAGAAAAGTAAGGGGTGTCAATTATGTTCGGGAACGAATTTTCACATCTGATCGTGATTTTATCGATCTGGACTGGTCACGGGTTGGTGCAGATCGGGCGGTTGTTGTCTCACATGGTCTGGAAGGTCATTCCCGGCGTTCATATGTCCTTGGTATGATAAAAGCATTTAACACGAGAGGGTGGGACGGCATCGCCTTCAATTTCAGGGGATGCAGCGGTGAACCGAATCGCCTTATCCGATCCTATCACTGCGGCGCAACCGAAGACCTGCACACGGTTGTGACCCATGTTGTCAATAAAAAGCGTTATTCGTGTATTTCGCTTGTGGGGTTCAGTGTAGGCGGCAATTTGACCTTGATGTATTTGGGAGCAAAGAGGCACGCGGTATCTCCGCTGATTAAAAACGCAGCCGCTGTTTCGGTGCCCTGTGATCTTGAATCAAGTTCCAGGAAGCTCGCAAAAAGATCTAACCGGCTCTACATGAAGCGTTTTTTAAAAATGTTTCACGACAAGATACGCATAAAAATGCAAATCATGCCGGGTAAAATCGATGATGCGGATTACCACTCGATCCGAACGTTCGAACAATTTGACAACAGATATACGGCCCCCATTCACGGGTTTTTAAATGCAAAAGACTACTATTCTAAATGCAGTTGCAAACAATTTCTGGCAGATATCAACATTCCGTCACTAATTATCAACGCTCAGAACGACCCTTTTTTGGGTGAAGCGTGTTATCCTGTTGAAGAAGCGAAAAAGAATCCTTATCTTTTTCTTGAAATGCCGAAATCAGGTGGGCATGTGGGTTTTGCAGATTTTAACAAGAACAGTGAATACTGGCATGAAACGAGGATTGCGTCGTTTGCAACCAACAACATATGATGCACTTAATTTAAATGAATCTTCTCTCAAAGGGTTGGTCGATCAAACCAGGGGCCAAGCGTCTAAGCTTGAATCCCCGAATCCTTTTCTCCAACCAATCCGTCGATTTAAAGGAATGAAATTATGAAAGAAAACAAAACCACAAAACCTTGTTTGATGCTTTTTTTCGTTATCATTCTGTTAACGTTACCCTTTGCAAAAGCAGAAGGAGGAACCATGGAACTGACAAGCTCGGCATTTGGTGAAGGTGGGATGATCCCCGACAAATTTACCTGTGACGGGGCCGATGTGTCACCACCGCTTAAATGGAATGCACTTCCAGCCGGTACGCAGAGTCTTGCGCTTATCTGCGATGACCCGGATGCACCGGTGGGCATATGGGTTCACTGGGTATACTATGATATTCCGGCAGATACGGAAGGTCTCCCTGAAGGAGTGGCAACCCTTGACCATCCGGAAGAGGGCGGGACACAGGGAATTAATGATTTTCGAAAGATAGGATACGGCGGCCCCTGTCCGCCGGGTGGCACCCACAGATATTTTTTCAAATTATACGCCCTTGATCGGATGCTGAACCTGCCATCCGGAACCACAAAAAAACAGCTCCTGAAGGCAATGGAAAATCATATTGTCGGCCAGACACAGTTAATGGGCAAGTACCGGCGGTGATTCATCCGGCCGAGGTCTGTCCTTAAAAAAATGCCAAAATATTGACAAGAAGCGATTTTCAATTCAACCTCGAGAGCATTTTTTCAGGTAAAATTTTATCAACTGCCTAAAAATATAGGACTTAATCTGTTTTAACACTTTTTAAATGATATGGTGGCATGAATCGTGCATTTTCCCGGAGTTACGTTTTTTTCCCCTTGCTACGATATGTATGGGGTTGCATAAACACAAAATATCGGTTAGACAAAGGAAAAAAGCGGCTAAAATCAGAGGAATCAATATGAAAAAAATACTGTTTACGGTTTTGACTTTGCTGATTATGGGTCAGTCCGGCTGGGCAGATGACAAGGGTACGGCAAAAGAATTACTGGTAAGCAAGCTCGAAGCGGCGCTTGCGGTATTGCAGAGCGAGGATCTTGGTCAGGAGGACAAGAACAAACGAGTTACGGAAATCGTAGAGCCGATGTTTGAGTATAATCTCATGGCAAAACTCACTTTGGGAAGAAAATACTGGTCCGATCTATCGGAAGAAAAGCAAGAGAGATTTACCGATCTTTTTGTTGCACGCTTAAAAGCGTCGTATCTTGATAAACTGGCCCTTTATACAGATGAGAAGGTTGCCTATGACGAACCGGTTCAGGAAGGGCAAAAAATTCAGATACCGACCAAGGTGATTTCTAAAAACAACAATATATCCATGCTGTACAAACTTTATAAGTCAAGGGACGGCTGGAAAATCTATGACATAGAGATTGAGGGGGTCAGCCTTATTTCAACATACCGGTCTCAGTTTCACGAAATTCTCAGCAAAGGCACTGTTGATGAGCTTCTGCTGAAACTTGAAAAACCGGAAAATAAACAATCGCCTTAAAAACGGTCCGGGTTCCAATACATCTGTTTCAGCAATCCATATGAATATATTTTCTTCCTTGTTCACACAGTTTTTCGATAAAGTCATTCTTGAACGGCCGAAAGTTGTTATTGCCTCTCTTATCGTAGTGGTTTTATTTTTCGGTTATGCTGCAAAAGACTTTAAGCTTGACGCATCGGCGGAAACCCTGATGCTCGAGGACGATAAAGACCTTCGGTATTCACGACTCATTGATTCCCGCTATGGAATTCAAGATTATCTGGTAATGACCTATTCCCCAAGAGGTGAGTTATTTTCCGATGTGACGCTCACAAATCTGTCCCGCCTGTGTGATGACTTAAAGAAAGTTCAAAGAGTTTCATCGGTTGTTTCAATACTGGACGCTCCGCTCCTCGAAAGCCCCCCGGTTCCGATCAAAGAATTAACCGGGAATATTAAGACCCTTGAATCCCCAGCGGTTGACAAGACCCTGGCAAAAATCGAATTTAAAAACAGCCCGCTTTATCAAAACCTTCTTGTAGGCCCGGACCTAAAGACCACTGCACTGTTGATCTACTTCCCTGCCGACGATGTTTACCACAATCTGCTGAATACCCGTAACCGTTTAAGAGAGAAAAAAGCTGATGAAGGTCTCTCTTCGGAGGAAGCTGCCGAGTACAGGAAAGTCATCGAGCAATTTAGGAGCCACCGAGACCGGATGCGTGAGACCCGGCATCAGGATATCGCTTCCATCCGTTCAATCATGGATAATTATCGTCACGATGCCGATCTTTTTCTGGGAGGCGTCAGCATGATTGCGGATGATTTGATCAGTTTTATTAAAAACGATTTGAAAGTATTCGGTCTCGGCGTCCTGTTTTTTTTGATCATAACACTCGGCATTATTTTCAGAAAATTACGTTGGATATTTTTACCCATAATCTGCTGCGCTTTTTCAGTTGTCTCCATGATGGGTCTTTTGGGATTGTTCGACTGGGAAGTCACCGTTATATCTTCCAATTTTATCTCCTTGCAGCTTATCATAACCATGGCCATAACTATTCATTTGATTGTGCGCTACCGCGAGCTTTGTATAAAAAACCCCGATGCGGTAAAACGGGAGCTGGTCCTTGATACCGTCCGTCTAATGGCCAAACCCTGCCTGTATGCCGCTTTGACGACCATCGCCGGTTTTGGTTCTCTGCTGCTATGCAATATTCTGCCGGTGATTACTTTCGGATGGATGATGAGTGCCGGTATCCTCGTGTCCTTGGTCATGACATTTCTTGTGTTTCCCTCCTTGCTAATGCTGATCCCAGGAGAATCTTCAGCGGTACGAAGAAAACCGCGCTTTTCATTAACGCCTTTTTTGGCCCGATTTACCGAAGCACACGGTTTGTTGATACTTATAATAAGCTGCGGTGCGTTGGTTTTAACTGCCATCGGCGTAACGAGACTGACCGTTGAGAACAGTTTTATCGATTATTTTAAGCACACCACAGAGATTTATCAGGGCATGAAAGTCATCGACCAAAACCTGGGCGGCACCACACCACTGGATGTCATGATCGACTTTGAAAAGCCTGCGGAAAATACTGACGCCCCATCTGAAACCGGTAAAAATGAAGACGATGAATTCGCGGCGTTTGATGAATTTGACCAGGCTGAAAAAGAAGAAAAATACTGGTTTAATTCAGAAAAAATGACGCTTGTTGAAAAAGTCCATGATTATCTTCACGGTCTGCCGGAAACAGGCAAAGTTCTTTCGCTGGGGACCCTTTTGAAGATAACGGAGAAACTCAACAACAACATCCCCCTGGACAATTTCGAACTGGCCATTCTATATAACGAACTTCCCGACAGGTTTAGGGACATGGTTTTAACGCCCTATGTGTCCGTTGAACACGATCAAGTCCGTTTTTCCGTCCGGATCAAGGATTCAGAAAAAACATTGAAACGGAATGAGTTGTTAAAAAAGATCCGTGAAGATCTGGTGGGCGGATTCGGATTGGATGAGAATCGTGTCCACCTGTCCGGAATGATGGTGTTGTACAACAATATGTTACAAAGCCTTTTCAAATCGCAAATTCAAACGCTGGGTGTGGTTATACTGGCCCTGATGGGTATGTTTATGGTTTTGTTTAGATCGTTGAAAATTGCGCTTATTGCCATTTTCCCCAATATACTTTCCATTGGCGTGGTCCTCGGATTCATGGGCTGGCTGAACATCCCCCTTGATATGATGACCATCACCATTGCGTCCATCAGCGTGGGAATTGCGGTGGATGATACCATTCACTATATACACCGGTTTACCAATGAGGTCCGAATCGATCAAAATTATATTCAGGCATTGCACCGGTGCCATGGGAGTATCGGTCACGCCATGTTCTACACATCGGTAACCATCATCATTGGTTTTTCCATCCTGGTTTTGTCCAATTTTATTCCCAGTATATATTTCGGGCTTTTGACAGGATTGGCCATGTTGATTGCCCTGATCGCGGCGCTCACGCTGTTACCCCAACTTTTGGTTCTTTTTAAACCCTTTGGTCCTGAAATGAAAGAAAACTCGAAAGACGCTCGATAATATGCGAAAAAAACCGTTTATACTCCTAATGTTGATGTTTTTGTTATTCGTTTTTTTGTTCACCGGTTGTGCCCACAAAACCGTTGCTTCAGAACGGGTGCCGTCTGACGATGCACCGCTGAATCAACATCAACAAGCGTCTGACGTCAATGCGGATCAGGCTCCGTCGATCCCGGATGGATTTGATGAGTTTGAAAACGAGTTTATTGAAGAGGAATTTGAAGCTCGCCAGGTTCATGTGCCGGATCCTTTGATTTACTGGAATAGAGCGATGTTCCATTTCAATGACAAACTTTACTTCTGGATGCTCAAGCCTCTGGCAAAAGGATACAAGGCCGTTACTCCGGAGGCTTTCAGAATTTCCATTAAAAACTTTTTCTATAATCTTATGACCCCGATAAGATTTGCCAACTGTATTTTCCAAGGGAAATGGAATGCAGCCGGCAGTGAATTTACAAAATTTGGTATTAACACAACAGCCGGGTTTCTGGGTTTCCTTAACCCGGCAGGGCTGTATCCCGAGCTCAGGCTTCCCGACTCCGAAGACCTTGGCCAGACCTTTGGCACCTATGGCATCGGAAACGGATTTTTCATTGTATGGCCGGCCCTGGGTCCGTCCACGCTTCGTGATTCAGTGGGATTGGTCGGTGACGCTTTTTTGAATCCGATTGGTTATGTTGATCCCATTGAGGCGGAATTGGCCATCAAAGGGTTTGACCTTATCAATCGGACGTCTTTTCAAATCGGAAATTATGAGGCTCTAAAGGAAGCCGCCGTAGACCCCTATGTGGCGATTCGAAACTCTTATATCCAGCATAGGGAGAAGCAGATAAAGCAGTAAATTATTTGAGGAGAAGAAACAATACCGTGGATACGCCTTTGGATCGACGCCATTTTTTGAAAATCTTCGGTCAGGCGGCCTTGTTCACCGCATTTCCTGTATCGGCCGTGGCTTCCGTGGATCGGTCGTCAAGGAAAAAACGTATGTTGTCCCTTTATAACACACACACCGGTGAAAGTCTTGATGTGTGTTATTACGCCCAGGGTAAATATCTGCCGAAGTCCCTGAAAAAAATTGACCATATTCTCCGGGACCATCGTACGGAGGAAACCAGGCCCATTGATAAGGGGCTTCTGAATCTTCTTCATTCCATTTCCATGACCTTTGATCCGGCGCTACGGTTCCACGTTGTATCCGGATATCGTTCCCCCGAAACCAACGACATTCTGCGAAAAAGAGGCAGATTTGTTGCCAAGCATAGTTTGCACATGCAAGGAGGGGCCGCCGACATCCGAATTCCGGGTTTTAATTTAACACGTTTGCGGAACGTCTGTATGGATCAAAAAGCCGGCGGTGTCGGCTATTATCCGAAGTCCGATTTTGTACATGTGGATATCGGGGATATACGGTACTGGTAAACCTGTTAGGTAAACATTTTCACAAAATTTGGGTGGTGCATTTCATATTTTTAAGTATTTTGGTGCAGGTTTTTGGCGCCATATCTCCCCCATTCATATAAAACCTGCTGTAAATATTATTAATAATGACTGATTCGATTTTTTGCACGGTTTTTGCAAGAAAAAATACAAAATAGCGATTTTCACAATTTTTAAAGTAACCCGCGACAGCCTCAAAAATAGCCCATATGGTTTGATGCGGTTGTAATGGAAGATGATAAGATCGGGGTTAGGATGAAAGAAATGAATCAAAACCAGCTAAAGGAAATCAGGGAATCTCTGATGATAAGCAAGGCCGAGCTTTCCAGAAAGGCCAACATATCTCCCAATACCATTGCACGAATAGAGCATGGCAAACCATGCAGAATGGAAACCAAACGAAAGATTGTATTGGGTTTAGGAATGAAGGTATCCGATAAAAACAGGGTGTTCGACAAGGATCCGGCGGCACCTGGCATGGATCGGTCCGATCGGCGCTCCGGCGTTGACCGGCGTGAAATTTCGTATGCTTTACATATTCCGGAGCAAAGATCCGGCAAGGACCGGAGAAAAAGAGTGAAAGAAAACTGACCCATAATATTTAAACTTCTATTCCCGATTCGTTGAAAGGATCGGGATGTTTTTTTATTCAATCGCTCCATGGATCATTTCTGTTTCAAAAAATTTTCCTGCCTGTTGATCTCCCCCTTTTGGATTGCGATTAAACGTTTGACTCGGGTCCGATTCCTTTGATACTCATAGAGCTGGGCTCCATGTTAAACGGCTGGACCGAGCAAAGATTGAAGATTTGGATTTTGTTATGGGTAAAGGCGTTCGCATATTTTTTGTTAATGAGGATGAGACACTCAGACGTATTTCAGTTGCAATGTTTGACCGGTTGCTCGGAGGAGATCCGGACATTTGTTTTCAAGAGTATGCCGGAAAGCGGATACGATATGTTTTGATAATTTTGGAGTCCATCAAGCGAATGCCGGTTGAAATCATTTCTATTCAATACTCCGTTCTTACTTTTGATCCCAGTGGTAGAATCGATTTGGGTGACCTGGAAAAAGAAATGGAAATTGGATTTCAGATGTTGAGACCATCATGCCCGGATTCTGTTTCTCCAAATGTTATCCATGCCGAGGATCGTTTCGCTTTAAAAAGGTTCCATGACCATTACACCTGGGAACCAACCCCTGAAATTAAAAAAGCGATTGTCAACGCGATCTTCCGAAAAGGTCCAAAGTAAGGGTCGTCCCGGTATCGTATGAAAGTCCGGCAGCGTGAAGAGGGAAGTGAAGAGCTATTATAACCTTAGGGAACTGTTCAAACCTTGAATTTAAGATTGATCGCATCGCAAATCCTGTGCGTGGTTTTAATCGGTCTGGCGGGGATGACTTCAGCCGGAAAAATCGATGATGTTCGTGCGAACGTATATGCCTGGTCCAGGTCCTGGCAAAATCGTGATATAGACGGCTACATGTCGTTTTATAGTCCGGATTTCCGTTCAGACGGGCTCGATTCCCAGGCGTGGAAACAGAAGCGGGCCGAGCTTTTTAAATTGCCCGGTGATGTCCGGGTGGACATATCCGACCTGTGTGTTTTTATTGAAGGGGAATATGCCACCGCAAGATTTCTTCAACGATATCAAGATTCGAAAATTTCGGATGTCGGGGAAAAAACACTGACCATGGTTCATTCAAACGATAAATGGCAAATCGTCGCTGAAGTTTGGAAACCGTTGCCGTTGCCCGCCACCACAATTACTCAGAAAATGCCTTCCAGGTCAGAACCAAAGGAACCCGATAACATAAATGGAGAGACTCAAGCTGTTCATGAGGCGTTGCTGTCACCTGAGTTAGATGTCCTGTCACAAAACGAGATCGTTGTCCAACGTATTAAATTTGAATCTGAAAAAAATCGGGAAAAGATTTTTATTGTTTCAAATAAATTTTTTGTTCCCGAGATCATGACCCTTGAGGGTGACAAGCCAAGGATTGTTATCGATATTCAGCCTGTTTCTTCCTGGAGTGGGGCCAACAGGATGCCGGTTAACGGAGTTCTGATCCGGCAGGTCCGAACATTTCTGCATGGTGACGAAAAAAAACTGCGGGTTGTTCTGGACCTTAATCCTTCGGAGAATTACTATATCAATCAATTATTTTACAAAAAAGAAAACATCTACTGCCTGGAGGTCAGGTAACCCTTCAGGCAACCTTCCAGTTTTCCTTTCCGAAAAAAAGCGGAAGCTCTGCAGCACATACCGGACCGACCTTGACGGGCTGACCGCTTTGTTCAGCCAGGTTCTCTTGAATCTCTGCTGCAAAGCCGGGTAAAAAGAGGGTTGACTCAGGAGCAATTTGGCCTACATTCTCACGGCGGATTCCCTGCATAACCCGCTCGGCAGTCATGACGTTATAAACAATGGCCATGTCCACAGTATGCCCGTCTGTATCTACGACCAAATACCAGAAAGGGCTTAATGTGGTGGAAAGTACTGCCGTAAGTACCTCACCGGTAATCTTTGAGTTGCCCGATACAAGGACGGGTGAATTTATTCCGGGACGGTTGATGGGAAAGAGGCCGGTGGGACCCGGGGCCGGAAGCTGTAAAACCTCTACTTCGGGTAGGATTTCATTCGGTCTGGCCGCCCAGAGCAGGGAAAGAAAACGCATCCTTGCCATCTTGCAATGTGAAGGTCTGAGTTTACCGGAACGGAGTTTATCCAGAAACTCATCCCGACTGTGAAATCCACAGGCCCGGCAGTCATTGGAAGATATATAAGGTTCAATTTTTATTTTTCCTTCGTAGAGATCTGCCCGAAGCATCGTTCCTCCTGATTTTTTGGCGTAAAAAATTGTAAGCGTTTAGCTTTTTGAACATTGATTCGTTTCAAAGACCTAAACAGTTACTAAATTTTTATCCTTCTGATACGCAACGAATTACAGGGTGAACGTCATATCACTGCCGACGGCAAAACAGTCGAGGTTGCATCCTTTTTCAGCGATGGCCTGCCTGCAGATGTCCACCATATGATCAACCTGCCCATCGGTTCGCTCCTGGTTTAAATGAAACAAACCGAATTGTTTGACGCCGGCTTCAATGGCCAGATTCAGCGTGTCGGTGAATACGGAGTGTCCCCATTCGATGGTGGACACGTATTCTTCCGGTGTAAATTCGGCGTCATGGATGAGCAGATCGGCATCCTTGGAAAATTCAAGGTAGTCTTTATAGGCCAAACCTCCGGGGTGTACAAACCCGAGTTCATTGTCTGTCAGAAAGACAAATGACTTGCCGTCTTCGGTAAATTTATAACCGCTACCGTTGTTGGGATGGC
>ENA-OSEO01003989-OSEO01003989.1-sediment-metagenome-genome-assembly--contig:-NODE-3989-length-16237-cov-3.940470_pt1 | contig 16237 bp, 16 predicted proteins | sample MGYA00237883_ERZ534232 | MGnify/ENA metagenome assembly ERZ534232 | reverse complement strand
GTCCTTTTCTTCGGCAGAGAGGGGTTCGCCTTCTTCCAGCTTTTTGATGATGGCTTCCATCTGCGGCCCGGTCAGGTCCTGGATGGCTTCCCGCACCTGATCCTTGGCCAGGGCCAACGCGTTGCCCGCCCGGTCCAGATCATCGGCGCTGCTTTGGGAGGATACCTCCATGATCCGGGAAATGCCTTGGGGAATTTCCATTTAACGGCCTCCATGCAAAATAGGGATGCCAATTATATCGGGCGGTTGCTAGAAAAGTTCAAAGTTCCGGGTTCAAAGTTCAAGGTTAAAAAGAATATAACAGGGAAACACACCCGAGTCCGATTGGGAGATTAAGGGGAAAACTTTGGTTGGGTGAGGATAGGTTCTAGGCCGCATACCTCAGGATTTCCAGTTCCGCGCCGCTTTTGACTGCAGCTTCGGCGCGGCTGAGCAATTTTTGGGTTACCGCCTCAGATAAGTAAAATTCACCGCAATTCCGGCAAACGTCGGCGGGAACCTCCTTAAAAACCACGGTAGTTTCCCCCCGCTGCAGGGTTACCGTAACCTTGCCGGGTTCGGTATCGCCGTGCTTACAGATGGCGCAATGCATCGGGTATTAGTTAACCCCCGAACTTCTCCCCCGCCTTAGGCTGCTTGGCCGCAATAAAATCCGGGGCCTTTACCTTGCCCAGGTCCTTGGTGCGGAAACGGGAAATCAGGATGGCGCCGCCGTTCACCGCCACCTTGATCCCCTTATCACTCACCTCCAGGATTTCTCCAGCCGGGGCTGAGACCGTGTTGCTAAGGAAAGAGGCGTTATAAAACTTCACCTTTTCGCCCTTAAAAGTGGTGGTGGCTCCGGGTTGGGGGTCGCAACCCCGGATGAAGTTGTAGACCTGCCGCGCCGGTTTGCTCCAATCCAGGGCGGCCACTTTCTCGTCGCACGGGGGATCGTAGGTGCCTTGGGAGTGGTCCTGGGTAATGCGGGGGGCTTTGCCCTGGGCCACCAGGTCCACGGCTTCCAACACCGCCTGCACTCCCAAGGGGAACAGCTTGTCGAAATAGAGAGCGCCCGTGGTCTCGTCCGGCCCGACTTCAACTTTTTTTTGGAGGAGGATGTCCCCGGTGTCGATGCCGGCGTCCACCCAGAAGATGGTGAGCCCGGTCTCGGTTTCGCCGTTGATTACTGCCCAGTTGATGGCCGAGGCGCCCCGGTACTTAGGGAGGATGGAGGGGTGATAGCAGATGGAACCTTGTTTGGGGGCATCGAAGACCCGGGCCGGCACGATATCGGTGACAAAGGCCAGGACTCCCAGGTCGGCGTTAAGTTTGACCATCTGGTCATAAGCCTCCTGGTCCCGCATGTGGGCTGGTTGAAAGACCGGCACCCCGGCCTTCTCCGCCTCCACCTTCAAGGGGTCCGCCTTGCCGCCCCGATCCGGGGGACAAAAAACGCCCGCCACTTCCTGACCTTGCGCCAATAAACCTTTTAACACCTCCGCGCCGAAAACCGCCTGACCGATCAGAGCTATACGCATGGCTTTCCTCCGATGGGGATGGGTGAAAAGGGGAAGAGGGGAAAAGGGAAAAAAGGAAAGAAGAAGTTGATTCTACAACCCTTTTCACCTTTTAACCTTTTCCCCCTTTCCCCTATTTTCAATGATGATGTTCGTCCGGGGCTTTTTCCGGCTCCATGGTGGAGGCCCAGAAACAGATGCCGCAGGCCGCCAGGATGGAAATAACGGCCACCGCGGCGTTGCCGCTCCAGAAGGCCACGCCGATGCAGACAAAGACCAGGATGCAGAGCATGGCCTGTTTTTTGCGATAGGGGGGAGATTTTTCCTCGTGCTGATGTTCGACATGATGGGACATGGGCCAAACCTCCTTGATAAATATCGGGCTAGATGTATTTTTTAAATTTGGGAGATGGTCATCAATTAAGTGCTTATTGTCCCTTATAAATGAAATCCAGGGCGCGATTCAACCTTTTTAATACTTCTTCCTTGCCTAAAATACTGATGACGTCGAAAAGGCCGGGGCTGACGGTGGTGCCGGTCAAGGCCAGACGCACGGGTTGAGCCAGTTGCACCATTTTCCGGCCGGTCTCGGCGCTCAGTTCCTGGAAAAGCTGGTTGATGGCGGTCTCCGAGAATTCCCCCATGGCCTCCAGGCGTTTCTTGATTTCTGCTACGGTGGGGGTGATCTCTTGGGTGAGAAATTTCCGGGCCCCCTTTTCTTCGTAAGACTGGGGGGGCTGGAAATAAAAACAGGCCATCTCCGCCATCTCCACCAGGGTTTTACTCCGGGTGTTCAGCGTGCCCGCCACCCTGGCGACATAGTCCAGATTCTGCGCCGCTATTCCCAGGCGCTCCAGAAAGGGGACGAGCAGCCGGGCCAGCTCGGGCAGCGGTGTCTCCTTGAGATAGTGGCCGTTGAGCCACAGGAGCTTTTCTTCGTCGTACACCCCCGGGGATTTGCTCATATGCTCCAGGGAGAAGTATTTGATGAGTTCTTCCCGGCTGAAGATCTCCTGGTCGCCGTGGCCCCAGCCCAGGCGCACCATGTAGTTGACCAGGGCCTGGGGCAGGATCCCCCGGTCCCGGTAGGCCAGGATGGGGATGGCGCCCCGGCGTTTGGAGAGCTTGCCCCCGTCTTTGGCTAGGGTGACGGTCATGTGGGCGAATTCCGGCAGGGGCGAGCCCAGGGCCTGGTAGATGAGGATCTGCCGGGGGGTGTTGGGGATGTGGTCTTCTCCCCGGATGACGTGGGTCACCCCCATGGTGATGTCGTCCACCACCACCGCGAAATTGTAAGTGGGGATGCCGTCGGCCCGCTGGATCACCAGGTCGTCCAGTTCCTGGTTGTCGAAGCAGATGGGGCCCTTGCCCCGGTCATGCCAGTGGGTGGCGCCGGTCTGGGAGGTCTTGAAGCGCACTGCGGTATGGGAGCCGGGTTTCAGACCCCGGTCCCGGCAACGGCCGTCGTATTTGGGTTTTTCGCCCCGGGCCAGGGCTTCTTTCCGGCGGACCTCCAGGTCGGCGGGGTCGCAGTCGCAATAATAGGCCAGGCCCTGATCCAGGAGGCGTTGAATATATTCCCGGTAAATCGGCAGGCGTTCGGATTGGAAGTAAGGGCCTTCGTCCCAATTGAGGCCCAACCAATTCATGCTTTCTTCAATCTCTTTAACGTAACGCTCTTCGGAGCGTTCCCGGTCCGTGTCTTCGATGCGCAAGATAAAGACGCCGCCGTGATGGCGGGCAAAGAGCCAGTTGAACAGGGCAGTGCGAGTGCCGCCCAGGTGCAAAGAACCGGTGGGACTGGGAGAAAAACGGGTGCGGACTTCGGTCATGTGACATACCTCACAAGCTCCAGAATTATTAACATAAAAGCGGAGTTTAAGCCAGGGTTAATCGGGAAAAAGGCTTGAGGGGAGCGTTTCTGCGGCTCGGGGCCCCGCCTGGGCCAAAAGAACCAGGGTTAGCTGAGTTCAAGGTTCAAGATACAAAGTTAGAACAACCGGAGTGCGGACACAGGCGGAGAAGAAGGGGGCTTATATCAATTCGCAATCAAAAGGCATCAAAATGTAGGGGCGAACCTTGTGTTCGCCCCGATTGCTGCTGGGCGAACACAAGGTTCGCCCCTACGAAAGATTGCCGATTGATGTCGAATTGGTATTACATCTCGATATTACTTCCCTGACCGCAACTTTGGTATAAGTCCCCGGCCCCCCCTTGGGGTGCTTTGGTAAAGTTGCAGGTAAGGTTGTCAGCTCTTAAGGATGGCGGGCACCAGGTCCGGCCAGCCCAGGGGCATGAAGTGAAGACCCTGGACCATGGGGCTGATTTCTTTGACCAATCTGGCGGTGATTTCCCGGGCCTTGTCTTTATATTGGGTCTCGGGAACCCCGGCCATTTCCTTAATCAAGGCCTGGGGCACGGTGATGCCCGAGACGTTCTCGTTCATATATTTGGCCATCTTGGGGGACTTGATGATAACGACGCCGTATTGGATGGGCACGCCGAAGCCCTCGGCCTTGCGGATGAAGGTTTCGAAAAGCTTGGGGTCATAGACCGCCTGGGTTTGGAAAAACTCGGCCCCCGCCTCGATCTTCTTTTCCATCTTCAACAGTTGCAGGTCCAGGGGCTGGAAGTTGGGGTTCACCACCGCGCCCAGGGCCAGGCCGGTGGACTGGGTGAGGTCCCGGCCCATCATGTCGCGGCCCTGGTTCAACCCCCGGGCCATGTCCAGGAGTTGCACCGAGTCCACGTCAAAGACCGCCTTGGCCGTGGGGTGATCCCCCAGCTTCAGGTGGTCGCCGGTGAGACAAAGGACGTTGTCGATCCCCAGGGTGCAGGCGCTGAGCAGGTCCGACTGCAAAGCGATGCGGTTGCGGTCCCGGCAGACTAACTGATAGATGGGTTCAATGCCGGCCTGCTTGAGCAGGACGCTGGCCGCCAGGGAGCCCAGGCGCATGACCGCGCTCTGGTTATCGGTGACATTGACCGCGTGCACGAAATCCTTGAGACTTTCTGCTTCCTTGAGGAAAGCGGCTTGGCGGCCATTGCGGGCGCAGCCTTTCATGGGCCCCACTTCCGAAGTAATGACAAATTCTTTTTTCTGGAAGAGTTCCGTCAGTTTCATGCCACCCTCCCTTCTTTGATATGCAGGACCCGGGGTTTGGCCGCCTTGCTGTAATCCTTGGGCGCGGTGAATTTTTTCAGCTTAGCCGTTTCGCCCAGGGCGGCCATTCGCTTGTAGATCAGGATCCAGGCGCAGTCCCGGCTGGGGTCCACCTCGCATTTTCCGTCTTCGGCGCCGCCGCAGGGGCCGTTGAGCAAGCCCTTGGCGCACTTGGTCACCGGGCAGATGCCGCCGGTCTCGTTCAAGATGCAGTCGCCGCATTCCTGGCACTGCTCCACGGCCAGGGTGCCGCCGATGAGGGTGTCCATGTGGCCCACGGAGTTGAGGCCTGTCTTTACGGGCACGGTAATGCCGTATTTCTCCGTCAGTTCTCTGGTGATCTGCACCGCGCCGCCGCAGCCCAGGACCAGAAGGGCTTCGGCTTCTTTAATGCGGTCCGCCAGGGGCGCCAACACCGGGTCGGCCTTGACCACGTTGCAGGTGCGCTCCGGGCAGGCCTCAAAGACGATCTCTTTTCCTTGGGCTCTGAGCTCCTGGGCCAGGGCGGCCACTTCGTCGGTGCCGCCGGTGAGGCAGACCTTGGCGCAGCCGTCACAGCCCACCACCGCCACTTTTTGGTACCCCTCCAACGCGGCCATGATCTCCGGGAAGGGTTTCTTGGTAGTGCCGATCATGTTATTCCTCCTGAAATTATAAAAAGTTCAAAGTTCCAGGTTTAGAGCGCAACTCCACGGACATTAAACGAGTTATAGGCGAGCCGGCGGCTCAGGCACTATTGAGTTAATGCTGAAATCCCTTAACGGTCGAAGAACTTGGACAACATGTCCACGGCCTGGCCCAGGCGCTGGAAGGCCTCTTCGGCGCCCGCCTCCCGGCCTGGTTCCCGGTAACATCGGACGAGGTAGACCTTTAAGATCAGGTTACAGACCGCCTTCAAAGCGGATTGCGCGGCCCGGGCCTGGGTCAAAATCTGCTCACATTCCTTGTCCGCGGCAATCATGCCCTGGAGACCCCGGATCTGGCCTTCGATTTTCTTCAACCGGGATTGGATATCATCCTGCATCTGTTTGATTGATTCTGCCGGGGGATACATTTTTTCCTCTAATAAAGGGTTGGACCGGAAGGGGGTCAGGCAGCCCTAAGGCCCCGGGGCAAGAGGCCGCGCCCACTCGACCCTCTAATGAGAAATACCATACCCCCGTAGGGTATTCATGTCAAGAAAAAAAATGAAAAATCTTTGGCTCCCCCACCGGACGTCCCGGGAAATTTCCCAGGAGGCAAGCACAGATAGTAATGTCAGGATGGACGATATTCGCTGTTGACAAGCATAGTTATAAGTGGAGGGTACTTCCGGGGCCGCCAGAAATTCTGCCGGTAGTTAATAGAGATTTTAAGAAGAGTCTTTATTAAAGAAATGTCAAATTCGAGCCGATAACAATTTAATTAAATTGACATTGAGCTTTTTAATTGTTATTTACAGCAGCGATAGCATGTCAGACGAAAGCAGGGTCACAGTGGCGCTGAACAAAAATCGGAACGGTATGCTTTCCCCGTTCCGATTTTTTTTGCCTGGCTGCTCGCCCAGGTCTGCCACCGGCAGGCGGGATTTACCATCATTTATGGAGGATTGCAGTTAATGAAGGTGCAAGGGAAGGTGAAGTGGTTTAATGATGCGAAAGGTTTTGGCTTTATTTCCCGGGAAGACGGTCCGGATGTCTTTGTGCATCACAGCGCCATCCAGGAAGAAGGCTTTCGCACGCTGCAGGAAGATCAATTGGTGGAATTTGAGGTAGTCCAGGGCGCCAAGGGCCTCCAGGCACAAAACGTCAAAAAAGTTACGTAAAGTTTATCGGGCCAACCGGGGGAAGCAATTGCTCCCCGAGTTTTCCGAACCGAGAGAGCACTTAAGGTCATTTTGGGGGGAGGAAGTCAGCCGGGCGGACCTGGGGACCCGCGGCGAGACTTCCTCCCCCCGCTGTTTGGTAATCGCCCAAACTTTCTTCAGACAGAAAAGCCCTGGCCCCCTGGAGTCGTGACCGCCCGGGGGCCGGTAATTAGTCCAAGCATTCCTTAGGCCTGGTCCCATCCTGCCGCAGTCTGGAAGTGTAGACCGGGACCTGCCTGCGTATCCGCTTAGCCCCTTATTTGGAAATGCCCTAGTTATGTCCTGCCTGCTAAATACCGACACGCCAAGGTAAAAGGGAATCCTAGCGGCAAAGGTCCGGTGGGGGCCAGGCCCCGGGGACCCGGGCCTCGTAAAGAAGGTGGGAAAAGTAATTGACGGGCACGGCTTTTCTTGTTAATTTGTTATGGTAGCCGAAGCGCGTCAAGGGGACAGGATTATGCCCAAACTTGCTGATTATTTTAAGAAGGCCGATCGCAAGAAACTCTTCTTCGATTACCTTAAATTGATCGGCATTCTGGAAATCGTCATCTTCATCGTCGTGGTTCTCTGGGCCTCGGATGATAAATACCACCGCGTCTATTCCCCGTTTCCCTGGCGGGAATACGTCTTTGTAGCTTTTGCCTTCCCCATTGTCTTTACTTTTATCATGGGGATTATTGTTACCGGGTTCAACCATTTCCTGGGAGCAGAATCCCCGTCGCCGGAGGAAGAGGGGGAACCCAGCGCCAATCAGTTGGACGGCCTGGTGCGGCAGATCCGCCGCCTGCCTTACCTGGGCCTCCTCTTTCTCTTACTGGTGACCATCCTGGCCCTGTTCAACATGAACTACATCATGGGCTGGCTGAGTTCCCTGGGCTACAATACCTTTCTTTTCCTGAGTTACGCCCTGGCCGGATTAGGGGCTATCGCGGTCATCTACCTGGTGTTCTTTCTCTTCTTTAAATACCGCCTCAACCAGAAGAACATGAAATATCAATACTATTCCCAGATTTCCGATAAGTTCGGCCTGATCATCCTGGATGACCGCACCGTGCTTTATAAGGACGGGAATATGCTGGTGCAGGGCCGGCGCTGGCGGCGTCCCCGCCAGGTGGGCACTGCCGAGGTTAAAGAAGCGGAAGTGGTTATTAGCGAAGACGCGGGGATAAACCGCCTGCCCGCGCCCAAGCCTTGATGCCGACACTGAGGGAAGGTGCCCCCGTCACCGGCGGCGCCGTCCTTTACCATTTAGCTTTGCTGGCCGCACTGCCCCTGGAAGTGCGGCCTTTTTTGCGCCAAGCCCGAGCCCGGCCTATATCCGGGCAGGATTGGCTCACCTGGGAGTTCGGCCAGGGGGAGGAGAGGGGGGTACTGGCCCTCACCGGCATGGGGGAGGAGGCCGCGAGCCGGGCCGCCAAAGAAGTGATGGCCCGGTGGCGGCCTAAGGTTCTCGTCTCCCTGGGGTTCAGCGGCGCTTTGCTTCCGGGGTTGGCGCCGGGCCATTTGGTTTTGGGGGAGTCATTTTGGCATTACGATCCGGACACCGGTAAGGTGGAGGAGGTGGCTTCCCCGGCCTCGCCCCGGCCCTTAGCGGAATTGGCCCGGCAGCTGGACGCGGCGGGATTGCCCGCAGCCGTCGGCAGCCTGGTCACCACTGGGAGCATCATCCATAAAGGCCGCCAGGGGGAGCCTTTGCGGCATTTGCCGCACCCGGTGGTGGATCTGGAAACCAGCGCCCTGGCCCGGGCGGCCGCGGCCGCAGGAGTCCCTTTTCTGGCCCTGCGGGTGATTACTGATATGGCGGGGGAAGAGATTCCTGATTTTTTAAGAGAGGGCTGGGAGCCGGGATACGGTCCGGGTCCGGGAAAGGCCTTGGGCTGGCTGGCCCAGAACCCCCGGCGGCTGGGAGCGATGCTCCACCTCTGGCGGCGCAGCAGGCTGGGGGCCCGGCGGCTGACGGAGGCGTTGGGGGTGATTTTGCCCTTGCTTTAGGTTCTTCGGTCTCCAGCCTGCGGTCTGCGGCAGGCAAGCTCAGTGCAGAAGATAGCTCAACTTTTACAGGAGCTTATGCTAATAATATTGCATGGAAAAGATCGATGCCCGGTCCATATCTCCCTCAGCACAAGAGCATCTGCGCCGCATGGCGGTGAAGGCGGTCATGGAGGGTGCCAAGCAAAAAGAAGTTGCCAAGATGTTGGGCGTGACGCGCCACACCATCTGTCGCTGGGTGAGAGCCTACCGACACCAGGGGCAGGAAGCCCTCAAAGCCAAGAAGAAAGGCCGTCCCCTCGGGGGAAAGCTGCTGCCCTGGCAGGCTGCACAAATTGCCAAAACGGTCATTGATCATCATCCGGAACAACTCAAATTACCTTTTTATCTCTGGACCCGGGAAGCGGTGGCCCTTCTCATTAAGCGCCGTTTTGGCATACAGTTGTCAGTCTGGACCGTGGGCCGATATCTCAAACGCTGGGGCTTTACCCCGCAAAAACCAGCGCGGCGAGCTTGGGAACAAAACCCGGAGCAGGTCCGGCAATGGCTGGAGAAGGAGTATCCCAGCATTCGCCGCCAGGCCCAGAAAGAGAAGGCCCAAATATACTGGGGTGATGAAATGGGGCTGCGCTCAGACCATGCCGTGGGACTTCTTATGGCCTCAAGGGTCAGACGCCCGTGATTTTGGCCACTGGTCAGCGCTTCACCTGCAACATGATTTCCGCCATCACCAACCAGGGGCGCTTAAACTTCATGGTTTTCAAAGAGTGTTTTACTGCCAAAGTTTTCTTAAGAGTTTCTCCGGCGGTTGCTTCGACAGAATGATCGCCGGGTATATCTCATCATCGACCGTCAGCCAGTCCACCGCCCCCATAAGGTGCAAAACTGGGTGGAAGAAAATGAGGAGCACATTCGGTTGATTTTTCTTCCCAGCTATAGCCCGGAGATCAACCCGGACGAATTGCTCACTCAAGATGTCAAAAGCAATGCCCTGGGCCGGCAACGCCCCGGCGATCAAACAGAGTTGATGGGCAAGGTCAGACCCTACCTCTGGAACCGCCAACTCAAACCGGACATCGTTGCCAACTATTTCCAGGGGAAAAATGTCCGGTATGCAGCATAAAAGTTAATCCATTAAATGCTATGAGTAATAATTGGGCTAAATATGGAAGATAGTGAAGTACTGTTAGGGTTACGCTGCCATGGACCACGGGGGGAGAGATGGACATGAAGAAAGATTGGCAAAGAGTAGTTCCCTTTGATACATAAGGAATTGCTCTCCATCTAGTTTACCGAGGTTCCTGGCATGGCCGGCTTCCGGAAAAATCTGGTCTGGGCGATAAGCCTGGCTGTTTTAGTCCTGACGGGGCTGGGGGGGATTTCTTGGTGGTGGCTCAAAGGAGCAGCGTCTTCGAGCCCTCCCGCGGCTTCCCAGAAGCAGCTCCCAGGCTACGCCGGCACCAGCAGTTGCCGGGAGTGTCACGAGAAGTTTTATCGACTGTGGGCGCCTTCCCACCATGGGCTGGCCATGCAGCCGGTGACTCCCGAGTTTCTCAAAACCAAGATCGAGCCGCAAAAAACCGTGATCACCCTCAAGGAACGCCGTTACCAGGCCATTTTCCGCGACGGCCAGGGGTTTGTCCGGGAACAGGGGGCCGGAGGGGAGAAATCCTATCCCCTGGCCCAGGCCTTGGGGGGGAAGAACGTCTATTATTTCCTCACCCCTTTGGACAAAGGCCGCCTCCAGGTCCTGCCCGTGGCTTATGACGTCAGAAAGAAGGAGTGGTTTAACGCCACGGCCAGCATGATCCGGCACTTTGCCGAGGGAGCCCGCAGCGAGCCCGTGTCCTGGCGGGACCCGAGCCTCACCTTTAACACCGCCTGTTACTCCTGCCACGTCAGCCAGTTAGCCGCCAACTACGACCCGAAAACCGATACCTACCATACCGTCTGGGCCGAGCCGGGCATCAACTGTGAGACCTGCCATGGCCCGGCCGCGGAGCACGTCCGGGTCTGCCAGGAAGCCCCCCAAGGCGCCATCCCCCGGGACCTGAAAATCATCCGGGGGGGCCGGGACTTCACCGCGGCCCGGAACAACGCCACCTGCGCGCCGTGCCATGCCAAGATGATCCCCCTCACCACCTCTTTTCAACCCGGGGAGCGCTTCTTTGACCACTATGATCTGGTCACCCTGGAAGACCGGGATTTCTATGCGGACGGCCGGGACCTGGGGGAGAACTTCACCGAGACCCTCTGGCGCCTGAGCCCCTGCGCCCAAAGCGGTAAGCTTTCCTGCCTCCACTGCCACACTTCCAGCGGCCGCTACCGCTTTAAGGACGGGGCCAAGGCCAACCAGGCCTGCTTGCCCTGTCATCAGCGAAGGGTGGAGCAGGCCGCGGCGCACATCCACCATCCCGGGGATAAACCCGGGACACCCCGGCAATGCATCGCCTGCCATATGCCCCAAACCGGATTTGCCCGCATGCGCCGCACCGATCATTCCCTGCTGCCGCCGGCCCCGGCGGCCACCATGGCTTATAAGTCCCCCAACGCCTGCAACCTGTGCCATCAAGATAAAGATGCCAAATGGGCGGACCGGCACGTCAGGCAGTGGCGGCCAAGGGAGTACCAGGCCCTGGTGCTTTATCGGGCGGGACTGGTGGACGCGGCCAGAAAACGGGATTGGACCAAACTCCCGGCCATGCTCCAGTACCTCAACAGCCGGGAGCGTAACGAGATTTATGCCGCTTCTCTCCTCCGCCTCCTGGCCTTCTGCCCCGATAATCGGAAATGGCCGGCGATCCGGCAGGCCCTGAAAGACCGCTCTCCCCTGGTGCGGGGGGCCGCGGCCTCAGCCCTGGCCGCGCACCTGACCCCGGAGACTGTTGCGGTTCTCCTGGCCTGCCTGGATGATAACTACCGGTTGGTGCGCCTCCGGGCCGCCGCCTCCCTGGCCCCGTATCCCCGGGAACTGCTGAGCGCCGCCGACCAGCAGCGCCTGGCAAAAGCCTCTCGGGAACTGTTGGCCTCCCTCCTGGCCCGGCCCGATGACTGGACCTCCTACTACAACCTGGGTAATTTTTATTTGGCGCGCCAGGAATTTTCCCAGGCCCTGGAAGCCTTCCGTAACGCCTCCCGCCTGCAGCCCGCATCAATCCTGCCCCTGGTCAATATTTCCATGGTCTACGCCCGTTTGGGCCGAAGTAGCGACGCCGGGGCAGCCTTGCGGCAGGCTCTTACGCTGGCCCCGGAAAACCCCACGGCCAATTTTAACCTGGGCCTGTTACTGGCCGAACAGGGAAGACTGCCGGAGGCCGAAGCCGCGCTGCGCACCGCCCTGAAAGCAAATTCCCAGTTACCCGAAGCGGCCTATAATTTAGGGGTGCTCCTGGCCCAAGACCGCCTCCTGGAGGCTCTCCCATGGTGTCAAAAGGCCCACGCCTGGCAGCCGGAAAATCCCAGGTACGCCTTTACCCTGGCTTTCTATTTAAGGCAACAGGGCAATATCCCCCAGGCCATGACGGTCTTGGCTAAACAGGTGCGCCAACACGCGGCCAACGCCGATATTTACTTCCTGCTGGGGGAACTCTACGAAAAGACGGGCCGGCCGGAAGCAGCCAAAGGAGTCTACCGGCAGGCCCTGGCAGATAAGGGTTTGCCCGAAAGCGTTAAGCATCGTTTCGAGATCAAGCTCCGGGCTCTCACTACCGCGAAAAAGCGTCAGTAGCCAATATTCACCAAAAGATCACTCTATCCTACTGAAGAAGAAAAAGGGTTACGGTTCGAAGCCGTAACCCCTTGATTTCACTGGTGCCGAAGCGGGGATTGTGTTCGGTAAACGCATAACAAGTTGATGTAGTTAAGAATTACCGAATTTACGGCTAATCCGATAGGCCAAAGAGATACAAAATAATCCAGGTAGACCAATGATGGGAGGCTTCATAGCCCTCGATTTATTTTTGGGATTGTCGCCTGTCTGCGACTTTCCTTTTTTGAGTAAGCCCATGATCGAGTGCGGGAAAAAAAGTCAAGCCTAATATTTTATTGAACAATTTTTTGCTTCTTGCATTTCGAAAATCCCCCAGGGTCCTATTCCGGTCTATTCTTGTAAAAATGCATTGCAAATGCATAATTGCATGAAGTATCTCCATCTTGAGCCGTTTTTTTTGCCGAATTTGACGCGGTCAGACGAAAAGGCTTTACTTGGGGCGCACCCACCGGGGGTTGTTTCCCGATTGGGCAACGTGCTTTTTAGATAATATCAAGCACTTAAGGCTCTTGAAATGGTAGCCCCAACGGGACTTTTTCCTGTAAAAATGTGTATCTCTATGCCTAATAATTTCAATGGCTTGGACAGAAGCCCCCTTGATTGGTTGACATAAAATGGCGAAAATTTCGCCATGGATTTTTACCTAATTTGACCTCAAATTTTAGAAGTCGAGTCGAGCAAAAAGTGGCCTCGGAGGTTTAACCCCGGGGCCTTTCCATTTCGAGAGATTTCCATATTTGGATCATCCGCAGAAATCTGAGGAGGGCGGATAGTGGCAAGATGGTGGCTATCGTCTTTCCCTTGGAGGAAAAAATTCTATTTCGGGGAATTCTATGCTAACTATTGGGAACAGGAAATACAAATCTGCACATCTCTTGGCGTAGGATGGCGCCGCTAAGCAGCAAGACGTTAGACGTCATCAGGCATGGAGGAGGTGCTAAATGGCAAGGCAGATTCCAGGTCGCAACACCTCGAAGTATTGTGGTCAATACTCTCGGGCTTTTGATGCGCAGCGAATTATTGATATTTTTGGGGACTCACACCGAATCGCCCTTTCGTCAAAGAACCCTGAAACGGCCGGTGATCGCTTTGCGTTGGCCGTCGAGGCATATCATCAGATCATGTCTATGGATGTGCCTAATGACGTTCGCGCCTCAGTCCAAAACGCAATGCAAGCCCTGGCCGATGTCTTTCCGTCTCAGGTCGTGGCAAATGAGGCACTGGGGCTGAGAGAGAAGGCTCACAAGTTGAAAACGCCCCGAAAACGACTAGAACTACTGCGCCGTGCCCTGGAGGTTGTTGATCGCGGATGTGCTGCAAATCCCGGAAGTGCGATGCTGGAAAAAACAGCTGTGGAATTGCGCTCCGAAATCGCCCAGTCGGAAGCCGCGGTAACTTCACCAGCTGAACCAAATTAGGAGTGCCAGAAAACAGTTAATCTATCCCCTAACTATCCAGGTCAAATATGTTCTGGTTTATTTTATTTATAATTCTGCTGATCGTTATCTCTTTGGTAATGAAAGCCATTCCAAATAAAAAAAGCTCTTCGGTTGGCATCGCTTCAGCGCAAAAGCGATATATATGGAGAGATGAGCAATTAACAGAAGCTGACAGTGTATTCGATGCTTGGACATCCGGGGATTTAAAGGCCATGTTGGCGCAACTCAAACAGAATACTAATTTGATTGATCGCCATTTTCTTCTAATGAACATAATAGGCCAAACATACAAAAATCGAGGCGACAAAGAAATGAGAACAATCTGTCATCAGGTCGCCCAAATGCATATCAAAGAATTCCCGAATATTAAGCCTGCTCTAAAAAAAGACATAGGAACATTGCCTCGTGTCCCTACCTTTCAGCAGTATGCCACTGTTTTAACAGAAGAAAAACGATTTTCGGAAGCAATCGCTGTGTGTGAAGCCGCCATTAAATTTGGTTTATCTGATGGGACAAAGGGCAATTTTCAGGGAAGGATAGAAAAGATTAAAAAGATAGAAATCAAGTCAAAGAAGTTGAAAAATTCCGAACCAGTTGCTTGAGTTATAATTAGAAAATCTCTATGCGGGTTTGACTACCATCCTTTTTTTTAATGAAAAATTCCCCGCCCGACTCTTGTTCTTTCGAAACAATATCCAGAAGCGCAAGGGCGCGCCGAATTACTTCCGACATAGTTCCGGCACCCGTGCGGGTCTGAAGGTCGTCAAGCAGACCTTTGGTCTTGGGCGGCATACTGAGGTGCAGCCTCTCTTTCTCCTGACCGTCCATGTTTCCTACCTATCCATTCTGAAGAAATTGCAACTATCGCGATTGTTGCCATGGAGATAATGGCAATCGAAAGGATCAGGGTATCAGCAGCCGACACGCCAGCAAGTTTTAGGGTCGCGAGAATTGCTAAATAACCCAAAAGTGCCGCCTGATGGCGTAACCGTTCCAGAACCCAAAGAACTTGCGTCCAGCGGCTTACTGGCCCCCATTCCGCCTCAAGTTCAAAAGCAGATTGATCAACGACGATGACCTTGTTTCTTTCTTTACCCCGACTGCTCCCCACGGCTAGCCCTCCCATTACGGGAGGAGCCAGCTAGCGAGAGCACCCGAGAAAGCAGACGATGTTTCACCGTCTCCTCCTCCCGTGAACTCCTACTAGGCTCCTTGTCAGCACTGCGCCATATCACAGCCATAACGTTTAATCGTCCGGCTGTACACCGACTTCGAACCAGAGGAATGAAAGTTAGTTTGAAGTTTCCAGCCACTTTAACCACATGCCAAATGTAGCTTGTCGAGAACATGCTCGTTCCCGAGAAGCATTGCTATGGTGCTGTTGGTTGCTGTTAGGGCGCATGGCTAACAAGCAGAGCACCTGCTCTCCGATGTAGTTTTAGCTTGATTAGCTACGATTCGTCCTTGGTCCGCCTTGGGGACATTCATACCTAATGATGTTCCCCCCACAGACCGCCGATTTATCATCCTACAATCAGAGGCGAGCTACCGTACGGATAGGCTCACCTGTTTCGGCACACCTGCTTCCCATACGATAGGTCACGTGTGTATTTTATGCACATTCAAGGCCCATGTCAAGGCCACACAAAAATTTTTTTCAGAGAAAATCCTATCCTCTCAAGACACTTCTTGGGAGCAGGTCATCTATTCCAATCTTTTAATCCTTGCAAATTAGAAATTAATTTCTAATTTGCCCTCGGAGGTTTAACCCCGGGGCATTCCTGGATTCCTGCCTGTAGCGGCTTTCGGTTTTCACGGTTTTTCTTTAGTTTTCCGTTGCCTTTGCGGAGAATAGTAGCCATAATCTCCGCATTAAGGGCGGAGCTTATGGCTACTTATATCTACGAATTAGCTGATTGGCCGCATTTCAGGTGGGATGAAAAGCGTCTTGCCGGAAAGCTCGCTGCCGTGCGACATAGGCAAGGACGCTTGCTTGGCCGTTTGGAAAGTCTCGGCATCAAATTACGCGAGGAGGCTTCGCTACGAACCTTAACTGAGGAAACCGTCAAATCCAGCGAGATCGAAGGTGACATCTTAGATCGGGAACAAGTGTACTCTTCACTTGCCCGCCGTCTCGGTATAGATATCGGCGCGCTGAAGCCTGCGGATCGTCATACCGAAGGCGTTGTCAGTATGATCCTCGACGCAAGACAAAATTACAATACTCCTCTCACAAAGAAGCGATTGTTCAGTTGGCATGCGGCGCTTTTCCCGACCGGATATAGCGGTATGCAAAAAATCATTGTCGGCAAATGGCGTACAGCGGCATCAGGGCCTATGCAGGTCGTTTCTGGCGCTATCGGCCACGAACGTGTACATTTCGAAGCTCCGGGAGCGGAACGGATCGACAAGGAAATGAAAGCCTTCCTTGCCTGGTTCAATGGCGACAAAAGCGATGTCGATTTGGTTCTTTGCGCGGCAATAGCGCATCTTTGGTTTGTTACCATCCACCCGTTTGAGGATGGCAATGGA
>ENA-OSEO01003988-OSEO01003988.1-sediment-metagenome-genome-assembly--contig:-NODE-3988-length-16244-cov-3.937218_pt1 | contig 16244 bp, 15 predicted proteins | sample MGYA00237883_ERZ534232 | MGnify/ENA metagenome assembly ERZ534232 | reverse complement strand
AATGAAAAGAATCTGGGAAACATCCCCAAGGAAGCTCCTGAAAATGGTTTCTCCTTTGTTATAATTCCCGCTACCAGTAAGGTTCATGTAACCTTTGCCCAGAATGCCCCGGACTATGAGGGGATCTTCTTTAAAAACATTATAGGCTGGATTTCGGGTGTCCATCTTTCCGACCTCGGCAAGGTAAGCCCAAAAGTTTTTAACGGAGAGACCAGGCAATTGTCCGACGAGCTGGCCATAGTAATGCACTGCGAGATAGAAAAGGGTAAAATCCCCTCTATCGGTATTGTAAACCTCTTCAAACCAGGAAAGGGGGATCTTTTAACCTTTCCCCAGGGAGGATTCTCCGTAAAGGACTGCCTTGTAAACGGTAAGAAGGAGAATTTTGCCGCCTATCTTGGCAGGATAAAGGCAGATACCCGGCTTCCTTTAGTGGCAAACTACAGCGGAGCCATGGTAAATGTCAGCTTCCAGGCAGTAAAACCGGAGGAAGGGGTTGTGGATCTCTATGCCCCGGTTTTTGAGGGTGTGGAGTACAGGATTGCAGAGCCGGTAACCGATTATGTAACCGAGTTTACCAAAGCCCTGCCTTCGGGAATAAATACCGCCTTCTCCTGTAACTGTATTCTTAATTTCCTGTATTCCGAACTGGAAGGGAAAAGGACCCCTGGAATGGCCGGGCCCATAACCTTCGGGGAGATCGCCTACCAGCTATTAAATCAGACTTTGGTCTATCTGGAAATCAAGGAAGGCTAGAAAAAAAAGCAGCAGCACCGGGAGCCCGAAAAAGGGCTCCCTTTTGGTTTTAAAATTGGTTTTTAAAACTCCTTCTTATTATAGATCCGGCAGGAGATAAAAAAGGAGATAACCATGATCAAGGCCGAGATTCCTGCGGTAATTAAAAGGTTCCCCTGAGGCAATTTAAATAGAGAGATAAGTTTTATAAAAACGGGATTGGTAATAGCCTTGGCGAATTGTGATACCAGGGTAATACTGAAAAATACACCAAAGAAGAGAAACAGATTCACATACCTTGATTTTACGAATCCCATTTTAAAGAATACCGGAAGATATATGCTGTTAAGAATAATTACAGTTATTAAACCCCCAAAAAAACCTTCTAAAGTGGCAGGATAGATCTTGAGGGGCAGATGGAGTAGGGTAACTAGGTTGGAGATGATAAGATAGTAGACCGAGGCTACAGCAGAGTATAGGAATAGGGAGAGATACCTTGCGGCAACAATCTTTGTTCTGGAAACGGGAAGGCTGTTGTATAGCACCTCGGTTTTATTTTTTTCCTCCAGGGCGCAGGCATTGGTTAAAAGCATATAGGTTACAATCATGATGCTGGCGGAGAAGATCAGGTTCTTGTCTTCAAAATTGCGGAAAAAAAGAGGTATAATCAGTACATAGACGAGACAGAAAAGAAGAATCCTCTTTTGTATCAGAATATCCTTTTTTAACAGGGTGATCATAATCAGTTCCTTAAAATATAGTAGATTAAGTCCTCCAAAGAGGGCTTTTCGATTACCACCTTGCCTCCCAAAAGATCCCTTGCCTTAATCCGATCCTTTACAAGACCTTCAAAACCGAACTGGTTTTCTTTGGTGCCTAGGAAAAGACCGCTCCTCTCCCCGGCAAGAAGCTCCCTAGGGCCCTTAACTATACCATAGGTATCCAAAAGGGAATCCTTGGCTGTTGTAAAGACCACTTTACCATCCTTGAGCAAAGTGATGAAATCGGCGCTCTTTTCCAGGTCAGAGGTAATATGGGTGGAAAAAAGCACTGCCTTGTTTTCGTCCTGGATCAGGGCGGAAAGGAGATCGAGAACCTCCCTTCTTATTAAAGGATCCAGCCCGGAGGTTGGTTCATCCAGGATCAATAGATCGGCATTGTGGGAGAGGGCTATCACCAGGGAGAATTTTACCTTCATCCCCTTGGAAAGCTCCTTTATCTTTTTAGTTTCTGGAAGGCCGAAATCACTTAAAAAATTCTTATAGGTTTTTTCATCCCAGGAGCTGTAAAAGGGAGCAATCAGACCCTTCATTTCCCGCAGGGTAAGATCCTCGTAGTAGAAATTATCCTCATATATAAAACCGATTCTGTCCTTTATTCTCCTTTCCTCTATTGCATTTCCATAGTCCTGGCCGAAGAGGAGGATCTCTCCTCCGTCCCTTTTTAAAAGGTTCATTATAAGCTTTATGGTGGTGGTTTTTCCCGCACCATTGGGGCCAATAAGGCCCATGATATAACCCGCTTCCAGGGTAAAGGAGATCTTATCCAGGGCAAATCCCGTGTATCTCTTTTCCAGATCTTTGATCTCTAAAACAGGGGCCATTCTGCTACTCCTCAAACAGTATCTTTATCATCTCTTCCAGCTCCTTACGGGAAAGGCCGATTGCCTTGGCCGCAGAAACAGCCTCGTCCAGCTTTTCTTCGATTATCCTGAACTGGGTTTCCCTGATAAGCTCTCCCTTTCCGCCTGCCACAAAGGAGCCCTTACCGGGCACTGTTTCTATAAATCCTTCCCTCTCCAGCTCCTCGTAGGCCCTTTTTGTGGTAATTACGCTGATCTGAAGCTCCCTGGCCAAGGTCCTTATGGAAGGTAGAAGGCTCTGGGCGGATAGCTCCCCCAGGAGTATCAGCTCCTTGATCTGCCTTACAATCTGGGAATAGATCGGCTCGTCGGAGGAATTGGATATTAAAATGTTCATACTTCCCAATCGTTCATACTGTATATATACAATATATACAGTATGAGGAAAGGTGTCAAGGAAAGATTCAGATTTTGATGAAATTTATCAGAATGATGATACTGCTCCCCGGATGCGCGGGGATGAATTCACTACAAAATACGACATATAAAAGGCTATTCCTGTCCTTTATATGATTTAAAGGAGATGTCAGGATTTTAATCTTTGCGTTCTTTAGAGAAAAAGATAATCTGGAAAGATCAGGAGAAATACATATACTTTTTTTCCTATAAAATCATTTATAATCCCATAATCAGGGAAGAATGGTGAAAGAAAATATTAAAAACCTGGTACTGAACACTTTTAAAGAAGCCTTAATTAGTAACCTGGGAGCGTCACTGCGTGAAATTATTCTCTTTGGTTCCCAGGCGCGGTGGGACGGGGAACCTGATTCTGATTATGATGTGCTGGTAATCGTAGAAGGCTCTCTACGGGAATTGAAAAGCAAAGTGAGGGACGCGGAGTGGATTTGCATGGAGAAGTATAATGCCCTGGTGTCCAGTATTATTTATACGCCAGAGATATGGGAATCCGTAAAGGAATCTCCCCTGGGATGGAACATCAAGCGGGAAGGAAAAAGGGTAGCTTGATGGATAATGTTCAAATCCAGAATGCACGAAAAATGTACGAGGCAGCCATGGATATACTCGAATCTGCTCGCTTGCTGAAAGAATTCCGAAAATACAACGATTCCTTATCCCGTTCCTATTACAGCGCTTTTCTTGCCGTAAGTCTTTTGTTTATGCTGGAAGGGCAAGCCTTTTCAAAGCACATTCAACTAATAGGTAATTTTATCAAAACTTAACTGTTTTTATAAACTCTTCCAGGTCCTCTCCGGCGGTAAGCTGGTATTCGATCAGGGTAAGAAACCACTCCCTTTCGGTTACATCCATCTCCCTCTGCCGGGAATTCAAGGCCAGCCTTACAGTCTCCACATCCAGCTCATTGGCCAGACCCAGGGAAAGCCTTGACTTTTCCTTTTCCAAAAGCCGCCCGTCGTATTCCCTCTGGGCGGAGAGGAAGGAGATCTTATCTTCCAGTACAACGAGTCTTCGCAGGAGAAACATTCCCGCCTCTGAGATCTCCCGCCGGGATTTTTCCAGGGAGAGGGCTGCGGTTTTCTCCGCCAGGCTATCCATACTTCTTCGTGCCTGGGCGGCGCCTCCTTCGTATAGAGGCACTCGGAGTGAAAGGCCGAGAGATAGGGAGGGCTTTGCTTGTTCATCAAAGAGATCGGTTATGGAGGAGAGGAATTTTTCCGGGGTTTCCCTGTCCTGGGGATACTGGGGGCTGAAGCGGAAACTCAGATCCATGTTGATGCCCTCGGAAAGCCCGGAGAGGCGGGAACGGATTCTCTGCTCCTCCAGGGCGAGGGTTGCCGCCGCTGGGCCGGGATTATTCATTGGATCGTTGGAGCCAGGCTGCATAAGCTTATCCCGGAGGCTTGCCATCTGAGGCACTGTAGAGATATCCCTTTCCGAAGCCGGGTCTGAAAAGGAATACTCCCAGACCAGGGGGAGGGATGCTAGGTCTCTCTTTCCGATAAGACCTGCCAGCGTCTCCTCCGCTACAAGGAGTTGATACTTCGTGTCAAAGATCAGGGTCTCCTGCCTGGAGGTGCGTAATTCCAGGGAGAGTAGATCCGTTTCCGAGATTCTTCCCAAGCCGCGGTTTTCTCTGGCCTTTGCAAGCTCAAGGTTAAAGAGTTTAAGCTGCTCTTCCAGATAGATTACCGTCTCCCGCAGGGAGATAATCTGATGAAACAGAATAAGGGAATTATGGATAATGCGGTTTTTTATCTCTCTTTCCCTCAAAACAGCTCTTTCCCAGCCGATCTGGCCAAGCCTTCTGTTTAAGGGGGATGCCTCGGTGTCGATAAACTTCCCGTTCACTAAAAGGGGCTGGGAGAGGGAGAGGAGCAAAGTGGGAGCCTGTTCCAGATATAGGGGGTCGGATTCCTCCTTTATCAGTTTCATGCTGTTTTGAAGAGCCAGGGTTCCCCTGCCGCCGCCGGGCAGAGAGCCTGCCAGGGCTAGACCTGCCGACAGGGTATGAATATCCCTGGTTTCCAGAACACCGAAGCTGGAATAGGAGGGTAGATTGCCGGTGTACCCATAGAGAGGGGAGGAGGCGTTGTCTGTTACAAAGGAGAGATTTGGTTTCTGCGCAGCCAGGTTTCTCAGGTATCCCTGATAGGCCGTGGAAGATCCTGCCTTGGCTATCTGGAGATCCAGGTTTTCCTGGGTAATTGTATTGAGAAGACCGGCAATGGTTAAACTATCTGCTGCTGGCAGGGTGATACTGCTTAAAAGTATAAATAAGAGAATAAGTATTTTTTTCATAGGGTTGCCTCCTGTTTCTTAATTCTGCTTTCATCTTTCCTGCCGTAAAGAAGACCGTACAGGCTGGGAATAAAAATGAGTGCTGTAAGGGTGGAGAAAATAAGGCCGAAGATAATGGTGCTGGCCATGGGTCCCCAAACCACCGATCTGCCTCCCAGTCCAAGGGAGGTGGGGAGGAGCCCTGCTATGGTTGTAAGGGAGGTAAGGAGGATAGGTCTGAATCTAGTTTCTGCCGCCTCGGCAATGGCTTCCCTTACCGACCTTCCCTTTTCTCTTAATTCATTTATAAAGCTGATCAGTACGATCGAGTCATTCACAGCAATTCCCGCCAGGGCTACGGCTGCATAGAGTACTGTGGTAGAGAAGGGGGTGCCGGAGAGGAAAAGGTAGACTATTACTCCGGCCAAGGCAAAGGGAATCGTAACTAAAATTAAAAGGGGCTGGGTATAGGAGCGGAACTGGGTGCCAAGGATCATATAGATTAAAAAGATCCCTATAAGGAATACCCGAAGTATCTGGAATAAAAGGTTGCTCAATTCGGCAAACTCTCCCCCTACCTTCAGGGTTGTACCTGGGTAGACCGGCTCCAGGGTCTCCTTGAACAGCCGATCAATCTCCCGGTTTATACTGCGGACATTCTCCTTGCTGTAGGCCTCGGCGGTAATGGTGACTTCCCTTTTTCCATCAAGCCTTCTGATGCTTGCCAAAGCAGAACCCTGGTCAAGATCCGCCAGGGAGGAGAAGGGGATAAGCCTGCCGCCGGGAGCGGGGATTAGTAGTTCCTCCAATCTTGATACCGATCCCTCCTTGCCGGAGGAATATTTTACCACTACCTCCACCTCTACGTTATCCTTGAAATAGGTGGTTACCTTTCTTCCTTCCAAGGAATCCCGTATAAAGGTGCCTACTGTAAAGGGATCAAGGCCAAAGGCCGCGGCACGCTCCGGTTTAAGTAAGATCCGCAGTTCAGGGGTGTTCTTTTCCAGGTTGTCGGAGATATTGAAAAGCTCCGGATAATCTGCAAGTTTCTCCTTGATTGCAGCAGAAACAGCCTCCAGATGGTTCAGGTTGTCCCCGAAGAGGCGAAAGGATACAGGCGAATCCGTCGGCGGCCCGTTCTGAGCCTTCCGGAACTGAACCGATTCCAGGCCGGGTATGTCGGCGGTTAAAGCACGGGCCTCATCCATTATTTCTGTTATGCTTCTCTCCCGGCCCTCCTTTTTCTCCGCCAGGTCCACAATTATCTGTGCTACATTGGCCTTGGCGGAGTTTCCCGAGGCACCGGAACTTAAACCGATGGTGGAGATTAAGGACACAACCTCTCCCTGACCCACCAGGGGAAGAAGCCGCTCCTCAAAGGATCTTACAGCCTCGGTGGTCCTGGAAACGGGAGTGCCTGGGGTAAGCTCCAGGTCGATATAAAACAGAGTAAAATCCTCGGCGCTGAAAAGGTCCTGATTTAGAAGGGGAGTCAGACCCAGAAATCCAAGCACCAGAATTGAGGAAATAATTACCACGAGCAGTTTTTTTCTGTAGACACCCTTCAGTATCCTTGCATAGGCGTTTTTTAGGGGAAGGAGGGGGTCCCTCTTTACCTTCCCCTTTCCACCGGGCCATTCTGCAAAGTGTGAGGGAAGAAAGACTACGGCCTCGAAGGTGGAGGCGATAAGGGCGATAGAAACTGTAAGGGGTATAACTCGTAGGAATTTTCCTATTGTTCCCGGCAGGATCATTAAAGGAAGAAAGGCTGCAACAGTGGTAGCCGTGGCAGCTATAACCGGGACAATAACCTGGTCTGCCCCCTTGATTGCTGCCTCCCTTCTGGAAAGCCCCTCCTGTTTAAGCCGGAAACTATTTTCCGTAATCACTATTGCATGGTCCACCACCAGGCCAAGTACAAGGACCATACCAAAGAGGGTATTTGTATTGAAGGTTTCTCCCAGAAGTTCCAGGAGTATAAAGGTTATGGCAAAGGTTACAGGTATTCCCAGGGCGGTCATTATGGCATTTCTCAAACCAAGGAAGAGAAACAATATAAAGGAAAGAAGCACAAGACCGAAAAGGGCATTGTTCAATAGAACCTGGATGCTGTCCTTTATCTGAACAGTGGAATCCCCCGTCAGGGTAATATAGATCCCGGGGCCCAGGGTTTTTTCAAACTCCTCTACCACCCCTTTAACACCCTCGATCACGGCAATGGAGTTTCCCCTGGATACCTTTGTTACCCGTAGGGATAGGGATTCCTCGCCATTAAAACGAGAGTAGATGCCTCTTGGATTAAAACCCTCGGTCACCTCCGCCACATCCCTCACCCGCACGACACCCCCTGCGGAATCGCTGCTTCGGCGTATGATTATCTCCCCAAAACCAGAGACTGTATCCGCCTTCCCCAGGGTTCTTACCAGGTACTCCCTCGATTCCGTTCCGAGAATACCTCCAGGAACAGAGACATTGTTCGCCTGAACCGCTCTAATAACCTCATTCAGCGATAAACTGAGAGCCTCCATTATCCCCCGGTTCACATCTATCAGGATCTGCCGGTCCCTAAGCCCCACAATCTCTGCGGAAGAAACCTCGGGCACCTTTTTTATCCTTTCGGAGAGCAGGGAAGCCTGTCTTGCCAATTCCTCATACTGGGCATTTCCATGGATAACCACTTCGATTACAGGGAGAAAATCGGAGGAGGAGAAATCGTCAATCAAGGCAGGCAAGGCTCCATCGGGAAGGGATACCTTTGTATAACTGGTTCTTACATCCTGGTAGAGCCTTTGAAACTCGCTGTTTGAAATACCGTCGGCAAACTCCACCCGGACAATGCTTAAACCCTCCGATGTAACGGATTGAATTCTCTTTAATTTATCGAGACTCTGAAATTCTGTTTCCAGAGGTATCGTAACGGTCTGTTCCAAATCTTCCGCAGCCACTCCCGGGTAGGGGACTATAACATTTACCCAGAAAAAGGGAACTTCCGCAAACTGCTCCCTGGGCAGCCTGTTTAAGCTGAGGCCGCCGAATACAAGAAGGGTAATAAGGAGTATTGTTACCAACACGGAATTTTTTACGGAAAAGCCTGCTATACTCATTTCCATTCTCCGCTTGTGCCGATTATTTTAGCACTTATTGCTTTTCCGGGTCTTAAACCGGAAAGGCCGGAAAGTATTACAGTATCCCCTTCGGAAAGGACTGTTCCGGGATCAGCAAAGGAGGAGTAGTCCAGGGCTGTGCGGTTACCCATTGTAACCCTGGTTTTTATCTCCACCGGAAGAGCCTTTCCATTATCCTCCACAAATAGGTATTCCCTGTTCTCCCTGGTTACCAAAGATGCAGTTGGGATTATAAGACGGTCCGGTTCCTCCCGGGTAAAGATCCTTACCCTGGCGCTCATCCCTGCCTTGATAACGTCCGGGCAGGTGTTTGGAGCAGTTACTATTACCGCATAACTTCCTGTGGAAAGGTCGCTTCCCGCGGCAATGGCGGCAACTACCCCCGCAATCTCTGTACCGCTGCAGGCGGTAGGTACTGTAATTACCGCTTTTGACCCTCTTTCGAGAAGTCCCACCTGTCTTTCCCCCACGGATAGCAGGATCCTAAGTTCCTGCATATCAACTACCCTGGCAACCCGCGAACCTGGAACAAGGTAGTTACCTGGAGCAATACCTGGATCCTTCCAGGCTACGGCACCGGAGATGGGGGCCTTTAGAGCGGTATCGTTGTTTGCCTTCTGGGCCGCCTCCAGGACTGCCTTTGCCCCGTTAAAGGCTGCACGGGCCCTGGAAAGCTCTATTTGGGAGGCTGATCCCTGCGCAAAGAATCTCTCCGCTGCCGATAGATCTACCTGAGCTAGGTCGTACTGCTGTTTTGCTTGTTCCAGATTCAGCCTTGTAATACTGTCCGATACCTGAAGTAGAAGCTGGCCTTCCGTAAGGACATCCCCTATTTCAAATTCCACTGTTCTTATAACCCCCTGGGTTTCCGCCACCACATAAGCCTCTCTGGAGCCGGATATCACACCATTTGCTTCTACAAAGGGGATAAGTTTTCCTCTTGATACAGTTAATGCTTCCACAGCCATGGCAGGTTCTTCCTCTCGGTCTGCCGCCCAGGTGGCTCCTGTGTTAGCCTCCACCGTCCCTCTGTTACAGGAGCTTAAAAATAAGGGGACAGCAATAAGGGCAAGGAAAAATACATAATAGAAAGGCTTATAAAATTTCTTGTTACTCATATCAACCTCCAGGATCTGGAACCATATTTTTTACAATCTTCGTGACACTAGGCGGGCACCTCTTTAATATAATACACAATACGTGTTATGTAAAGATATTTAGAATAAAATATTTACAAATCACACTGATTGTGTTATTATTATTATTATTATGGAAAGCAAGAAAAAAAGAACAGATTCCCTATTCCCTGCGAGGCTTAAGGTTCTCAGGAGAGAAAAGGGGATAGGCCAGAAGGATCTTGCCCTTCATCTCGGTCTTAGGCAATCCGCCGTGGCTAATTATGAGCAGGGTATCCGGTTCCCGGAGGAAGCAACCCTTACCAGTATAGCCGATTACTTCGGTGTTTCCCTGGATTATCTTCTTGGAAGGGGTGATAGGGAAAGGGGAGTAACGCCGGAACCTGTTTCTGTCGGAAAAATCCCAGCAAAAAGGGAGATTACAGGAAAGGATGTTTCCCTTCTTATGGAAAACCTGCTTACGGGGGACAAGGTTCAGGCAAGAATGATTCTTTTGGAACTATGGAACGGCGGGAACAGCCTGCGGGAGCTTTATCTGAATCTCTTCATTCCGGTTCTGGAAAAAACAGGGGTCCTTTGGGAGAAGGGTATAATAGATGTGGCTAAGGAACATTTTATCTCCGAGGAGATCAGGAGACTTTTAGGTCTCTTCTCCGGTCTTACGGAGAAAAAGAAATTAAAAAGCAAAACTGTTATCTCTGCCTGTGCCCCCGGGGAACTTCACTGTCTTGGGTTAAGGATGTTTTCCGATCTTCTGGAAGCAGAGGGATGGACTGTCCTTTTCCTTGGGACCGACGTTCCTGCCAAGGATCTTATCGATCTGTGCAGTGCCCACAAGGCGGATCTTGTGGCTCTCTCCGCCACCCTTCCTAACCATCTGGAGAGCCTGAAGAGTACAATTGAAGCCCTTCGGCGCGACCCTTCCCTTGCGGAAATAAGGATAATTGTTGGCGGTGCAGCCTTTAACCGGGACCTTAAGATATATAAAGCCTTAGCTGCCGACGGTTACGCGGCGGATATAGTTTCCGGCTGCAGGGTGGCGGAAGATCTGGTAAAAGAGAAAGGAAAAATCAGTTCAACAGGGTAAAATAGATATCCGCCTCAAAGAACTCCCACTTGTCCCCTTTTTTCCTCTTTAAAACACTGGGGCCATGGATCTCCAGTATTGCCCCGGTGGTGTTATCCACCACAAAGTAATTAGGTTTTGCAAGAAAACTTAAGATTATATTCCTTGTCTTCATCTCCAGCACCAGGGTACCGGGCTTTTCATAGGGAGAGCCGTTAATCCTTTCCAGACGAAAGGAGGGGGTTATCAAAAACTCCGGGGCTGGCAGGGTAAAGATAAAGCTTCCTCCGGTGCGCAGGGACTCCAGGTTTTTTATTATATAGTCCTGCTGGGTAGGTCCGAAGATCAGGCTGCTTTCATAATTGATGGTCCTTGACCTTGTTTTTCCTTCCCGGTTGAACTGCATGTTTAATTTACCGCCCTCCCGGGTAATAAGGGATTCGTCCCCTAAAAGCGGGAAAAGGGTTCGGTGGGTATCCAGTTCCCCCCGGACAAAGACAACTTCCTCCAGGGCAAAGAGGGTACTCTCGGGTTGCCGGTAGTAATGCCTTAGCAGGGTCTTGTCCCCTTCCTTAAGAATCTCGTTGTAATAGAGAAAAACCGGCCCTCCTGCCCTGTCGTCCTGGGCGAAGATCTCCGCCTTAAACATCACCTGTCCCGCCAGGGGACTTACCACAAGGATTGAATACAGGGCTGTAAGCAGTAAAAAACTTCTTATTCTGTTCATTGCCGGCTGCTCCTCTTTCTTCTGAAAAGACGTACCTTTTCAAAAACCTCTGCTTCTCCCTTAAAATAGAGGAGGAGCTTTCGGCGGACTCCAAAAAGGGTTAAAAAAAAGGCGAAAATAAAAAATCCCAGAAGGACCGGATCAAAGGGGGTTTCTGTAAAGTGAGTGATTCCCAGATAAACCAGAGGAAGAGCGAGGGCTGCTACAGCAGCGCATACAGAAACATAACCTGTAAAACCCAGGGTAAGAAAGAATATAAAAAGGCAGATGGGAAAAGCCCAGGGAACCTGGGCCGTAATGGCTCCTACGGCGGTTCCAAAACCCCGTCCGCCCCTGAATCCGGCAAAGATCGGTTTTACATGTCCCGCTACCGCCGCAAGGGTTGCGGCAATAAAGAGAAGGGATCCCGGCAGGCCCGGGGAATCGAAAACCTGTATTTTAGTTAAAAAAGCTGCCGCTGCAAATCCCTTGAACATATCAATCAGGGCCACCACTATACCGGTCTTCCAGCCTAGAACCCTGAAGGTGTTGGTGGCTCCAGTGTTTCCACTTCCGTGTTCCCTAAGGTCAATCCCCTTAACCATACGACCTGCAATTATCCCCGTAGGGAAGGAGCCTAACAGGTAACTTAAGATAATTATAAGAATCAGATTCAGCATAATCTGCTCCTAAAAAATAGTCTCATTCCAGAATCAGCCACTTATTCTTTCTGGCCAGGGCTTTCAGTTTTTTACCGGGATTTACAACCACCGGCTGGCCGATACTGTTGAGCAGGGGAAGATCCCGGAAACTGTCGGAATAAAAGGCACAATCCGCAGGGTCTATCGCCTCTGCCTGCAGATATTCAAGAACCCTGTTCTTTTTACCCTCCTGGAAGGGGGGCAGATCAATTATCCTGCCTGTGGAGATCCCGTTTTCAAATTCCAGTTCGCAGGTTATCATCTCCTGAATGGAGAAGTGCCTCGCCAGGGGTTCAAGCACGGTTCTGAAGGAGGAGGATGCTAAAATTATCCGCTCCCCCCTGGCCTTTATCCGCTCAATTCTCTCCGCCACAGGAGGATTAAGCTTTTTAAGGACCTGTTTTTGGAAAACCTCCTCTGCCAGGAGATCCAGGGCATCCTTGGAGAGGTTACGCAGGCAGGGAACTGGTTTTCGGAAATTCCGTGTGTGGGGTTTGAAAAGGGTAAGGAGAAGGAAAAAATAGGGGACATTGAAGATAATCCCCAGGGGTATCAATCCTTTTTTTAAACCCGTAAACAGGAATTCCTTTACCGTGGAGGTATTTACAATAGTCTTATCCACATCAAAGAGATGAACTCTCATATCCGCATAACCTATTTTTTAGGTGGCAGAGGGATAAAGATACTAGTCCTCCTCTTGTACTCCCTGTACTCTTCCTTGGGGCCATGTTTCTCGTCGGCACTTTTTTCCAATAAAGGTATACCGGATACAAAGAGCAGCATCAGGGTTATAAACAGAGGACCCAGGGCAGTAAAGTACAGAAATCCGCTAAAGGAGGGGAGGGTGATCAGGAAAAGACCCCACCAGAGGAGAGATTCCCCAAAATAGTTGGGGTGACGGGAGTATTTCCAAAGACCCGTGTCTATCCACTTTCCCCGGTTTGTGGGATTGTTTTTAAAGGAATACTTTTGGGCATCGCTTAAAGCCTCCACCCCAAAGCCGAGTATCCAGAGGCATAGGCCAGCCGCAGAAAGGGTATTAAATTTCACAGCTCCTTCAATACTGAGAAAAGCCGTGGCAGGGAGCATTACGCACCATACGGTAACAGCCTGAATAACCCAGAATCCGAGGAATTTAAGGAAATCCCCCCGCTTGTCATCAAATCTGTCGTCCTTTCCTACTTTTAAGATCCTTGCCAGAAGGTAGCTTCCAAGACGGATTCCCCAGATAGATATTAATACAGCTATAAGGATTTGAGGGAGGGTATAGGCACGATTTTGGATAAGCAGAAAGAGAGAGAGAATTATAAAGGAGAGACTGTAGGAAAAGTCTGTTACCTTATCTGTTTTAAAACCCGCGGCAAAGATAAAAAAGAGTGCCTGAATTGCAAAGCTTATTATCAGGGCTGCAACAATATTGTAGGGATCGAAGTTAAAAAACATTTTTTTCTCCTTCTCCCCCCGGGATGCGGGGGGTACGACAGGAATACTTTATTTTTTTGTTTACTCCTGCTTTCGGTATTACTATACTATGGATTATAATATAATTGTAAATGGTTTTGATTACTATTATTAAAAAGATTTAATTAAGAGAGGCTCCAAGGAATCATTATTCATGGAAGAGCCGGTATAGTTTTCTAATTATCTGTTTTAAAATTCTCGTTGTATAAGGAGAAAAATTTGGATCAGGAATATATAACTGGTTTAGGTGTCTATAGGGGATTTTTAGCAGGTTATTATCAGGTTCTGGAAAAAAGGGATTATCTGAACAGGATAAACCTCTTTCCAGTTCCGGATGGAGATACGGGAACAAACCTGGCCTCTACCTTCTCCTCCATTGCCGACAGTTTAAGGGTGGAAAGATCGGTACACAATGTCTTTACCACCATGGCGGAGGCGGCTTTAGAGGGCGCCAGGGGAAACTCCGGTATAATAATAGCCCAGTTTATCAACGGGTTGAGGAAAGAGACCCAAGGCCATGCCAGGATCACGGCCAGGCAGTTCAGTCATGCCGTACTTAAAGCCTCGGAGGTGACCTACGCTGCGGTGGCCGAACCTGTGGAGGGAACAATCCTTACTGTTATCAAGGACTGGGCCTTATCCTTAGTCCACCTCAGCAGCAAGGTTCAGGGCTTGGAGGATCTCTTTAAAGAATCCTTCCTCCATGCTAAAAAAAGTCTTGAAAAGACAAAATCCCTCCTGGAGGTTCATAGAAAAGCAGGCGTAGAGGATGCCGGAGCCAGCGGGTTTGTCAGCTTTCTGGAGGGTCTTAATTCCTTTATCCTGGATGGCATAATTCCCAAACGCCTTAGAAGAACCTCTACTCTGGATATCCAGGGGGAGAAGGCTCTCCATCCTACGGAGACTCTCGATTCCATACAACACCGCTACTGTACCGAGGCCCTTTTGGAGGTGCCGGAGGAGAATATCGAGGCACTCAGAAGAATCCTGGAGCCTTACGGAGATTCCCTTATTACCACATCCTGCGAAAACCTTACAAGAATACACCTCCACACCAATTCTCCGGCGGATCTTTTCCTTGCCCTGCAGGATGAAGGTACAATTAAAAAGCAGAAGGTGGATGACATGGTTCTGGAATACAGAACCGCCAAGGGAGAACATCCCTCCGTAGCCATCGTTACAGATTCCATTGCCGATCTGCCCAAGGAGCTAAAGGATCAGTACCTTGTGCATATGATCTCCCAGCAGGTTTTATGGGGAAAAAACAGGTATCTGGACAGGGTTACCATAACTCCGGAAACCTTTTATCCCTATCTGGACAGCGGTTCTGAATACCCCACCTCCTCTCTTCCGGAGGAGAGAAATATGGAAAACCTGTTATCCTTACTTTCTTCCTACTATACCTCGGCGGTGGTTCTGCCGGTGGGATCCAAATTGAGCGGCACAAAGGCCTTGTTCGATAAGGTAAAGGAGAGGGTGGAAAGGGAGGATTTCAAAATCTCTGTGGTAGATACAAAGATGAATTCCGCTGCTCAGGGGCTTTTGGTACTTACTGCCGCCGAGGCAGCCTGGCAGGGAAAAGGGTTTGAGGAAATAATGGAACTTTTAGAGGGGGAGATTAAAAAGATAAGGATTCTAGTGGCAGTGTCCACCTTTAAATATATGATCAAAAGCGGAAGGGTAAGCCCTTTAAAGGGTAAAATCGCTACCCTGCTTAATCTTAAACCCATAGTATCCCTGGATGAAGAGGGAAAGGGAATAGCTTTTGGAAAAGCCTTTTCCCAGAAGGCCTTACAGAATAAGGTTGTTAAGATAATAGAAAAATACAACCAGGAGAGACGGATAAAAAGGTATGTTGTAGTTCATGCGGCAGCGGGGAAAAAGGCGGAAGCCTTTGCCCGGAAAATTGAGGGAATACTGAAATTTCCTCCCCGGTATATCATGGAGATCTCTCCTGTAGTGGGTCTACATGCCGGGGTCGGCTCAGTTGCCGTAGCCTTTCAGTGGGAGTAGCTATCTCCATTCCTGGGGCATTAACACAAGTTTTTCCAGAGGATACCCCCGTTTTTCAAGCCTTGAACGGATTGCTCGATAGTCCCCTTCCTCTAAGGACGGAGTTCTGGAGAGAACCCAGACATAAGAGCTTCCGGTGGTGCCTATGACACTGTATCTGTAGTCCTCGGCAAGGTCGATCACCAGATAGTTGAATTTAAAAGGCCAAAGGGGCTGAATTTTCCAATGGGCCCCTGTCTCTCTGTTGATCACCCAGCCCTTCTGGAGCATCACCCTCTTTTTACCCTCGGGGCTTTTTTCATAGAAAACATATTCAATATCTATGTTGCCTTCCCTGCCAATGGTGTAAGTCTCTATTCCATTTACAGCCTTTTTTTCAAATACTGTTGGGATCAGGGCATAGACATACCAGGGCCCGGAAAACCGGTCAAAATCCAAGTAAGGAACTGTCTCCGGCAGTTCTCCGGCGCCGGAGGCAAAAACTGAACAGGGAAGGAGGAGCATTAAAAAGACTTTTGCAATTGATTTCATGGTATTACCTGACCTTACTTTGTTAATTCCGAGCTAGGTTCTTATACTGTACCAGCTGGGAGATTTGAATTTGATATCAATCATAGATAACCTGGAAACCGTTTACAAGAGGAGCTTGCTAAGTTCTTACAGCCTCGGATCCTGCCTCCGCCGTAAGAAGCTCCACTCCCTTTTCGGCAAGATACTCCCGCAGATCCTGAGGGAAACCGGAATCGGAAATAAGGGTTTGGAAATCTTCCAGATCTGCGAAGTGGCCCGTCCTTACAAGACCGCACTTTGAACTGTCCGCCACAAGGTAGGAATGGGCGCTGTTAGCCATGGCTGCGGATTTAATGGGTATATCGTACTGGCCGGGGGTGGTTACCCCAAGATCCCTGTGCAGGCCGTTGGCGGAGATAAAGGCCTTGGAGGTCCTCTTCCTGTTTATCAGG
>ENA-OSEO01003985-OSEO01003985.1-sediment-metagenome-genome-assembly--contig:-NODE-3985-length-16251-cov-3.711512_pt1 | contig 16251 bp, 13 predicted proteins | sample MGYA00237883_ERZ534232 | MGnify/ENA metagenome assembly ERZ534232 | reverse complement strand
TTGGCGACTTGTGCTGCAGACGCTATTATTCATCCTGCTCACCACCACCCTGCCGCTGCTCAGTATGATTGGGACGACGATACTATCGGGCGGCCCGGCGACTTCGGCATCCGCCGATTAGGAGGAGATGCCCGAAGTCATGCCGCTCCTGAGATTCACGATGCTGATAGGTACCCTTGGAAGCGTTTGGTTGGCAGGGCGGTTTCTGGACCGGCGCAAGTTTGTGGATTTCGGATTTCGCCTCACCAAGCGATGGTGGAAAGACCTCGCTTTCGGTCTGTTTCTGGGTGCATTCCTGATGTGTTGTATCTTTGTGAGCGAATTGGCCGCGGGCTGGATCACAGTCAGCGGGTTCTTGCTGACACCCACTGCGCGCACCGAACCATTTCTCGTGGGTATCGTGCTCGCTCTGTTCTATTTCATCGCTGTCGGTATTCAGGAAGAACTCCTCAGCCGTGGATATCAGACCAAGAACCTGGCAGAAGGACTGCACGGGTTGGTCGGGACGAAAGGGGCAATCATTCTCGCCGCTGTGCTGTCATCCGCACTGTTCGGGTATCTGCATGCGGCGAACCCCAACGCCACGGCAATCAGTACGTTCAATATCGTTCTGGCGGGCCTGTTCCTGGCTCTGGGCTTCCTGCTAACGGGTGAATTGGCTATCCCAATTGGCATCCATATCACGTGGAACTTCTTTCAGGGCAACGTTTTCGGCTTTCCGGTAAGCGGCATGCAGCGCGATCTCAGCTTCATTGGCGTACAGCAGGGAGGGGATACGCTGGTCACCGGTGGCATGTTTGGACCGGAAGCCGGGCTGATTGGAATAGGCGCGATGCTCCTCGGAAGTATTTTGATCGTCTTGTGGACGAAGGCACAACATGGGAAGGCCGGACTTCACGAGCAGCTTGTCCAGCCAGACCTCCGCCCACGAAGGGGTTAGCTGTTTCGACGAACAGCAAACAGCTGCATGACCAATTTCCTATTGAGACGCTCGCGTGGGTGTGCTACACTGGATATAATGCGGGAGAAACGCCAGATTCAGCGGGAGCAGACCAGGCACATGCGAGAGTCGAGATTGATCCGAATGTTGTTGGTTACAGCCGGGACGTGCGCATTGCTGTGGGGAACGATCGCTTCTCCGCTGTCCTGCGTCAGCGGACAGGCTGGGGATGACCCCGCTGCGAGCACCGACGATCTGCTATTCATCCATCATTCGTGCGGCAGCAATTGGCTGGGCAATGATCTGCACAACGCGCTGCTCGCGAAGGATTACATCGACGAACGCAACGATATCACCTACGGGACGGATTTGTCGCCTGACTCCGGACGTGCTGATTCGTTGGGGCCAACGCCCGGCGAAAACACAAACATGAATCATTGGATTCGCTGGTTCAATGATTACCTTGGGGGGATCAGAGCCCACGGAGCAGCCACCGGTTACAACAGGATCGTGATGTTCAAGAGTTGCTATCCTATCAGCAACGTGACCGCTGCTGGTACGGAACCCGGTAGCCCATTCGACGGCACCCAGACGCTGGCCAACTATAAATCCGTTTACCGCCACCCGAGCGGGCCGGGCAACACCTACAGCAACGGGGGACTCACCTACAAGCCGTTGGAGGACATCTTCGCGGAAAACCCGGATGTGCTCTTCATCCCGGTGACAGCGCCTCCGCTCAACTACAGCTCCACGACCGATGCGAACGCCCATCGCGCGCGGCTGTTCAACAACTGGCTCAAGACTGACTGGCTGGACAGCTACAACACAGCACACCCCGGGTTGCACAACGTGGCCGTGTTCGACTGGTTCGATGTGCTGGCGTATCCGGACAGCCATGCGAGCCACCCCAACCGTCTCAAACAAGAATACGGTGGCGCGACCGGCGATTCTCATCCCAATGCGACAGCCAACGCCTATTCAACCGAGGTCTTTGCGACAAACCCGGACAATTTCATCGACAATGCGTGGGAGAACTTCGTCAATGCAACTCCACCCTCCCCACGAGCGGGGATCTATGCGTCCCCGCAAGCTGCCGAGCAAAACGACCTCATCACGTTTTCGGTCGTCATCACCGGGCCGCTCACCGCCGCCACCATGACCAGCACCGTGCCCGCCGGCCTGGCATATCAGCCGAGCAGCATGGCGGCGACGTCCGGTGTCACCGACGATAGCGGCGCTCCCACGCTGCACTGGACCGGGAGTGTCACGGCCAGCGGCACGGTCACTGTCACTTACGAGACGCTCGTAGTCACTGCAGACCGTGCGGCGATCGCAGATCAGGCGCAAATCAGTGCGCCAGGACAGAACACCCAGATCTGGGAAACCACGCTCATTGTCAACGGCGCCCATATCTTTTGCCCGCTCATCCTCAAGAGCGCTGTTGTCTAGGCATACCCCAATAATCTCTACGAATAACGCACTACAGCTCAAAGCTCGCGAGGCAACGTGTCGCTCAGTAGTTTCGGATGAAGTTTACCTCGGCAACTTGATGCCCTCCGCCACCCGGTTCACAGTTCTCCACCGTGTAATCGAAGTCCAATTCGACGATCTCGCTATCGACCGGGACATAGCTGTTGGGTCCTGTCTGCCAATCCCAAACAGACAGATAGAAACGCCCTGTCTGCCCGCGTTGCAGTGAGATATCCCATTCGCCGGGGCCATAAGTGATCCCCACACCAGAAACCAGCGATATGGCGCCTTCCCATTCATCAGACCACAGTCTCACGCGAATTCCGTTGACAGGATTTCCAGCACTGTCGTAGATGTAGCCTTTGACCTGTGCCATCCCACAGTTGGGGCTCCAGCTCAGACCTTGCGCGGAAAACTGCTTCTCCGGAATTGAGATGGTCTCAGAAACCGATACGGCAGGCTCGTCGCCCCAGACCCAAACCCAGTTACCTGTGGTATCCTGGATGATGTGCCATTCGCCAATAAACAGTTCGGTTATCGGTGGGTCAGCCGATGGTTCCTGGGCGAATACACCCAATTGCACAAGTTGCATGACAGCAGCAAACAACACCACTGCAAGAAGTAGCCTTGACGGCTTTCGAACAAACCAACTTATTCGATACATCAAGCACACCTCCAATGCGCGAAGAAATACCCTGCGAAGGACAATGAGATGGGAAAACAAAAATCATCTCACCTGTCCTGAACAGGTCTCAACTCACTTGCGCGCTTTGGCTTTCTTCTCCCTCTTTTGTTTGGGTGGCAGTGAGGACACATACGCAAATGAGCGCTGCAACCACTTCTCGAACACAGATTCGTCACGGTAGAGAGCAGGTGGCAGCAAAGCGTATTCCTTCATGCGGCGGCCCATCGGCGCAAACGGCATGGCCTCTGTGAATTCCGCAAGCAACTCATCTTGATCTTCCGGACTGAGGCGAAGCATGATGTTGTCCTCGTGAGCTCCTACGAACATGTTGTTGTTGAGGAAATACACCGGGCAGCCGAACATCATTCGTCGATCAGCCCCAAAGGGAGCCAGTGCTGAAGCAAGAAATTCTACCAACTCAGGGGGAACTTTCTTCCATGCCATGTTTGTATCCTCCTAATAGTTGACGACATAGTGTACATCTATTATAATCGGGATGGGCAAAACGCAAACTGAGCGAGAAGGAAGCGCAGTATGAACGAAGCACATCCAGCGGACCAACAGCCGGACGATGCAGCGTCCAAAGAAATCATGCAGATTGAACAGCAGGAGAAGCGTCAGGGAAGACATCTTGCCCTTCTGCTCTTTTCTGCGACGTTGCTGGGATCATTGCTCGGAGCCATCGCCGACCTCAGCGAAGCGCAAGTGCTGGTCTATCCGGTCTTGCACCGCATATACCCAAGTCCCTCGCTCAGCGTGCTGGGCTCGTACACGCTGCTGGACAAAGACACGGGGATTTCGGAAGCGTGGATTCAGGCGTTCAACGATAAAGTCGGCACAGCCCGCGACATCCCGGTGTTGGGCAAATTCAAACAACACCCAGACATCGAAATCTTAGCCATGGACGAAGTCGAAGGCAAGCGGATTGCCGGATCCGAACAGGGGGCCGTCTTCATTGCGACGGAACCGCTCTCCGATTCTGATCTGGCGGAACTGGCAGAAAAGGGCATCACCGTGCGCTGCGCTGCAGATATCGGCTACGATGTCATCGCCTTCGTTGGGCATCTCAACGACATCAATCCGCCTCTCTCCATGCAGGACTTGCAGGGTATTCTGACAGGCCAGATCACAGACTGGGAAGAACTAGGCAGGGAAAAACATCCAATCAATGTGATCGCCGACCCGGACAGTGGTGCGACGGATTTGGTACTGACCAAACTAACCGGCAGCAACGAATTCAGTTCGAACTTTCTCAAGTGTGAATCCGAAACGCACTGCCTGGACCTCGCGCTGAGCACACCAGGGTCGCTGGTCTGGGTGAGCGCAAGCTGGCTCAAAGATCAGCCCAGGCATTATGTGAATACATTCCGGATTAAGCGGGATGGCTATCCTCCGCAGGATCCAATGCAGGAGGATTTCGACCCGGACAACTACCCTCCGGAATTGATCAGACCGCTCTACATCTATGCCTTGAGCAGCGCATCGACCTCAGCAGAGTCTGCCGAACTGGCTGTCAAGTTCGTGCACTTTGTTCGCGGCGTCCGCGGACAAGAGATATTAGAGAAGCACGATTTTTACACCTACTTCGACCCACCCATCCAGACGAAGATCGATCTGCCCGACGGATTTGGGATTCGGCTGAATGATGTTCCGCTGGTTTGTCGCTAGCATCGTGCGCTGTTGAGCCAATCGATACGGCAGCGTATGGAAACGGCGACGACTGGACCGGCGGAGTTGCCTCCCTGGTAATACAACGCACAATTCGGAACGACCACATCCCCGCAAGCCGCATTTTTGACGTGAGCCATTTCTTGCCATAGAATAGGTTCCAGGATAGCACGATCCGGCGGCAAACATGCACGGGGTTCAGAATGCAGCCCCAAAATCGTTGCGGACTCATGTCGCCTCTGGTACACATAAATAGACGCTTTCTGGCAAACATGCTATAATAGGGATGGATCAGCGGTCGCCATGGACTGAGGAGATAATATATGGACGAAATCATCGCAACCTGTGTCCAGCAACAAATCCGTATCTTCGAGACTCACGATGAATTCCGGAACGACATTCAGCGCTTCATGCGCCTTGCCAAGATCAAGGAGTCGCATCTCGTCGTCTTTCCCGAATTGAGCGGCATATTGCTCGCACCGCCGCTCGCCCCGGGCTTCAAACGGACTCTATTGCGCGTTGCCGAGCGGCAAGTCGGGAAGAAGCCTTCACTGTTCGATCGTATGGTAGGTCGCGCGGCAGATTCAGCCGCCGACGCATTGGGCGGTATCGGCAAAAGCCTTACCGATGCAGTCATCGAGCATGAGAGCACAATCCGAGACGCCTACTTTTCGACGTTCTCCGAAATCGCCCGCAGTTACGGTATGTATATCGTCGGGGGTAGTATCTATCTGCCCGATGGTCGAGACGGGCAAATGCACAACACCGCCTATCTGTTCAGTCCAGCCGGTGAGGTAATTGGACAACAGTCCAAGATCAATCTGGGAATGGCCGACAAGCAGTTGTGCCAACCTGGCATGCACGGGTTGAACGTTTTCGAGACCGATTTTGGCCGGCTCGGCATCCTGATTGGGCAAGATGTTCTGTACCCTGAAAACGGGCGTATATTGACAAACAATGGGGCGTTGTTCATCGCCAACCTGTTGGCCGCAACCAGTGAACAATCCTTCCTGAAAGCGCGAAACGCCTTCTCAGCGCGTGTACAGGAGAATTTCATTTTCGGAGCGCAGAGCTGTCTTGTTGGCCGGAACATTTTGGGGGAAACGGGGAGTACCTATGTGGGAAAGTCCGTTCTTCTCGCCCCTCTTGAGATGACCACCCGCTATTCAGGCAAGCTCGGTGAGGTAGGAACCACGGTAAGCGAAAGCATCATCTCCGCCACCTGGGATATTCGAGGGCTCTATGCATTGCGCAACACGACCGACACGCCGACCAATCTGATGACGGACAACGACGCGCTGCAACGCCAACTGCGTAAACTATACGGGGTTCCAGAGACGTTGGATGGGGACGTCTTGGCGCCACCCGAAGCGACATTTGCGCTGCCGATGCCAGAAGAACCGCTGGGCGTTCCTCCCGTGGACGAACTGGATGTCCTCGCTTCCGTAACGCCGCAAACGCCAGCCGCTACGCCGACGGAGACAGCACTGCCAATCAGCGAAACCGAGCCAGAGCCAAACGCCGAGTGGGGTCTCTCGATTGAAGGTGACGAGTATTCCATAGCACCGGCGGATGCCACGCGAGACGCCTCCGCGACTGGTCCCGAGGTTGATTGGACCTTCGGGATAGAGCCGGACACACCGGCCCCGCTGGTAAGCGAAGAACAGGTCGAGGAGCAAGGCGATCCCTGGGCATGGGCCGGTGAAGCCAGTGAGCAGGAGCAAGCTCCCGCCCTCTCGAGCGAAGACCTGGAAACGGACGTTTCAGAAAGCGCCGCGAGCACTGCACGAGAAGAAGGCGTTTCAGCGAGCGACTTCTGGTGGATGGAAGAGACTCCAAGCACGGAGAGTTCGCCTTCCGGTTTCGAGTCCGAGCTGCTGATTTCGGACGCGGGTGAAGGAACACCAGCAGGAGACTTCGCTACCCTCCCGGCCCTGGAAGAGAGTCTGGCCCCAATCGACGAGGACGCGTCAGCGCGCTTTGGCTCGTGGTGGCCTGATCGCGACGATGTAGCCAGCGAGGAAACACCAGCGGTGGACAGCGATACAGGAGAATTCCCAGATATTGAAGGCAACGAGGCCGCCAATATGACGGGTTCAACAGAGAGCATATCCGAGGCAGATGTCGCGGAGGCTGTCTCACCCGAAGTACCGGACGATGAGACAGACAGTCCGGCGACCGCAGACGGAGAAGACACACAATCCGCCTCAGCAGAAGACGAAAAGGACCCCGGGCATCGCTTCGGTCGATTCCGTTCATGGTTAGGCAAACGAGATACCTGAGTCACTGGCAAGTCAGCTCATCGAGGAAGGCCAGCGTCAAGCTGGACTCAAGTCGGACGTTATCCGGACCCTTGTCAGAAGAGAGCATGAATTGGACACGATTCGCAGTTCAGCCGCACTCAAAGCACTTCCCCGCGTAGGAAGGGAGATGCTTGCCGAGAGCGAACCCGAAGGACTCTTGCGCAAAATCTGTGCAGTCTCTTGCGAGATGCTCGAGGCGTCCACGGCTTCTTTGCTGATCTGGGATACCGAGAGAAGCTCACTCGTTTTCCGCGTCACCAGTCCCGAAGTAGGTGCTCAGCTCGAGGGCAAGGGTATCTCTTCAGACGAAGGGATTGCGGGCTGGGTGTTCACCAACCGCATGCCGCTGATCGTCCCCGATGTGCGTTCCGATGAGCGGTTCTGCAGTGCAATCGACGAGAGCCTGGGACACCACACCACGTCCTTAATCGCTGCCCCACTGATGACCGAACAAGCGGTGTTAGGCGTCATTGAAGTCCTGAACAAGAAAACAGGAAGGTGCTTCGACGATATCGATCTGGATGTCCTGAGCGCACTGGCCAGCGTAGCCGCGATCGTCATCGACAATATGCGCATGGCCAACAAACTCAGATTCCAGCGGCAACAACTGACCACCATCGAACAGGACATCCACAAAAAACTGGCACGGGACCTCCACGACGGGCCGGCGCAATGGCTGGCGGGTATTTCGATGAACCTGGAGTACATTCTGCGCCTGATCGATATCAATCTACCACAAGCGAAGATCGAGCTGGAGGGAACCCGGCAGAAACTGGACCGGACGATCAACCAGGTTCGAAATCTGATGTTCGAACTGCGTCCCATTCTTCTCGAATCTCACGATCTGGAGACGGCCCTCAAACATTACGTGGATAGCCTGAACCAGATGGACAACATGAGTATTCACCTGCAGATGGACGGTCTGCGGACCCGGCTCGCGCCGCGGACCGAGCGCGCCATCTTCGATATCATCCGAGAGGCTATCTCCAACATCAAGCGGCATGCGTACACGTCCCATGCCTGGATAGATTTCCGCATGGCTGGGCACGACACGCTCGTTGTGACGATCAGAGACGATGGACTTGGTTTTGATCTCGGTGCAGTCCAGTGCGATTACCCCATGCGCGGTAGTCTGGGTATGTTGAACATGACGGAACGCGCAGGACTTATCGGAGGCTCTCTGGCGATCAACTCGGCCCCCAATCAAGGGACTATCGTGACGTTAAGGGTCCCACTCCAGCGGAAGTGAACGCGACAAGCCTGGCGCAAAGCCTCGCACGGATACAAAAAAGGATAGACAGCGGGCCAGCTTCAGCCACACTCTCTATCCCATCCGATCGTCACTAATTCGACAACGCGGGTCAATCAGCAAACGCCAAAGGAGCGTATCCAGGGTTTCAGGAGACAACTGCTCAACCGTAGCTCCTGTACTCACGCACTGTTTCGAAAAGCGCCAGCAAATTCGCGATGGGCACGCGGGCCTGGACGTTGTGGATGGTATTGAACACGAAACCGCCACCCGGCGCAAAGATCTCGATCCGTTCACGTGCTTCACGGCGGACATCATCCGGCGTGCCGAAAGGCAACGTATGCTGGGTATCCACACCGCCACCCCAGAATGTGACGCGCTCCCCAAATTTCTCCTTGAGATCACGCGGGTCCATATTGGTCGCGGAACACTGCACCGGATTGAGGATATCGAACCCGCTCTCGATGAAGTCTTCCAGCAGCGGCATGATCGAGCCGCAGGTGTGGATGAACGTCTTCCACGGCGTGTTCGCATGCACCCAATCGTTCATTTGCTGCAGAAAGGGCATGTAGAGATTGCGATAGGTCTTCCGCGAGATGAACGGCGCACGCTGCGTGCCGAAATCGGTGCCGCTGATGTAGATGATCGACACCTTACTGCCGACGGCCTCGTAGAACCTCGCCAGGTTAGCGACGGCGAACTCGGTCTGGACCTCGAAGATCTTGCGCACGTATTCGGGCCGGCTGGCCGTGCTGATGTACCACTCCTCGATATCGCGGATGCCTTTGGGATACTTCATCCAGGGGGCTGGCACCTGGGAGATATCGCCCAGCGAGCTGTTGCCGATGCTGGCGAAGATGGCCTTATCAGTCGAACTGTAGAGGTACTCGACACGCTCGCGGAGGTAGTTCAACTCCCAGTCCGAGATCAGCTCGAACTCCTCGAGGTTGTCTGCGACATCCAGGGTGGCCTCATCGAGCGGTGGCTGCCGAACGATCGTATCGAAGTAGAAGCCGCCGTTCGGCATACGCCCGCTGGGCGGCGCCGACTTGTCGCCTTCCGGGTACATCAAGATATCGCCGCTCGGCCCAGGCTCCGTGTTGAACGCACCAGGGACGAGCACCGGCGTCCCATCGAACAGAGTCCAGGGCTTCCAGTCCTCATTTCTGAAACCGAAAAACGTCCGCGACGCCTCAGCCGGAACCACGTCTACCCCCAGAACCTCCAGCAGATCGGGTTTGATTTCCCCGAGCATCTGGTATGGCTCAACAACCTTGACCGGGGTACCCGGTTCATCCAGATGCAGCGCCTGGCGCAGCAGATAAACCGAACTGACGTGCATGCCGGACACAGCGCTCCCCCCCAGATCCAACGGCACGCAATCCGGTTGGCGATGATTCAGCGCCAACTCAACTCGTTCACGAGAGTTCATGGAAACACACACTCCTCATATTCATTCCTGGCGAAATTGCCAGTCTTCCGGACACTACTGCCGAACAAGCAACTGCTGCGTGTTTCGCGAGCTGCCTCCGGCTGGCTAGCATTCCCGTTCACCGGTGATCAGATCGGACAGATCGTCAAACGAGATCTCCCCCTGGTTGTAAGTGCCCACCCTCTTGCCATGCCGGATGACCGTGTAGCGGTCGGCAACGGCCATGACGTGGTGAACATTGTGCGTGATGAAAATAACCGACAGCCCGCGCTCTTTTGCGTTGAGTGTATATTCCAGCACTTTTCGCGCTTCTGCAACCGAGAGCGCCGATGTCGGCTCATCCAGGATGAGCAATTTCACGCCGAAATGCACTGCCCGGCCGATGGCAATCGATTGGCGCTCGCCACCGGAAAGCTTGCCGACCTTGTCATTGGCGGAACGGATATTGATGCCGATATCAGCGAGTGAACGGCACGTTTGGTCGGAAATCCTGGGCATATCCAGCCACGGTATGGGGCCGACCTTGCGTACCGGTTCGCGTCCCAGGAAGAAGTTACGTCCGATGCTCATCGTGTTCACCAGAGCCAGGTCCTGGTACACCGTTTCGATACCCAGTGCGCGGGCATCTTGTGAGCTGCGGACTTGAACTTCTTCATCGTCGAAAATGATCTTGCCGCTGGTCGGCGTGTGCACTCCGGTCAGGATCTTGATGAGTGTGGATTTGCCTGCGCCGTTATCACCCAGCAACGCCATCACTTCAGCGCGCGCCACCTCGAAATCGACGTCCTCCAGAGCGGTAACGCGACCGAACTTCTTGACGATGTTCTTCATTACGACTAAGGGAGTTTCATTTCCCGAAACATTCTGCATGAGATCACGACCCTCCTTAACTCATTCTATCGTATTCCAGCCTAGCTGCGTCTGCGGACCCTTTCGTTGATGATCGACGCCACGATAATCGTCACGCCCACGATTGCCTCGAAGTTGTCAGAAGGAAGCCCCATGAGGACAACGCCAGAACGCAATGTGTTGATCAGCAAGACCCCGATCAAGCCGCCAAAGATGCTGCCTACTCCTCCAGTCAGCAGGGTCCCACCGACAACCGCCGAAGCGATCGCCGTCAACTCAAGACCGGTCCCGGTGGCTACGAAAACGGTCTTGAACTGGCTGAACGTCAGGATCCCAGCGAAACCGGATAACAGGCCCGATATGGTAAAACACACGACCTTGACTGACTTAACGCGGACACCCTGTGCCAATGCAGCACCGGGATGTCCACCGGTGGCAAACACCCGGTTCCCGAACTGGGTACGGGTCAAAAGAATCTGAACGATAATGCCAATAATAAGCGCCCACACCGTAACCACGCGGAAGTTGGCACGGCTGAAGAGGTCGTTGATGATGTCCAATCTGCCGCTAAGCGTATCATACACCTGCAATTTGTCTGTCGTTTGCAGCATAAGACCACCGGAAACAAGCCAAACCGCAGCCCGGTAGATCGAGCGCGTACCCAGGGTCACAATGAACGACGGGATTCCTGTATGCACCATAATCAACCCGTTGATAAACCCCATGACCGAGGTGACAATCAACGCTAACACCACCGCAAACACCGGGGAGCGGCCACTCATCACATTCATGGCGAAGACGTAACCACCCATGGCGAGCATGGCACCAACCGAGAGATCGAACTCACCCGAAATCATCAATAGCGTCACGCCGATCACGACGATAGCACTGATCGAAGCCGCACTGGTGAAGGCGGAAACGGTGCGCATGGTTCCAAAATTGGGAACAAACAGCGTAAAAGCGATCAGGACACAGACAAGAGTAATGAGCGGAGCAACAATGGGCGAGTCACCCAACGAAATGTGTTTGCTTTTTGAGTTTTTTGTCGTTGCACTCAACGAACACCCTCCTGCTGCTTTGGGATAAATTCAGAGACATTGCTGACACCAACCTTTGCTGATTGAATCATCCATGAGGAGGATGGGAAGAGCTTGTCTCCCCATCCTTCCAGCAGATTTCGCTCTAACTTACGGCGAGGCTTACCGGTACGTGCCGGCCAGCGCCTCGACGATCTCCAGGTTGCCCTGATCGATGAACCCAGGTCCAGTCAGGGTGATGTCATTGGCCGGATACAGGCCCAGGCGATTGATCCACGCCAGCCACTGGACAACCATGTAGCCCTGCAGGTACGGTTGCTGATCGATGGCGAAATCGGTCACGCCCTCTTTGATCTTGGCAGCGATCTCAGGACCCAGGTCGAAGGTGCCGTGGAAGATATCGCCAGCCTTCAACCCGGCGTTATCCATGAACGTGTAGAACGGATTGGCACCGTTGGGGCCGAGGGTCAGCCACAGATCCACATCCGGCTTTGCGGTCATGTAGTCATCCATGATCGTAGCGGCTTCGGACGGATCGTCAGAAATCGACAGCACTTCCGACTTCAGGCCGGCTTCCTCGAGCGCAGCAGCGAACCCGGCGCAGCGCGCATCCAGTCCGACGTGACCAACTTGCTGGTTGACACACACACCGGCTTTGCCGCCATGGGCTTCGATCAGCCTCTTGCCGCCACGGTAACCGCCCAAGTATTCGTCCTGGCCGATGTAAGTCAGGTAGGGAATCCGCTCTCCGGCAGGCCGCGCATCTGCGGTGTTGTACGCAATCACCGGGATGCCCGCGTCGATCGCACGCATCAGCGGTTCCTCGAACAGCACGCCGTCGGTAACCGTCACACCCAATCCATCCGGACTGGCAGCCAGTGCCCGGTCAATATCCTGGGCGGTCTGCTCGATATTGAATTGATCGGGGGTGATGAGCGTCACGTCGACGTTCAGGTCCTTTTTCGCGTCGGCGATACCTTGTTCAACAACACACCAGAAGGAGTCAAAAGAACACGCCGCATGTGCAACCAGATAGATCTTGACCGGTTTCTCAGTTGGGGTTTGCGCAAATGCCGGGGTGACCAACATGGACAGGACGACCAACACACTGAACAGCACAGCTAACTTCTTCACAGCAATCCTCCTCTAATTTCTAACCTCGTTGTCGAAATACACAGAGACATGGAACCCACAAACACCAAGACGTAAGACAGGACAAGGTTTTGTGCTTCCGCAACACCTCCTCTCATGACGATGCCGGATCGTCCGACAGTGGAACCTCATGGGGGTCCCTGTCCACGGTTCATCAATAACGACGACCGCAGACCGCACAGACGGTAACGAAAGAGGTCAACGCTGGGTTGAGACTCGGCAAGGGTCAGGCACTATTCCTGCTGCCCCACATAAGTATTGATGACGACAGAGAGAATGATGATAATACCCACGATACCGCGGAATACGTCATTCGGAACGCTCATCAGCACAAGCCCCTGCTCGAGCATACTCAGTAGCAAAATTCCAACTGCGGCCCCGACGACGGAACCGATTCCGCCGCTCAGGGACACTCCACCAATTACGCAGGCAGCTACCGCTGTCATTTCGAGACCATCACCAAGAAGCTCGATCATGCTGGAGCGTTGCGCGAACAGCACAGCCGACGCCAAGGCCGCCATGAAGCCGGAGATCGCAAAGTTGAATAGCTTGACCCGCCTGAGATTGATACCCTGCGCCAGTGCCGCGCCAGGGCTTCCGCCAACCGCAAAAGTCCAGTTCCCATAGCGCGTGCGCATCAACACGAAGGTCATGATCAGCGTGACCCCGATAAACCACACGCTCGAGACTCTCAGGTTGCCAGCCGGCTGGGTGAGATTGTTGATCGGAGTCAGATAGGCATTCAGAACCGAGAACAGAAGCGGCTTCACCGCCGGCGTGTAAGAGGTCGCCGTCCCTCCTCCCATCACGTGAGCAATGCCACGGTAAGCCAGCATCGTACCCAATGTGGCAATGAACGACGGGATGCCCGATCCAACCACGATGAAACCGTTGACGAAGCCCATCAGGGCCCCGGAGATGAGCGTCAACACGAAGGCGAGCAGTGGCGGAATTCCAGCGAGCAAACTCAACACGAAGACAAAACCCGAGACTGCCAGCATGGCACCAACGGAGAGATCAAACTCGCCGGAAATCATCAAGAACGACACGCCGACGACGATAATGCCATAGACGCTGGCAAACGTCAGAATGTTGGAAAGCACATAGAAAGTCAGAAAGTTTGGCGCGCTGAAAGAGAAAAAGATAAAAATCAGTACAAACACGATGGTAATTGCTGGCACAGGAGATTCTGCCATCCGTTCGCGCCAAGAAAAACGAACACGGCCCGAAGAGACTTCGCTGCTATTGGCTACTGTCATCCCAAATCTCGTCCCCTTTCTGATACAAACACGCAACACGATAATTCACGAAAAACATGAGCCAACCCTCCAGCAACAGCTATCTGCTGCCAGAGAATCGGCTCACGACAAACCACCACCCGATGTACGACCAAGACACACGCCCGACAGTATCATGACTACACCTCAATGTTGTAGCAATGACGGCAGACGTCTCACAATTGTATCAGACCGACAATCAGCCCTGTTCACTTAGCTCATAGATTGATTGGTTTCAAACACGAAGGTGATTGAATTGCACACGTTTCCAATGGTATAAACATTATACCACAAGTCAGACGACACGTCAATACTTTGGGCGGATGCGTCTGGGCCCAATCCCGACCGCGGTTCGGCCCAGACGCAGCTGTGTAGAGCTTCGAGGCTTAGATCAACAGATAATCCAGCATTTCCCTGAGGTTATGAGCGGTCCGCCACAGGTCCATCTCCCAATGCTTCGGACTATGCAGCTCAGGGGACCACCAACCGTCGTATCCGGTCGCCAGGACGGCATCCACCCATTCTTTCAACGGGATGTTGCCACCACCCGGCCACACTTCGCGCTGGGCATGACTGATCGGTGCGCCGTTGGTCGGCAGCGAGTCGCAGAAGTGAATCCCGTTGATGACGTCTTTGTCCAGCCTGGCAATGTCATCCGGTGTGGTTCCGGTGATCCACATGTGCCAGAAATCGATCACCAGCCCGATGTTGTCTCGCTCCGCGGCATCGATGACTTCCAGCCCTTGTTCCAACGAGTGCAGGGGTGCCCAGCTAATCGGCTCCAGATAGAAGTCGACATCGTACTGCGCCCCGATGTCACCGATCGCTTTGAGATTCTTGGCGGTCAGGGCACGCATTTCCGGCCAGGGATAGCCGGCGAGGCCCTTGTATCCGGTGTCTTGGTGCGGCCCGGTGAGGAGCTGAATATTGGGGCAATCCAACTCCTGCGCCAGTTGGCACTTCTTCTCGGTTTCTGCCATGAGCACAGCATACTCCGCTGGCTCCTGATGCTCGATGTCGGGAACATAGCCCATCGCTACGACCGGAAAGCCGTCCAGATGGTCCAACAGCATCTCGACGGTAAGCCCACGTTTCAGATAGCGCTCGATGTGAACGTGAGCGATCTCAACCGCGTCGTACCCCGTCTCGCGGGTGACGTCGATATGGGTCAACAGGTTACAGTTGGTAATGGTTTCGCCATGAAGTGCAATAATCATGTCGTCCTCCTCTGACGCGATTACATGCTGGGATCGATGACGATCTTCAGCGCTTCGCCGGCACGCATCATGCGGTGCGCTTCGAAAATCTGATCGAGCGGCATCACGTTCGAGATGACATCGTCCATCGGGAGCATGCCGAGCTCCATCTGGCGGATGACCGGCGAGAACGTGAACTTGGTGTTGAACGCACCGAGAACCTGCAGCTCCTTACGCATCACCAGCGCCTGGTGGACCACGGGGCGCGCCAACTCGTCGTGGCCGAACAGCACGACCCGTCCGTTGATACGGGCCAGGTCGATGCATTCGTTGAGCAATGGACCGACCGCCTCGACGACAATTTCCGCGCCCTTACCGTTGGTCAGGTCCGCCACGATCTGGTTCAGGTCCTCTTCCTTCGGATTGACGGTCACGTCCGCGCCGACGCGCTTGGCCACGCTGCGGCGGAACTCCGCCACCTCGGACGAAATGACGCGGCAACCGCTGGTCTTAAGCATGGAGGTAATGAGCAGCCCGACCGGCCCGGCGCCCAGGACTACGGCCGTCTCGCCCATCTCGGGCTTGGCCTTGCGCACGGCGTTGAAAGCGCACGCAACGATTTCGGTCACCGCGATGTGGTGCCAGGGCACATGCGGAGCGACCGGATAGGCCTTGTAGTCGGGAATGACGATGTACTTCGCTGAAGCGCCATCGAAGAAGATGCCCGGCGTGTTCGAGAAACCCGGCACCGGCGCGCTCAGAATGGTCGTGCAGGCGTTGGGCACGCCGCGACGGCACTCATCGCAGTGACCGCAGGCTGCGTTCTGATCCACCGTGATGTGATCACCCGGTTTGCAGTTCGTCACTGCTGAGCCGACCTCGACGACCTCACCGCAGAACTCGTGCCCGATGATCACGTTCTTGCTGGCAGGATGGCGCGGCGGGACTTCCAGAATATGCAGGTCCGTGCCACATACCCCCACACCCTTCACG